>Ga0172370_10001412_pt1 | contig 36411 bp, 30 predicted proteins | sample LakKiv5m_FD_114538 | JGI IMG/M metagenome (GOLD analysis project Ga0172370, IMG submission 114538) | Freshwater microbial communities from Kabuno Bay, South-Kivu, Congo - kab_022012_11.5m | ecosystem: Environmental > Aquatic > Freshwater > Lake | place: Democratic Republic of the Congo...
CAGCGTGAAGACGATGACCCAGGTCATCGCCAGTCCGACCGCCACCCACTCGCCCATCTGACGAATGGGGCGGATGTCCGACACCATCAGTGCCGCGAAGCCGACCGCAGTGGCGAAGATCGATGCGGTGCAGCCGACGAACTTGTTCTCGAGTGCGAAGATCTGGTGCTCGGCCGGCGGTGTCTGCGGCGGGCACTCCACGAAGCGTGAGTGGATGTAGACGAGCGTGGCGGTGGCGGTTACCAGGATCGTCATCGGCACCATCGGCGACACGATCGTCAGCATTCCGCCGACCAGTCCGATGTAGCCGACCGACATCGCCAGCGACACCGCCAGCGTGATCAGGAACGCCGCCAGCGTACGCTTGGAGCGGTACAGCGCGACGTTGAGCACGATCACGAACGCGGTGAACAGCACGAAATAGCGCCACGCCCCGCGCTGGGTCTGGTCGAGGTAGGCGTTGACGTAGGGTTGACCGAGCTTGGTCAGCGCCCGCAGTGGTCCGGGATCCTTGGCGACGTCGGCGATGGCGGCATCGACGGCGGCAAGGGCCGCCTGCCGCTGCTCGGTGTCCTGCACGTCGAGCACCACGCCGATGGCGAGGTAGTGGTCGCCGACCAGGCCTTGGCGACGAAACAGGTCGGTGCCGGTGGCGAAGGAGCGGAACGCTGCGGTCTGTTCGGGCGTCGCTTCGAAGCCGGCCTTGGCTCTGCGGTACACCGATAGCGCCGAGTTGGCGCTCACCCGCGCGGTCGCGGCCAAGCGTCGTTCGATGCGATCGACGCGCTCGACGACGCCGGCTGCGAACGGGTCGTCGGCTTCGGCCAGCAGCAGCGCGAATTCGCCACCGCCGAACACCTTCTCGAACTCGCGGGTGGCGATGTAGTCGGGGTCGCTGGCGACGATCAGCCGGTCTATCGAGTTGTCCTGGCCGACCCTGGTGGCCAGCCAGGCGCTCGGCACCAGCAATACGGCGTAGCACGCGACCACCAGCCAGCGCTGCGCGACGACGGCGGCGAAGATACGGCCGAGAAGGCTACGGCCGGCGCTGCCTGCCGCGACGGCTTGCCGCTCCGGCACCGCAGGTGGGGTCTTGTTGGTGCGCGACACGAAGGCGTGGGCTACCACGATTGTCCGCTGAGTGCACGGCTGCTATGGGCGTTGGCGTCGGTGCTGCTGCGCGGGATCGGCCCGCGATCCGCACCCGGTCACCGGCGACCATAGTTTCTGCGAGCAGCCCGGCAAGCCGTAGGCAAGGGAGAACAATCATGGCCCTCGATCCGACCGTCCTGAACGAAGCTACTCGCGAGGCGCTGGCCCAACTGCGCGACCCGTCGGGCTTCCAGTGGACCATCGTCTACATGGTGATCCTGACCGCCTATCTGTATTCGAACGAGATCCAGGCCGGGCGATGGAACGTGGTCGCCGCCGGTCTGGCCCTGTGGTTCGCCGATTGGATCAACGAGATCGTCAACTCGGGCATTCTGGCGTGGAACGGCACCGCGCCCTTGTGGGTCGAGACCGGCCGGACCTCGTTTCAGGTTCTGGTCGGCGTCAACATCGAGACCAACCTGCTGTTCCTGCTGCACGGCATGGTTTACGCCAAGATGCTGCCGCCCGATCGCAACCAGAAGATGCTCGGCCTCAACAACCGCCTCACGCTCGCGCTGGGCATGTCGCTGTTCTCGGTGCTGATCGAAATGGTCCTCAACCGCATCGACGTGTTGCGTTGGCACTGGACCTTCTGGGACACGCCGTGGGGACTGCCGTTCATCTTCGTGTTCGGCTACCTGTGGTTCTTCATCGCCGCGGCCTGGGCCCACGACGCTCCGTCCGAAAGCGCGCGCTGGCAGCGCGTGGGCACGCTGGCCGCCGTTGCGGTGGCGCTCGGAGTGAGCTTCGGCGCGATGGGCTGGCTGTAGCCGGCGTTTAGTCGAGGTTCGCTCGTGTCCCCGGTTTCCTCAGCCAAGACCCTCGCGCTGGCCGAGCGGATGGAGAAGCTGGGACTTCGAGAGGAGGATCTCGACGAGACCTTCATCCGTTCCAGCGGCAAAGGCGGACAGAACGTCAACAAGGTCTCGACCTGCGTGGTGCTGGTGCATCGTCCGTCGGGAATGACGGTCAAGTGTCAGCTCGAACGCACGCAGGGGATGAACCGCTACCGCGCGCGCGTGATGCTCGCCGACAAGATCGAGCGTCAGGTTCTCGGAGAGAAGAGCGCCGAGGCCGGACGGGTCGCGAAGATTCAGCGCCAGAAGCGGCGCCGCTCGCGTCGCGCCAAGGAGAAGTTGCTGCAGGACAAGCACGCCCGCTCGCAGACCAAGGTGATGCGCGCACCGGTGCGCTCGGCGTCCGGCGACGACTGAGCGCGCGCCGATCGCATACGCGGGGCAGTAGGCACGATGATCGACGAAAGCATCCTGCTCGGGCTCGGCGCGGCGCTCGGCGCGGGCCTGCTGATCGGGATCGAACGCGAACGCCGCAAGGGGGCCGGGCCGCGCCGCTCGCCGGCGGGCGTGCGTACGTTCACGTTGGCGTCGTTGGCGGGTGCGATCGCGCAGTCGATGGCGCAGCCGTGGCTGGTGGCGATCGGCGCGTTGCTGATCGCGGCGCTGGCGGCGATAAGTTACTGGCGCGACCGCTCCGACGATCCCGGCATCACGACCGAACTGGCGTTGTTCGTCACCTACCTGCTCGGTGTCACGGCGATGCACAACCCGGCGGTGGGGGCCGGAGCGGCGGTCGTCGTCGCGTGTCTGCTGGCCGCGCGCAGCCACTTGCACGACTTTTCGATCGAGGTTCTGACCAGTGCCGAGTTGCGCGACGCGCTGCTGTTTGCCGCAGCGGCGTTGGTGGTACTGCCGTTGTTGCCGGAACAACCGATCACCTGGCTACCGAGCGTCAATCCGCGCAAGTTGTGGGGCCTGGTCGTACTCTTCATGGCGCTGCAGGGGGTCGGCTACGCGACATCGCGACTGTTCGGGACACGGCTCGGGCTGGCGTTGTCGGGACTCGTGGCCGGGTTCGTTTCCAGCACCGCGACGATTGCGAGCTTGGGAACGCGCGCGTGATGAACCTGAGTTGCTGGCGCCGTGCGTGTCGGGCGCGCTGTTTTCGACGATTTCGACGGTGTTGCTGCTGGCGGTGGTAGCCGCCGCGGTTCACATGCCGGCATTACCGGTGATCGCGCCATCCATCATCGCTGCTCTGGCAGTGACGGTCGTGACAGCTGCGGCGAGTCTGCGCGGCGCGGTGACCGCGAAGCAGACCGAGGCGCCCAAGGGCGGAGCGTTCAGTCTGTCGCAGGCGATCGGCTTTGCGTTGACGTTGTCGGCAGTGACGATCGGCATCGGGTTGGCCAATTCCTGGTTCGGCAATGCTGCAGTAGGTGCCGGTGCGGCACTGGTCGGCTTCTTCGACGTGCACGCTGCGGCGGCGTCGGTGTTCGCGTTGGCGAGCAGCGACAGGTTGCCGGTGTCCGATGTGTCGCTGCCGATGCTGCTCGGCGTCACCACCAACACCATCAGCAAGGTCATCGGCGCGTATGTCGGCGGCGGAAGCGCCTACGCGCTACGTGTCGGTGCGGGGTTGACGGCGGTGTTGCTGGCGGCGTGGGTTCCCTACCTGTCGATGTTTCGAGCCTGAAGCCGCTCGAGTCGCCTCGCCATCCAAGCGCCGGTCTGGCCGCGGAACACCGCAGGTCAGTCTTTACCTTTGATGTGGAGGATGCCCGCTTGGTCGCGCTCGATGCTGGCTCGCTCCACGTGGTCTCCTTGCTCGCCCGTCGGCAGGGCGGCGCGCAGTTACCCGCGGGCGAGAAGCCCGCCCCGGGTTTCCATCTTGCAGGAAACCCGGAGGTGCTGCGCTTCTCCTACTTGTCGTTTGCGTCGGTCACGGTCAACACCAGACGCGTGATGTCGTTGGCGACGTCGCCGCCCGGGCCGGTGTAGGTGACGGTAATCAGTGCGGTGCAGCGCACCGGTGCGCTCGCGGTCGAGAAGGCCGAGGCGAGTGCGCGTATCTGCACGCTGCCGCGTCTGGCTTTGCCTGCACCCAGCTTGACGGTGTCCTGAGTGCCGGCGGTCGCCTTGTTGAGATCGACCTCTCCGATGGTACCGGCCGGACATGTCCCGTCGTCGGTGGTGACGCGCAGTGCGACGCGCGGCGAGCCGGCAGGAGCGTCCAGTGCGACGCGCGGAGTCGCTGTCGCCGTTGCTGATGACGTACTCTTCGCGATCGTCAACGTCAGCGGAGCCACGCTGTCGAGGAACGCGTCGGTGGCACCGGGATCCTTCGAATCACTCAAGTCACGCACGCTGATCTCGACCAGCGCGTCGTTGTTGGACGGCGTCGGGTCGCTGCCGGTCGCCGGTGACGCACGCAGGATCAGCGTGCAGCGCTGGGGTGCGCGAGCGGTCGGGGTCGAGAAGTCCGCGGCTGCGAACTCGAGCGAGACTTGTGCGGTCGCCGACAATCCCGCCGCCAGGTCGATGCTGCCGGGTCCGCCCGAGCCGGCGCTGGCGAAGATCGCTGCACCCTGCACCGTGCCGGCCGGACAATCGCCGTCGAGAGCTTGGAGGCGGATGGTCTGCGTGCCGCCGGCATCCAGATTCGACACCGAGACCGGCAGGATCTTGTGCGCGGTGGTGCCGGCTGCCGGGATGGCCACGCGCACGGGGTTCGGCTGTGTGACCAGCGCGTCGTGGGCGGCTCCCGGTGTGCAGTTGGGATCGCATCCGCTCGAGGTCTGGCACTCGGCCGGACACTGCGCGTTGCCGACCGTGACACGTACGGTGCCGAGGTTGGAATCGATCGATCCGTCCCAGGCCGCGAAAGTGAAGGCGTCGATACCGGTATTGATTCCGTCCGGGTAGTAGAGCGCTTGTTTTCCCTGCAGGCCGACCGTTCCCCACTTCGGCTGCGAGACGATGCGCAACGTCAGTGCGTTGCCGTCGGCGTCGGTGGCTTTGAGCGGGATCGCGACCGATTGGTCGATGGGGGTTGAGGCAGCCGCGTCGGTGACCACCGCCGGGCGGTTCGGATTGGCGTTCTCGCTGCTCGGACCCTGGTGGCACGCGTAGCAGCCGATCTGTGATCCGCGCCAGAATTTCTTGGTGCCGAAGTCGGTCGAGAAAGTCCGGTCGCCCTGCGAACGCGACAGCACGGTGCCGCGGTAGTCCATGCCGTGACAGCTGCGGCACGCTGCACTGCGTCCGTCCTCGGCTGCGTCGCCGTGTGAGCTGACCCACTGCGCTCCGATCGGGTGCATGCCGTGGGGGCCGCCGTTGATGGTTTGCGGCGTGGTCGCGTGGCAGGTGTTGCAGTCGGCGAGCACGCCCTTGTGTCCCTGCAAGGTCTGGCTCTGGATGTTGTCGTTGTCGTGCGAACTCGGGAACTCCGCGTGTGTGGAGCCGTGACAGGCCGAGCACTGCAGTCCGCCGTGACCGGTCGAGAAACGGTAGAGCGACAGGCCGGCAGCCGGCGTGTCGTTGTTGGTCGCGAAGGTGGCATCGACCGCCTTGCGCGTACTGCCGTCGGCCTGGAACACCGAGGTATAACGGATCGCGCCGTTGTTCTTCACGGCGGTTCCCGTGTGACAACCGTCGCAGCGCGGTTCGTTGAGCCAGCCGGTGCGAGTGCCCGAGCCGACGTCCATCATCTTCCCGTGGCAGCTCTGGCACTGCATCGCCATGCTGCCGTCGGCCGCTACCGACGCTCCCATCGCGCCGCGCAGACAGCGCGTGGCCGATCCGGGATGACAGGTGTAGCAGGCGGTGCGGTTGTTGGTGGAGTCGAGCGTCATGCCGGTTTTTGGATCGACGGTGCCGGCCATGCGCTTGTGGATCGCCTCGGTCAGCGGCTCCACGCCGGCCACGCCGCCGGTGCCGAGTGCCTCCGATGAGTGGCAAGACGCGCACAAGATCGAGCGGTGGTCCTCAGTGGCGGTGACGAAGAGCCCGGCCGCGTTGTATCCCACCTGAGCCAGAGCGTCCTGGAAAAGTTGTGACGCGCCGTCGGTGTCGTCGTGGAGTTTGAGAATGTTGAGACGGAAGTCGCGCTGCGGATCGGCATCGACGATCCAGCCGTCGCGCGGTTTGGCTTTCTCGCTAGTGCCCGAGGAGTGGCACGACGCGCAGCTCATCTCGTCGGATACCGGCAACACGATGTTGGTGCTGGCCAGTACCGTGCCCGATGCGTTACGCGCCACCAGCTTCATCATCGGGTAGGGGTTCTCGTGGCCGCCATCGTCGTAGGGCGTGATCGGGATACCGGTGGCTATGAACCAGGCGCTGGCGGGTTCGAAAGTCATCGGCTGCGGCTGGTTGGCCGCGCCCGGCATGTCGCTACCGGCAAGTCCCTGATCCACTGCGGGCGCTGCTCCGAAGAGGCCGCCCACGTACTGCCAGAAGTTGGTCTTGTCGGCCGAGGTCGAGTTGAACGAGCCGGTCGGGTCGGCGACCGCTTCGTAGGTTACCGTCACACCGTTCGGCACTCGCACGAGCTTTCCCTGGGGGTCGATCAGCTGGGCGTGGATGGTGTTGAACGGAGGCAGTAGCGACAGCACCGAGAAGTCGCCGTCCATGCAGTGCATTCCGAGGTTGTTCCAACCGACCAGCCGGTACTGAGCGGCCGCCTGGCCGGTCGCCGGCAATGCGGCCAGTAGCAACATTGCCAGGAATCCGAGCGCTGCGTTGCGACGCCACTTACGCGGTGCCGGCTGCATGTGGGTCGTGTCGAGGTGTGATCGCGTGAGTCGCCTGTTGTCAGGTAGAAGCGCGAGCGTGTTCATTGGTAGGCTCTCTGCGAAATCTCTGCGGTCGCTTGGTGGATCGAGTTGCGCCGGGCGCCTCTTTCGCGCTCTCCCGTCCCTGCGACGCGGCGGGGCGCAGGGGCGGGAGGCGCTCTCTCTCCTACAGGTGGCAAAGCAAGCCGCCTGCCAACCCCGCGGCTGCGCCGCACTGGGCAATTGCGCCGCGTATTCGCGCGGACAAATAGATCAGTAGCGGGCAGTTACAGCGCCGCGGTGTGGCGCGGACGCGTAACCTCCGCAGTCGCCGGCCGCCGTCGATCGTGAAAGATCTTGCGCGGTGTTCGTGGGTGCCGCGCAGTTTCCTGCACGGCACCGGGCGAGCGGCAGGTGCTCCGATGCTCGCTGCGCGGGCAGGATTCGAAACGAGTTCTGCTTCATCGGAGTCCTAGGTGGTCCCGCGCGGTGGACGTTTGAGTTGCCGAGCCGTACCCGAGCCCCGACCTTCGCTTCTATCCCCGAGGGCGAGGGGCGTTGTGTCCGTCGAACCGCGGCCTGCAATGTGTTCTCTCCCCGCGGGCGAGGGCGCGGGTGAGGGCCGAGCCCGAATCGGGTCGCCGCGTTGCAGGGTATCTTCAGAACCACGTCCGCGGCAGCGGCAGCAACTCGCGCAGGCGCATGTACAGCCGCAGGCCGGGGCCTACGAGGCGATGGTTGTCGAAGCCGCGCACGCGCAGCGGCTCGAGCGTGATCAGGCTCAGGCCGCTCTTGCGGTTCTCTTCGAGGGTCATCTTCTCGTACTCGCGGCCGCCGAACTTTCCGAAGTAGTGCGTGGCCAGCCAGCTGGTGATGCCGCCCTCGAGCGGCGCCTCCCCGATCGTTACTTCGCAGTCGATGATCACGGCACGGTACGGCGGCATGTCGTCCTGAATCGTCACGCAGGCTCTTGGCTCGCGGGCCAGCGCCTTGGCTTTCGGCGACGTTTTCGAAGTGACCATGAAGAGGCGGCCGTCGCGGTACTGGTACCAGATCGGCGCCTGGGCCGGAGAACCGTCGCGCTTGGTATAGGAAAGGATGGCGATGCGCGGCGCCGCGACGAATCGCTCGAGTTGGCTCGCGTCGAAGCCGGGCTGAGAGGCCATCGGCTGGAACGGCAGTTCGGTCAGTTTCACGTGTTTCCTCCGCACCGGGTCGACGTCGCGCTCGTGGTCGTCGCGGGACCCGGGCCACGCAGAAATAGGTCGTTGACCTAATCGTGTCAATCGCCTACCTTCCTGCCGATGAAAACGGCGCCCGTGGCTCGCAGCAAAGGAGAACAGCGCCAGGCCGAGATCCTGGAGGCTGCACGACGCGTGCTGGTCGAGGAAGGCTACGATCGGTTCATCCTGCGCGAGGTTGCCGGCCGTGTCGGCGTTACGGTCGGTCACCTTCAGTACTACTACGCTACTCGGGACGACCTGCTGGAGGCCATCGTCCGCGTCGAGTTCGACCGCAACCGTCGTGAGATCACCGAACTTTCCGCGCTCACGCGTCCGCCCGGCGAGAAGCTCGCGAACATAACGCGGCATCTCATCGAGGTGTGGGCGCACGAAGGCGGCCGCGTCTACGTGGTGATGTCGCTGCTCGCGCTCCACCAGCCGCGCTTCGCGCAGCTGCACCGAGAGATCTACCAGGCCTTCTACGCGGGGTTGATACCGGTGCTGCGCGAGCTGCATCCGCGCGCCAAGCGTGCCGAGCTGCGGCGCGTGGCGCGCCTGATCTCGACGATCATCGACGGCGCGCTCGTTCAGATCCCGGGTCGGGGATTCGTGGCCGATGCGGTCGCTGCGGTCCGCCAAATCGCCGAAGCCGGCAATCGTTAGCAGCCAGCAGCGCACCGGGTCAGCTATGGCCTATCCGCTGCGAACTCGTTCCAGTCGCTGGAGAATCTCCAACTCGCCCTTCAGTTCCGCCAGCGGACGCAGTTGTTCGAATATGTAGTTCCAGTCCAGTTTTCCTTCCTGTCGCACGCACACCCGCTCGACGTCCACCCAATCCTGACCTCGGCCGGCAAACGCCTTCATGACTATCAAGTCTTCCGCCGAGCAGGTGCGCAGGACGATGTTGGGCGGATAGGTGAATTCGGACGATCGCCGGTCTACCGATTCTTCGAACGGCAGCCCACCCAGCGCCACGTCCAGCCCGACGCCGTTTGCGGCGCGAAGGAGCAACACCCGATGATCGAGCGCGAACGCGGCGGCGTTGGGTATTCTCGCTGCGAACTGCTCCAGCAACGCATCGACGAACTCTTCTTCTCCGCCGAAGCCGGTCAGCAATGTCAGGTCAGCATCCACCGTTTCGCGCGGTTCACCCCAGCGCAACAGCGCGATGCCGCCGATGAAACAAAACCGCCAGCCCTGGCGTTGACAATACGACTGAAGCTCGGCTGCCGCTTCGAGAACGTCATTCACGGCGCGCCATTTTCTTGAACCAGGCTTGCTGTTCCACCAAACCCGAGAACGGCCGGGGTGCGCGTGGCGCGACCGTGTAATCGGCCGACCCGCACAGTCGCGCGATCGCTTGAAACGTGTCCAGTCCCCGCAACTCTTCTCGGCGGATGCGCTCGAGTGCCGCGCCCGCGGTCTTCCAGGTGTCCACCCACCGTCGCGCCGATGCGATCCGCGTCGGCGTCCAATCGGCGAGTGATGATTGCTGGTCTTTCACGGGCGCCATCCTATACGAGTCCCGAGCGACGGTGAAAGTAACGCTGGCACCGGATAGACCGTTGTGCGGTTGGCAAACTCAACTGGCGGCGGCGGATCTCAGCCGCGACGGCCGGGGGCCCAGTCGCGTAGCGCGGAACGAATTTCGAAGATAGCACCGGCCGTGCGACTCGATGTGCGATCTACGTGACCGGCTACGGCTAATAACCTCGCGCTTCTCGTACACCGACCGCTTTTTTGATGAGCGCCGTGGCTCGCGCGATCCAGCGCCGGGGGGACTCGTTGGAATTTGGTGGCGTGACCCAGGGCTGACGGCCTTCGGCGGGTCCGCCGAAGGCCCGCACATCCGACATCGACCCTGTGCCATCCCTGTGCGGGCCGCGGCGGAAACGAGTTCTGCTTTATCGGACTCGTAGGTGGTACCGCGGGCTGGCCGTTTGAATTACCGGCCCGCGCCCGTACCCGTCGCAGCCAGCACCGCGCGAGTCAGATCGAGAAAGTCATCCGAGCGGGTTGTGACGATGCTCTTGACCACTTGCAGATCGAGTTTTCGGTAGTTGTGGATTGCGACGTTGCGGAAACCGACCATGCGCGTCATGCGTTCGGCGAGGTCGGGCGGCAGCAAGCGCGCATCACCGAGGAACTCAAACGCTTGGCGGCTCTCCTCCGGTACCCCGAGGCGATGCAGGCGGACCAGATGCATCGCGACATCGATGGCGGCCTCGCACGCGCGCTGCAAGTTGAGAACAATCGAATCCTGGCGTGTCAGGTTGGCAAACAGGTTCTGCTCGTCGTCCCCGTACTCCTGGCGCACGCGTGCGACGCAGCGCTCGATAATCGTCACCTTGCCGGGAACGACATCATCGACCATAGACGGTCGGTTCGCGCTGCACCTGGTCGAGGATGCCTCCGCGCTCTTCGTTCAGTCGGGCGTAGTCCGAGTATGTGTATGTTTCGAAGAGCCGCTGCTCGTGTGCTTCGAAAACAGCCAGCGGCATCCCGTGGACAATGACCTGCATCCGCACGACGGTGGATGCGGCGCGCAGATCGATCAGATCGACGTCCCGGCGCAGTGTCACCGCCAAGCGTTCCTGCAACTCGAAGCGGTCCACGGGATTCAGCGCACGCGCAGCGAGCACGGCGACGTCGATGTCACTGCGCTCGTGCATCCCACCCTCGACGGTCGAGCCGAAGCGATATATGGCGATGGCGTCGGGAATCGCCGCGCGGATGATCCGTATGATCGCGCTGTCGTCCATGTACCTTCGACCTGCGGCACCATACCGCTATGTCAACGGGGGAGACAACACGGAGGCATTGGTGGACGGCAGAACGGAAATTGCCCGGAACGCGCGGCACTCGGACCACACCGAGCAGTTCATCATGGATGCGTTACGTCGAGCCGCTGCGCTGAGTCTCTCGCTGCTTGCGGTGCGCGACGAGCAGATAGTTGGCCATGTGGCCTTGTCTCCTGTGTCCGTCACCGACGGCTCCGCGCGCTGGTACGGGCTTGGGCCGATCTCCGTCAGTCCGGCGTTCCAGGGCAGCGGCATCGGCGGCGAACTCATGCGCGCGGCCTTGCGGCGGCTCCGCGAACTGGGTGCTTGCGGATGCGTCGTGTTGGGCGACCCGGTCTACTACGGCCGCTTCGGGTTCGAGCCCCACGCCGGCCTGGTCCTTCCCGGGGTGCCGCCGGAGTACTTCCAGGCCCTTCCTTTCGACTCGCCGATTCCCCGCGGCGTGGTTGCATACCACGAAGCATTCGCCGTCCGCGGCTGACGGATCGGCCGGTCGTCTCCAGGGCGCAGCGCCCGTTCGGGAGTGAAGCCACCCCCCTTGAGAAACAACCTGGCCGCGGTATAAAGGTCCATAAATAGAGCTTTAGAGACCGCCTTGTCCGCTTTATGGATCATACGAGGCCAAGATGTCCAAGCCGTCCGTCCGCGCCTACTCCAGTTACAGTCAGGATGCCGTCCAATTGCTGGGGCGGCTCGTCCGTCAGGCTCGTCTGACCCGGAAACTGACCGCCGCCGAACTGGCGGAACGCGCTGGCGTCTCGCGGGGGCTGATTCAGCGCATCGAGCGTGGCGAGCCCGGCTGTGCGATAGGCGCGGTTTTCGAAGCCGCGGCGATCGTCGGCGTGAAGCTTTTCGATGCCGATCAGCCGACCCTGACAGCGAACAGCGCCGTGCAGCGGCAGATCTTCACCTTGCTGCCCAAGGCCGCGCGAACTTCCCGCAAGGCGGTGCGCGATGACTTCTAGGCACCGACCCGACGAAGCCTTCGTGTGGGTCTGGCTGCCGTCGGCCACCGAGCCCGTGGTCGCGGGCCGCATCGAGCGCGACGGCGACCTGCTGAGGTTCAACTACGGGCGCGGTTATCTCGCTCGCGAGGACGCGATCCCGCTCTACGAGCCCGAGCTACCGCTGCGGCCGGGTGCGCTCGCGCCGCTGCCTGGCCTCACCATCGCCGGCTGTCTGCGCGACGCCGCGCCGGATGCCTGGGGTCGGCGCGTCATCCTCAATCGCAGGTTCGGCCGCAAGCGCGACAGGATCGACGTCGATCAGCTCGACGAGCTTACCTATCTCTTGGAGTCGAGCTCCGACCGGATTGGTGCGCTGGACTTTCAGACCTCCGCTACCCGCTACACACCCCGCGGAATCGGTGCGGCGACACTGAACGAACTCATGGCCGCCGCCGACTGCGTAGAGAGCGGCACGCCGATTCCACCCGAGCTGGACCTTGCGCTTTTCCATGGAAGCTCAATCGGCGGTGCGCGGCCGAAGGCAATCCTCGACGATGGCTCGCGCAAGCTCATCGCCAAGTTTTCTTCGCGCGACGACGTGCTGAACGTCGTCAAAGGCGAGTTTGTCGCCATGCGGCTGGCGGCCCGCGCGGGCCTCGACGTCGCGCGCGTGGAACTCGTGAGCCCAACCGGCAAAGATGTGCTGCTCATCGAACGCTTCGATCGCGAGCGCACCACCGGAGGCTGGCGGCGCAAGGCGATGGTTTCCGCGCTGACTCTGTTCGAACTCGACGAGATGATGGCCCGCTACGCCAGCTACGAGCGGTTCGCGGAACTCGTCCGCCATCGCTTCGAAGCCTCGGATGCGACGCTGCGCGAGCTCTTCGGCCGCCTCGTGTTCAATGTACTTTGCGGCAACACCGACGATCACGCGCGCAACCACGCGGCATTCTGGAACGGCAGGAGCCTTGCGCTGACGCCGGCGTACGACATCTGTCCGCAGCCGCGCGCGGGTGGCAAAGCCGGTCAGGCAATGCGGATCACCGGCAACGATAACACCAGCACGCTCGCGACCTGCCTTGCCGCCGCGCCGAATTTTCACGTGAGCGTGAAGGACGCCACCGCGATCATGGAGCGCCAGGTTTGCGCGATCCGCGAGCACTGGCCCGCCGTCTGCGAAGAAGCCGCGTTGACGCAGGTCGAGCGCAACCTTCTGTGGCGCCGCCAGTTCCTCAATCCTTTCGCGTTCGAGGACGCGCCTGCCGGTCTCGCACGCTTCGAGACGCGAGACTAGCCGGCGCTACGATTATCCGTGCGCCCCGATCTGTCGATCGGCCTGACATCGTGCCGGCGAGCCTGCAGAAGGTGACCATCGAGCGCTACGGCGTCACGATCGCGAACTTGCCGTCGGGGCGGTCGAACAGCGAGAAGAACGACAGTACGTCCAGGCGGCTTCCCTCGCCGAGAACGACATCATCGACCATAGACGGTTCGTTCGCGCTGCACCTGGTCGAGGATGCCTTTGCGCTCCTCGTTCAGTCGGGTGTAGTCCGAGTAGGTGTAAGTTTCGAAGAGCCGCTGCTCGTGTGCGTCGAAAACAGCCAGCGCCATCCCGTGGACAATGACCTGCATCCGCACGACGGTGGATGCGGCGCGCAGATCGATCAGATCGACGTCCCGGCGCAGTGCGACCGTGGGGATGCGCGATTGCAAATCGTGGCTGAGCCCGAGCGGGCAGAGACGGCATGTGCCCCGGGCGGCGGCGCCAGGAGCAAGACAGAGCGGCATCATAACCCCGTGTCCACGGAACTGAGGCAAGGCCGCTCGCCGGTCCGCCCGCCCGCATGCCATCGCGATTGTTGTTGCGGACCAGTGAAGAGTCTAAATGTGTGCAACAATCGGACCTCCAATTGGTCCAGGTTGGAGGTAGCCATGAAGGTTTCCGTGACCGAAGCCAAAGGGCAGCTGACCGATCTGGTGCGACGGGCTCAGGCGGGAGACGAGATCGTCTTGACTCGCCACGGTCATGCCGCGGTACGGCTGGTGCCCGTCAGGGCGGCACTGGACAGGAAGTCTCGCTGTGCAGTGCTGGAGGCGGTGCGTGCCTCCGCTGCCGCTAAGGCGACACTCGGACCCAGTGCGGAACGTAGCCAGGACTTCCTCTATTACGAGGACGGATTGCCCAGGTGATCGCGGTCGATACGTCGGCGCTGATGGCGATCGTACTCAACGAGCCGCAAGCCGATGCCTGTGTCGCGGCGTTGGAAACTGAAGACGAACTCTTGATTTCGGCCGGCACCGTGGCGAGGCGCTGATCGTTGCCAACCGTCGGAACGTCGGCGATGAAATGGCGCGGCTGATCGATGAACTCGGCTTTGAATTCGTGAGCGTGACGCCTGCGTCGGCGCGGCGTATCGCTGAAGCCTATGAGAGCTGGGCAAGGGCCGGCATCCGGCGGCGCTGAATTTCGGCGACTGCTTCGCCTACGAGGTGGCGAAGGAACACGGATGTCGCCTTCTCTACGTTGGTGAGGATTTCGGTCGCACCGATCTCGACAGTGCTGTTTGAGGGCCGATGCCTGAAGGCGATCGGCCTGACATCGTCCCGGCGAGCCTGCAGAAGGTTACCATCGAGCGCTACGGCGTCACGATCGCGAACTTGCCGTCGGGGCGGTCGAGCAGCGAGAAGAACGACAGCACGTCCAGGCGGCTTCCCTCGACCGCGAGGTCGCTCGAGAAGATCATTTCTCGCAGACCTGCCTGTCCGGTGCTGAGCCTCACCAGGAAGTCGCGTGTCAGCTTCACGGTGGCGGTGGCGCCGGGGTCGGCGGCGTCTCTCTTGTGGTGGTGCAGCACTGCGTTCTCGACTGTGAGCACGTGCGTTTCACCGAGGTCGGTGAAGACGAAGTTGAGTTTGAGTATCTTGCCGTCGGCCTTCGGGCCGATCAGGCGTGCGGCCATCGCGTCGAAGAAGCGCTCGGCCGGCATGTGTCGCAGCAGTTGCGAGATGGCGGCGGGATCCATGCCCGCACTCTGCGCGCCGTGGCGCAACTCGTAGGCGCCGGTCAGATACACGTCGCGCCAGGGGCCCGACTCGGCCTGGTAACCGAGTTGATCGTAGCTGCGTGCGAGCAGTTCGTGGGCGGTCTGGTTGTCGGGCTCGGCGAAGACCAGGTGATTGAGCAGCATCGCGGTCCAGCGGTACTCGCCGCGATCGTAAGATTCCTGAGCGCGCCTGAGCACCTGCTCGGCGCCGCCCATCGCTTCGACGTAGCGCGCGCCGGCCTGCTGCGGCGGCAGCGGATCGAGGTTGGCCGGGTTGGCGTCGTACCAGCCGAAATAAGCTTGGTAGACCGCTTTGGCGTTGTGACGGACCGTTCCGTAGTAATCGCGGTTGGCGAACACCGTCGCCAGCGTCGAGGGCATTCGCATTTCTTCGGCGATCTCTTGTGGTCCGAGGCCGTTGTTGGCCAGGCGCAGCGTTTGGTCGTGGAGGTACTTGTACGCGTCGCGCTGCTGTTTGAGGTAGTCGACGACGCGCTGGTTGCCGAAGGTCGGCCAGTGGTGACTGGCGAAGACGACCTCGACGCCGGCGCCGAACAATTCGATCGCGTCGTCGATGTAGCCGCTCCACTTCAGTGCGTCGCGCACCTTGGCGCCGCGCAGCGTGTAGAGGTTGTGCAACACGTGCGAGACGATCTCGGCGCCGCAGTAGGCTTTGCGATCGGGAAGGTAGAAGGCGAGTTCGGCGGGCGCCTCCGAAGCCGGCGTGTACTGGAACTCGAATCGCACTCCGTCGATTTCCAACTGCTGAGGTGTGGCGTCGATCAGGTCGGTGGGCTCGGCGATGTCGATGATGCCGGCGGCTGGTCCTTTGCCGAGCCCGGTATCGACGTGGCCACGCTGCGAGCGCGCCAGTGCCATGCCGTACATGAAGCCGGCGCGGCGCCCCATCGCGACTCCGGCCAGCACGTTCTCGCTGGTGGCTTCTTCGATGAAGCCCTTGGGTGCGATCACGCGCAGGTGGCTGGGGTCGGTCTTCGGGTCTTCGAGCACCGCGCCGATGCCGCCGAAGTGATCGATGTGGCTGTGGGTGAAGATCACCGCGACGATCGGATCGTCGCCGAGGTGCTTGCGTGCCAGCGCGAGCGCGGCCGCTGCGGTCTCCTTCGCGGTCAGCGGATCGACCACGATCCAGCCGCTGCGCCCGCGGATCAACGAGAGGTTGGAGAGGTCGTAGCCGCGTACTTGATAGATTCCCTCGGCGACCTGGAACAAACCGTGAATGCCGTTGAGTTTGGCCTGGCGCCACAGACTCGGGTTGACGCTGGCCGGGGCTTCGCCGTCCACGAAGGCGTAGTCCTTGGGTCTCCACAGGCTCTTGCCGTCGGTGCTGTGGATGACCAGCTCGGGCTCGGTGGCGATCAGGCCGCGGCGCGCGTCTTCGAAGTCCCTGGCGTCGGCGAGCGGCAAGGCCTGCGCCACCGCCGCGTTGGCGTCGGCGGTGAAGCGCGTCGCGGCGACGTCGCCTCGAGGGTCGGGGTCGGCAGTGGCACCGGCTGCGTGGTCGCTCTGCTCGCCGACGGCACCGCTGCCGCCTGCGCCGCTGCCGGCCGGCTGGGTCTGCCTATGGCAGGCCGCGACCAGCGTGGTCACGCCGACCACGGCAGCGAGCAGCAGTGCGAAAGCGGAGTTCGCGGGTCTTGGCGTGGTCATCACAAATCTCCTGGTGGCAGAGCGGGGAAATGGTTCGGCAACCCCGTTATGTCGGACCGAAGGGATGACTGGAAGTGGGGCCGCCCCGGCCATGCTGGTGGTGCCTAGATCCAATGCCAGTAACTTGAGGCGATCGTGGTGCCGACGGAGAATGCGCCCGTGCGGAATTGTTGAAGAATCTCGGCTCGGCGCAAGATTCCTGTCCGTGCCGAGCCTCTTAAGTTACTGGCATTGTGGCTAGATCACGTCGGTGGCGATGACGCCGATATCGGGCTGCCCCGGCCATGCCGGTGGTGCCCCTGCCGGGCCCGAGGCGGCGATTGCGCCCGCAGCCGGCGTGCAGCAAATTGTAGGATAGATCCGTCATTCTTCTGAAGGAGAGTCCCTTGAATAACCAATTCGAATACCGCCTCCCCGTTTTCACGACCGCGTCGCTGCGGACCGTCGTGATGGCTATTGCACTGGTGGGGGTAACAGCCGCCGCCGTGACGGCGCTCGTGCCGGCCGCACACGCCAGTGACAAAGAGAAGGCTGCGGCTCCAGCTGCCCCCATGCAGCAACCGATGCGCGGGATGCCGGGCATGGCCGCGCAGGGCGCGCAGCCGCAGCAACCGGCCGGAGAGAAAGTGACCGCCGAGGTGCTCGAGACCATGAACGCAGCCACTTACACCTACGTGCGCGTCAAGACCGACGCGGGCGACTTGTGGGCGGCGGGTCCGCGTACCGAAGTGAAGGTCGGCGACAAGATCAGCTTCGAACGCGGCGTGCCGATGACCAATTTCGCCAGCAAGTCGCTCAACCGCACCTTCGACAGCATCGACTTCGTCGGGCGTTTCTACGTCGGCGACGAGAAGCCGGACCAGCACGAGGCAGCTTCGGCGCCGGCCGGCGCCGGTGCGCCCGCCGACACCGCGCCGCCGCACGCGGGCGTCGCCAAGCCCGCACCTACCGACGTCGATCTGACCGGGATCGCCAAGGCCAAGGACGGCAAGACCGTCGCCGAGATCTTCGACGAGCGCGCCAAACTGTCGGGCAAGGAAGTCACGGTGCGCGGCAAGGTCGTCAAGTCCAACCCCCAGGTCATGGACCACAACTGGTTGCACGTGCGCGACGGCAGCAAGGGGACCGACGGTTCCGACGACTTGACGCTCACGACCAAGGATTCGGCCAAAGTTGGTGACACCGTGGTGGTGCGCGGCAAGGTGGTGACGGACAAGGACTTCGGCTTCGGCTACCACTACGACGTGATGCTCGAGGAAGCTGCGGTCACCGTCGAGTAATCGGGTCGGGGCACCCGTTGAAAATGGCCCACGAGCGCGGAGCTGGCGACGCGCGAGGATCACGCGCGTCTGTTGGGGCTCGCTCCTCGCCAGCTCGGCGCTCGCGTGCGCGAAACCACTCGCTACGACGTAGCTCGGCTACGCCTCCGCTCGCGGAATTTCGCGCGCCTTGCCTCTGGACGATTTTGAATGATGGGCTCGAGACGCTTTCTCAGCTGCCCGCTACGGCGCCGAGGCTTTGAAGCCGCCGGGCGTGTTGAGGCTGGTCCGCAGCGGTGCGAACTCGCTGGTCCAGCACTTGCCGTTGCTGCTGACGAGTTGCGCGACCACGTTCGGGTCCTGGTCGAAAAACTCCGTGCCCGAGAACGCGGCAGGCAACACCAGCGCTTCACCGCGTGCGCTCAGCGTGACCTTGCTTTTGCCGAGCGCGCCGGTTTTCAGTTGGAGTTTGTTCACGCCGCCGGCCGACGCCGACTTGTCGTTGTAGTTCCAGCCTTTGGGGTTGCGGGTTCGCCACATGCTCTGCGACGGCGGGATCGTCAGCTTGCCCGCCAGGTTCGGCGTGGCCGCGCTGCTGTCGTAGATGCACAGCGTGTAGGTCGTATCGGTAGCAGGAGAGCCGAGGTCGTCTTGGCCGAAAGCGTCGCCCCTGCTCCACTGCCAAGTGAGGCGGTCAGCGCCGAGCTTGTCGGAATTGGTGATCTTCACTCTGGCCGCGCCGGGCGCCAGGCACGACGCGGCACTCAGAGGTGACTCGGCGTTTAGGCAGTGATCGCCGACGACGCAGCTGTCGCGCGTACAAACGTCGTTGTCGTCGCAGTCATCGGCCGCTGGTCCGCAGTTGCCGTCGAACGTTGCGGTGCACGACACCGCGGTCGACAGCGTCACGGTTCCATCGGCGCAGTCGGAATCGCCCGACCAGCCGCCAAAATCCGAAAAGGCTCCGGGCGCCGCTACCAGTTGCACCACTTGGTCGCCGTCGAAGTAGGTGCGGCAGGCGGTGCCGCAATCGATACCTGACGGGATCGTCGTGACCACACCTGTTCCAGTGCCGGTCTTGGCGATCGCGAGTTGTTTCATGCCGTTTACCGGTGCCAGGCACTGCGGCGTGGCTGCGTATTGGCCGGCAAGTTCGGCCAGCATCGCGTTGGGTACGCGATTGGTGTCGGTTCCGTATGGATGGCCGGCGCCGTAGGTGAGGCTGACGTTGTCGATGCCGCCGGTGAGCAGGTGGCAGTAGCTCATGATGGTTGCGCAACCCTGTCCGGGGCCCGGGCATCCGGCCGGAAGTGACTCGGTGCCAGAATAGCAGCCAGGTTCGGCGCCGTAGCACTCGTCGACCGGTGGACTGAAGCAGTGAGTGTGGGGCGAACCGAAATTGTGGCCGAGTTCGTGACTGGTGACGACGATGTCCCACACCGAGTCGGGGCTGGCGATGTCGAAATCTCCGTAGATCGAGCCCGCGTACGCGTACGAATAACTGCCGAGCGGATTGCCGTACCAGTCGCAGACTCCCGGCAGCCACGCGATGCCGCCGTTGGACGCGGAGCTCAGATAGAGCGTCGTGGTCCTCTCGATCGACGCGCAGGCCACACCTCCGCAGTGGCCCGGATCGTTGCTGTTCCACCAGGTCTGCAATTGGTCGAGGCGTCCGCCGCTGGTCCCGGAGTAGGGATCGGAGGCGGTGGTCCACACTTGCAGGAACGGCACCAGTACGCTCATGCCGAGTTCGCTCTCGGAGATGCTGCCGGTGAAGGCCACGAGGTCGAGAGCGTAGAGCGCGGCCGCGTCGGCGTCGCCGCCGAACCTGACGAAGTATTCGTAGTCGAGTTCGACCGCGATGCGCGCGGTGTAGGCGGTGGGTAGGCGTAGCGCGCGGCCGGCGTCCTGAGCTGATGGCGTGGGCGATGTCGTGGCGGCGGCGCGGCGCGGGTTGTCACGCACTTCGCACGCGAACTGGCGGGCTCCGGCCACGGCCGCGGGATCGACCTTGGACGATCTGAGACCACCCACGACCCGGCGCGAACCGGCGAGCAGCCAGGTTCCCGACGGCGTCGAGACCACTCCGCGGATTTCGCCCGAGGCGCGCACGCCGATCACCGCGATCGAGCCTGGCCGGCCATCGACCGAGCCGCGCAGGTAGACCGGCATTGCCGGTTTGAGCACGCGCGGGCCGGCATCGGTCTGCGCGACGATGCGGGCGCCATCGGCCAGTACGTCGAAGCGTTTGAGCTCCATTCCGGTCAGGCCGTCTTCTCCGGCCAGTTGCAGAGCTTCGATGCGCAGCGACTCGCCGTGGCCGACCGCACGTGCCGTCTCGGCGAGGTCACGAGCCTGCGCCGAAGACGATGCCGCGGCCGCCACGCCCGCGGTGAGCGGTACGAAGCACAGCAGCGCTACCGACAAAACAGCGGTTAACGCGCCGACGCTGCGCCGCCGGTCCGACGGCAGACGATGTGGGTGCCGATCTGGATCAGACCGCGGCAGCGGCGAAACAACGGTCCGGCTGGCGCCGGCCAAGCGTCGGCAGTGTCTTGGAACAATCATGAAAGACCTCTCTGCGATGCCATGTGTGGGGCAGGGTATGTCGCGGGGAGGTCTCGTTTCAAGGTGCAAACCCATCGCGGCCGTGATCGGCCGCGCAGCACGCCGACCGCACGGCACGCGTGCCCGCGCAGCGCCGGCCGCGCAGCACACCTGCCCGCGCGGCACACCGGCGCGCGCAGCACACCGGCCGCGCAGCACGCCGACCGCACGGCACACCTGCCCGCGCGGCACACCGGCGCGCGCAGCACACCGGCCGCGCAGCACGCCGACCGCACGGCACGCGTGCCCGCGCAGCACCGGCCGCGCAGCACCGGCCGCGCAGCACACTGCCCGCGCAGCACGCCGGCCCGCGCAGCACACCGGCCTGTGCAGCACGCCGACCGCACGGCACGCGTGCCCGCGCAGCGCCGGCCGCGCAGCACACTACTGCCCGCGCAGCACACCTGCGAGTTCGAAAACGGGGCCCCGGCAGGTACAATCCGCTTCGATGAAAGCACTGCCGTTTCTGGGGTGGCTGCTGGTTTCGGTATTCGGAGCCGGCGGCCTTGCGTTCGTGGCGTTGCAACGTGGCGAGACCGTCTCGAGCACTTGGTTCCTGGTGGCGGGCGTGTGCGTCTACGCCATCGGCTACCGCTTCTACTCGCGCTTCCTCGCCGAGCGTGCGCTGCATCTGGACGACAATCGTCCCACGCCGGCGCATCATCGGCGCGACGGTCACGACTTCCTGCCCACTAACCGTTGGGTGGTCTTCGGGCATCACTTCGCGGCGATCGCGGGCCCCGGCCCGCTGGTGGGGCCGATCCTGGCCGCGCAATTCGGCTATCTTCCGGGCGCGCTCTACATCGTCATCGGCGTCGTGCTCGGCGGCGCGGTGCAGGACTTCACAGTGCTGGTGGCGTCGATGCGCCGCAATGGCAAGAGCCTCGGTCAGATCGTGCGCGACGAGATCGGACCGGTCGGCGGCGCGGCCGCGCTGGTGGGCGTGCTGGCGATCATGCTGATTCTCATTGGCGTTCTGGCGCTGGTGGTCACCAACGCGATGTTCGGCAGTCCGTGGGGGACCTTCACGATCGCCGCGACGATCCCGGTCGCACTGATGATGGGTGTCTACATGACCGCGATCCGCCCGGGCCACGTGCTTGAGGCGTCGATCGGCGGCCTGGCGCTGGTGATGCTGGCGGTGTGGGGCGGCAGCTTCATCCACGAACACGAGACGCTGCGGGTGTTCTTCGACCTCGACAAGAAGACCATCGCGCTGTGCCTGATCGTCTACGGATTCTCGGCCAGCGTGTTGCCGGTGTGGTTGCTGCTGGCGCCGCGCGACTACCTGTCGGCATTCATCAAGATCGGCACCATAGGTCTGCTGGCGCTCGGACTGCTGTGCGTGATGCCGCACGTGCAGATGCCGGCGCTGACGCAGTTCATTGACGGCAGCGGCCCGGTGTTCGCCGGCAAGCTGTTCCCGTTCTGTTTCATCACCATCGCGTGCGGCGCGATCTCGGGGTTCCACTCGCTGATCGCCAGCGGCACCACGCCCAAGATCATCGACCTCGAGAGCGACGCACGGTTCATCGGCTACGGCGCGATGCTGGTGGAGAGCTTCGTGGCGTTGATGGCGCTGATGGCTGCCACCGTGATGGAACCCGGCACCTACTTCGCGATGAACGCGCCGACCGCGCTGCTCGGGACCACGGTCGCGGATGCGGCGGCCAAGATTCACACCTGGGGTTTCACGCTCGACCCCGTCGCTTTCGAGACACTGACGCGCGAGGTCGGCGAGCAGACCTTGCTGTCGCGCACCGGCGGAGCACCGACGTTGGCAGTCGGCATGGCCGAGATTTTCGCCAGCGCTCTGGGCGGCCCGGCGGTCAAGGCCATGTGGTACCACTTCGCGATCATGTTCGAGGCACTGTTCATCCTGACCACGCTGGACGCCGGCACGCGGGTGGGGCGCTTCATGATGCAGGATCTGCTCGGCAACATCTGGGAACCGCTCGGGCACACCGAGTCGTTGTGGGCCAACGTGCTGTCGTCGGCACTGATCGTGGCAGGGTGGGGATACTTCCTGTACCAGGGCGTGATCGATCCGCTCGGCGGCATCAATTCGCTGTGGCCGCTGTTCGGCATCGCCAATCAACTGCTTGCCGCCACCGCGCTGACGGCGGTGACGACGATCTTCATCAAGTCTTCGCGCCCTCGCTTCGCGTTGGTGACTCTCGTCCCGTTGGTGTGGCTGTTGGTGGTGACGATGACAGCGGGTTGCGAGAAGATCTTTTCCCCCGACGCGCGCATCGGTTTCTTGGCAGCGGCTGCGCGTCTGAGCGCCGACATCGGCGGCGGTGCGATCGCTCCCGACAAACTCGCGCAGACCCAGCACGTGATCTTCAACAACCGTCTCGACGCGGCCGTGACCGCGGCGTTCATGCTGCTGGTGACGGTGGTGGTGCTGGATGCGGCGCGGGTGTGGCGGCGCGCGCTGAGCGGCCGCCGCGGCGGGCGCGTGATTGCGGCTGAGGGGGCGGGGCGGTGAGCGACGCAGTGGATCATGGTCGCGCGCGCGCGACGCCGGCCGGTGATGTGGTTGCCGCGCGCCATCGGCGGGCGTGCCTGCGCGGCGGAGCGTTGGCCGTGCGCGGCGACGCGGCGGTCGCACACAGCGAAGCGCTGGTCGCGCGCTGCGACGCGGCGGTCGCACACAGCGAAGCGCTGGTCGCGCGCGGCGGAGCGTTGGCCGTGCGCGGCGCGCGAGCGGTGGCCGACTTCCTGCGCGGATTCGTCGGTCTCGCGGGTGTTCAGCCGGTCGCACCTGCGTGCGGGCACCCGCAGCACCACGGCGTCGCTGCGGCGGCGACGCCGGCACAGGTGAGGGCCGCTCTCGAAGCTCGCGCGACTCAGCGGCGCAGTTGTTGTTGAGCGGGCCCGGGCGCATCCGCCGGTGGCGGTGGGCCAGCGGGCGGATCATGCGGCGCGGCGCGCCCGGTCTGAGGTGAGGCGGGGCGTGGCAAGGGCTGACCGTCGGGCGGTGACGGACGGCGGCCGGCCTGCGAGCCGAGGCGTGGCACGGCGCGTCCGGCGTCGGGTACGGCGCCTCCTGGTTGTTGTTGCCTCTGCTGCATATGCGCTGCGTCCGGCACGGCTGCGGCGTCAGGCGACTGTTGCTGCTGCTGGCGCTGCTGGGGCTGCGTGCCGTTCGGTAACTGTTGCGGCTGCTGCTGGCGCTGCTGCATCTGCGTGCGGTCGGGGGCGGCTGCGCCCTGCTGCCGTTGCTGCTGCTCTCGTTCGCGTTGCTGAATCTGCTCTCGTGGCGCGGCGCCATCGACGTAGCCGAGGCCGCGAAGCTGCTCCCAGGTCGCATCGTCCACCGGCACGTCGTTGGCATTGCGCTCGTCGCGTTCGTAGGTCGCCAGGGTCTCGAGCGGGCGTCCCAGGTCGGCGGTAACCTCCGCGATCGGCTTACCGTCCATGTCTTGGCCGACCGGCAGGCCGAGCATGTAGAGCAGCGTCGGCGTGATGTCTTCGATGTACGTGCGCTGGCCGTTGGCGGGTTTGATCCCGGGTCCCCACACCATGTAGATGCCGTCGGGGTTGTGCGCGCCGACCTGCTTGGTCTTGTCTTCGTAGGAAGCGAAGCCGTGATCGGAGACCACGACGACGCGGAAGTTCCCGGTCGCAGCGTCGAGGATCTTGCCGAGCGCTTCGTCGCTGGCGCGGTAGGCGTCGGCGACGGCGGTTTCGTAGATCTTCGCTTTCTCGCGATCGATCCCGGGGTAGTCGTCGGGGTGGGAGTAGGCCCAATATGGGTGCGAAACACGATCGACCAGCGTCATCACGTAGAGCGAGAGATCCCAGTCGCCGGCCGCGTAGAGCAGCGCTGCACGTGTCTGAATGTCGAAGATCTGCTTCAAGTGTTGATAGAGATAGACCGGCGTGTCGGCGTCTTCCCAGCGGCTCCAGCCCGGGCCTTCGGGGATGTAAGGCTCGCCGAGCCGCTCAGAAATCTTGCCGCGCAGGTCGGCGGGCTCGCTCATGACGATGCCGTCGTCGGTGCGGTAAAGTGGGCTCACGTAGATCCGGTCGGCCCCGAGACGCATCGCGCGCATCATGCCCTTGAAGTCCGGGCGTGAGGCTACGGTGCCTTCGAACCACGGTGTCCACTGACCGTCGGCAAGGGCCGCGACTCTCGACTTGATAGCGTCGAGGTTGTCGCGATAGGGCGTCATGACACGCCCGGCCTCGAGTTTGTCGCCCGCGAGCACCTCTCCGGTGTTGCCTGAAAACGTCGAACCGCTGAGCGGGAAGCCCGACAGCATCACACCGCTGACGGGCTCGGGCGGCCAACTGCCGGGCACGTTGAAGACGTTGGTCTTCTTGTGCTGCTGCTGCGTGATGTTCCAGATCGCCGAGACGCGGCGGTTGGTCGATTGCGAGGTCTTCCAGTCTTTGACGCCGTGGGTCTGGTAGTTGAATCCGGTGAAGATCGTCGTCCACACCACCGGCGAGAGGATCGGCGGTCGGGATTCCAGGATGCCGTGGAGGCCCTCGTCGTAGAGTTTCTTGATGTGCGGCAACTGGCCGGCCGCCATCATCGGATCGATGATCTTCCAGGTCGCGCCGTCGATTCCGAGTAGCAGCACCCGGTCTTTGGATTGCCAGTGGCAAGAGGCGCATCCCAGGCCGATGCCGACTGCCGCCAGCCAAGCTGTCTTGATAGCCCAACGCTTCATCGTATTGCGCTTCGCTCGTCGCCGCTCGTTCGCCCGTCGCCCCCGTGCTCGAAATGCACGAGAGGACCCCTCGCTCGAAAGTGCGAGGGGTGGGTCGGCCGCGCAGGTATTCCGTTGAGCCGGCCCACAATTGCCCACGGGTTTTCGAGAATGGCAAGTCGCCCCCCGGCGGCGCTTGATCTTGCCCACCTTGCAGGTCATGACAAATCGGCTGTAGAGCGTCTTTCTTCGTCATGCAGGTCATCGTCAGCGCCGACGACCTCGGTCTCACCCGGGGCATCACCGACGGAATCCTCGCCGCGCGCGACCACGGTTGCCTGTCGGGCACCAGCGTGATCGCCGGCGGCGACGCATTCGACTACGCCATCGAGCAGTGGCGCCGGCGCCCTGGCTTTGCGCTGACCGCGCACCTCAATCTCATGGAGGGACGCCCGCTGGCACCGCCCGGCGAAGTTGCTGCGTTGCTCGACGGCAACGGTGAGATGGGGCTGTCTTTCGTCGCGCTGCTGGCGTTGTCGCTGCGCCTTCGCGGCGCCGAGCGCGAGCGCCTGCGCGTACAGATCCGCACCGAACTCGATGCGCAGATCGGCCGCGTGTCGGCAGCCGCGGGTGCCGGATGGCAAGCGCGCGTGGACGGGCACCAGCACTACCACATGATCCCGATCGTGCTCGAAGCGTTGCTCGAACTGCACGAGAGGTGGAACTTCTCTTACGTGCGCACCCTGGAGGAGCCGCTGTTCGTGGTTCCGCAACTGCGGCGCGCGTTGCCGAACTACCTGGGCGCCAACCTTGCCAAGCACGCGATCCTGCGTCCGCTCGCGCGGCGTGCGCGCGCCGAACTGACCCGGCGCGGAATCCCGCACTGTCGCTGGTTCGTCGGCTTGCTGTTCTCGGGCAACATGACGATCGAACCGGTTCGTGCCGCGATCGCACATCTGGCGCGGCGCGAAGCCCGCGGTCGCAAGGAAGCAGGGCTGGTCGAACTGCTCCTGCACCCGGGCCGCGCAACCGATCACGAAGCGCAGCGTTGGGGCAGTCGCGGCGAGTTGCGCGACTACTATTGTTCGCGCTGGCGCGACAGCGAACGCGAGACGCTGTGTTCGGAGGAGTTTCGTCGAGCGGTGGCGCCATATGTGGCGGCCGGCCAGGGCGGAGGCGTGCGGTGATCACTACCCGCACGCTCGAACTGTCATCGGCGGCACTCGCGCGCAGCGCCTCGATGTTGCGGGCGGCGATGCCGCGCGCCGCTCACATGAATGCCGAGTTCCTGGCCTGGCAGTACGTGGCCAATCCGGCCGGAACCGCGCTGGGCCTGGAGGCTTTCGACGGTGATCGCGTGGTTTCTCACTGCGTGGTGCAACCGCTGGCCGCGCGTCTGCACGGCCGCGAGGTGTGCGGGGTGATGTCGCTCAACGCGGCGACGCTGCCGGAATACCTCGGCCGCGGCATCTATTTCGGGCTTGCCGAAGAACTCTACGCGAGGGTTCGCGCCTCGGGCTACAGCTTCGGCGTCGCGGTCACTAACGACAACAGCACGCAAGGGTTCGTGCGTCGCTGCGGGTTCGCCTTGCTGCAGCCGCTCGACGCGCGCCTCGGGATCGGAGCGATCCCGCCGTCGCGGCGCGAGGACGGCGTCGATTTCGAGAAACGGTGGGACGCTGCTGGTCTGGCTTGGCGCTTGTCGCCGCCGCACGTGCGTTATCGCTGCGTGCACCGCGATGGTGTCGCGCGCGTGCTGGCGCCGAGCGGGCGCCCGGGCATCGAAGTGGTGCTCGGTGACGTTGCGCGCCGTAACCTGCCCGATACGCTCCTCGCAGTCCGGCGATGCCCGAGTCCGCTGCGCCTGTGGATCGGTCTCGACCAAAGCATCGACTGGCGCAGCTCGCTCTATCGCAACCTGCCGCTGCGCGTGCGGCCTTCGCCGCTCAACCTGATCTTCGCCGATTTCTGCGCCGGTGGCGTCGCCCTCGACCCGCGTCGCGTGCGCTGGTCGGCCCTCGATTTCGACGACTTCTGAAGCCGGGCTCTCACCACCGCCCAGCGCGGCTCACGTGCTCAACAAGCTGTTCAAGAAAAAGCGTCGTGAGACCGTTCAAAATGGTCCAGATGCAAGGCGCGCGCGAAAGTCGTCCGCTACGAAGCTTGGATCTCGCCCGTCGCCGGCTCCGGGCTCGCGTCGTAGCGAGTGGTTTCGCGCGCACGAGCCCCGAGTTGGCGAGGGACGAACTCGAGTAGACAGGCGTGATCCTTGCGCGTCGCCAGCTCCGCGCTCGTGGGCCGTTTTCAACCGTCTCCCAACAACTGCTTGCGCAGTTCGCGTTTGAGGATCTTGCCGGCCGGATTGCGCGGCAGCGGCTGGTCGGAGAACCACACCCGCGCCGGCACCTTGAAGCTGGCGATGCGCGTCGCGACGAACTTGCGCAGTTCTTCTTCGGTCACCGTCGTGCCGGGCGCGGTGTGCACGACCGCGCCGACTTCTTCGCCGAGAACCTGGTCGGGAATGCCGATCACCGCGGCGTCGGTGACCGCCGGGTGTTCGAACAGTGCGGCTTCCACTTCGACCGAAGAGATGTTCTCGCCGCCGCGGATCAGCAGGTCTTTGGCGCGGTCGACGAGGTAGACGAAGCCTTCTTCGTCGATGCGCGCGAGGTCACCGGTGTGTACCCAGCCGTCCGAGAACGACGCTCTGGTCTCTTCCGGTTTGTTGAAGTAGCCCGGCACTACGTTGGGGCCCTTGATCCACAGTTCGCCGACCGCGCCGGTAGCGAGCGCGCGGCCGTCGAGGTCCACCACTTTCAAGTCGCAGACCGGGATCGGGACGCCGACGCTGTCGGGATGGCGCAGGTAGTCGACGCCCATGTTGAGCGTCGTGACCGATGAAGTCTCGGTCATGCCGTAACCGTTGCTCGGCGTGCGGCCCGGGAACATCTCTTCGAGCTTGCGTACCAGCTCTGGTGCTGCGGGTGCGCCGCCGTAGCCGATCGAGCGTACGCTCGAGCGATCGCGACGGTCGAAATCCGGGTGCGTCAGCACTTGCCACACCATCGCCGGCACGCCGCCAAAGATCGTGACCTTCTCGCGTTCGATCAGTTCGAGCGCGCGGCCCGCGTCCCACTTGCGCATGACGACCAGCTCGTTGCCGGCGGCGAGGTTGGCGACCAGGATCGAGTGGCAGCCGGTGGCGTGGAAGAATGGTACCGACATGAGGTAGACGCCCTGGGTTCCCTCCGGGGCCGGCGGCTTGGCACCGGGCACCGCGCCGCGCAGGGCCGCGCGCATGGTGGCGAAGCGCAGGCTCATCAGGTTGCCGCAGATGTTGCGATGGGTACCGAGCACGCCCTTGGGCTGCCCGGTGGTGCCGGAGGTGTAGAAGATCGTTGCGTCGTCTTCGGGATCGATGGCTACCGCCGGCAGCTCGGCGTTGCCGGGAATCTCGCCGAGCACGGCGTCGAAGTGTTCGGCCCCGCCGGCGAGGGTGCCGCGCGCGTCGCGCGCGACGATGATTCGCAAGCCGCCGAGTCGGGCCAGTTCGGGCTCGAGACGGTCCAGACGCTCGCCGTCGCACAACAGCAGCGTCGAGCCCGAATCGGTAAGGCCGTAAACCAGCTCGGGACCGGTCCACCAGGCGTTGAGCGGCACCACTATCGCACCCGCGGCGGCGGCGGCGAAGAACGCTACCGCCCATTCGGGAAAGTTGCGCATCGCGATCGCGACGCGGTCTCCCTTCTTCACGCCGTAGCGGTCGCGCAGCAGGTTGGCCAAGTGGGCGCTGGTGCGGAAGTGACGCTCGAAGCTCCAGCGTTCGTCCTCGTAGACCATGAAGTCGGCTTCGCCGTAGACGCGGCTCAATGCGAGAACGAAGCCGAGCGAAGGCGGCGCGTTCTTCCACACGCGGGTGGGAGTCCCGCGGATGATCCGCTCCTCCATCTCCAGCAACTGTCCCGGCGCGGTCAGCTGGGCGTGGATCTCTGCGATCGTCGGTACCGTTGGAAGTTCTGATGCGCTCATGGTGCGTGCTCCGGTGCGGCGCCACGATTCAGCGCGGCCAGCCGACGCTTATAGCCGGAAGGCGAGCAGAACGCAGCCCGCGCTCGCTCATAACCGGGAGGCGCTCTGACCGGCCGCCGACGAGGCTGCGGCGGCCGCGGTGGTGGAGACGTTGACTCGCAAGGCTCCGCTCGCAACATTTGGGTGCCGTTTCCACAGCGCCGGCCGACCCGTTCGGCGACCACCAAGGAGGAGCGATCGATGTCCGTCGTCCGTTACGATCAGGAAGAGCACGTGGTGATCCTCACCATCGACCGCCCCGAGGCTCGCAATGCGGTGAGCCCGGCGGTCGCCATCGAGATGGAAGCGGCGCTGGACCGCTTCGAGGCCGACACCGATGCTTGGGTCGCGATTCTGACCGGGGCCGGCACGACTTTCTGCGCGGGCGCCGATTTGAAGGAAATCGCCATGGGTAACGGCAACAGGCTCGGTACCGCCCGCGGCGGCTTTGCCGGTTTCGTCGCTCGTGACCGCACCAAGCCGGTGATCGCCGCGGTCAACGGCCACGCGCTGGCCGGCGGCTGCGAGATCCTGCTGGCCTGCGACATGGCCGTGGTTGCCGACGGCGTCAAGATCGGCGTGCCGGAGGTCAAGCGCGCGCTGGTGGCAGCGGCCGGGGCTCTGTTCCGGCTGCCTCGCGCGGTGGGACCGGCACGTGCGGCCGAGATGATCCTTACCGGCGACCCGATCACCGCTGCCGAGGCGCTCGCGGCCGGGCTCGTCAACCGTGTGGTCGCCGCCGATCGCGTGCTCGACGAAGCGCGCGCGCTGGCGGCCCGAGTCGCGGTCAATGCACCGTTGGCGGTGCAGGCCAGCCGCAAGGTGTTGGTGCGGGCGCTGGTCGAAGACGACGCCACGCTTTTCAATGCTTCGCTGGAAGCGTTCATGTCGATGATGGCCACCGAGGATTTCCACGAAGGACCGCGTGCGTTTATCGAGAAGCGCCCGCCGCGCTGGACCGGCCGCTAGGGTCGCCCGTTGAAAATGGCCCACGAGCGCGGAGTTGGCGACGCGCGAGGATCACGCCTGTCTAGTCGAGCTCGCCCCTTGCCAGCTCGCGGCTCGTGAGCGCGAAACCGCTCGCTACGACGCGAGCCCGGAGCCGCCGACGGGCGAGATCCAAGCTTCGTAGCGGACGACTTTCGCGCGTGCCTTGCATTGGACCATTTTGAACGGGCTCACGACGCTCTTCAGCAGCCGTGAGACAGCAGTGCGCGGCAGGCGGCGATGGCTTCGCGGTGGGCGCAGGAGCTACGCAGGTAGGTGTCGGACGGATCGCTCGCGGCGATTCGTGAAACTAGGGCTTGCACGTCTCTCAGCGTGAGAACCTCTGGCACCGGCCACTGCGGCACGCGGATGGGTTCGAAACGCTTTCGCGAACGCGCTGCGTCGCTGATCATCGAAACGCTCTCGCCGCTCACCTGCAGCCGGTCCGCGAGCAGCAGCAGACTGCGATAGGGATTGGGTGCGTCTTTGTTCCAGCCATACACGCGATGCGGCGGCCGCAATTCAGCCGTCAGTGCGCGGGCGATGGTCTTGGGAGTGCGCGGCGAGGTGATCGCGACAACGCTGCCGCCCGCCGCTGTTGCGATTGCGTCGCGCGCGAGCCTGCGAACGAAACGTCTCGTGTAGTGGTAAGGCCACGCATTGCCGCCGATCAGTAGCCCGGTCAGAGGCCGCGGCAGGTCGCGCCACTGCTGTTGCCAGGTCGCCAGATCGGGCGGCGGCTCGGGAGCCGGGCCGAAGGGCAGCGGCATCACCAGCACGTTGGAAGCCGCCGGCAGGCGGTATTGCGGGGTAGAAACCACCAGGTCGAAAACCGAAAGCTCGGCGCGCGGATTACCGAGATGGACCAGTCGCGTCGCGTCTCCGCTCTGGCGCTTGATCCAGCGCGAAACCGGCACCCCGCGCCTGCCGATGCCGATCACCATGTCGGGCCAAGGCGCTGTCAGTTGCCGCCGCGATTCCTTGGTCACGCACCAGAGGCTTTCACCCAGCACCGAGTTCGGCAGTAATCGCCACGCGGTCCAGTCGAGTTGAATCTCGCGCACCAGCGGGCCGACGGCTTCAGCCAGCGCGAGCACCTGGGTGTTGTCGCCGCGCCTCTTCCCGGTCAGCGCCCAGATGCGCGCCATCGCGCTACATGATTCCGATGCGCAGAAGATCGGCGAGTCTGATGATGCCGGTGGGCTTCCCTTCGTCGTCGATGACGAAAAGCGCGGTGATGTGCCGTGCTTCCATCTCGCGCGCGGCGACGGAGACGAGTTCGTCAGCGCCGACCACGCGCGGGTTGCGGGTCATCACGCTTTGCGTCGTCTTGCCCAGCAGGTCGGCATCGGCGATGTGGCGGCGCAGATCGCCGTCGGTAATGGCGCCTACCAACTTTCCGCCTTCGTCGATGACGCCGATGATGCCGAGCCCCTTGCCGGTCATTTCCAGGATCGCGTCGCTCATGCGCGTGGTGTCGGCCACCAGCGGGAGGGCACTGCCCGAGTGCATCAGGCTCGCCACGGTGCGGATGCTCGCGCCGAGCTTGCCGCCGGGATGATAGACGTGGAAATCGGCAGGTGCGAACCTGCGCGCACACAGTAGCGCCACCGCCAGCGCGTCGCACAGCGCCAGTTGCAGAGTCGTGGAAGTGGTCGGTGCGAGTCCGTTGGGACAGGCTTCTTCGGCCTGCGGAACCTGCAGCACGATGGTGGAATTTCGCCCGAGCGTGCTCTCGGCGCGCGTGGTGATCGCGATCGTCGGGATTGCGAAGCGCCGCGTGTGGCTGATGATGGCGGAAAGTTCTTCGCTTTCGCCCGAATTGGAGATCAGGAACACGACGTCGTCGGCGGTGATGGCGCCGAGGTCGCCGTGACGCGCTTCGCTCGGATGGATGAACTGCGCGGGTGTGCCGGTGGACGAAAGAGTCGCGGCGAATTTTCTCCCGACGTGCCCGCTCTTGCCCATCCCGGCGACGATGGTGCGGCCTTTGACCTCGAGCACCGCCACGGTCGCGTGGTCGAAAGCCTGGGCGAGACTGCCTTCGAAGCCGTCGATCAGGCCGGCGAGTCCCGCCGCCTCCACCTGCAGCGCTCTCAGTCCGACTCGCCAGTGATCCATCACTCAGTGTCTCCCGGAGCGGCGCATCGACGGCGCCTCACAACCTTCCGTCGCGATGCAGGAACTCCGCCCACAGCAAGTCGAGTTCGGTGTCGATGTTCACGACCGGCTCTTCCACCAGCAGCGCTCCGCAACGCGCGCCTTTGATGGACTTCTGTTCGACGAGGCAGTTGCGCGTGATCGCGTACGCGATCCCGTTGCGATGGTAGACCGGCGCGAGCTGTTGTCGCGCGATGATCTGCGCGCCGCGCTGGTCGTAGTACTCGAGTTCGTCGTGCGGTCCGATCATCAACTGTTTGAGCGGGTGCTCCTTGCTGTCGGTCAGGCTCACCGTCCAGACCGAATCGAAGGCGCCCGCCACCAGCTTTTCGATGCAGCGCAGGACGTGGTCGGGCGTGCGGCTCGGGGAGGTGGGCTGCAACATCACGATGACGTCGAAGCGGGCCCGGTCTTCGCGCTCCATTTCGACGAGGGCGTGGCTGAGCACTTCCAGATCGGAAACCAGCGGGCCCGATAGCGCGTCGGGTCGGCGAAAAGGTACGCGCAGCCCTGCGTCTCGGGCGGCCTTGGCGATTCCGGCGTGGTCCGTGGATACGATCGCCGCGTCGACGAAGGCGAGCCCGATCGCGACCCGTGCCGCGCGCGCCACCAGGCTCACTCCGCCAATTTCGCGCAGGTTCTTGAGCTCGACGCCGGTGCTGCCGCCGCGGGCCGGTACCACCGCCAGAACTCGCTTGCCGTCAAACACGACGGGCCTCCGCGTGCAGCTGCGACGCTCGAGCGTCGCGTTCGAGTCCGGCGTCGTCGCTCACGCCGCGACTGCTAGCACAAAGATGCGCCGACGTCACGACATTGCGCGCTGACCAGCCACGGCATAGGCTGGACCTGGTGCGGTGAGCAGCCGTGAACGCGACTCGGGTACGACGACCGTTGTCGAAGTCGTTGGCGGCGTTGGCGTGATCTGTGGGTGCCGCTCATTGGCGATTGATCCGCGAAACCATGGTCAATCTGTTGCTGCCGATCGAGAGCACGAGGCGGGAGCTCGACTCCAAGCTCCTCGTCGCACTGACGGCATCGACGGCTGCGATGCGGGTTTACTTCGGTCAGAGGGACCGGCTCCACGCCCAGGACATCGCTCCCGGGATCTATCTGGCCAAGGGTGTTCGGCGTTCTGCCACCCTCAGTGCGATGCGCGGGCGCGGCCATCGAATCGTCGCGATGGACGAGGAAGGGTTGGTGCGATTTTCGGGCGACGCCTATCGGATGCGTGTGCAGCGCGGCGCGCTCGAGATTCCCGAGGCTTTCCTGGCCTGGGGGCGTGACAACGCCGAGGCCTGGCGGGCACTGCCACACTACCGTGGCCAGCCGATCTACGAGACCGGCAACCCGCGTTTCGACTTCCTGCGCCCCGAATTGCGAGCCTTGCTCGAGCCCAGGGCGCGTCGGATCGTCGCCGGGCTCGGCCGCTTCGTGCTGTTCAACACCAACTTCTCGACCGTCAATCACTTCATTCCCGGACAGGATCGCATGAAGCGGCCGCGCCACGTTGCTCGGCGCGACTTCGAGCGTGTCAGAGAGGGCATCAAGGCCCACAAACGCGTATTATTCGCCGCGTTCCGGCACCTGGTTCCGGAGCTCGCCCGCGCGATCGCCCCGCGGCCTCTGGTGATACGCCCGCACCCCTCGGAGAATCCGCAAGTGTGGGAGAGCATCGCCGCGCACTGCGACAATGTCGTCGTAGAGTCGGGCGGAGGCGTCGCCGAGTGGATCCTGGCCAGTGTCGCCGTCGTTCACAACGGCTGCACTTCCGCGATCGAGGCCAACCTGCTGGGCAAGCCGGCACTCGCCTACGAGCCGTCGAAGAGCCAGGGGTTCGATCTGGAGTTACCGAACTCGGTGTCGGAGCGTTTCGCCTCAGCCGGCGACTTGATCGCGCGCGCTCGGGTTCTGCTCGCGGATCCGCCGGCGCCGGCGCCGCCGACGCCGCTCCTGAAGACGCACGTGTCTTCGCTCGACGGAAAGCTCGCTGCGCAGCGCGTTGCCGACGCATTGACGCGACTGGCGGGATCGACCGAGCGCCGCGCGAGCATGGCTGATCGGTTGGTCAGCGCCGGGCTGTTGCGCTGGCGTGGGGTGAAGACGGCGCTTTCGCCGGCCCAACGCGCCTACACCAGCCACAAGTCCGACCACCTCTCGCTCGACGATGTGAAGCAGCGGGTGGCGCAGTTCCAGCCCTTCCTCGGCGATTCCCGGCGCGTGGTGATCGAGCCGGTGGCCGAATACGTATTCTCGTTGTACCGGGACGCCGGGACGCACCGAGGCGGGACTGAAGAGTGAAGATCCTCATCGCCGGTGCCGGTTCGATCGGCAATCACATTGCCAATGCCGCGCGCAGCTTCGGTTGGGACGTAACCCTCACCGATACCGACCCGCTGGCGTTGGAACGTACCCGCAACAACATCTATCCCGGCCGCTACGGCCGCTGGGACGACGCGATCGAACTGGTCGCGGCGCACGATCTGCATAGCGGCGAGAACCCCGACGTGGTGTTCGTCGGCACGCCGCCCGACATGCACGTGAAAGTCGCCATCGATCTGCTGGACCTGACCAAGCCGCGCGCCGTCGTCGTCGAGAAACCGTTTTGCGGGCCCGATCTGGCGGGCTGCGCCGAGTTCTGCGAACGCGTGCGCAGCCGCGGCATCTTCGCCGCGGTCGGCTACAACCACGTGCTCGGCGAGAATACCGTCATTGCAGAGCGTGCGCTGCGCGGCGGGGCAATCGGCACCGTGCAGACGATATCGGCGCGCACGCGCGAGCATTGGGGCGGGATCTTCCAGGCCCACCCGTGGCTGTCGGGGCCTTCGGATAGCTATCTGGGGTTTGCCGCGCGCGGCGGTGGTGCGGCCGGGGAACATTCCCACGCCATCAACATCTGGCAACACTTCGCGCACGCGGCGGGGGCGGGCCGTGTCGAGCAGGTCTCGGCTACTCTCGACGTGGTGCGCGACCGTGGTTGCGAATATGACCGCGCGTGCTTCCTCACGCTCACTACCTGTGAGGGGTTGGTCGGCGACGTGGTTCAGGACGTCGTGACCGCGCCGACCGAGAAGATGGCACGCATTCAGGGGGATGGCGGTTTCGTCGAGTGGTGGGTCGGTTACGAGCCGGGAAACGACGCCGTTCTCACCGGAGAGCGTGCCCAGCCGACCCGGACGCAGCTATTGCCCAAGACGCGAGCCGACGACTTCAAGGCCGAAATAGGCCACATCGCCGATGTGCTCCAGGGGCGCACCGGCGAGTCGCCGATTTCGCTCGAACGCGGCCTCGACACCATGATGGTGATCGCGGCGGCGTTCGAGTCCGCCGTCGAGGGCCGGCGCGTGCGGATCGACTGGGCGCGCGGTTACGTACTCGAGGCTCTTCGGCGAGGTGACCGATGACCCGCGGCCTGCCGTCCGAGGATCTGTTCATCTACGACCTCGCCAACAATCACCAGGGCGACCTTGCGCACGCGAGCGAGATCGTGCGGTGCATCGGCGAGGTGAACGCAGCCGGCCATGTTGCCGGTGCGCTGAAGTTTCAGTTCCGCCAGCTCGACAGCTTCATTCACGAGGATTTCAAGAGGCGGCTGGATCACAAGTACGTAAGGCGTTTCAGCGAAACGCGTCTGGAAACGAAAGCTTTCGCGCACCTGGCCGACCTCGTGCGGCAGGCCGGTATGCTCACCATGTGCACGCCTTTCGACGAAGAGTCGGTGGATGTCGCCGTGGACATGGGCATCGAGATCCTCAAGGTCGCGAGCTGTTCGGCGGACGACTGGCCGCTGCTCGAGAAGGTCGCCCGAGCGCGCAAACCGGTCGTCGCCTCTACGGCCGGACTCCGGATTCAGGAGGTCGACCTGCTGGTCAACTTTTTCGAAACCGAGAGGGTCGAGGTCGCGTTGATGCACTGCGTGGCGCTCTACCCGACTCCCGACAATCTGCTGCGGCTCAACCAGATCCGCGGGTTCCGTGATCGTTATCGCGGTATTGCTGTGGGGTGGTCGACGCACGAAAATCCCGACAACGTCTCGGCCGTGCAGATCGCCTACGCGTGCGGCGCGCGTTTGTTCGAGCGTCACGTCGGCATCGAGACCGGCGAGTACAAACTCAACGCCAATTCGTCGACGCCGCAGCAGGTCGCGCGCTGGATCGCCGCCTACCACCACGCGCGCTCGATGATGGGCGGCGAAGAGCGTCCGCCCACCGGACAGGAAGAACGCGACACGCTGGTCGAACTCAAGCGCGGCGCCTATG
>Ga0172370_10001415_pt1 | contig 36395 bp, 29 predicted proteins | sample LakKiv5m_FD_114538 | JGI IMG/M metagenome (GOLD analysis project Ga0172370, IMG submission 114538) | Freshwater microbial communities from Kabuno Bay, South-Kivu, Congo - kab_022012_11.5m | ecosystem: Environmental > Aquatic > Freshwater > Lake | place: Democratic Republic of the Congo...
GTCAGCAATTCCGATCCGCGGTCGTCGAAGAAGGTGATGCGAGCTACGCAGCGATAAAATCGCTCTCCGATTCAACGCTGCGTCGATACCCATTCATAAGCGCGGTCACGCTCGCCCCAGGCGCGATTATCCGATACTCCTTTCCCGAGGAAAATTCTTCTGCCTCGATAGGCCACGACCTGCTCGACAATCCCGAGAGAATGCAGGCGCTTGTGCAGGCGGTGAGTAAAAAGCAGGCGGTGCTTCAGGGGCCGGAGGTGTCCGCTGAGGGGGTGGATCTCGCTTTCCTGCGATTGCCCGTTTTCAAGGCGCAAGATCTCTGGGGTTTTATCAGCATCGCGATCGATGTGGACAAAATGCTGGACGAACTCGCGCTCAAGGATGAATTCCCGGGGCTGCGCATCGCCTGCGCCGCGCGCGCCGAGGGGAGCGGGGGCACGCGCGCGTTCTGGGGCGATGAGCGCGCGGGAATGGGCTACTCGAGTCCGGTCGGACTCGGCGGCGATGAATCTGGGTGGTCGATCGCAGTGGCATCGGCGTATCCTGCGTCGAGAGCGATCTGGTGGGGAGGCGCGATCGCGGTTCTCGCGGTGCTGGGCTATGCGTGCTTTATTTTCTTCGCACTGCGCACACGGCAGAGGCCTGAGGCGGCACCGAGAGCACGCCAGGAACACTTCGACGTATCTCCATTCAATTCGTTCGCGTCCTACAAAAAAAAGACCGACATCGACCTCGCACAGGCAGGTGCGTCAGCCGGCAGCGGAGGAACAGCCAGCGCTCCTCCAATCGAAGCTTCTCAAACAAGCGCTTCTCAGTTGAGCCCTGTCCATGTCGATACCCCCGCGGCAGCGCCTGCTCGGATTGATCGAGCGGAGGCGCCGATTTCGAGCGAGCCAGAGCCCGAGAGTTCTGAAGCATCGACTGCGAAATCGAGGGTTGAAAGCCTTGAGGCACTGGCATCGCGTCCACGGGATGATACGCAGGAAGCGCGGCCACCCAGCATTCCCGCGTCTGCAGAGGCAAAAACGCATACGCCAGCCACTGTGCTCGTGGTCGATGATAGCGAAGTGAACAGAGAGCTCCTCGTGAGGATGCTCACGCTCAAGGGATATCAGGTTGAATCGATCGCGAGCGGAGCGCACGCTTTGGCGATGCTCGAAACGCACGATTTTGACGTGCTCCTCGTCGATTGCATCATGCCTGAGATGGATGGCTATGCGCTCGCGCGGGCGATCAGGGGGCAGCACACTCACCCCTCTGCTGAAGGCGGAGGCCTCCTTACGAAAAGCGCGAGCAAAATCGCGGCGTCGCCCCTACTCGTCGCCATGAGTCCCCGCCACGACGCCGAAGAAGCGGAAAAATGCGCGCAGGCTGGATTCGACGGGCTCCTCATCAAACCATTCACGATGACCTCGCTCGATCAAAAAATTCAAGAGATGCTCAAAATAAGCCCACGCCCCGGCCGCTGATCAATTATTTCGGGAATGAACGAATATTTGTTCATGTTTTAGTTAAAAATCGGAACGTTGGCCGCAAATCAATATTTCAATATAAAAGAGTGTTTTAATTAGGTATTATTTAAAAAATGAAGACTCTGGGGGAAATTCCCAATGGGTTTGCCTATTTGACTTTCTTATGAAATGTCGATATTAATGGTATCAAAGTGTCGTGGCGGAATCCGTTGGAAGAAGCCACAATAACACAAAATGTATCCGTGGGGCACTGACCTCGCGGGCAGGAGATCAAAATGAAAAAGTACGTGTTGGTGGCTCTGTTTGCGGTGGCAGTGTTTGGTGTGGCGTTTGCGACGAGTCCCCAGACTGGTTCGCTGAGTCTTTCGGCGACAGTACCCGAAGCTTTCACGTTGACTGTTCCGACTGGGACGTTGAGCTATACGCTCGACAACAGCAAGGCGACTGAGACGTGGGCTCTTGGTACTGTTACGGTGATCAGCAACGTCAAGGACTGGACGATCGGACTTTCGAGCGCGAATGCCGGTGTTCTCAAGCTTGGTACTACGACTGAGACGATTCCGTATACGGTGACCTTAGGAAGCCTTATTGTGAATAAGTCACTTGGCGATGGCACTGCGGCGACTAATCAGGTTAGTACCGCGCAGACGAGGACCCCGAAAGCCGGTACAGGATATGCGCTTTCGCTATCCTTCGGCTCCGCAGATTTCTTCCAGGCAGGCGTCTACACTGATACCATCACTGTGACGATTACCCACGGCTAACCGCTCCAGAGCAACAACTGAAGGGCCGCCCGCCCAAAGCGGGTGGCTCTTCGCATGTAATGGGGCATGCGCGCCAGCGCCGCTTTGCCCCTGGGCGCTTCAAATATGTTCCCCTCGTCCTTGTTCGATCGATCGATTTTCTATACTTTTAACGCATGAATCGTACCTCACTGCTGCGGCGGCCCTTCAAATTCAAATTCTTCAACGCGACGCTCTATCTCATCGCGGCCAATGTGCTCGTATTTGCGCTGGGCTATGTGTGGCCCACGCTTACCGCGATTCTCGCGCTGAGCCCTCAGGCGGTGTCGGCGGGATGGATCTGGCAGGTGTTCACCTACATGTTCGCCCACGCGAATCTGACCCACCTTCTCGTGAACATGATCGGGCTCTTTTTCTTTGGTGTACCGGTTGAGCGCACGCTCGGGAGCTACGAATTCCTCGTCTATTACCTAGGATCGGGACTTTTCGCGGGCATTGCGTCGTACGCGATCTACGCGCTGTCTGGCGCGTGGAACACGATGCTGCTGGGCGCGTCGGGCGCGATATTCGCGCTGCTCCTCGCGTTCGCGGTGCTCTATCCGAAGGCGAAGGTCTACCTCTACGGCATTATCCCCATTCGGGCGCCCGTCATGGTGATCGGGTACACCGCGATTGAGATCATCTTTTCTTTTGTGGGAGCGGCGAGCTCGGTGGCGCACCTCACGCACCTCGCGGGATTTATCGCGGGAGTGGCGTATTTCCCTCTGCGCTTGGGCGTGAATCCGGTGAAGCGGCTGCGCGGGCGGTAAATTTACCCGTCGCAGCGGTTTTCGGTCTCCTGGTGCATCGCGTCGAGCAGATCCATGATGGTGTCGACAACCGCCTGTTTCTTGTCATCACGAAAGTGAAGATCGTATTTCACTGACTCGAGGAATTCCTTGCTGTCGTGGACTGGGCTCACACTGTAGATGACGCGGTCGTGGTGGAGGACATCCTCACCCATGTCGCCCGAGGTGTTGAGCCTGAGAATATTGCCATTGATCGATACGAGGCAGAATTTCGAGAAAGATTTGATGTACGACGCGATTTCGCGTACGCCCTGCTTTGAGGAGGGGTCCCAGGGGCGGTAGCGCGTGCCCGCGGGGAAGACGAGGATCATCTTGCCGTTCTGTTTGGCCCCAGAGAGCGCCTTCATCGCGGCGTGGTTGATCGAGAGGCTCCGCTTCATCTCCTGGTAGAGTTCCTTCGGATCCTTGAACTTTTCTTTGATGATCTGCATGGAGCGCGAAGGGTAGATGACAATGCGGGTATAGGCGCGCGCAAAGGCGTGGACCGCGGGATTTTCCTCATTCAGCTTGATGCCGGCGATTGCCACGATATCGGAGGCGAGAGCGTCGCCGTCGGTGCTGGCCTTTCTGAGCAGATAGTGGAAGACCGGAAGGTCGAAATTCGAGTAGTGCTCCATCAAAAGAAGGCAGGATTCGCCTCGAGAAGCGTGAGCGTGCAGGGATTCCAGGTGCTCGAGACCTTCGATTGAAGAGCAGCCGTCGAGATAGTCATCTATGATGGTGTCAATGAAAGGAAGTATGGATCGGGCGCCTTCTTGATAAACATTGAGTTCGGAAACCTGGGCTTCTTGCGGTACATGAGCCATGAGCTCACCGATGAGGTGGCCATACCTGCTCTTGATAGTTTCCATACAATTCCTGGACATTCACTATAGGCAGTTTTGGAAAAGGTGTCAATTTATGGCAATTTGGCTTCGCCGAACGAGGAATGCGGCCGCGAACTCCGCGAATCCCGCGCCGGATTCGAGACGCGTCACGAAGTGCGGCAGCGAACTCATCATGGAGCGATACCTGAGCACATTCGCTACTCCGCAGGCCATGGGGAAGTGAGAGAACATCGGCTCATCGTTTGGAGAATCCCCCAAGAAAATCACAGAGTCCGCGTCGCGGGTGTCATCGTAACCGAAGCGTGTTTTAAGGTAGCGCAGCGCCATTGAGAGTTTATCGTAGTTCCCCATCCAGGCGTTGACATGAATGGAAGAAATTTTGGCGCGGGCACCTCCCCGCATAAAAATCGAAAGGATCTCGTTGGCCGCCGAGAGAGGGAGCTGTGGCTCTTCTTCGGCGAAATCGATGGCGATGTCGTAGAGTCGCGAGAACTGGTCGCGGGCGAGCCGTGCGCCTGGAATCTGTGCGAGAACCTCATCGCGGAGCGCGATGAGCCGCGGATCGCTGTTGCCGATCGCCTCGGGGTGCGTCATTGAGGCCAGCCTGTGCCCTGCGTTTTCCCAGAGCGCGAAGGCTCCGTTTTCGCCGACCACGCCGTCGACCGGCCACTCGCGCGCGATGAGGTCGCACCAGCCGGCGGGTCTTCCCGTGATAGGAACCACGGTGAGTCCCGCGCGGTGCAGTTCCCAGAGCGCAGCGTAGCTCTCGGCGGGAAGCTTTCCGTCGGTGGTCAGCGTGTCGTCGATATCCATCAGAATGTAGCGAACGCGCCTGGCTTCCTCCGTGAGGAGGTTCGCAATGGGGATCAGGTTTTGCTCGTGGGCATGTGGTCTCATATTTCAGAAGCATGATATGTGGGCGCGGGGAAGGGGTCAAGCAGGATTGAAGCGGTTAAAGTCGGCGGTTCGCTGTGGTACAGTGAGGAATGCGTGAAGGAAAGAGGCGAAAAGGCTGGCTGGTTGCCGCGCTGCTGTTCGCGGCGGGACTCGCGATGGCGCACGCGCAGCTTGTGCGCTCGCTCGAACCGCTTGAACTAGTATCGACGAAAGCCTTCGATATTTACGCGCCGGAAGCGCTGTGGCAGCAGGCGCTTCGGCTCTCGGATTTTGCCGACGATACATACGCCACACTCCTCGATTTCTTCGGCCTGAGCCCGATGAAACGGCGCATCCCTGTGTTGCTCACGGATTATCAGACCTCGCTGAACGGTTTTTCAACGCTCTATCCATCCAATAGAATTGTCATTTTTTTAGCCTCAGCGGATCCCCGGAGCCAGCTCGCCACCCTCGAGGATGAGCTCCGGTCGGTATTTCTGCACGAGCTCGTGCACTATGTAACTCTCAATGAGAAAACGAATTTCTGGAGTGCGGCGTCGTGGCTCGGAGGCGATTGGATCGCCCCGGAGGTCTGGATGATGCCTCAGGCGATTGTGGAGGGCACCGCGGTGTGGGCCGAGAGCCGGCTCGAGTACCAGAGCGACGGAAGTCCTCAGGCGAGCGGTGGTGGTGTTGAGGGTGGCGGGGTAGGGCGGCTCAACGATCCCGCTGCCCTCGATTATGTGAGGCTCGATCGTGTGCGCAATGTTGCCCGCAATCTCTGGGATGTCTCAGGGCTCAGAGATTTTTATGGATCGGGGAGTTTGCCGTATCTGTACGGCGGTCTCTTCATCGAGTATCTGAGTACGCGTTTTGGCCCTGAAATCATATCGAAGGTTTGGAGAGCATCGGCGGGCGGCAATATAGTGAGAGGATTCGATGGAACGCTCACGAGCGACGGCATTCTTGAGCGTGAAACCGGAGAGAGCGCTGAGCTTCTGTGGAAGGAATTTTTAACGTGGATCGACGCGGGTATCGCGCAGAGCGCGGACGATGGGAGCGTTGAACTCTTTGAGGGCTATGTGGGAACGATGGGCGCGGGCGGGGGGGATATCTATTTTGTCGATCTTGAGCGGAGGGGCGTATACGCGCTGAGTGTCGAGGACGGAAGGGGAGGGGCGAAGGGGAGGGAGAGGATTTTTGACGCCGATGGAACCTTACGTAACATTTTTTTTAACGTAAAGTTTCGTGGGCTGGACATCGACTGGATCCGCACAACATCCGACAATCGTGAAATTCCCGCACGCTATAGCTATAAATTCGATACCAGAGCCCTCCACTATGAGCGTGACCTTCCCATCCCAAAACCGGGAGAAGCGCTCGCCTCCGCGGCGACTAACCCCGACAGCACTTTTTTCCTCTACGATTCTTGGCGCGATCCGGAAACCGACACGATCTATGGCCTTGGCCGGTGCGGCCCAGCCGTTCTACCCGCGCGAAAATTGCCCAATGGCCAAGTTGAAATCGCCGATATAGGAACCGCCGCCCTGCGCTGGATGTCGCCAGGATATCGGAATCCTGATGTCAATCGACGCGATTCAATCCAATTCGCGCTGCAGCTTATTCCACAGGAGGGGCTCTCGCGCCTCGCGATTCTGGAGGAGACGGGTGGGAGCTGGCAACTTCGGGTGGGGAAAATCGCTCCACCCTGGGGCGTCAGCGAACCAAGCTTTCTGGACGATCGCCGAGTTGTCTATCGCGGTTCGGGCACGGACGGCCGCAGCACGGTGCGATTGCTCGATATCGCAAGCTTCGATGCAACAGAACGTGCGATTTCCTGGATTCCGCTAGCTAAATGGCTCGGTCATCATCCAAGCGACTCGCCTGATGCCCTCAACCCTGCTGAACCACCGCCCAAATCCGTTCATTTTCCCTTGAGCTTTGCCGCGAGCCGCTTCCCTTACGCAGACAGTTCGCGCGTCGGAATCGGCGTCGTCGCGAGCGATATTACCGAGCGACTCTCATGGTCGCTCGTGGAAGCATGGGATCTCTCGACCGGGCGACCAGCGACCGCGCTTTCCCTGCGCCTTGCCACAAGTTCCCTGCAGTTTGGGCTCTCGGTCGCAGATCAAGCCATTCCTACCCTGCCAGTCGCGCGGAGGTCTTCTTTGGGCGCGTCGCTCTCATGGCAACGAACCCTTGTGCCTACATATCGGAATATCTCGGCAAATCTGTACGCTGCCTGCGCGGGTGTGAGGAGCGTGTACCCGCTGAGCGATGTGTTCGCGCTATCGCCAGAGTATGGCGCATACTCGGCTGGATTGAGTGTGGGCTACGCGAGCCTGTTCAGCTCTCGCGACCCGCCGTTTTCGGATCGGGGCTTTGCGGGTTCCGCCCGTGCCGAGTATGAGCTGTCGGACGGCGGTGGTTTCGGCGGCCTTTCGCTGTCAGGCTCTGTCTCGCTCAAAGGGTTTCTCTCAGCTTCGCTCTACGGCTCGTTTGCGCCTCTTGGAGGAGTCGCGTTTTCACCAGGGCTTCGATTCCTTGAAAATGCGGGGAATTCGCGCATTTCCTCAGCGGACCTTCCTTATCCTGAGTATGCTGAGTATCGTGACTGTCTCACCCCGTCGAATTGGTACGCTTTCGGAGAGGCGCAGGCGCGGCTTTTCAATATTGAGGTTGGTTCGGTCCTCCGCCTGCCTTTTTTACCTTCGCTGGGAATTCGGCGAATAAACGGAATGGTCGGAGTGCGCGCAGCCGGTCTTGAATTTTCAGGAGTTCCTGGATTGCTGAGCTCCGTCTTCGCGCGTACGGCTGTAGATACGGCGATCTTGGCAGGGCTTGGCGGTGCGACCCACACGAGATTCACCCTCGAAGCGGCGTGGGCATTCCAACCCGTGTACGCGGGAGGAAATCCGCTGCATATCTCGGTGGGCGCGCAGACTTCGCTTGAATGAATACAGGCCGCGCCCACCGATGCTCGCGCGCTAACCCATGAGCGCGTACACCGCTCGAACATCCTTTTCGGTGTACCCAGGCACTCCCCAGAGTTCGCTCAGCGCCATCGCCTGGCCTGTGCACGCATCCACGTCCAGGGAGGTTATCCCCGCGTCACGAAGGCGGACAGGGGTGTTGATGTGCCGGTACCAACTCTCAAGCGCCGCGATAATCTCATCCGCCGCTTCGAGAGTGGCTTTCCCCTTCAAGGTAGCTCCCATTCCCAGGATTCGCTCGCCGAAGAGCTGAATGCGGTGGGAAATTTGAGGCTTCTTATACTTGAGCCAAGCAGGGATGACGATCGAGAGCCCAGCTCCGTGCGCGATATCGTGGAACCCGCTCAGCGGGTGTTCGATCATGTGATTGGGGATGGAAGCGCCCTCGACTCCTGCCTTGAGCAGTCCATTCCAGGCCAGCGCCCCCGCCCACATGATCGTCGATCGCGCTTCGATGTCGCGGGGATTTTTCAAGATGATTTCCAGCGAGTCGATAACCGCTCTGCAAACTCCCTCGACCATGCCGTCCTGGAGCGGAAAATCGCTGGTTGCGGTAAAGTATCCCTCCATGAGGTGGGAGAGAATATCGGTGCACGCGTAGGCCGTGTACTGTACGGGAATGTCGAGCGTCAGCGACGGGTCGAGGAAAGCGACCTTCGGAAAGAGGTTCTCCCCCCGGATCGAGAACTTCTCGTGCGTGTCGCCATTGGTCATCACTGAGGCGGCGTTCATTTCCGAGGAGGTGGCGGGGAGGGTCTGCACCGCGATTATCGGGAGCGCGTTGCGGAAAGAAGCTTTTCGTATATAGTAATCCCAGAGCGGCGCATCGTTGGCCGCTGCGACCGCGATCGCTTTCGCTTCGTCGATGACGCTTCCTCCGCCAACCGCCACGATCACGTCAAGCTCATGCGCTCGCACCTTCCTTGCGCCTTCTTCAGCATGGGCTATTCTGGGATTGGGCTGTACGCCGCCATGTTCAATGAATAAAATGCCGGCGTTCTTCAATTGGTCTGCGATGCGGACATAGAGTCCGCTTTTTTTAATGCTCTCTTTACCATAGAGGAAGAGGGCCCTCGTGCCGCGCTGGGCGGTTTCCGCGCCGAGCCTTTCGAGAATCCCGCTTCCGAAAATGACTTTTGTAGGTGTGATCCACTCGAAGTTCTGCATCATTACCTCCGAAGATATTGTAACTTGAATAGGGTCGAGGGGGAACAAAGAAGATAAAAAAAAGCTGCTCGCTTTGAGCAGCTTCTCCGTTCGTGGAGGTGGAGGGAATTGAACCCTCGACCTTATGAATGCCATTCATACGCTCTAGCCAACTGAGCTACACCCCCGAAATGCGAGGGCATATTAGCGTGTTTGGCGCGGAAATGTCAAGGCGCGCCGGTGCCGCGCGGCGCGGGTGCGATGCCGGAGCTTGTAATTCCTGTGTCGGCTGTGCATACTGCGGATGTGACAACTACTATGCGTGCGATCGCGGTGTGCGCGATCGGTCTTGAAAAAGTGCTCGCCCGCGATCTGGCGCACCTCGGATTCCACGATGTGGCGCGAGGGGCGGGCAGAGTCGTCTTCAATGTCGCGTCGGATAAGCTCGTCGAGGATCTGGCGAAGGTGAATATCGGCCTGCGTACCGCCGACCGCGTGCTCCTCGTGGCGGGAGAATTCAAAGCGTACGACTTCGATGCCTTCTACCAGGGAATCGCTTCTGTCCCCTGGGATCGCTACTTTGAGAAGGATACCAGGCTGGTGGTCGAGCGCGCGCGGGCGCATCACTGCACGCTCCACGCGCAGGCTACCCTTCAGGCTATGACGCAGAAGGCGATCTACTCCTCGCTCATGGAACGTTTCCAGGTTCGGAAAATGCCGGAGACAGGGGCCACGATCGAGGTGCGCGTGTATGGCGACAATGATTGGTGGCAGGTGGTCATCGACACTTCCGGCGAGGCGCTCTCGCGCCGAGGATATCGCCGCATGACGCACGCGGCGCCGCTCAAGGAGACTATCGCGGCGTCGATGCTCTTCCTGGCGGGGTGGAGCAGGGCTCGCCCTCTTGTGGATCCTTTCTGCGGTTCAGGCACCATCGGGATCGAGGCCGCGCTCTATGCCTGCAACAGCGCGCCTGGAATCAAGCGGAATTTCGCGTTTGAGCGGTTTCCCGGCATGGATGCCAATAGGATTGAGGATGCACGCGTGTATTTCAAGCAGCAGGCGCGCAAGGATATTCGGACCGATATTCTCGCGTCGGACATCGATGGCAGCGCGATTTCTCTCGCGCAGAGCAACGCGAAGCTGGCGGGTATCAGCGAGTTCATGAAGTTTGCGGCAGCCGATGCCCGCGAGATGTCGCCTGCGGGCACGAGAGGAGTGCTGCTCGCGAATCCTCCCTATGGCCAGCGCCTTACGAGCCCCGAGGAGGCACGCGCTCTCTACACTGAACTGAAGCCGATGATAGGACGCTTCCTTGATGCCGATTGGGAGTGCGGCTTTCTCTCCGCTGACGAAGATTTCGCGGGCGCGGTAGGATACAGGCCCAGCTCGGTGCGACAGATTGTGTCGGGACAGGAGACGCTGTACTTCAACTGGTTCTCGGGAAAACCGCAGGAAATTTCCGATACCGCGGCTGCTCGGCCTGAATGACGAGGATTTTTGCGCGCGCGACTTGATCGACCCGCGTTCTCCACGCACACCGCCTTTTCTGTGCGCTTTGCGTCAGAAAATCTGCTATAGTATGAGATTATGAGCACAGATTCCTCCGCCAAGTACTGCCGCCTGGATACATCGCGCTATTCGCCGGAAGCCTCGATTTTCATCGTGTTTGGCGCCTCAGGCGACCTCGCGAATCGGAAAATTTTCCCCGCGCTCTACGATCTCTACCTAGAGCGCCAGCTGCCGGAGAAACTCATCATGGTCGGCGCGGCGCGAAGGGACTACAGCACCGAATCGTTCCGCGCGATTCTGCGCGAAGCCTGCCACGCGCACAGCCGGCATCAGAGCGAGGCGCGCGCCGGCACCTGGGAATCGTTTGAACAGCGCATCTTCTATCTGAAAAATGATATCGAGGACGGATCGAGCTACGATTCGATACGCCGGCTCGTCGTCGACCGCGAGACCAGCGTGCTTGAGGGCTTTCCTAGCGGCGCCGACCTCCCGGCAAATGTGCTCTACTATCTGGCGGTCACCCCTGAATTCTTTCCAGTGATCGCGGAAAACCTCGGTCGGGCAGGCTGCGCGCGCGGCTCTAGCCGAAAGGGCTGGCGGCGGCTCGTCGTCGAAAAGCCCTACGGCAAAGACCAGCTTTCGGCGTCCAGCCTCACTTCTTCGCTGCACCGATGGTTCGACGAGAAGGACATTTACAGGATCGATCACTACCTCGGCAAAGAGGCCGTCCAAAACCTTCTGCACTTCCGCTTCGCGAACACGATTTTTGAGCCGGTCTGGAACCGAAACTATATCGAGCGGATCGAGATCACGGTGGCCGAGCAGGACGGCATTGGCACGCGCGGAGGCTACTACGATGGCTTCGGAGCCGCCCGCGACATGCTCCAGAACCACCTCACGCAGCTCCTGTGCCTCACGGTGATGGAGCCGCCCGCGACACTCTCCCCGGAACACATCCGCGACGAGAAGGTGAAGGTGCTGCGCGCGATTCCTGAGTACACGCGCGATGAGCTTCTGCGGCGCTCGCGGAGGGGGCAGTATCGGGCTGGCGTCGGCGCGCAGGGGGAACCGCTTCCGGACTACTGCGCCGAACCGAAGGTGAAGCCCGATTCGCGGACTGAAACTTTCGCTTCCCTGGAGCTCTCGATCGAGAACTGGCGTTTCTCCGGCGTACCTATCACCCTGCGAACCGGCAAGGCGCTTGCCGAAAAATTCAGCGAGATCGTGCTTCGCTTCAAGCGGCCGCCGAGCGCGCTCTTCGCGGCGCTCTGCGGAGACTTGCTCGCGCCCAACAGCCTCACCGTGCGAGTGCAGCCCGATGAGGGAATATGGCTCTCTTTCAACGCGAAGGTGCCTGGCGAGCCCGCGATCCGCTCCAACACGCTCCGCTTCTCGTACCGCGAGGTCTCCGATTATTTCCCCGAGGCCTACGAGCGGCTGATCCTCGACGCGCTCTCCGGCGATTCAACACTCTTCATTCGGGCGGACGAATCGGTGCTCGCATGGAATGTGATCGACAAGCTCGAGGCCGCGTGGGCCTTCTCAGATCCGAGTGCCGATCCGGCGCAGGGCGGGCTCTGCATGTATCCCGCGGGCGCGTCTCTCGCGGAATTGAGCGCGCGCCTCCACGAAGCCAGCAAAGAGTGAGGGTAGCGGTGGTACTGCAGGTGTGCGAGTCGGAAGAGCGGTGGATGGGCTTGGCGCGCGCGGCGCTGATGTCGGCCTGCCGAGCCGGGCGGGAAGTCCACCTGTGCCTCTCGGGCGGGAGCACGCCGAAACCTCTCTATGAGCAGCTCGCGCAGCGCGAGGATTTCAGAGCGCTTCTGGCCGAAAGAGATGTCCACGTATGGGTGGGCGACGAGCGCGAGGCGGCTATGGACAGCGGGCTGCGGAACTCTGAGATGATCGCCTCCTCCTTTCGCGGACTCCCGCTGACGCTGCACCTCTGGCCCCTGGGGCCGCGCGAACAGGCGGCGCCAGCGTACGAACGCGAGTTCAAGGGCGCGCGATCTCGATCGGAAACTCGCGCCGGAAACAGCCACGAAGACCCCAATGAACCGCGCTTCGACCTCACCCTCCTCGGCATGGGCGAAGATGGGCACAGCGCTGGGCTTTTTTCGCTGCGCGATCTTGAGCCGCATCCAGGGAGCATCGTGTGCCTCACCGAAGCCCCGAATGAGCCGAAGCGGCGCATGACGCTCTCGTCCGAGACCCTTCTCTCGTCCAGAAAGATCGTCGTGCTCCTGCGCGGCCGCTCCAAGGTTCGCCACCTGATGGCGAACCTCTTCGGCGAAGCCCGCGATCCAATCAGCGCATTCTTGCGCGAGTCCACCGAGGTCATCGCACTGCTATGAGCATTCGTAAAATATTGCCACTCGCGCTGGTTTTGCTGGCACTCCTCGATACAGCCTCGGCGGTGTATCGTCAGCGCATCAAGTTCTCCGGCTACGATTGGTACATCCGCGAAACGAAGGAACCAGAAGGGCCGATGAACAACTACTTCGCGGGTCTGGGCAGAAGCGTCGATGTGCTTCCCGATGGAGGCGTTCGGCTTTCTCTTTCCTACAGCGACGGCATTTGGTACTCCGCGGAAATGTGGACACTGCGGTCGCTCGGCTATGGCACTTACACCTTCCATGTCCGCACACCGCTCGCGTGGCTCCACCCCGATCTCGTGCTCGGCCTCTTCACCTACAGCGAGACCGGCTGGTACCACAACCGCGAGATCGATATCGAATTCTCATCCTGGGGCGCTGATGCGAGGAATGCCGAGCCGAGCGGCCAGTTTGTCGTGCAGCCTTACGAGCAGGACGGGCATCTCGCGGCCTTCAGCTCGGCCCCGCTCGATGGCCCCTCGACGCAGCAGTTTGTGTGGACAAAGAGCCGCATCGACTTCGCGTCCTGGCTCGGTTACGGCGATCGACCGCCTCCTGGCGACGCCAGCCTGGTGAGCGCATGGAGTTTCACCGACGCGAAGCTCATCCCGAAACCTAGCGCACCGCTCCACATCAATCTCTACCTCATGAATGGACAGCCGCCCGGCGACAAAGAGGGCAGCATCGTGGCCATCATCGACAGTTTCACCTTTGTTCCCGCACGCTGAAACCGCCTAATCGCCAAAAAAAATGCGCCTCCGGGTGGAGGCGCATGGTGCGGTTAATCAAGTTGCTGTGCAGGCGCGCGGGAAACCGCGCGTGATGGCGGGCGGAACTCAGGCTTCGGTCACGCTTCCGCGATCAGCAGGGTGCGCGGGTCGAGCATGAGGTTCATGTCGCTCGGGTTGCGGCGCTCATGGTCCTTGACGACGCGCAGGTGGATGAAATCCTTCTTCGGTTCGAGCACGACCACGACCGACACAAGCGGTTCGATGCCGCGGAGCACGATGGGGAAGCCCTGCGCGTCGAGCACAGGCTCAGTCTCTGCGAGCGTGCAGGTGTACCAGGCTTCGAGCTGCATCTCTTTGAGAAACTCTTTCACTTTCTCGAAGCGCTCGGTGGTTGCCCTTGTGAAATCGAATCCATCGACAATCACGGTCTTGGCGTTGAATCCCCCGTCGACGATGAGCGCCTTGATCGTGCGCGTAATCTGATCGACGGTGACGCCTTCCTGCGTGAAGTTCATGATCATGCGGTTGCGGACCAGCTGCTCTTTGATATCGTCGATGTTCTCGAGGTTCTTTCGGCGCGCGATCTCGCTAAAAATATTTTCATACCAAGAAATGATATAGCTCGTGTGGGCGTTGAAGGAGACATGGATGACTTTCTCACCCTGCATGAGCCTATCCAGGGCAATCTGAACGAGCACGGATGTCTTGCCGATGCCCTTCTTGCTCGCAAGCACGCCGATATTGCCCGCGTGCAAACCGCCCTCTATCGATTTCTCAAAAATTCGCACGGGGCTCTTCTGAATGAATTCTTCTTTCAGCATGTGCGCTCCTTTATCGTTAGTATATCCCAGTTCTGGGAGCTGGGCGATTTCACTTTTGATCCTTTTTGCGCTTTTCGAGATACTCTTTGCGCAGCTCCTCAGAGAGGGAGTTCGGCACGCGGGAGTATTTCTCGAATTCCATGGAGAATTCGGCCTTGCCCTGGGTAAGGGAGCGAAGGATCGTGGAGTAGCCGAACATCTCGGAGAGCGGCACCTCGGCCTCGACGCGGGAGAAGGTTCCGTCTTCGGTGTTCGCCACAATGATGCCACGGCGCTGGTTGAGCGAGGCGAACACATTGCCCTGGAACTCCGTGGGCGTCTCGACAACCACCTTCATGATGGGTTCGAGGATCGTCGGCTTGGCTCTGTCGTAGGCCTCGCGGAAGGCGCCGATCGCGGCAAGCTGGAACGCGATGTCGGAGGAGTCGACGGGGTGGCTCTGGCCATCGTTGATGAGACAGCGCACGTTCGTGACAGGGAAGCCGATGAGCGTTCCCTTGACGATCGCGGCGCGGAAGCCCTTGTCGCAGGAGGGAATGAACTCGTTGGGAATCGCGCCGCCCTTGATCTGGTCGACAAATTCGTAGACTTCGTCCTTGAGGGGCTCGATGTAGCCCGCGACCCGGCCGTACTGTCCCGATCCGCCGGTCTGCTTCTTGTGCGTGTAGTTGAAGTCGGCGCGCTGGGTGATGGCCTCGCGGTAGGCGACCTGGGGCATGCCCGTGGTCACTTCGCACTTATACTCGCGGCGCATGCGCTCGATGTACACTTCGAGGTGGAGTTCGCCCATGCCCTGAATGATGGTCTGGTTCGATTCCGGATCGACGTAGGTGCGGAAGGTCGGGTCCTCTTTGGTGAAGCGGTTGAGCGCCTTGCTCATCTGGTCGGAACTCTTCGTGTCTTTCGGGTTGATGGCGAGCGAGATGACGGGTTCGGGCACGAACATGCTCGTCATCGCGTAATTGAAGTCGGGGTCGCAGAAGGTGTCGCCCGACGCGCATTCGATGCCGAAGAGGGCAACGATGTCGCCGCAGTTGCCTTCCTGGATGTCTTCCATCGAAGAGGCGTGCATGCGCACGAGGCGGCCGACCTTGAATTTCCTGCGGGCGCGGGTGTTGTAGAGCTCGTCGCCCTTCTTGATCATGCCCTGGTAGATGCGCACGTAGGTGAGCTGGCCGTACTGACCGTCCTCGAGCTTGAAGGCGAGGGCGACAGTTTTTGCCTTGTCGTCGGCGGTGAGCAGGGTTTCGGCCTCGTTCTTGTCGAGGTCGAGCGCGATGTTCTTGCGCTCGGAGGGGTTCGGCAGGAAGTTGATGACGCCGTCGAGGAGGATCTGGACACCTTTGTTCTTGTAGGCTGATCCCACGAACACCGGTACGAGCTTCTCTTCGATGGTGCCCATGCGGATCGCGCTGAGGATCTGCTCTTTGGTGGGTGTGCCCTCGAGGTATGCCTCGGCGAGTTCATCGGAGAACATCGACGCCGCGTCGAGGAGCTCTTCGCGGTACTTCTCCGCCTCGCTCATGAGGTGTGCGGGAATCTCGGCGTAGCGCAGGTCTTCGCCGTTGGGACCATCGAAGTACACCGCCCTCATGTCGATGAGGTCGATAATGCCCTCGAATTTGTCTTCGAGCCCGATGGGGAGGGTGATGAAGGCTGGATTGAGGCCGAGTTTCTCGGCGAGCTGCGCTTTAACCTTGAAGGGATTCGCGCCCGTGCGATCGCACTTGTTGACGAAGGCGACTCTGGGCACATGATAGCGTTTGAGCTGGCGGTCGACCGTGATCGACTGCGACTGCACGCCCGCGACAGAGCACAAGACGAGCACCGCGCCATCGAGCACGCGGAGGGAGCGCTCGACTTCGATCGTGAAGTCGACGTGTCCCGGTGTGTCGATGAGGTTGATCGCGTAGTCCTTCCACTGAACGTTCGTCGCGGCGGATTGAATCGTGATGCCGCGCTCTCGCTCAAGGTCCATGGAGTCCATGGTGGCGCCCGCGCCATCCTTGCCCCTCACTTCGTGAATCGCGTGAATCTTTCGGCAGTAGAAAAGAATGCGCTCTGAGAGCGTGGTCTTTCCCGAGTCGATGTGCGCGGAAATGCCGATGTTCCGCATTGTGTGAATGTCAAATGCCATCTCGCTGCGTACCTCTTACAACGCAATATTGAAAAGACACCTCTGCAAGGAGGTGTCGTGTTCGCGGCAGCAGGACTGAACTGTGTGAAGATTGTTGAATTTTACGCAAAATATCACAGATGCAGGAAAATAAGCTACCTTTTCGCAAGTATAGCTTAAACGCGCAAAAAGAGCAAGATATTGGCTTATATATATTCGATTTCCCACGTGACTTCATGGGCATCTCTCAGCGTCGCGCTGACGCCGCAGTATTTGTTCTGAGACAGCTCAACCGCCTTCTGGACGTTCTGGGGGTTGAGGCCATCGCTCTTCTTGAATTGGTAGATGACCTTGAAGCTGGTGAATTTCTTGGGATGCTCCTCAGTAAGGTCGCCATCCACCTTCACGTTGAACCAGCTCACCGGTTCGCGCATTTTTTTGAGCACTGAAATGACATCCATCGCGGTGCAGCCGGCGAGCGAGACGATGAGGAGCCCCTTGGGGCGCGGTCCGCGGTCTTTGCCGCCCACGCTCGCGTCGGCGTCGAGCACGAGCCTGTGGCCATCGAGGTCGCTCTCGAATGCCATGTCTTCAAGCCAGCGCATTTGAATTTCTTTTGTCATGATGCCTCCCCTGCGATGTGGTTGTTAAAAGTATAGTTCATTACAAGAATACCGTAAAAGGCGTCAAAATCAAAATGCGACGTTTCGGGATTTTTCGGTGGCGGCCCGGATTCTGCCTTGCCGGGCATCGCGCGTCGCGGTAGGATAGCTCCCAAGGTTCTCTCCAAATGGAACAATGGCGCAAATCATTTTCAACATTGATGCTGGCAGTTTTTATCGCGATTGTCGGCTTTTCGACATCGAATCCCATTCTCCCCCTCTACCTTCGTGAACTCGGAGTGCGCGACGCCGCGTCGCTGAACGCGTGGACAGGCGCCATCAACGGCCTCTCGGCCTTCATTATGGCGATGGCCGCGCCGGTGTGGGGCGCGCTGGCGGACAGCTATGGAAGGAAATTGATGCTGCTCCGCGCCATGGGCGGGGGCGCCGTCATCATGGGTTTGCTGGCGGTTACCAGCGCGCCCTGGCAGGTGCTCGTGCTCAAGGGGCTGCAGGGCGCGATTACGGGGACGGTGGCGGCCGCGACCGTGCTTACCGCGACCATCGTGCCGGCTCAGCAGATTGGCTACTGCATGGGGCTTCTGCAGATGGCGATTTTCGCGGGCAATTCGGCAGGCCCGCTCATCGGCGGGGTGATCACCGATCTCGCGGGCGCTCGCGTGAATTTTCTTGTCACGAGCGGGCTTCTCGGTTCCGCCGCGCTCATGGTGTTTTTTCTCGTGGCGGAGACGCGGGTGCCGAAACCGAAACAGAAATCGGTGCTCCGGAACGCCATCCCCGATCTGTCGGTGCTGCGGGAGAACCGTGCCCTCGTTCAGATTTTCATGGCTATTTTCCTCGTGCAGATGGGAAACGCCATCACCGGGCCGATTATTCCCCTCGTCGTGCTGGCGCTGCAGAGCACGGATTCCTTCGCGGGCTCCATCTCCGGTGTGCTCTTGGGCGTAACCTCGGTCGCGGCGGCGCTCGGCGCGGTCTTGACCGGGAAAGTGGCCCAGCGGCTCGGCTTTGGCAAAACGCTCTTTATCTGCGCGGCAGGTGCCTGCCTCTTCTACATGCCCCAGGGTTTCGCGGGGAATGTGTGGCAGCTGCTCGCCCTGAGATTCGCGTCGGGCTTTTTCATTGGCGGTACGATGCCATCGGCGAACGCCCTCATCGCGGTGCAGGCTCGAAAGGATAAGCAGGGATCGATCTACGGCCTCTCGTCGTCGGTGACGAATATCGGAAACTCGCTTGGACCTGTGCTGGGCGCTACCGCGGCGACGGTCGCGGGGTATCAGTCGGTTTTTTTTCTCTCGACGCTGATGTTCCTTGGCGTGAGCGCGGGAGTGTTCAATATGATCAAAAAATCGGATTTTTCAGTTCGCGCTGACGTTGAATAGGAGATTGTCTGAGTAGATTCCTGAGGAGGCGCCCGCGGGTATCGTTCCGAGGGCGATGCTGACCGGGAGCTCGGTTCCATCCCGCATGGTGCGCGACATGGAGGCGAGCGTGAAGGAATCTCCGGACCGCGCCACAGGGACGCCCCCAATGAGAAGATTGTAAGAAATTTCGCTGTTTGAAGTTGGACTCTTGAGCGCGCCGCCGTTCGCGGATTGCACGATGATCGAGTAGCCGGAGGAGAGGTTTGAAACCAGGCGGGCCGCGCCCAGGGCGATAGTCGCGTTCGGGGCGATGGCGAATCCGGCGCTTGAGGCTTGAGCGGAGTCGCCAAGATACCCATTGATCTGCGCGGCTCCGCCGTTGCCAAAGTTCAAGGAGAGCTGAAGAACGGGAGGAACTATCACGGTGAGCTGGATGGTCGTGCTGGTTTTTCCGGTCGACTGGGCGCCCGCCGAAAGGAGCGCGCCGAGGGCGATCGCGAGCGCGAGAATTGTCTTTGCGACGAATCCAACGGTCTTTCTCACCAGTCGTACCTCTTGCGTAAAGCGTACTTTTTTGGCGAGAAAAAATGATAATTTGAGGCTCTATATGAGCTTGTCGCCGAGCGATTCGGGAGGGCAAAATGGAGAAAAAGGATTGGGTGAAACTCCAAAACCTCCAAGCGGATCAGTTTCGGAGCCGCGAATCTCTAATTTCTCCAATTGCGCCAAAGGGCGGTTGGAGAACGGGGCTGAGTTTGCGGCGGGGTGAGTGCGCGCTGTGGTCGCAGCGAGATGGCGGTGAGGTTGCGCTGTGGCCGCAGTAAGATCGCGGTGAGGTTGCGCGCCCTGAAAGGGGCGCGCCGCATGCTCACTGGCTCACTGAGACGAGCTCGATTTCGAAAACGAGGAAGGAGTTCGGCGGAATGACGTCGCCGATGCTCTGCGCGCCGTAGGCGAGTTCCGGCGGGATGATGACCAGGCGTTTTTCGCCTTTTTGCATGGTGCTCACCACTTTGTCCCAGCCGTCGATGACTTCGCCCTTGCCGATCGTGAAGCTGAACGGTCCGCCCGCGAGCGCGGACTGGTCGAAGACCGTGCCGTCGAGGAGCATCCCCTTGTAGATTACGGAGACTTTGCTGCCCGGGGCGGGGATGGCGCCGAAGCCCTTGCGTATCACCTTCTGGAAGATGCCATTGCTGTCGGGCGTGAGGTCTGGCCACTTCTGGGCGATGACCGCGAGGTCGTCCTGGCGTTTCTGGGCGCCGAGGGCCTTGAGGGTGGCGTAGGCCGCGCTGAGGCGCTGGTCCCAGGCTTTCTGCGAGCTGTCGAAGGCCTTCGCCTTGGCGCCGACGCTCTGAATCGTGACCGATTCGATCTTGTCGCCCTGCTGGATCGATTTGACCACATCCATGCCCTCGATCACTTTACCGAAGATGGAGTGCTTGCCGTCGAGCCAGGGTGTCGCCTCGAGGGTGATGAAGAACTGGCTGCCATTGGTGTTGGGACCGGCATTGGCCATCGAGACGACGCCAGGTCCGTCGTGCTTGAGATCGGGGACGATCTCGTCGGGGAACTGGTAGCCTGGGCCGCCGGTGCCGTCGCCAGACGGATCGCCGCCCTGCACGACAAAGTCGGGAACAACGCGGTGGAAAGTGAGGCCGTTGTAGAATGGTTTGCCTTTTGTGACATCGAGCGTGCCCTCGGCAAGTCCGACGAAGTTGCCCACGGTCATGGGGGCTTGCTCGAACGCGAGCGATATGACGATGGTGCCCCGGTTTGTCTTCATGATGGCGTACATGCCATCGGGGCGGGTTTCCTGAGCTGAGCAGGAAAGTATGGTGATTGAAAAGAGCGCCAAAAGGAGCGCGACTATGGCGCTTCGATGTTTCATCTCTGTACTCCCCGAACGTGCGATATTGAGCGATAGTAGTATGCCGCATGGGGGTGCGCGGATTCAAGTGTGGGCAACGCGTTCGATGCTGTGCTACAATGTCGCGCATCGTGGTTTTTTGAGGAGCGCGCAATGTCCGAATACCGCAGACCGACCTGGGATGAGTACTTTATGGAAGTGGCGAACGCGATCGCGAAACGGGCTACCTGCGACCGCGGGCGTTCTGGCTGTGTGATCGCGAAGGACAATCAGATCCTCGCGACAGGCTACGTTGGCGCGCCGGCAGGGCTGCCGCACTGCGATGATATTGGCCACCAGATGCGCAAGGTGCTCCACGAAGACGGTTCGATAACCCAGCACTGCGTGCGCACGGTGCACGCGGAGCAGAACGCCATCTGCCAGGCCGCGAAGCGGGGCGTGGCGATCGGCGGGGCAACGCTGTACTGTCGCATGACACCATGCCGAACCTGCGCGATGCTCATCATCAACTGCGGAATCGTGCGCGTAGTCTCAGAGTTCCGATACCATGACGCCGAGGAGAGCGAGGGGATGTTCAAGGCCGCCGGGATTGCCCTCGAGTATGTCCACGATGAGGTACTGAAGTACACCAAGCAGTAGTCCTGGCGGAAGTTTCCCGCGGCGGCGCGCGCGCCGCAAAACGGCCCATGCCGAGGTCGGTCCCCGCCCTCAGCCGGTTGTACAAAAAACGCTTTCCCGTGTAGCATAGGTCACCGTGGCGACAACAATTGTTTTTTTTGGAGAAATCGTCGGCAAAACCGGCGTTTTCACGATCAAGAGCGTCATGCCGGAAATTCAGCGGCGCTACAACCCCGATTTTGTGCTGGCGAACGCGGATTCCGCGACAGGCGGGGCTGGCCTCGGCGTGCAGCACGCCGTGTACCTCCGCAAGCTCGGTGTGGACTGCATCGCGATGGGTGAAGCATCCTACTACAAACCGGATATGACGGAGTTCTATCCCAAGGCGGGCTGGGTGCTGAGGCCCGCGAATCTCCCCGAGGGTGACCCGGGCCGAGGCTGGCGCACGCTGCAAAAAAATGGCAAGAAGATCGCGTTTGTCGACCTTCTCGGCCAGTCTGGCTTCTCGCGCGTGCACGCGGACAACCCTTTTCTGGCGATCGATCAGCTGAGCCATTTTCTGCGCCGCGACACAGCCTGCGTCATTGTCGATTTCCACGCGGCGACGACCGCGGAGAAGCTTTCGCTCGCGAGGCACGCCGACGGCAAGGTGTCCGCCATTTTTGGAACCGGAGGCAAGGTTCCGACCGCGGACGCGAGGATTCTCCCAAAAGGAACCGCCGCCATTACCGATGTAGGGCGAACCGGCAGTATATTATCTGTAGGCGGTTTTGATCCCGATTCGAAGGTGCGCGAGTTTCTAACCGGCGTGCCCTCGTGGAGCAAGGATGCCACCGCGCAGCCTGAGGCGCAGGGCGTCTGCGTGTTCGTGGACGACAGCGGCATCGCTACCTCGATCGAATCATTCCGCATACCAGGCAAGGAGATACACGATGAAGGAATTAGCGACAGTTAAAGAAATCAAAGGAGATATGGTCACTGTATCAATCCAGATGCAGGAAGGGTGCGGTGTGTGCGGAAGCAATGGTACATGCAAGATTCGCAAAAGCAATCTCCTCGCATACAATCGAAAGCATGTCAAAGTGGCGGAAGGTGAACAGGTGGTGATCGAAGTGCCGGGCACCGAGCAGGCAAAAAGCGCCTTTTGGGTCCTCGGGCTGCCGCTCATCATGCTCTTTGCCGGTTACGCCTTCGGGGCCATGGTTTTCCATGCCTCCACCGAAGGACCCGCTGTGGCGAGCGCGGGTGTTGGGTTTGTCCTGGCGCTACTCGTGGGCATGCTTGTTCAGCGGAGAAACAAGCTCGAATCCTTCCCCTACATTCTCGCGCACGAGGGCGAAAGCATTTTCTGATTCTTTCAAAGACTTCGAGCGCGGCTCTTGACAGCCTGAGGGCGGTCGCTTTATTGTACCGCCCTAAAGGAACGTATATGCAGAAGACAACCAATTCCTTATGTTTCATGCGGAGCGGCCGCAGCCGGCCGCAGTCCACTCGCCTCTAGCGCACGCTTCCACTACGATCTCGCACCGCGAGAGTTCCATTGCGCCCGCCCGGGCACCATCCGATCAGCGTTCAAATCCAAAGCGACTCTCCCCCTCCGACGCGAAGCCCGCGCTGCGCCTCGACGGCATCTCAAAGGCCTTTGGCGGCCACGAGGTGCTCCGCGACGTTTCGCTCAAGGTCGTGGCGGGGAGCATCCACGGTATCATCGGGAAGAGTGGGGCGGGAAAGACCACGCTCATTCGCATCGCGGGGCTCCTCGAATCCCCGGACTCAGGTTCGGTGCTCTACGAGGGTGTCGGCGCACCGCCGCTTGGCCCGCGTGACGTACCTGGAGCACAGAATCCTCTCGAGCGGCAAGATGTCCGCGGCCTGCACAGCCTCCGGGGGCGCGAGCTCCTTGAGGCGCGGCGGCAGGCGGGATTCGTGTTCCAGAGCTTCAATCTGTTTGCTTCGCGAAGCGCGGCCGAGAATGTTGCGTTTCCGTTGGAGGCGGCGGGGTGGCCGCGCGCTGAGATCCAGGCGCGAGTCGCCGAGCTGCTCGCGGTGGTGGGGCTGGCAGACAAGGCAGAGCGCCCCGCGGCGCGGCTCTCGGGAGGCGAGAAGCAGCGCGTGGCACTCGCGAGGGCGCTCGCCAATCGTCCGTCGATTCTCTTCAGCGACGAGGCGACGAGCGCGCTCGATCCGGAGACGACGCGCGCGGTGCTCGACCTGATCCGCTCGCTGCGAGACCGCTACGGCCTCACGGTGGTCATGGTGACGCACCAGATGGAAGTGGTGCGCCGAATCTGCGATTCAGTGTCTTTCATCGCGGGCGGAAGTATCGTCGAGGAGGGAGCTGTCGCGGAGGTTTTCGCGAATCCGCTTTCGGATGAGGCGAAAGCCTTTCTGCGGGAGGACCGCCATGAGTGACGCGCTCAGACTCCTTGGCAGACCGCTCGCGGAGAGCCTTCTCATGATCGTCGCCTCAACGCTCATCGCCACGCTCGTGGGGGGAGCGCTCGGCGTGCTTCTCTTCGCCCTCTCGAACGATCGATTCGCGGGGAAGCACCGAGCTGCCCTGATCGCGAAGCGACTCGCCGACCGCGCCATCAACATGCTCAGATCATTTCCCTATATCATACTCATGGTGCTCGTGCTGCCGCTCTCGCGCTTCATCGTGGGGACGAGCCTCGGCACGGCGGCGGCCATCGTGCCCCTGTCGATCGCGGCGATTCCCTTCCTGGCGCGCATCGTCGAATCGGCGCTCTCCGAGATCGACTCCGGCCTGATCGACGCGGCTGTTTCCTGCGCGGCGTCCAAGACGAGAATCATCTTTGCGATTCTGATACCTGAGGCGCTTCCGGCTCTGGTCTCCGGTCTCACGCTGACGATGATCAGCCTGCTCGGCTATTCGGCCATGGCGGGCGTGATTGGCGGAGGTGGACTGGGAGATCTGGCGATCCGGTACGGATATCAGCGCTTCAGGGGCGATGTGATGGCGGTGGCGGTGATCACGATCATCGTGCTCGTCGAACTCATTCAGTTTGCGGGTTCACACATCGCGAGGCGCATCCGGGCATCGCGATGACGCGGCGCAAGGGCGGCGCGGCGAGTTCGATGAGCCTGGCTCTGTAGCCGCGCAATCTTCTTATCCACATTCTCCGCACAGAACGCCTTCGGTATGAAGGCTGGGAGAATTATATACACTGGAGGTTCATATGAAAGGTCGATCGGTCCGAAGAAATGTTCGAGGCATCGCGCTGTTCGTTGTTTTCGCGGTGTTCGCGCTCGCGGTGGCCTTGGGCGCGTACGCGCAGGCGAAACCGAAGCTCGTGACGCTGAAGGTGGGCGCCACGCCCATTCCCCACGGCGATCTCCTGAAGCTGGTTGCCCCAGATCTGGAGGCGCAAGGGATCAAGCTCGAAATCGTCGAGCTCACGGACTATGTTACGCCGAATATCCTGTTGGCCGACAAGCAGCTCGACGCCAACTTTTTCCAGCATCTTCCGTATCTGAACGATTTCTGCGCGGACCGGAAGCTGCAGCTCGAGTCGGCGGGGCAGGTGTTCGTGGCTCCCTTGGGGCTCTACTCGCGCAAGTACAAGAAGTTCGAAGACATCCCCGCCGGTTCGGTGATCACGCTGCCCAACGATCCCACGAACGAGGCGCGCGCCCTCATCCTTCTCGCGAACAAGGGGCTCATCAGACTCGACCCAAAGGCGGGGCTCAAGGCGACCGTGCGCGACATCACCGACAATCCAAAGCGCATCACTTTCCGCGAGATCGAGGCGCCGCAGCTTCCGCGCACGCTCGATGACGCGGCCGCCGCGATCATCAATGGGACCTGGGCCATGCAGTCGGGGTTCATCCCGTCGCGCGACAGTCTGATCCTCGAGGGGGCTGAGTCGCCGTACGCAAACATTGTGGCGGTGCGGAAGGGCGACGCGAACGACCCGAGAATCGTGGCCCTCGTGAAGGCGCTGCAGACCCAGAAGGTGAAAGATTATCTGCTGAACACCTACAAGGGGAGTTTCGTTCCGGCGTTCTGAGGTGGTTTGTGGGGCTGCGGGGAAGCGCGGGCAAGTATTGGCAAGTGCGGGCAAGCGGCGCGCCGCTCATGGGCGCCGGCCTCCGCGCTGGCGCGGCGAGAGGTATCAGTGCGCCGCTCATGCGCGCCGCCCTAAGGATTAAAACTTAATAGCGACCGCGCGCTACACCTGCGGCGCGCCGCCCGCCACCTCACTCCAAGAACTCCGCGAGCGACTGGAATCGCGCGGAAAATTGCCGTTCGAGAATGTGGCGCGCCAGGTCGAAGGTGCGCCCGTTCGACCGTGCGATGATGGCGGAATCCGCGGTGGCGATAAGTTCGCCCTCCCAGCACGTGACGAAGTGGTCGACGTTGTTCTCGAGGCGAACTTCGGCGTTTATGCTGCGCGCGGCGAAGGCCTCCCGCAGGAATCCGGCCTGCTGTCCGCTCGACGAGACCGGCGCGTCGAGAAAGAGCGTGATCGCGCCGAGCTCCATCGATGCCAGCGTGGCGACGCAGATCTCAGCCATGCGCTCGAAACCTCGGTGGTCCGCGATGCGCCCGTGCGCGCCGCCGACATCGCGCAGGAGGCCGTCCGTGGCGATGAACATGGGGTGGCCGTGAAGGTAGTTCGTGAGCGTGAAGAGTATGTTGTAGCCGTCGATCGCGAGCGTGGCTCCTTCCCAGGGGGCACGGATCAGTTTTGCGAGGTTGGTTTGCGAGGCGGCGCGCGAGAGAATGCCCCGGTAGAGCATCATCCGGCTGTTGTGCGAGAGCCTGAAGTGATCGCCCACGATCTTGAGGCTCGCGTCGACCGGGTAGCCCTTGTCGAGGAGCATCCGATAGTCGCGCGCGGCGCCGATAAACGCCGCGTCGAAGAGTTGGGTTTCGGGCTCTCCGCTGGCATCCGGACGCTCAGCGTACTCCATGGTCTCCGTGCCTTCGGCGGGTTCTGTGCCTTCCGCGAGTTCCGCGCGGACGGCGCCACGTTCGCGTTGATCGGTGTCTTCCATATCAGTGGTCGCTTTTGCGGAGCGCTTCCCTGAGGCGAGCCTGGAGCGGTTCCGGGTAGGCGGCGAGCAGCTCCTCGACCTTCTGCCTCGTCATTCTGCCATGGTCGATGGCGCTTGTCGCCGTCTGGAGATTCGCATCGAAGCGCATGAAAGCAGGGGCGGTATCTGTGGCGATCCACGCATCCCAGTGAGGGAGGATGGCTGAGGAAGGGGCCTCAGCGGATATCGGCGCTGCCCACGGAGGCGGCGTGTTGGGGTCTCCTGTCCAGGCGAGATTGCGCGCGTACGAGAGCATCTGCGCCTGGAGCGCGCGCCGTCCCGCCTCATTCTCGCGCGTGATTATTCTATTAAAGAAGATAATATTCCCCTGAATGCTGTCTGTTCCGAGGAAGAACGAGATTTCGAGCGAGTGGAAGGCGCCGAGCCGCCTCGCGACAGGCTCAGGGAGGACGCTGGAGCCATCGGGATGAAACGCGCCCCAGTCGAAGCGATAGACGTGGACGGAGGCGCTGTCGGGCCGCGAACTGATCGCGTCCGCGATGCTGTCGGCGCCGTCCGCTTTCCAACGGGCGCTGGCCAGTTCAGCGTAGGGCTGATAGGCTGGATCGCGCGGATTCTCTCGTCCAAGCCACTGGAAAATCTTGGTCTCTTCTTTGTTGGTACCGATGAGAACCGGAACATTCGAGGCGGGGTGCGCGAGCGCGTCGAAGCCCTCTGCGGGAAGCACGTCGCCATCGAAGATGGGGTAGGGGAAATTGATCATTCCCGACGGCGAGGGGCTGAAGAGCGAAATAATGCGCGACGCGGGCACGCTTCTGAGCCACGCGGCGAGATCGCGCGCGGGCGTTTTCGCCATGTAGGCGAGCGCCTCGCGCTCATCTGCCACCACCTTTTCATGGACGAGGAGCTTGGCGATGAAGTCGTTCGAGAAGCGCTCGGCGGACTCCTTCGTGGTGGCCGTCCGGTAGCCGCTCTCGACAATGGCGCGGTGGAAGAGGCCTGTCGCTCGTGGAGAAGCGAGGAGAGTGAGCGCGTTGAAGGCGCCCGCCGATTCTCCCGCGATCGTGACGCGGTCGGGATCTCCGCCGAATGCGCGGATATTCTGGCGGATCCACTTCAGCGCCTGGATAATATCGAGTGTGCCGAAATTGCCCGAGGCGCTGTCGGGGTCGGCTCCCTCGCGGAGCGCGGGGTTCGAGAACCATCCGAAAACACCGAGCCGGTAGTTGATCGATACAAAGACGGCTCGGGCTTTTGAGGCGAAGGCGTGGCCGTAGTAGTCGGGAACTGCGTTCGAAGCCCCTGAGGAGTTGCCACCTCCGTGGATCCATACGTAGACCGGGAGATCGCGCGCTTCATCCGCGGGGCGCCATATGTTGAGGTAGAGGCAGTCTTCGGCGCCGTCGATCAAGCCCACCACTGGTCGCCGCTGCAAAGCGCGGTTGCCAAATCTGGTCGCTTCGAATACGCCGGTCCACGAGCGCGGGGCCTGGGGCGCGCGCCAGCGGAATTCCCCGACTGGAGGCGCGGCGTAGGGAATGCCGAGCCAGGCGTAGGTGTCGTCTTTATCCTTCTTGCCGCGCACGGAGCCGTAGGCTGTTTTCAGTTCCAAGCTGTTCTCCCATTTCGGTTCGAAAGCCGCAGTCTGACCCGAGACCGCGAGGATTGGAAAGAGCAGCGCCAAAATCGCCGAGACAATCCGTGGAGCCCCCGAATTCCGCTCATGTGCACGCATACGATAAACATAGCAAAAGCGGCATTCGCGGGGAAGCGTGGAGTCGCCCAAGCGGGCTTGGTCTTTGCCCGCGGCATGGCGCGCCGGCATGGAGCGTCGGCATTCCCGATTGTTCGCCACCGCGCCCTCTGATACTCTTTTTATATCGAAATGCGCGGCACGGTTCGCGCCCGCGCAGGTTTCTTCTCCAAGGAGCGTCACATGGTCTCCGAAACAGAGTCGATCTATCAGATATATCTGCGCAATTTCACCGAAGAGGGCACGTTCCGCGCCGCCATCCCTCACCTTCCGCGCATCGCTTCGATGGGATTCGGCTGGGTGTACCTCACTCCAATCCACCCCATAGGAATAGCGGCGCGCAAGGGCACGCTCGGCAGTCCATACGCCATATCAAACTACAAAGCCATCAACCCCGAACTTGGCACCGAGTCCGACCTCGACGCCTTCATCGCCGCCGCCCACGGCGCACAGCTCAAGGTCATGATCGACGTCGTCTACAATCACACCTCGCCGGATTCGGCGCTCGTCCACGATCACCCCGAGTGGTTCTTGCGCGGTCCCGACGGTCAGCCATGGCGCAAGTGCGAGGACTGGAGCGACGTCGTCGACCTCGACTATCAGTCTTCGCCCCAACTCTGGGCCGAGCTCATCGAAACGCTTTCGATGTGGCGCGATAGGGGTGTGGACGGTTTCCGCTGCGATGTGGCATCGCTTGTGCCCGCCGACTTCTGGAAACAGGCGCGCGTGAGGGTGAATCAGTACGACCCCGGCGCGCGAAAAGAGCGCTCGCCGCTTCTGTGGCTGGCCGAGAGCGTGCACCCGGCATTTTTGAGGAGCATGCGCATGCGGGGATTCGGGAGCTGGGCGGAGCCGGAGCTGCACGCCGCGGCCTTCGATCTCACCTACGACTACGATGGCTGGGAACGGCTCGAGGGCGTCTGGAGCGGTAAACAGCCCATCGAGCGTTACCTGGAGTACCTGTATGCGCAGGAAACCCTCTATCCGAAGGGGGCGCGCAAGCTGCGCTACCTCGAAAACCACGACCAAGCGCGCGCCGCGAAGCGCTTCGGGCACGACGACCGGCTCCGCGCGTGGACCGCGCTCTACCAGTTCCTGCCAGGGGTCGCGATGACCTACATGGGCCAGGAACTCGCGCTCGACCACCGACCCGATCTCTTCGAGAAGGATGCCATGAAGCCCGAGCTCGGCGACCTGTCGTTCGAGCAGTATTTCTTGAAGGTGATGCGCGCCTCGCGGGAAGCGAAGGAGCGCTCGCCGAATTTTTCCTGGCTGAAGGCAGGAAATTCGCTTCTCTGCCTGAGGAGCGTGGAATCCTCCCTGCAGCCCGATTCTATCGATGCGCGCTTGGTGTCCGAAGGGAACTATCTGCTCGCGGTGAAGCTGGGAGAGGATGAGCCTGCGGGGGCTTCGCGATCGGCGCCCCGGCGCGGCACGGCGGCAAAACGCCGCGATTCAGGGAGCCTCGCGGTGGCGCCTTTCGATATCGAGGGTGTCGATCTGCTGACGGACGCGCGCGTGCGGCTTGTGGCCGGGGAGGCTTTGCCCGAGGTTCCCGCGATGCTCATCCGGCTGGGAGCGACGAGCGCGCCGCAACATGCCTATGCGCTTGCCTACGAAGAGGTGCCGGCGCTGTAAAGCTGGAGGCCCTTTGCCGCATGCGCGGTTGTGCGTGGCAGCGCACGGCGGCGCGCTCGCGAAGACCAGCGCGCCAATGCGCCCTCCCGCGTTGGCGTCAGGCTCCGGGTATCTCGAACACGCCCTCCAGCACGTGCGAGGGCGCGTACGCAAAGCGCGAGATGTCGGATTCGGCGGTAACGCCGGTCAGCACGAGCACCGTTTCGATCTGCGATTCGATGCCCGCGATGATGTCGGTGTCCATGCGGTCGCCGACGATGATGGTCTCCTCGCGCGTGACGCCGAGGGTGCGCAGGGCATGGCGCATCATGAGCGGGTTCGGCTTGCCGACAAAGTAGGCCTTCTTGCCGGTCGCCAGCTCGATGGGCGCCACAAGCGCGCCGCAGGCTGGCACGAGTCCGCCCTCGCCGGGGCCTGTGAGGTCGGGATTCGTTCCGATCAGCTTGGCGCCAGCCACCACGAGGCGAACCGCCTTGATCAGCGTGTCGAGATTGTAGCTGCTCGCCTCGCCGACCACGACATAGTCGGGATTGACGTTGTTCATCGTGTAGCCCGCGCGGTAGAGGGCGTGGATGAGCCCCGGCTCGCCGATGACATAGGCTGAGCCGCCCGGCTTCTGGCTCGCGAGGAAAGCTGCCGTGGCGAGAGCGCTCGAGTAGAAGTGCTCGGCCCCCACCTCGATGCCGAGGCGCGCCATCTTCTGCGAAAGCTCTTCGGGCGATCGCTCGCTCGAGTTGGTCAGAAAGAGGAAGCGCTTCTCCTCCCGCTTGAGCCACTCGACGAACTGGGCCGCGCCGCGCAGAAGCGTGTTTCCGTGGTAGATCACTCCATCCATGTCGATGATGAAGGCCCGCTTTTCGCGGATGTGACCGAGGTCCTTTTTTTCTGTGCTCATGGTTCTTTATTCCTATTCTTCGATCGGCTTTTTCGATCGGCGCACTTGGAGAATCTCCTGCTTATCCTCGATGATCCTCGTCGCCTTCTTCGCCATTTTATAGAGCTTTTCCTGGGCGCAGATCGCGGGCTCTTCCGGGTGGGGTTCGCTCGAGAGGTCAACCCAATCGCCCTGCCGCCCGAGCCTGTACGCGTGGGTGTTGTCGCTGAAGTAGGTCAGAAGGATTTCCTTGCAGCGCGACTTGATGTCGGTATCGAGCACGGGGAAGAGCAGTTCGATGCGCTTTTTCATGTTGCGGTGGAGCCAGTCGGCGCTCGAGAGGTAGACTTCTTCCGAGCCGCCGTTGCGGAAATAGAGCATGCGCCCATGTTCGAGATAGCGGCCGAGCACCGATCGGACCTCGATAGAAGCCGAGACGCCGGGCAGCCCCGGAACGAGGGTGCAGACACCGCGCACGTTGAGCTTGATCTGCACGCCCTGCGCGGAGGCTCGGTAGAGGGCGCGGATGAGATCCGGGTCGGAGAGCGCGTTGAGTTTCGCGACGATGAATCCAGGCGACTCAGGGGTCGATTGCGCGGCCTCGCGGTCGATGAGGGCGATGATGCGCTCTTTGAGGTCGAAAGGGCTCACCGCGATGTGGGCGAGCGACTGGATGCTCGAGTAGCCGGTGAGAATGTTGAAGAAGAGCGCGATATCTGTGCAGAGGCTCTGGTTCGCGGTGAAGAGGCAGAAGTCGACGTAGCCGCGCGCGGTCTTCTCGTTGTAGTTCCCCGTGGAGAGGTGGAGATAGCGCGCGATGCCGCCATCCTGGCGCCTGCGGATCACGAGGGCGGCCTTGGTGTGCACTTTGAGGCGCGCCACGCCGTAGGTCACGATGGCGCCGGCCTGCTCGAGTTCGGTAGCCCAGGAGATGTTCTTCTCTTCGTCGAAGCGCGCCTTGAGTTCGAGCACCACGACGACCTGCTTGCCGCCGCGCGCCGCCTTCGCGAGGGCGTGGACGATGGGCGAGGCCATGCCGCTCGTGCGGTAGAGCGTGATCTTGATGCCGAGGACATAGGGGTCGCGCGCGGACTCTTCCACGAAACGCTGCACGGCGTCGAAGGACTCATACGGGGTATTCATGAACCGATCGTGCTCGTCGATCCAGTCGAAGATGCTCGCCTTTTCGTCGATCGGCTGAGCGGCTTTCCACGGCCCGTAGAAGAGCTCTCTAGAAGGTGTGAAACCATGCGAGGCGTAGAATTCGGGGCCGCAGAGCTCGGCCACTCTCCCTAAATCGATGATCCAGACCGCGCGGTACACATCGATGGGCGCGAGCCCCAGACTTCGCATGAGGGCATCGCGGAGAATATCGTCGTCTCCTGAATAGACCATGCGCACTGGCGTCGAGTTCTGGCGCCCCGTGAGCACCTCCTCCATCGCGGTGAGAAAGTCGTCGTCGCGGTCCTCGTCCACGCTGAAATCGGCGTCGCGGTTCACCTTGAAGATGATGCCATCGAGCACCTTGAGCCCGGCGAAGAGCTTGCTGCCAAAGGCGAGTATCACATCCTCGAGAAGCGCGATGCGGATCGCGTTCTCTGGAGGCGTGTCGGGGCTGTCGGGCCCAACCGCCAGATGCCGAGGCAGCACGATGAATCGATCGATATTTTTCGGAACCTGCACGATCGCCATGGAGCCGTTCTCTTCGAGCCTGAACGCGATGTGCATCTGGAGGCTCCCCGTCGAGGGGAAGTGGTCTTCTTCGAGCCGGAGCGGCGTGAGGAGAGGGGCGATTGTCTCCGTGAAGACCCGCTCGAGGTGGCGCCACTCTCTCGATGTCCAGCCGTCCTTCGGAACGAGGGAGATGCCCTTGAGCTCGAGCCCAGGGAGGATTTCCGCCTGGAGGTGGTGGTAGAGCGTGTCGTAGTAGGTTTGGACTTTCTCGTGCACGCGCTCGAGGAGGGTTTGCGGCGGGATCTGCGCCCACTCCTCGCTGATTTGATTGAGTTTTGCGGCCGCTTTGACCGTCGCGATGCGCACCATGAAGAATTCATCGAGATTCGATGAAAATATGCGCAGGAAATTGAGTTTTTCAAGAATAGGCGTCGAAGGCCTGAGTCCTTCCTCCAGCACTCGCGCGTTGTAGTCGAGCCAGGAGAGTTCTCTGTTCAGCATCGGTGTCGCATTCATCAGTTTTCCTCTGCGGTGCCTTACATCAGCACAGGCAAGAGCCCAAACACATCTTCGAACATGTCTCCCTTCTCGGTGAGCGACAGTTTTTCCAGCGAGAGGTCGAGAGTCTGTGAAGGACGCATAATAAACCGATCCTCGGTGCGTTCAAAAGAGAGATCGCGCACGCGGCCCTGGTGGCTGCGGTCGAGCGCGTCCGCCACCCGCAGCATGGCGGCGAGCTTGAGTACCACGATGCGCGATTCGCGCGGCAGGGCGATGTAGTTCACGTGCGTCGAGAGCGGGGGTGTTTTCCGGTGATAGCGCACCACATTGGACACGATGTTGATGTCCTCGCGGTTGAGGCCGAAAATCTCCGAATTCGCGACGATGTACTCGCCGTGCTTGTGGTGGCCGCTGGTGCGGAGGAAGGTGCCGATGTCGTGGAGAATCGCCGAAACCTCGAGGAGCATGCGCTCGTGCTTGCCGAGGCCGTGCTCCTTCTTCAGCCCGTCGAAGAGTTCAAGGCTCAGGTTTTTGACATGGGTCGCGTGCGGCTCGTCGTAGCGGAAGCGCTTTGCGAGCGATTTCGCCGACGCGACGACCTGGCGGCGGAGTTCCTGCTCGATCTTCTGGTCCATTCCCTGGACCTGCGCGAGCAGGATTCCTTCGCGTATGGAGATGTTGGGCACGATGAGCACGTCGGCGCCGGTTTTCTCGAGGAACATGCGCTCGATGGTGAGACCCGCCGCGTAGCTCTCGGCCTCGTTCCAGGAGAGATGGTACTGCGCGATGCTCTCTTCGAGCGACATATTGGCCACGGTGTCGGCGAACTCGATGAACTGCGCGCGGTCGAGCACCACATAGCGGTTGAAGTTTTTGCCGGAGAGGCAGTAGGCCGCGAACCGCGCGTCTGATCCGATCAGCACGAAGGTGCGCACGGTTTCGAGGGGAAGATCCTCGGTGAGGACATCGCAGGCGGTCTTGATGTTGCTCTCGAGGTACATCTCGATGAATTGGCGCGGTTGCCGCGCGGACTCGCGGATTTGCTCGTCCATCCGCAGCGTGCCGATGCTGAGGCTGTGGCTCGAAACCATCTGCCCCTTTCTGAGGAGCATGATCTCGGTGGTGCCGCCGCCGACTTCGAGGATCATCGAGTTCGAGCGCGAGAGAAAGGAGCGCTCGTCCTCAAGGGCCTTCTGCACGGCGAGGTACATGAGGTGATTCTCCTCGATGTCCTCGACGATGCGCACGTGGAAACCTGTCTGGAGGCTCACGCGGTCGATGAAGGTGTCTCTGTTCGCGGCCTCGCGCAGCGCGCTCGTGCCGATGGCCTGCGCCTCGGCGGGCTGGATGCCGTAGCCCTTGAGAAGCTCGCTGAACGAGCTGAGAATCGCGATCGATTCGCGGAGGCCGTCGCGGGAGATGCTTCCCATCGTGAAGACGTCGCGTCCGATCCGCGACTGCTTGGAAGCCCGATCGAGAATTCGGAGACTCCCTTTGGCGTCGATTTCGGCGATGATGAGCCGGATGCCCGTGGATCCGATCTCGATCGCGGCGTGGAGACCCTGCGCGGTCGGTGGCAGCGGAGCCTTGAGCTGGGCGGTTTTTGGTGCCTGCGCATCTGACATGCACTGTAGTATAGCACTTTTTTATCGCGCGCGCGCCAGTAGCTAGTGCGCCCTTGCCTCGGCTAGCGTTCCGGATACTGAAAATCACTAGCCACAAAAAGCGACGCATTGTACACTTAGGGCGTATGAACTTTGAAGATCCAAGGCTGAAGGGGCGCTCGACAGCGCGCGCGCTGTTCTTCGTCGCGGTCGCGGCGCTCTTTTCGCTGCTGTATACTGGCTGCGCCCGGCTCGAGGGCTGGGGAATGATGGTGTGGTCCGTGAAGGGCACCTCCGCGAAGGCGGGCACTGTCGTTCCTGTGTATCTCAAGTCTAACATAAGCAAAACCTATGTGATCGGCATGCCCGGCGACACGAAAACAAAATCGGAAGTTCCGTTTCCTTCATTGGAGTATTTTTCATCGAAGGCGAAAGCCGAAAAGCGGGCCAAGGAATTCGCCCCCTACGCGTCCCTCTATCTGACAGCTGGCCGCGACGGCCTCCCGATCCGCGACATGCCCAAGGTGAGCGGCCGCCGCGTCTACCGTTTGCGCTTGGGCGAATCCGTGAAGGCGCTCGACAAAGTGGATGGCGAGGCGGTTTTTACGGGTGGAAGGGCCCTCCCTGGAGAGTGGTACTATGTGCAGGCTACCGACGGCACCCGAGGCTACGTGTTCAGCAATACCATGATCCTCTACGAAGAGAAGGAGGGGAGCAGCGCCCCCGTGGTCGAGTCCGCCCCCGCGCCCAGCGCATCGCTCCTCGACATGGTCTACTCGAAGCCCTGGCGTCCCGCCTACTACCAGACCATGCTCGACGACGACAGCGTCGACCCCGACCTCTTTGCCCTCCAGTACGGGCTCTTCGCGGACGCGAAGAACTCGCAGATACGAGTTGAGCTGCCGGGGTACTCCAATGCCTTCAACTTCAGCTCGGTGAGCCAGGCAGGCGACTGGCTCGTCTTCGAGGGCAGCAATCTGCGCATTCGCTTCGAGAACGACGCGTCCATCGTCGCCGACTGGAGCGGCACCGACCCAGTGCTGCCCGACGAGGGCTGGGCCAAGGGCGATCAGTATGCCCGCTTCGTGCACATCGACACTTCGGTGCCTGTGGTGGTTTCGGGCGAAAACGCGCATCGGGACGCCGAGCTCAAGTCATTCTTCCAGAGGCTCGCGCGGATACAATCGAATATTGGATCATCGGTGAGTTTCCTTTCGGACACGGCGGGCATTTTCAACATCGACGCAAACGGCGGTTTCGAGTGGAGCCACACCGAGCAGCTGCCAGCCGGCTTCGCGCCCCCGGTGCCAGCCGATGCCCAGGGCAATGTGCTGAAGGGCAAAATCCGCTTTGGACTTCACCTCGGGTCTGGCATCGCGTCGGCGTGGTCGGGAGGGTTCTCTCTCCTCACAGGTTCGAGCGATAAGCCCGACCGGCAGGACTTTGTCTACCGCTTCGACAACAGCCAATTCATAATGGCGAAAGCGACACCCGTGACGCTGCGCGGCACGACCGACGGAATCGACACGAGGTACTCTCCAGCAACCTATTATCTAGTGGTGAAATAGAATGCCCTTTATACAACTCAGCGGGGTAGCGCTTTCGTTCGGAGCCCGCGACCTCATCAAGAGCGCCACGCTCAATCTCCAAGACGGCAGCAGAGCGGCGCTCGCGGGGCCCAACGGCGCCGGCAAATCGACGCTGATGAAAATCGCGGCGGGCCTCGTCAAACAGGACTCCGGCGATGTCATCACCACGAAAGGCGCGCGCGTCGTCTACCTTCCCCAGACAGGAATCAGATTCGACGAAGGCAGCGTCCGCGATATCGCCGAAGAGGCTTTCGGATACTGGCACGAACGGCTCGCCGAACAGGAGCGCATAGGGCAGGCCTTGGCCAAACCTGGCATCTCGGAGAAGGAGACCGCGCGCTTCCTCGAGGAGCACCATGCCATCAGCGAGGCGCTCGAGAGCGCCGGCTACTGGCGGCGCGACGAGCGGATCGCCGACGTGCTCGCCGGTCTCGACTTCAAGCCGCGCGACGCCGGCCGGCCCTCGCGTGAACTTTCTGGCGGCTGGCAGATGCGCCTCGCGCTCGCGAGAGTGCTGCTCAGCGACCCGGACATCATGCTCCTCGACGAGCCAACCAACTATCTCGACCTCGAGGCGCGCACCTGGCTCGAAGGTTTCCTCAAAGATTACCGGGGCGCGGTGCTCCTCGTCTCGCACGACCGCTACTTCCTCGATGTCACCGTCCGGGAAGTGTACGAGCTCTTCAACGGCAGCCTCACGCGCTACGCGGGCACCTACAGCCAGTACGAAACGCGCCGCTCGCAGGAGCTCGCGGCGCTCTTCGACGCCTGGGAGCGCCAGCAGGAAGAGATCCAGCGGATCGAA
>Ga0172370_10001418_pt1 | contig 36379 bp, 45 predicted proteins | sample LakKiv5m_FD_114538 | JGI IMG/M metagenome (GOLD analysis project Ga0172370, IMG submission 114538) | Freshwater microbial communities from Kabuno Bay, South-Kivu, Congo - kab_022012_11.5m | ecosystem: Environmental > Aquatic > Freshwater > Lake | place: Democratic Republic of the Congo...
ACAGGCTCGTCAGAGTCTGGACGACTGTGGTAGGCTGGATACGTGGCATCGGTTCTCTCTGTTTTGTCGGATGTCAGATACCCAGCATTATAGAGAGAACCGGGCCACATCTCAATCAATTCATCAGGTTGCTTGCGCTAACCGAACGCGTATGCAGGGCATAGATGTCGGTGCGCGCATCGACCTTGAGGTTCAGCGCCTGCTCAGGCGCCATGTAGGCGGGGCTGCCCATCACCTGGCCGGTCTGCGTGAGCCGCGCGGTGTCCGTCTCTCCCCCGGTCTCGGCGATACGCGCAATGCCGAAGTCGAGCACCTTGGCGTGGTTGGCGCGCACCCCGTCATTGACCAGGAAGACGTTCGCTGACTTCACGTCGCGGTGCACCAGGCCGCGCCCGTGCGTATAGGCGAAAGCTTCGGCGATTTGCCTCCCCACGTGGAAAACGTCGGGCAGACGGAGCGCTCCTTCGCGACGGATGCGGGAAAGGAGGTCGTCCCCTTTCAAGAAGCCCGACCTGGGGGTCGCGCCCGAAGTCGGTGACGGTGACGATGTGCGGGTGGTCGAGTGCCGACGTTAGGCGCGCCTCGCGCTCGAAACGCCGGGCAAAGGTGTCGTCGCGCCCCAGATCGACCCGAAGCACCTTGACCGCGAAGCGGCGCTCGAGCGAGACGTGCTCGGCCTCGTACACCGAGGCGAAACCACCCTCGCCCAGCTTCCCGATCAGGCGATAGCGTTCGCCCAGCACGCGCCCCAGCAGGGCGTCGCCGGTCGTCATGACTACTACCTCGGCGTCGATTCACGAACGAAATGAAGTATCTACGAAACCAGCGAAGCCGACAAGCGGAAGGACGGACCGTCGTAGGGGCGCCATTCATGGCGCCCCTTGCGGGCAACGGGTGGCCGGCCTCAGGCGTCGACGTACAGGAAGCGCGAGCAGTTCGGGCACGTGTGGATGCTGATGTGCTTCAGGAGCGTGTTCACGAGCTGCGGCTGCAGGCGCATGTTGCACCCCGAGCACGTACCGTGGTCGACCGGCACGACCGCCAGGCCGTTGCGGTGGTTGAACACGCGCTTGTACTGGTTCAGGTAGCGCGCCGGCACCTTCTTGAGGTGCTCCTCCTTCGAGGCCGCCTTCTCGCCGACCTTGGACTCGAGCCGGGTAACCTCGGCCGCGACCTCGGTCTCGGCGCTGCCGATCTCGGCCTCGATGACCCCGAGCTTCTTCTCCTGCTCGACCGTGCCCTCGCGGAAGCGTTCGATGGCCTCGAGCAGCTTGGTGATCTCCTCCTCCTTCTTCTCGTTCGTCTTCCGGAGGGTCTCGATCTCCTTCATGATCGCCTGGTATTCCTTGTTCTTCTTGACCCCGGTCAGGCGATTGCGGCTGGCGTTGATCTTGCGCTTGTCCTCTTCCAGCTCGGTGTTCTTCTCGGTGTACCACTCCTCGGCTTCGCGTAGCCGCTTCTTCTTCTCGTCGAGGTCTTCGACGATCGCGTCACGCACCTTCCGAAGCTCACGAACCTTGGCCTCGAGGTCCTTCTTCGCCTTCTCGATCTCCCAGACTTCCGAGTCGATCGCCTGCAGCGCCCTCAAGGCCAGCATGATGTCGTTCAAGGGTCCCTCCTCCTGGCGGGTTCAAGTCAAAGAGCGGGTGGGCCCAGCTGGAATCGAACCAGCGACCGACCGGTTATGAGCCGGTGGCTCTACCAATTGAGCTATGGGCCCCGGCTGGACCGCCCGTCTTTTCACGCACCCTGGTTCAAAGATCAAGCCCGAACCTACTCCAGGAAGCTCTTCAGCTTCTTGGCGCGGGTCGGATGACGCAACTTCTTCAAGGCTTTCGCCTCGATCTGGCGGATGCGCTCTCGGGTCACGTAGAAGTCCTGGCCCACCTCCTCGAGGGTGTGGTCGGACTTCTCGCCGATGCCGAAGCGCATGCGCAGCACCTTCTCCTCGCGCGGCGTCAGCGTGGCCAGCACCTTGCGGGTCTGCTCGGACAGGTTCTTGCCGATGACCTGTTCGGCCGGCGACAACGTGCGGGTATCCTCGATGAAGTCGCCCAGGTGGCTGTCTTCCTCCTCGCCGATGGGGGTCTCGAGCGAGATGGGCTCCTTGGCGATCTTCATGACCTTGCGGATCTTGTCCGCCGGCATGTCCATCTTCTCGGCGAGCTCCTCGGGCGTGGGCTCGCGTCCGTACTCCTGCACCAGCGTGCGCGAGGTGCGCAGCAGCTTGTTGATCGTCTCGATCATGTGCACGGGGATGCGGATGGTGCGCGCCTGGTCGGCGATGGCGCGCGTGATCGCCTGCCGGATCCACCAGGTGGCGTAGGTCGAGAACTTGTAGCCGCGCCGGTACTCGAACTTGTCGACGGCCTTCATGAGGCCGATGTTCCCCTCCTGGATGAGGTCGAGGAACTGCAGGCCGCGGTTGATGTACTTCTTGGCGATCGAGACGACCAGGCGCAGGTTGGCGCGCACCAGCTCTTTCTTGGCGCGCTCGGCCATGGCCTCGCCTTCGCGGATCTCGAGGTACTTGGCGGCCAGGTCGCCGGCGGTCAGGAGCGTCTCGCCCTCGATCGTGTGCAGCCGCTCGCGGCAGCGCTCGATGGTCTCCTTCGTCTCGCGCAGGTGGCCGATCGACACGCCGTGCTGGGCCTCGACCGCCTCGGCGGTGATCGTGCCGGCCGTGACCTCGGCCAGCAGCGCGACGACGGCGTCGAGGGAGCGCCCGCCGCACGCCGCCGTGCACTCGTCGATGGTCCGCAGGTCGTCGGCGGTCTGGCGGTTGCAGTCCTTGAACCGCCCCACGATGGCGTTCGTGATCTTGCTGTTCAGGCGCAGCTTGCGCAGGGTCTCGACCATGCGATCGCTGTTCTTGCGGAGCGCCAGCACCGCCTTGTCGCGCTTGGGGTCGTCCGCTGGCATCTCGGCCAGCTTCTCGCGGTGCTTCTGGTTGTCGCGGTACAGGCGACGCACCGTCTCGAACTGGTTGATGACGCGATCGTAGATCTCCTCCTCGCCCTCGGTGAACTCCTCGTCCTCGTAGTCGCGCAGGATCTCCTTCAGCTGCAGCGTGCGCTTCTTCAAGCGCGGCTGCAGGCTGAGGATCTCGCGGATGCCGAGGTCGGTCTCGAGCATGGTCGAGAGGACGCGCTGCTCGCCCTCCTCGATCTTCTTGGCGATCTCGATCTCGCCCTCGCGCGTCAGCAGCGACACGCTCCCCATCTTGCGCAGGTACATGCGCACGGGGTCGGACGTCTTGATCTGCGTGTCCTCGGAGCGCGCCGCCCGCGACTTCTTGGGGCGCTTGGCGGCCGGCGCGGCCACGGGCGCGTCCTTCTCGGTCTCGACCAGCGCGAAGCCCTGATCGCGGAGCGTGGTCAGGATCTCGTCGATGATGTCGTCGGCCGTGGAGAGGTGGGCGGGGATGAGCTCGTTCAACTCTTCGTACGTGACGTACGTACGTTCGCCGACGTGGCTCTTGATCTTGTCGATCAGGTAGTCAGTGGACTTTTTCGACATAAACCCTATTCCTTTCGCTTCAGCCGATCCAGGTACTGCTTCACCATCTGGATGCGATCGTTGATATCCTTCGCGCGCGCCAACAGCTCCAGCTGCAACGCCGCGTTGTCTCCGGGGGCGGAACGCAACCGCTTCAGCTCGCGTTGGATGTCGGCATCCTCGGCCTGCCAGCGGGAGCGCTGCAGCCTCGCGAGCAGGATGCGGAACTCCTCGAGGCGCGCCTCGCCGGCGCTGGCGTCGGCGCGAAAGAAGGCCTCCATCAAGCGATCGCGGAAGGCCTCGGGCACGCCGGAGGCCTCGACGACCTCCGGGCGCACGTCGCCGCGCGTCCGCCAGGCCTCGATGGCCAGCCGGAACAGCTCGCGCAACGTGGCGTCGTCGAGCAGGTCCAGGCGGTCGTCGGTCAACTGATCGAGCAGCGCGGGCTCCTGCACGCACACGCGGAACAGGTCGATGGCCCACTTGGTCTCGTTCGAGATCTCGGCCGTGTTGCGCTCGATCTTGGGCTGGAACTTGAGCGCCGCGAGCATGTCGTCGGCCTGCACGCCCGCGCGCTCGGCCAGGCGCTGCGCCCACAGCTCGCGCTCGACGCCGCTCTCGCAGGCGCGCACGAAGCCGAGGATCTCCTCGACGGCGCGCGCCTTGTCGGCCTCGTTGTCGGCGCCGCGAAGGAAGTGCGTGATGGCGACCTCGAGCCCGTGGGGGGCCTTGTCGAGCAACGCGGCGAGCGCTTCGGGGGGGTGGTGGGCCAGGAACGAGTCGGGATCGTCGCCCTGGGGCAGCAGGGCCAGGCGCGGATGGACGCCGGCCTGCAGGAACACCAGCAGCGAGCGGAAGGAGGCCTTCTCGCCCGCTGCGTCTCCATCGTAGAGCAGCACGACCTCGCGCGCGACGCGCTTCAGGAGCGCGGCCTGCTGCGGAGTGAGCGCCGTGCCGAGGGGCGCGATGGTCTCGTCGAAGCCGGCCTGGTGCATGGCCACCGCGTCGACGTTACCTTCGACGAGCACGGCCCGGTTGGTCCGCCGGATGCCATCGCGCGCCTGGTGCAGCGCGAACAGCAGCTTGCCCTTGTGGTACAGGTGGCTGTCGGGGCTGTTCACGTACTTGGGGGCGTCGGGATCGTCCCCCAGCGTGCGGCCGCTGAAGCCCACAACCTTGCCGTCCTGGTTGTACACCGGGAACTGCAACCGATCGCGGAACAGGTCGTACCAGCCGTCGCCCGACTTGTTGGGACGGACCAGGCCGAGGGTCTCGGCCTTGCGCAGGGCCTCGGGGCCGAGCCGCGTGAGCGCGCGCGAGAGCTCGCCCCAGCCCTGGGGGGCATAGCCGAGGCCGAAGCGCTCGGCCACCTCGGGCTGGATGCGGCGCTTCTTCAAGTAGGCCTGGGCGCGGGGCGACTCAGCCAGGTTGTCCTTGTAGAAGCGCGCGGCCCACGCCAGCACTTCGAGGAAGTCGCGCCGCCGCGAGAACTCGGAGTCGCCCGAGGAGTCTTCGAGCACGAGCTCGACGCCCGCGCGGTCGGCCAGGTTCGTCAAGGCCTCGCGGAACGTATACCCGTGGAACTTCATGAGGAACGCCACCGCGTCGCCGCTCTCGCCGCAGCCGAAGCAGTGGAAGAACCTGCGCGCCTCGTTGACGTTGAACGAGGGGTCCTTGTCGCCGTGAAAGGGGCAGACGGCCACGTGATTTGCGCCAGCGCGCTTCAGCGGCAGGTAGGTGCCAATGAGCTCGACGATGCTGATCTTGTCGAGGATGGCGTCAATCAGGTGCTGCGGGACGGTCTTGGTCATGCCCTGCACCCAGAGAAGTGTTCATATTGTAGGGACCAACGTTCTCCTGTCAACGAAAACCTCCGCAGCCTTGACTTGCCGGATGCGGGCTGGATAATGTCGAGACGGCCCTGACATGGAGCGGCAATGCACCTCCGCCTGGGATTCCTGACGGCCCTCCTGTTCGCACTCGGCGCGTGCCAACTGAGCCCGGATTCCGGCTCGGGCGACGACCGCTACCGGCACCTCTCCAAGCCCATCCCCTTCGGCGACTGGGACATGGACGAGATCTCGTACGGCGAGTCCGACCGCACCGACTGGAAGAAGTTCGACGTGCCCGACGACGGCGAGCTGAAGCTCGAGCTCGAGTGCAAGAACGCCGACGCAGCGGTCCTGCTGGCCCTGCACGACGGCTACGGCAGGCTGCTCGACAAGGTCCAGAAGATCCCCGGCGACTCGCGGCCGCTGGTCGTGACCCAGACCGTCACGGCGGGTCGCTACTTCGTGATGCTCCAGGCCGTGGGCGACACCGACGAGACCGGCTACAGCTTCAAGGTCTCCTTTGAATAGCACCGCCAACGCCCAGCCCCCCCTGCCGCTCACCGCGTTCGGCTGGACCGACGTCGGGCGGAAGCGCACCTCCAACGAAGACTTCTACGCCATCGACGAGCCCAACGAGCTGTTCGTGCTGGCCGACGGCATGGGTGGGCACAACTCCGGCGAGGTAGCCAGCCGGCTGGCCGTGCAGCACCTGGTGGCCTTCGTGACCGACGTGGCGCGCCGCCCCGGCTTCGAGTTCGCGCGCGAGGTGCCGCCTCTCGAGGACCCGGCCCAGCGCCTGGTACACGCGGCCATCCAGCACGCCAACGAGCGCGTCTACATCGAATCGATGAAGGATCGCCGCTTCGACGGCATGGGCACCACGCTGCTCGTGGCGCTCGGCGCCGGAGATCGCGTCGTGCTGGCCCACGTAGGCGACAGCCGCATCTACCGCCTGCGCGACGGGCAACTGGCCCAGGTGACCGAGGACCACTCGTGGCTGAACCACATGGTCCAGACCGGGCAGATGACACGCGAAGCAGCCATAGGCGCCAAGGGCAAGAACGTCATCATGCGCGCCGTGGGCCTGAAGGGCTCGGTGCTTCCCGACCTGCAGTCGGTCGAGCGACGCGCCGGCGACCTGTACCTGTTCTGCTCCGACGGCCTGACCGACCTGGTCGAAGACTGGATCATCCGCGACGTGCTCGAGGCCGAGGGCGACGACCTGTACACGGCCGCCCGGGCCCTCGTGAAGCTGGCCAACGACTACGGCGGGCGCGACAACTGCACCGTGATCCTGTTGAAGGTGGGCAGTCGCGCCGAGGACCGGCCGGCTCCGGGCAAGGGTCCCGACCCCTTCGACGTCGACACCGACAAGATCGCCATCGCCGCACCCGCCAAGGCCGCCGCGTCGACACGGCCTCCCGACGCCGCGCCCCAGGCTGCGCGCCCCGTCGCGCACCGGGCCGAGGCCCCGCGCCGATCCTCCGCGCCGAACACGCACGCCCCGCGGAGGGTGCTCGAACACGACGAGGTCGACGCCGAACTGCTCGCGCAGGCCCGCGCGCTCAAGAAGCCCGACACCGAGGAGATCCCGCTGATCGAGGAGCCCCTCGACGCCGCCGAGGAGGCCCGGAAGGACGAGGACGCCAGCCAGAAGTCCAGGAAGCCGCCGAAGAGCTGACCGCCGAGGGCACCATGAGTGAGCAGAACCCCGAGAACGAGCCGGCCGCCCCGAACCTGCAGCTGAAGGTCCAGGTGCCCGACGAGCTGATCCGCGGGCACCTCGGCGACGTCGCGCTGATCGGTTTCTGCGAGAAGCCGCGCGGACGCGAGTTCCGCCTGCTGTTCTTCGAGATCCGCACGGCGTTCGACGCCGATCGCACCCTGGTGTCCGACCCGCACCACCTGCCCGGCACCGTGCACGCGCCGGTCGTGTTGTACCCCGAGAACGCCAAGCGCCTGGCGACCGCCCTATCGCAGAACGTCGCTCGCTACATGGCCCGCTTCGGAGCCGGGCAGCTGCCCACCGGCGAGGCGCGTTACCTGTGGTCGACCGGCGACCAGTTCATGAACTCGGCCTTCGACGCCCAGGTGGGCACCGCGCCGGCGTCCGTGTATGCCAACCTCATCATGGTGAACCACCGCCCGAGCGAGTTCACGCTCGACTTCCTGTTCGTGCCGCCCAACCCGCCCTTCGCGCGCGTCGTGCAGCGCGTGATCCTGGCGCCGGGCGTGGCCGTGACGCTGGCCGCCGACCTGGAGCGCGTCGTCGCCGAGTACGAGCAGCGCTTCGGCCCCATCCCGCTGACCCCCTTCCCCGGGGGCCCCATCGTGCACTGATGCCGCCGCCCCGGCTGATCGCGCCCGTCCTGCTCGTTCTCGTCACGCTGAGCCTGTCCTCGCGCGCCCACGCGCTCTCGGAGGAGCCCTCGCGGGTCGTCTACGGCAACGCGGCGGCGCTGCGCCAGGGCGAGATCCGCATCGGCCTGTTCGCGCCCTTCCAGTACGGGGCCAAGGAGCGCATCACGCTGATGTCGCACCCCATCCTCGACCTGCTGCTCACGCCCAACGTCTTCCTGCGCCTGAACGTGGTCCACCTGTCGTGGTTCGCGCTGTCCCTCGACGGCGGCTATGCCCAATCGTTCCTGCGCAAGGACGAGTACCCCGGCTTCGCCACGATCTCGCTGATCCACTCCTTCTACCTGGGGCAGGTGGTCACGCTGAGCGCGCGCTACGCCTACCTGTTCGCCTTCAACCCCAGCGGCGACTACGCGATCCCCAGCGTCTACGTGACGTTCCTCTTGCCCCGGAACTACCGCGTGCACCTCGCCGGCATCTTCCCGTACGACCTGCGGCGCTCCGCGGGCTTCACCGGCATCTCGGGCAAGCTGCTGCTCGAGTACCGCCTGTCGAGCCTCCTGGTGGCACTGGGCCTGTCGGTGGGGCGCTCGTACCTGGTCGACGCGCCGATCCTCACGAACCCCATCGAGACGCCGGTCTACCCGGTGGTCGACTTCGTGTGGGAGTTCTAGTCCGGGAGCGGCGCGAAGCCCCGGCACTGCCCGCTGGTGAGGGCGGCCAGGCTCTGCTCGAGCTGCTCCATGGGCTGGTAGCCGACCAGGCGCGCGCGCTCGGTACCGTCCGGTGCGAGGAACACGAACGTCGGCACGCCGACCACGCCGTAGCGCCGCGCCAGCTCGCGGTTCTCCTTCATCGACACGTTGATCTTCAGGATGCGCAGGTCCTTGCCGATGCACCCCTGCTCGATGGCGCGGACGGCGGGCACCATGCGTCGGCAGGTGGGGCAGCTCGAGCTGTAGAACTCCACGAAGAGCGGCATGCGGCCCTTCCCCGCCAGCAGGGCCTCGATCTCCGCCGCGCCCAGCACGGGCGTCAGCTTCATTGACGCCTCGAACGGCGGCGCGGGTCGCGACGGATCGTCGGGGTCGAAGGCGCACGTGGTCGAGCCGGCGGCGTCGCACGAGAGCAGGGCCGCGGGCAGCCCGTCGAAGGTGCTGCGGTCGGTGGCCACGGCGACGAGGGGTTCCTCCGCGGGCGTGACACCGGCATCGAGCACGGACAGGTGGTCGGTGATCATGAGCACGCCGAGCGCGACCAGCAACGCGCCCGTGGCCCGCTCGATGCGCGGGATCCACCGCCTGGCGCGGGTCAGCAGCGCGAGCACCGGGCCGAAGAAGAGCGGGAGGAGCAGCAGCGGTAGCGCGAGGCCGAGCCCGTAGACGAAGAGGTAGAACGCGCCCTCGTACAAGTGGTCGGTCGAGACGGCCGTGTAGGTCAGCACCGAGCCCAGGATGGGCCCGACGCACGGCGTCCATCCGAAGGCGAAGAAGAAGCCGAGCAGGAAGGCGTTCAACCAGCGGAAGCGCGTGCGGAAGCGCCCGGCTTCGACGCGGCGCTCCTCCTCGAGGCGCTCGACGTGGAGCCACCCCAGGAACTTGAGCCCGAAGGTGAAGACCAGCAGGCCGCCCAGCTGCTGCAACAGGTCGCGGTGGCGCACCAGGCCGCGCCCGAGCGCCGTGGCCGTGAGCCCGAGCAGGCTGAAGACCACGAGGAAGCCCGCGAAGAAGAACAGGCTGGTGACGAAGAGGTCGAGCCGCCGTCGGCCGCTCTTCCCGACGTCTTCCACGCCCTCGCCGACCAGCAGCGACACGTAGAGGGGCAAGATGGGCAGCACACAGGGCGAGAGAACCGTGAGCAAACCGGCGCCGAACGTGGTCGCGAGCCCGAAGTCCATGGGTGCTCCTGTCGAAACCCGGGGGGAAAGATAGGGATTGCCCGCCCGACGGCAAGGCGTGAGGACCGCGGGCCGCGGGGAACCTCACTCGAGGCGGCGGCGCAACAGCACGCCGACGCGCTGCCGCAGCGCGCGGGGGACGAGGATCCGCGCGAGCTCGAGCCCGACGCCGGCCACGACGACGACGACGCGCGAGGGCAGGGACGTGAAGCGCAGCCGGTGGCCGGCGATCACCAGCGCGTCGACGCGTCCGATCAGTGCGTCGCGCCCGGCCACGACCTCGGAACGTCGGGCGTTGTCGCCCCGGAAGTGCAGCCCCGCGGCGTCGGCGCCCAGGAAGCGATGGGCCCGCGGACCGGACGGGTGCTCGAACAGGTAGACCTGCCCCGGGCGCGGGTCGGCGGCGGCGAGCGCGACCAGGCCCAGGCGAGCTCCCGGCGGGATGGCCGGCAGCATCGAGAAACCCCCCGCCCGCAACGTGACGCTACCGCTCGTCGCCAGGCGTTGGCGCAGGAGGCTCGAAAGTGTAGCCGCGTCCAACTCGTCTCCCTCCGGCGTGCCGCAGCACGCGGGCGTTTCGCCGGCACCAGAACGGGTTGCGCTTCCATGGGTCACCCCCGAAGCGCTCCATGGCCGCCGGGCAATAGAAACAGAACGGCGCCAGCACGCACCCCGCGCAGCCGGCGATGTCGCCGCGCCGCCGCGTGATGAAGGCACGCCGCGCCTCGGACTGCAGGATCTCGTCGAGCGTGCTCCGGCGCAGGCTGCCGAAGCACGAGGTCATCACCGCGCAGGCCTTGATCTCGCCCGTGGGCGTCACGCTGAACGAGCGCTCACCGGCGTAGCACACGCGGTCGGCGGCCGTACGCGTGGGCCGGGGCGAGCGGCCGGCCGCGGGGCCGTGCTGCCGGAGGAAGGCGCGTGCTTCGTCGTCGTCGAGGTTCAGCCCGCGCAGGTCGGCCTCGCGCGAGTCGCTGGGGAGCACGAGGGAGGTGACCGAGACGCGGTAGCCCCGCGCACGCAGCTCGCGCGCCGTGTCCGGGGCCGTGGACGCGTTGGGCCGCATGACCGGCAGGCTCACGCGGACGTCGAGCCCCGCGGCGCGCGCCCGCTCGAGGCCGGCCAGCACGCGCGCCAGGCTGCCCGGGCGACCCGTGATCCCGTCGTGTACGGCGGGATCCAGCGAGTAGACGCTGACGGCCACGTCGGTGATGCCCAGCTCGCGGAGCAGGGCCACGCGCGCGGCCGTGAGACGGGAACCGTTGGTCTTCAGGTCGACCAGGAAGCCGAGCCGCCGCGCCTCCCGCAGGATCGGCGCCAGGTCGCGGCGCTCGGTCAGCTCGCCGCCGCTGAGCGTGAGCTTGAAGACGCCCAGGCGCGCCAGGTCGGCCAGCAGGGCCAGCACCTCGGCCGTCGACAGGTCGGGCTCGGCCCCGGCCGGACGCGGGCGGCCGCCGTCGACCAGGCAGTGGGCGCACGCGAAGTTGCAGCGGTAGGTGAGCTCGACGAAGACCGAGTAGATGCCGCCGTGCTCCACGATGGCGCGACGGATCGCGGCCTCGTTCCTCATGACGCCAGGTCCCCGAGCACGGCCATCGGATCGGTCTCGAGCGTGTGGCGAAGCCGGAAGGCCGGGACGCGCTCGACCAGCGCGGCCAGGGGCTCGAGCGTGTTGCCGTCGACCCAAGGCGCGCGTACCGGCGTCACGTGGGGCAGCAACGCCCGAAAGGCCTCGGCCGGGGCCAGGCGCGTAACCGACTGGCGTAGCGCCTGCTCGAGCACGAACACGGCCGCCACGGGGGCCGCACGACCCGTCGCCGGCAAGCTCTCGCGCCCCGGAAACGGGCTGCGCCAGGCGACGAATCGCTCGCCGTCGGGCAGGACGATGGCGGCGTCGTCGGCCAACCGCGCCGCGGTCGGCACCTTGCGGGCCAAGGTGGTCTTGCCCACCCGCGACGGTCCCACGAACAGCCCCGCCGCGCCGTCGCGCACGAGCGCCGCCGCGTGCAGGAATCGGCCGCCGCGCATCGTGACGTCAACCACCACGGGCAGGCGCAGCAGGTGCGACACCCGCTGCCGCGTCGCGTCGGTTCGCAGGGGGCGCAGGCGGACGCGGAAGATCCCGCGGGAGGGATCGAACCGACATCGCCAGGTACGGGACTCGGCGACCCAGGGGCCGTCGGGCTCCGGCGCGGGACGCACCACGGGCCAGTAGGAGGCCCCGTCGGGCGGCTCCCAAGGACCCTCGCAGGTCACGAAGTGCGGGGGCAGGTCGTCACGTGCCGGATCGAGGAGGGAGCACGCCAGGCGCTCGAACGAAGGGGGAAAGCCCTCGAGGCGCAGCGTCCGCCCGCATGCGCTGACACCGGGCACTAACCGGCCTCGTCCTGCCCCGGGCAGTTCGCGTCGACGTCGCAGCCTACGTGGCTCTGACCACCGAGCACCTCGGGCTGGGTCGCCGGCGGCTCGACCTGGACCGCGGGCTTCCGGTACGTCTGCTTGGGCTCCTGCGCCCCCGCGTCGGCGGCGGGCTCACGAGTCTTGTCCATGAAGAACCTCCTAGTAGACGATGGTGGGGAACCCCCCGCCCTTCACGCCGATGAGGATATCCGGGAACCCGTCACCGTTGAAGTCCGAAAGCGGGAACGCCGTGTTGCCGTAGGCTGCGGCCGGCTCGGCCGCGTACGGCGACGTCAGCGTCACGTCGACGAACGGGAACGTTCCCTGCGAGATCCCCTGGTCGGCGTCGACGCCGTTCAGCCGTACCCAGACCGCACCCCAGGTCGTGGCCGAGAGGTCGTGCAGGACGAGGTCGGCGGAGCCCGCTCCGTCGAAGTCGCCGAGGACGGCCGGGCGGCGGTACGGGCCCTGGAGGATGACGCCGTACTTTCCCTTCAGCACGCCGTCGCCGACGGGAGCGGGTGTCGGGGTCGGCAGCTTCACGCCGTTCAGATGGACGCCGAGCTCGCCCTGGATGGCCTCGCCGTAGATCACGTAGGCGGCGTACGGCTTGTCGGCGTGCTTCTGCGCCTGGGAGTAATGGCCGATTACCAGGTCGGGGACGCCGCGGCCGTCGAGATCGACGCCACCCGAGAGGTCGATGCCGAACAGCCCCTCGACCGCGTCCACCTCGCGCCAGAAGCGCACGACCTCGAGGTTGTTGGCCGCCGAGCCGTTGTAGGCCGCGCTCAGGTACAGGTCGAGCGGGCTCGTGGGCACGGCTCGCCCCTTCAGCAGGAAGACCTGGTTCGGCGAGTTCTGCTGGTAGATCGCGACCTCTTCGGGCGGCGTAGCGTCGTCGCCGGCCTGGGGCAACATGTTCCCCGCGGCCGCCGCGTTCATGCCGAAGTAGCTCGTGGCGTCCGTCCACGCGGTCAGGTTGATCCGCACGACGCGAGCCGGGCCGTAGGTGCCCTCGTCCTGCAGATCGATCTCGACGGGCGCGTCGCCGACCTGCCAGACCGGCGTGGGCCCGCCGGTGAACGACGGATCGAGCAGCACCAGGTAGAACACGTTCGCGAGGCGCGAGCCGATGCCGACGTCGGCCAGGCCGTCGCCGTCGAAGTCGCCCACCTGGAAGACCTGCGACGCCGACGGCGTGGCCGCGTACGCCTGGCCGGTGAGGCGCAGGAAGGGCGAGGCCGCGATGGCAGGCTCGCCCACGGGGGCGCCGACCTGCCCCGGGAAGACCTCGACGCGCTCGGGCGTGCTCCCATAGCCCATGGCCCAATCGCCGACGCCGTCGCCGTCGACGTCACCGAGCCCCGCCGCCGTCACCCCCACGAAGGACGTGCCGGGATCGGCCGCGAAGCAGCGGTGCGTCGGTGAGACGTCGGTCGCGACGACGAGATCGGGAACATCGAGGCCGAGCGTCCCGTCGTTGCGGCCGAGGACGACGCAGGCCTTGCCCAGGGTGTTCGAGTACGTCGTGAAATCGGCCAGGCCGTCGCCGTTGATGTCCCCGAGCGGCGTGAACAACCGGTCCATCTTCTCGTCCTGCAGCGGACCCTCGAACGTGAACTTGGCGGTCTTCAACGTGAGCGCATCGGTGGAGACGACCTGCGCGGCCGTGAGCGGCGACGGGTTGCCCGCGTCGTCGAGGGCGCGCACCGCGAAGGTGGTGACCGACCCCTCCTCGCCCACCACGAACTTGCAGCGCGCGGGGTCGGCCTGGTCGGGCGCCGGACGCACGTCGGGGCCGCGCAGCTCGAGGGCCTCGGCCTGGCCGGGCGCCCGGGGCACGGCCAGCGGCTCGAGGCTCGTGACCTCGGCCGCTGGGCACGCGGCCTCGAAGGAGGCGCCGTCCGTGATGGGACCGCGCGAGAAGCGCACGTCGTACGCGGTCGCGAGGCCGAGCTCGCCGTCGTCGCCGGGCGCGGTCCAGCGCAGCACGACGCGCGGCAGGCGCCGATCGATCTCGTCGGGGAGCAAGGCCGCCAGGGTGACGGGGCCGGGTGGCAGCAGGTCGACCTCGGCCGTGAAGGCGGTTCGTCCCTCGTTGCCGGCCCGGTCGAACGCGACCGCGGTGATCGTCTGGGTCCCGTGCGGCAACGTGAGCCCGAGCAACGTGAGGTCGAAGGGGCTCGCGCCCAACGGCTCGGGCAACGTGGGGGACTGTACGTCGACGATGGTCGTACCGCCGTCGCGTACCGCCTCGAGGCGATCGAGCGATCCGCCTGCGAGCAGGTCGTCGGTGACCCGCACGAGCGCGTGGATCTGCAGATCGGGCAGCCCTGCGTCCTGGTCGTCGGCCACACCATACGTCGGCGCATCGCCGCTGGCCGGGGTCGTGAAGCCGAGCACGTCGGCGGCCACGAGCTCGACCACCGGGGCGGTAAGGTCGACCGTGAGATCGAACACCCCGGACGACGCGACGTCGGTCGTTCCCGCACGCGCACGGACCTCGAGGCTCAGTTGCTGGCCGTCGACCCACGTACGGCCGCCGAAGACCGCGTGCCCCGCGACCTCGTCGAGGGTCGCCACGGCCACGCCGTCTTCCCACAGCTGGAAGTTCGTGACGCCCGGACAGGTGCCCAGGAACGACACGTACAGGTCCAGCGCGATGCTGGCGCAGTCGTGGCCCGCCGGCTGGCAATACGAGGTATTCACGAAGCCCGAGTCGGGCAGGTGCGAGATCGTCACGAGGCACCCCGACACGTCCATCGTCACGTGGCGCGGGAGCGACGTGACGTTGCCGTGCACGTCCTCGGCTTCGAACGTGAGCACGTAGTAGACGGTAGAGGCTCCGGGCAACGTCAGGAGCGCCGTCGGCTCGGTGCCCCCCGGGTTGGCCACGGGCCCCTCGGCCAGCACGACGGGCGCCGAACACCCGGTGAAGCCCGCCGTGCAGCCCCTCGACAGGAGGACCCGCTGGAAGACCGCTCCCGAGGTCGCCACGGTCGCGGACACCTGGAACCCCGGCGCCGCGTCGGTGTCGTCGAGCACCGCGAGGTCGGCGGGTGCCAGGACCGTCAGTGCCGGGGGCGTGCGATCGACCAGCACCGACGCGAAGGGCGGCGCGACCTCGGTCGTGTTCCCCGCCCAGTCGGTGCCCATGGCGTCGAGCGCGTACGTGCCATCGCCGAGCAGCGCTCCGGCGAACGTCGCGCGGAAGTTGGCCCCGGTCGTCTCGGTCCCGAGCGAGACCCCTCCGTCGAACAGCTCGATCCGCGCGCCGGCTTCACCGGAGCGTACGATGGCATCGGCGGGATCGGCGGCGTTCAGCACCGCCTCGATCGGGTTCACGAACTGCACGACGGGCGGGACCGTGTCGACGGTGATCTCGAGACCTGGGACCGGACCGAGTGCGCCCTCGTTCCCCGCCCGATCGCGTACGCGGGCTTGCAGCAAGGAGGCCCCCTCGTCGAGCGGCGTCTTGAAGAGCGCGCTGCCGCCGACCATGTCCGCCTCGACGAGCCGCAGCCCCTCGACGAAGAGCTCGGCTACGCCGTCCTCGGAGCCCTGCAGCGCAATGGCGAACCGGCCGTCGGCGGGCCGCTCGACGCCGTTGAGCACGCCCGCCGGGGCCAAGGTGTCGGAGAGCACCGACAGCTCGCCGGTCTCGGGGGCGACGGTGTCCTGGAAGATCATGCGGTACCGCTCGGTCGCGCCGACCGCCGCGTCGTCGGACGTCACCCACAGGTCCGCCTCGGGATCGCCGAGCGCCTCGACGATCAGGCGGTGCGGGCCATCGGGGAGCGCGCCGAGGTTCATCCCGAAGTAGTCCTGGTCGAGGACCGCCGAGGCCACCACGCCGTATCCTGCGGTCTGGCAGGGGGTCGCGCCCTCTCCGGCGGCTGACGTACACACCCGGACCGTGTCCCCGACCGCGCCGACCCGCGGGATGCCCTGGCTGCCCACCTGCAAGGCCCGGACCGATCCCTTGTTCCAGAGCAGGAAGCACCGCCCATCGACGCACGCCCCGGCGCCGCACTCGGCGTCGACGCTGCACGTCGCGTCGTCGACGAAGGCGGGTTGGTACACCCACACCTTGGGTTCACTGCCCACCACGTAGGTCGAGCCCGTCAGCGGCACCGCGGCGTTGCCGGCGGAGTCCGAGGTCGAGATCGCCACGGTACACGGTCCCTCGGGCAGGTTGATCGCGTCGAAGACGCGCACCGCCGTCGAGCCGTCGGGCACCGCGCTCGGGTTGGCGAGGACGGTCGTCGTGGTGGCCCCGACCTCGTCGGTGACCGCCAGCGCGATGGGTTGCCCCGCTTCGAGCCCCGCGAGCGTCAGGCGCACGCGGATCTGCACGCCCTCGGCGAACGGATCGGCGTCGTCCTTCTTCAGCACGTACGCCGGGACGTCGTGCGCGATCAGCCGTGGCCGGACGCGATCGACGCGCACCGAGATCGGCCCCGCCTGGGCCTCTGTGCCCAGCGCGTCGACCAGCTCGATCGACAGCAGGCACGTGGACTGGTCCGGCAGCGTCACCTCCTCGAACCGCAGCGCGCCCTCCGCCACGGCCGCCGGGTACGTCGCGCTCGACACGCCGCACAGCAGGGTCAGCAGGGCGGCCGAGCCCTCTTCGGCGTTGGTCGTGGTGGCTCGCACATCGAGCAGGCAGGATCCCGCGCCGGCGGCGCACTCAGGGCTGGAGGCGTTGTATACGGCGCCCTCGACCGGCGACACGAACGCCGCACCGGGCACCGTGGTCTTGTAGGTGATCGTCAGGGGGTACGAGAACCCCGCCTGGCCGTCGACCGTCGCGCGCGCCTGCAGCGTGTTGCGGCCCTCGGCGAGGGAGACCTCGAGGTCGTACACGCCGAACGTCCCGGTCGTGGCCTCGGCGAGCGGCGCACCATCGCGCAGCAGAGCGACCGCGGCCGTATCGAAGGGTACGCCGGTCGTGGCATCGGTGACCTTTACGCGCACGACGAGCGCGGCCGTCGCGACGGACACGTCGTGGGCGGGCTGGACGAACTCGACGCGCGGGGTCGGCGTCACCCGCGCGACGGTCCAGTCGCCAGCCGCCGAGGGGTTGCCCGCGACGTCGGTGGCGATAGCCAGCACCGGGTTCGCCCCAGCCACGAAGGTGAAGCCGGGGACGACCAGCGTCCCGTCGGGAGACGTGACGACCGCGCACACGGCGGCCTGGTGGTTGACCGACACGCAGAGCGTGGTCCCCACGGGCGACGCCTCACCCCCGATCTTGAACGCGAGCGCGTTCTGGTAGCCGTCGCGGACGACGTCCTGGTCGGGCGCGAGCGTGTCGTCGAACGTCAGGCTCGCGGGCGCCGTCAGCGCAACCGTGGGCGGCGTGCGATCGACGACGAACGCACGGTCCAGGTCGAGCCCGGACTGCTCGGAGAGCAGGTTGCCGAACACGTCGCTGGCGTCGACGCGGAGGACGTAGGCGTCGTCGGAGAGCGACGCCAGGTCGACCGTCGCGACCGCGCCACCGTTCGAGACCGTGGCGAAGCCCGGCGCCTCGACGACGGCGAGCCCGTCGGAGGCACGCGCGATCACCAGGTCGAGCGGCCGACCCTCGAGGTGCTCCGCGACCGCCTCGAGCGTCAGGGTCGACTTGCGCGTCACCCGGCCCTCGGGCGGCCGCACCAGGACCAGCCCGGGCGGGGGCATGGCCAGGGTGAAGGCGCGCGCCGCCGACTGCGACGCGTTCGGATAGTCGTGGGTCGCCACGCAGGCGACGCTGCTCGTGAGCGCCCCCGCCTCGAGCGCCACCGGCACAGGCACCGGTCCGTTCGCGGCCGGCACCACGGCGCGCCCGACCTCGACGAAGGGAGCCGAGCCCTGTGCCGGCCGACACTGCACGAGGATCGAGCGTCCGGCCGGGAGGGCGTCGGCCTGGACGAGGAAGTCGGCTTCGTACGCCTCGGTGGCGACGTTCTGATCGTTCTTCGAGAAGAGCACGGCGCCCTCGGACGGCTCGACCACCGAAAGCGACGGGCGCTGGAGGAACAGCTCGACCTCGACCTCGCTCGCGCCCACGCGTCCGCAGGCGTCGATCGCCTCGACCCGCAGGACCTCGAGGCCGTCGCTCGTGAACGTCACGTCGTCGAACAGGAAGGTGTCGCCGGGCTCCGCCAGCGACAGGCTCTGCCCCGACGTCGTGTGCAGCTCGAGGGCGTCGCCCAGCATATCCGGGTTCAGCCCGGTGACCGCTCCGGCCACGTCGAGCTGCAGCCCGTTGTCCGCGACGCCGTCGGCGTCCGCCGCCAGGTCGAGCACGCCGGCCGCCGGCGCCGTCAACGTCACCCGGGGCGCGTCGGTGTCGACGCGGTAGACGGCCACGTTGGTCGCGCCCTCGCGCTCGGGATGCGCCGGGCTCAAGGCGAGCCCCGTGACCTGGAACTGCAGCCCGTTCAGGCCGGTCTCGCTCGCGGAAACGGTCACGGTCACGGTGGCCCGGCCGTCGGCGTCGACATCGACCGGCTCGGTCTGCTCGGCCATCGCATCGCCGACCACGACGTCGAGCGCCACCTGCGTGCACCCGTCGGAGGGGCTCGAGACGGTGAACGACGCCTGGAAGCCAGGCTGCGCCGGGGCGGCGTCCGTCAGCAGGCAGCCCTCTGTGGGCAGGGGCGCCAGCGCCACGGCGCAGAGCCCGGTGTCGACCGTCAGCGTCTTGGCACACGAGCCCTCGAGCCCGGCGGCGTTCGTGACCGAGACGACCAGCGGATACCCCGAGAGGCTGTGCTCGAGCGTCACGCCCGCGAACGTCGCCGCAACGGTGCCACTGGCCGGGTTCGCCACGAGAGGCCGCGTTGCCACCACGATCCCCGCGAGCGTCAGCGTGGCGACCTGGCGCGGCTCGACGTTCTCTGTGCTGACCAGCACGTCGACCTGGAAGCCGGGGCTGTCGATGTACCCCGCGGGCTCGTCGGCCAGGGTCAGGTGGAGCGTGTCGTCGGTGACGAGGCCGCCCGCCGTGACCACGGAGCACACCACCTCGGGGGGCGGGGACACCTCGGCCTCGTCGGGGAGGTCCGGGCTCGCGTCGACCGGCTCGACCGCGTCGGGTTCGCCGGCCTCGGTCGGGGCGTCGGGCTCCGCAGCGTCGATCGCGACCTCGCCAGGACCCGCGTCGGGTTCGCTGAGGTCGATGCCCCCGTCCTGCCCAATCAGGTCGGGCTCGAGCGTGTCGAACGCGCCGAGACCGGACGACGAGCCGCCGCAAGCCGAAACGAGCACCGCCACCGCGAGGAAGAAGAACCAACGGGTGGTCATCGCAGAACCCAGACGGACGTGCATGTACCTTCATGCTACCGGGCGGGTCGGGAGGTGTCAAACTGACGTAGACGGCGCGGGCGCTGACGACAGGCGGACTTCAGGCTTCTTCGACCCCCCTGTCGGCCAGCAGCGTGACCAGGAACTCGGCCAGATCGCGACGAGCCTCCTCGGGGGCGACGTCGAACCGCGACAGGACGCGGCGCAGGAGGGCCTCGCCGTCGCACGGCCCGCCCTCGAGCGCCTCCCACACCGCGAGCCCCACCGGGTCGGCCAGCGTGACGAAGGCGTCGAGGTTGTTCAGGATGAAGACGTGGTCGTCGACGCGCCGCCAGGCGCAGAGCCGGTGGATGCGATAGGTGCGCTCGAGGGGATCGGTCACGGCGGCCTCCTGCCTCGGGCCACTGTAGCCGCCAGGCTTGCGCCGGTCAACGCCGGGGTCAGGGAACCAGGGTCGGTGTGCCGTCCTGGAGCGCGCTCGCCACGAAGCCCCGCACCTGCCTCCGGGCGTCGTCGTTCCGGAACAGCACGAAGTGCCCGTCGTAGCCGTCGGGGGCGTACTCCGCGATCACCGCCGTGGTGCCGGCCCAGTTGCCGTGGATGGGAGGCGCGGCCTTGGCGACCCCGCCGATGTCGTCCTGCACCGGCTGTGCGAGCGTGACGTACATGGCCCCAGCCAGGGCCTTGATGCAGTCGGGCGGCGTGTAGCTGTCGTCCAGGCCGTAGGTCTGCAAGACGTGGCGTCGCGGCTGCGCGTCGCCGGGAAACGCGAACTGGAGCGCCGCGTAGTTCAGCGGATCCACGGCGTCGAAGTACATCTGGGCCAGGTTCAAGACCGGGTGGGTCGCCCCTACGTCGGGGTCCTGCAACGCGAGCTTCACGCCCGCCAGGATCGGGACGGGCGAGGTCTTGTGCACGAGTGACAGGATCAGGCCGCCGCCCGCGCCGCTGTAGATCGCCAAAGGGACCTCGGGCGCGTAAGGCACGGCCAGCGGACCGCTGGTCCCGCCCTGCGAGTGCCCCAGGAAGTAGATGCGGGCGGGGTCGAAGCGCAGCGCGGCGCCGGTCGGAGACGCCTCGGAGGGTATGATCACGGCCGCGAGCGCCTTCGCGAGCGCCAGGTTGTCGGCGGCGGCCTGCAGCAGGTTGCCGCGCGCGGCGCGGGGGTTCGCGAAGTTGTAGACCAGCGTCTCGGGCGACAGGTCGCTGTGCCGCCGCTCGCCGTGCATGACCTGATCGTAGCCGACCAGCGCCACGCCGAGCGGATCGCCGGCGTCATCGACGCGAGAAAGCCATCCGGCCAGCCCCTCGGACACATGGCTCCGGAACGTACCGCCCGTTCCGTGCGCGTAGAGCACCACCGGCCAGCCGCCGAGCGGCATGTCCACGCCCTTCGGAACGGTCAGCGCCACACACACGGCCTCCTCGCCGACGACCTCCGCCGCCGCACCCACGAACCGCACGTCCCCGCCGTCGGCCGGCTCGAGGTAGGGTCGCGCTCCGCGCTGGAACACGGGGAGGGTCACCCGCGCGTGGACTTCGTAGAACGCGTCGCTCACCTCGAAGCAACCGCGCACGTGCGCGGCACCCGAGAGCCCGTCGTCGCAGGGCGACGTCACGGAGGCCGTGCACGTGGTCCAAGCACCGAAGGGCGCCGGCGGTCGCGCGTCGATGGCCTTGCGAAGCCTGGGCAGCGGATCGCGCACCCGATCGGTCGTGAATACCGTCCCGGCCACCAGGTCATCGCGCTCAGCGGCGCCCGTCGCGACCCACGCGCGCAGAGGCGCATAGGCCTGCCAAGCACGGGCCAAGTCCGGATCCACAGGGGCCGCCGCCGCCAGCATGGCCGTGAAGTCGGCGTCCGGAGCGAGCGGCTGGCCCGGCACATTCCGTCCCGCACCGTCCTTGCCGGCGGCGGACCGTACGCCCCGGGTAATCACGACGGCGTAGGTCGCACCGGGAGCCAGCGGCCGCGACCACGGGCGATGGAGCCGAAGCGTGTTGCGGCACACGTACTTGTCACGTTCGGTGGTCGCGAACCAGCCGAGGTCGAGCTCCTTGCCGTAGTCGGGAGAGCCGTCGGTCAGGTCGACCATGCGCACCGTCTTCTCGTCGCCCGTCGCGCTCACGGTCTTCGTGTCGATCCACGCCGACGCCCGGAAGAAGATCGTCGGGTTGGTTCCCCACCCCCCCAGGTCCGCTTCGATGGCCTCGATCAACCGCGCCACCAGATCGACGCCCACGAGCCCTTCGCCCGGTACCGGGTGTCCCGACAAGTCCAGGTGGCCGTCGACGCGCCGAACGTCGTTGGGGAACGGCAATCGGTAGAAGTCCTCGGGGAAGACGCCGGCCCGAGGCACCTCGAAGAAGATGCGCGCGGGTCCGGCGACCTGGTCGTCCGGTGTACACGCCACGCCCGCGAAGAACGGCGCGCCGAACAACGGGCTCGCCGCTTCGCAGGTCCCGGCGTCGCTGCAGCGCAGCCCCCCGTAGCAATCGCCGACTCGCGAGCACGGTTGCCCGACGTCGGCGGTTCCGGCGGGCGCGCACGCTCCCTGGAACCCGGCCAGCGAGCACACCTGGTCGGCCAGGCAGTCCGCCCCACTCGCGCAAGGGGCACCCTCCTTCCCCGCGCCGGCGAGCGCGCACACGCCGGTGAACGAGCAGTACAAGCCCGCCCCGCACTCGGGAGAGATCAGGCAGGGCGTTCCCTCGACGAGCGAGCCGGCCGGTCGGCAGGTCGCGCCCTCGCACCGAAGCCCGCCGCGGCACTCGGAGTCGTTGCCGCACGCCTCGCCCACGCCCTTCCCGACCACCGGCAACACCTCGCCGGGGAGCCCGTCGCCCGCGCCGTCGGCGACGACGTCCAGATCGATCGTCCCCGAAGGGACCGTCACATCGAGGTTGCACGCCGCGGGGCTGCCGGAGGCCAGCGCCACGAGCAAGCCGCTACCACACAGCACGAGCAGGCGCCTGAAGGGGGCCGACGTCATGACGACCTCGGGGGCGATGGTGTTTCCTGTAGGTTGCGCTTCTGCCAGGCAGCGTCAAGTGACCAGACGCGGCGGACGCACGGCGGGAGGCACAAACGAAAAAGCCCGGACGTTCGGTCCGGGCTTTTCCTTCACGAGCTCGGGGGCAGGGATTCGAACCCCAATTGACGGGACCAGAGCCCGTAGTCCTGCCGTTGGACGACCCCCGATCCTATTGTCACCCCAGCCTATTCGGCCTGGGGATTGGCGGGCGTCGCGGGGACGCCCGAAGCATCGCCTTCCACCAGCTCGATGATCGACATCGCCGCGTTGTCGCCGCGCCGATTGCCAATCTTCAAGATACGCGTGTAGCCACCGGGCCGATTGGCGTACCGGGGGCCGATTTCGGCGAACAGTTTATGGAGCAGCTCCTTGTCGCGCAAGACCTTTTCGACAAGACGAATCTGAGCCAGCCCGCCCTTCTTGGCGCGCGTGATCACGCGCTCCGCAAACCGACGAAGTTCCTTGGCCTTCGCATCCGTCGTCTCGATCTTCTCGTTCTTCAGGAGCGCGTGGAGCAGCGTGCGGTAGAGCGCAAAGCGCTCCTGCGGGTTGCGCCCGAGCTTGCGTCCGTGCTTGCGATGATTCATGGATTTACCTCTTAGAACTCCGCCTTGCGCTTGGTCGTCCGCTTCGCCGGGTCGAAGCTCTCGACGGCCATGCCCAGGCGCAGCCCCATGGTCTGCAGGATATCCTTGATTTCCTTCAAGGACTTCCGGCCGAAGTTCTTCTGCTTCAGCATCTCCGCCTCGGACTTCTGCACCAGCTCGCCGATGTACTTGATGTTCGCCTTCTGCAGGCAGTTCATCGAGCGCACCGACAGCTCAAGCTCGTCGACCGTGCGGAACAGGTTCTCGTTCAACTCTTCCGTCGGCTCGTCGCGGCCAGCGCGGCTCTCGTCGAGGCCATCGGCGTCGAAGTTGATGAAGACCGCGAACTGCGTCTGCAGGATCTTGGCCGCGATGCCCAGCGCGTCCTCGGGACGCAGCGAGCCGTCGGTCCAGATCTCGATCTGCAGCGCGTCGTAGTCCGTGCGCTGCTTGACGCGCGCGTTCTCGATCTTGTAGTTCACGCGCTTGATGGGCGAGAACAACGCGTCGAGGAAGATCGTGCCGATGGGGGCATCGAGCTCACGCAGCTCTTCCGAGCTCACGTAGCCGTAGCCGCGCTTCACCGTGATCTCGGCGTCGAGCGAACCGGCCTCGGACAGCGTCGCGATGTAGTGGTCGGGGTTCATCACGCGCGTCGTGGCGTCGGTCTCGATGTCGCGACCGCGCACTTCGCCGGGGCCCTTCTTCTTGATGCGCAGGGCGCGCGGCTCGGTGGCGCTCGTGAAGATCTCGAGGCCCTTGAGGTTCAGGATGACGTCCGTGACGTCCTCGAAGAGCCCCGGGAGCGTCGAGAACTCGTGCGACACGCCTTCCATGCGGACGCACGTCGGAGCCGCGCCGCGGAGCGACGACAGCAGCACGCGCCGCAGGGCGTTGCCGAGGGTCGTGCCGTATCCGCGCTCGAGGGGCGAGATGCGGAAGCGGGCGTACCGCTCGGTGGCCGTCGGCTCGTCCTTTTCGACCTTGTTCGGCTTGATGAGCTCGGTCCAGTTCTTCCAGATCTCTTCCATGACGACTCCCGTCGGCTGATCCGCGCCTTACTTCGAGTAGAGCTCGACGATGAGCTGCTCGTTGACTTCGAGGTCGATGTCGGAGCGGTGCGGCAGATCCTTGACGGTCGCGGCGAACTTTTCCGGCGCAACCTCGAGCCACCCGAGCTCCTGACGCTTGAGGGAGACCTCGAGCGCCTTCAGGATCGGGGCGATGTTGCGGCTCTTCTCCTTCACGGTCACCACGTCGCCCGGCTTCACGAGGAAGGAGGGGATGCTCACCTTGCGGCCATTGACCTGCAGGTGACCGTGCTTCACCAGCTGCCGCGCCTGGTTGCGGTTGATCGCGAACCCCGCGCGGTACACGACGTTGTCGAGCCGGCGCTCGAGCAGCGCCAGCAACGCCTCGCCCGTGACGCCCTGCTTCTGCGCGGCGACTTCGTAGTAGTGCCGGAACTGGGCCTCGAGGACGCCGTACACGCGGCGGACCTTCTGCTTCTCACGAAGCTGGACGCCGTAGTCGGAGAACTTGGCCGCGCGCCGCTGCCCGTGCTGACCCGGGGCGAACGCACGACGGTTGAAAGCGCACTTCTCGGTGTAGCAGCGCTCGCCCTTGAGCATGAGCTTGGCGCCCTCGCGCCGGCAGAGCCTGCAATTCGCATCCGTGTACCGTGCCATGCCGGCACCTCCTAAAAACCCGGGCGATGAACCTAAACGCTAGACGCGTCGGGACTTGCGGGGACGACAGCCGTTGTGCGGGACGGGCGTGACGTCACGGACGGCCGTGATGTTCAACCCTGTCGCCGCGCAGGCGCGGATGGCGCTTTCGCGCCCGGAGCCTGGCCCACGCACGTAGATGACGGCGTTCTTCAGGCCGTGTTCCATCGCCTTCTTGATGGCGTCTTCGGCGGTGAGTTGCGCCGCGAACGGCGTGCTCTTGCGCGAACCCTTGAAGCCCACGCAGCCCGCGCACGACCAGGCGATCACGTTCCCCGACACGTCGGTGATGGTCACCGCCGTGTTGTTGAACGACGCCTTGATGTGCACCATCCCGGACTGGACGTTCTTCTTGACCTTCTTGCCCTTGGGCCGACGACTCGTGGCCATGGCCTAGCCTCCCACGCGCTTCTTCTTCTTGACGGCCGCACGACGCGGACCCTTGCGGGTACGCGAATTGGTGCGCGTGCGCTGCCCACGCACCGGCAGACCGCGACGGTGACGGAGCCCGCGGTAGCAACCGAGGTCCATCAGCCGCTTGATGTTCATCGAGATCTCGCGGCGGAGCTCGCCCTCCACCTTGCACTGCTCGTCGATCACCCGGCGGATGCGGAGGACTTCGTCTTCCGAGAGGTCGTCCGACTTCTTCCACGGATCGACGTTCGCGGACTCACAAATCCTCTTCGCGGTGGCGAGGCCGATCCCATAGATATAGGTCAGCGCCCACTGCATCCGCTTGTTCTTCGGGATGTCGACACCGGCGATTCGCGCCATCGTCCGTCCCCTTCCCTATCCCTGCCGCTGCTTGTGCTTCGGGTTTTCACAGATCACCCGAATCACGCCCTTGCGCTTCACGATCTTGCACTTGTCGCAAATCTTCTTCGCGGAAGCCCGAACCTTCATCGTATCCTCCAGGACCCTAGCCCTTCGCGCGGTAGATGATCCGCCCGCGCGTCAAGTCGTAGGGAGAGAGCTCCAGTTTCACGCGATCGCCGGGCAGGATGCGGATGAAGTGCATTCGCATCTTGCCGGACACGTGCGCGAGCACCCGGTGCCCGTTCTCGAGCTCCACCTTGAACATCGCGTTCGGCAGGGGCTCGAGCACGGTACCCTCAACCTCGATCGCCTCTTCCTTCGCCATCGGGCCGCCCTACGCCATGTCCAGCAGCGACCGCAGCTCCGCGAACACCACATCGATGTTCCGGGTGCCATCGGTCCGCACGAGTTTATTGATCCGCGAATAGAAGTCAAGCAGCGGTTGCGTGCTCTCGGCATAGACCTTCAGCCGCTGGACGACGACTTCCTCGGTGTCGTCCTTGCGCTGGTAGAGGTCCTTGCCGCCGCATCGATCGCACACGCCCTCGGACTTCGGCGGGCTGAACGACACGTGGTACATCTGCCCGCAGTCGCGGCAGACTCGTCGCCCCACGATGCGCCCCACGATCTCGTGGTCGGGCACGTCGATGGAGATGACGCGGTCGAGCTCGACGCCGATGGCCGCCAGCGCAAGCGCCTGGTCGACGTTCCGCGGGAACCCGTCGAGGATGAAGCCCTTCACACAATCGGGAGCCTTCAGGCGCTCCTGCACGAGGCCGATCACCACCGAATCGGGGACCAGCCGCCCGGCCTCCATGAAGCGGGAGGCTTCGCGGCCAAGGTCGGTACCGGCCTTTACGGCAGCGCGCAGCAGATCGCCCGTGGAGATCTGCGGGAGGCCGTAATGGTCCTCGAGCTTCTTGGCCTGCGTGCCCTTCCCGGCACCCGGAGCGCCCAGCAGCATGAGCTTCATGGAATGCTCTCGTCCGCGCTCAGCGACGGCCGCGGATGCGCGGGATCTTGGTCCCCGAGAATCCGTCGTAGCTGCGCGTCAGGAGGTAGGACTCGATCTGCTGCACCGTGTCGAGGGCCACGCCCACGACGATGAGGATCGAGGTTCCGCCGAAGTAGAAGGAGATCGAGAACTCCTTCTGCAGGAACATCGGGAGCACGCACACGGCCGAGATGTAGATGGCGCCACCGACCGTGATGCGCGAGAGCACGCGGTCGATGTACTCGGCGGTCTTCTTGCCGGCGCGGATGCCGGGGATGAACCCGCCGTACTTCTTCAGGTTGTCCGCCACGTCGATCGGGTTGAACGTCACCGCCGTGTAGAAGAAGCAGAAGAACACGATGAGCGCCACGTACAGCACGACGTACAGCGTGTTGCCCGGCACCAGGCTGTTCTGGATCAGCCCGAACGCGCGGCTGTCGGGGAACAGGTTGGCGATGGTCGACGGGAACAGCAGCACCGACGAGGCGAAGATCGGCGGGATGACGCCCGACGAGTTGACCTTCAGCGGCAGGAACGTGTTCTGCCCGCCGTAGACCTTGCGGCCGACGACCTTCTTGGCGTACTGCACCGGGATGCGGCGCTGCGACGTCTCGAAGAAGACGATGACCGCCAGCGTGACGAGGATGACCGCGAGCAGGGCCAGCAGCGAGACGGGCTCGAGCTTGCCGCCCTCGAAGGACGACATGCTCATGGTCTGCAGGAAGGCGCGCGGGATGCCGTCGACGATGCCGGTCATGATGATCAGCGACATGCCGTTGCCGATGCCGCGCTCGGTGATCTGCTCGCCGAGCCACATCAGGAACATGGAGCCCGTGGTCATCGCCATGACGGTGGTCAGGCGGAACAGGAAGCCGCTGTTGTAGACGACGTTGGCGGTGCCTGCCTGGCTGTTCAGGCTCTCGAGCCAGAACGACAGGCCCAGGCCCTGGATCACGCACAGGGCCACGGTGGCGTAGCGCGTGTACTGGGTGATCTTCTTGCGTCCCTGCTCGCCTTCCTTCTGCAGGCGCTCGATGGCCGGGACCACCACGCCGAGCAGTTGGAAGATGATCGAGGCGCTGATGTAGGGCATGACGCCGAGCGCCATGACCGACAACTGGGCGAGCGCGCCGCCGGAGAACATGTTGAACAGCCCGAGGAACCCCATCTGGGCCGACTGCATGTAGCTCGCGATGACGTTGCGGTCGACGCCCGGGACCGTCACGAACGTGCCGATGCGGTACACGCCGAGGAGGACCAGGGTGAAGAGCAACCGGCGCCGGAGCTCCGGGATCTTCCCGATGTTCTGGAATCCACCAGCCACGTTGGCCTCCGACCGTTAGCTCGCGGCCTTGACGGAGATCACCTCGGCCTTGCCGCCGCCCGCCTGGATCTTCTCCATGGCCGACTTCGAGAAGGCGTGCGCCTGCACGACGAGGTTCTTGTCGAGGGCGCCGTTGCCGAGCACCTTGACCTTGCCGCGACCCTTGACCAGGCCGGCCGCGTGCAGCGTCTCGGGGGTGACCACCGTGCCGTTCTCGAAGGCCTTGAGATCGCCGACGTTGATCACGTAGTACTCGACGCGCGTGTAGTTCTTGAATCCCACCTTGGGCAGGCGGCGCTGCAAGGGCATCTGCCCGCCTTCGAAGCCGGGGCGGATGCTCGAGCCGCTGCGCGACTTGAAGCCCTTCTCACCACGACCGGCGGTCTGGCCGAGGCCGGAGCCGATACCGCGCCCGAGGCGCTTCTTGTTCTTGTTGGCGCCGACGGGCGCCTTCAGCTTGCTCAGCTCGTTCATGTCAGATCTCCTCGACCTCGACCAGGTGCGCGACCGTGTTGATCATGCCGCGGATCTGGGGGGAGTCGGAAACGATGCGCACGTGGTTCGGCCGGCTCAGCTTCAGGGCCTCGAGCGTCAGACGCTGGGCTTCGAGCCGCCCCACGCCACTGCGCTTCAGGGTGATCTTCAGCTGCTTCTTCTTCGCCGTCGCCTTGGGGATCGGCGGGGGGTTGTTCAGCGGGCTCATCGGTCACTCCTCAGGCGTGCTTCAGGTCCTCGACGGACTTGCCCCGCTTCTGCGCGACCTGTTCGGCCGACCGCAGCTGCGAGAGCCCTTCCATCGTGGCCTTCACGACGTTGTGCGGATTGCGCGAGCCAATCACCTTGGTGAGCACGTCGCGCACGCCGGCCATCTCCATGACCGCGCGGACGGCTCCACCGGCGATGACGCCCGTACCGGCGGACGCAGGCTTCATGATCACCTTGGTCGACTCGAACACGCCCACCACCTCGTGGGGGATGGTGCGGTCGTCGATCAGGGGGATGCGCACCAGGCTGCGCCGGGCCCGCTCGTTGCCCTTGCGGATGCCGTCGGCGAACTCGTTGGCCTTGCCGAGCGCGAACCCGACCTGGCCCATGCCGTCGCCGACCACGATCAGCGCGCTGAAGCTGAAACGACGGCCGCCCTTGACGACCTTCGCGACGCGCGCGACGTGGACGATCTTATCCTGGTACTCGGGCCCCTCCTGGACGGGAGCCTCGGGCACAGGCGCGCCCCTTCTCGGATTCCTCTGATGCTGGTCCGCCATGCTCGTCCCTCCTAGAACTCGAGGCCCGCTTCGCGGGCCGCGTCGGCCAGGTTCTTGACCCGGCCGGTGTACTGGTAGCCGCTGCGGTCGAACACGACGGCCTTGATGCTCTTGGCCTGGCAGCGCTCGGCCACGAGCTTGCCCACCAGCGCGGCAACCTCGGCCTTCTTCAACGTCTCGCCCGCGGCCTTCTTCTCGGCCACGGCCTTCGCGACCTCCGGCGACAGCGACGACGCCCCGGCGAGCACCTTGTGGGCCTCGTCGTCGACGGCCTGTGCGTACATGTGCACGTTCGAGCGGAACACGCACAGACGCGGACGCGCCGCCGTACCATTCACCTTCTTGCGGATGCGGCGCTTGCGCCGATCGCGGCCATCCAGCTTACCCAACGCGCTCATGACGCCTCCGATTCGTTCTGCCAGGGCCAGGCCCGGTGGCCGCCCCGTTACTTCTTGCCGGACTTGCCCGCCTTGCGACGCACGACTTCGTCGGCGTAGCGGACGCCCTTGCCCTTGTACGGCTCCGGCGGCTTGATGGCGCGGATCTCCGCGGCCACCTGGCCGACGAGCTCCTTGTCGATGCCCTCGACGACCACGGCGTTCTGCCCCGTCACCACCAGCTTGATGTCCTTCGGCGGGACGTACTCGCGCGGGCCGGAGTAGCCGACGGCCAGCGAGATGACCGGGCCCTTCGCCTCGACGCGGTAGCCGGTCCCTTCGACCTTCAGCTCCTTCTTGAAGCCGGTCGACACGCCGACGACCATGTTGGCCAACAGGCTGCGCCCGAGGCCCCACAGCGCCTTGATCTGCTGCCCCTCGCCCTTGGGCTCGAGCACCAGCTTGGCGCCATCCTGCCGAACCAGCACGCCCACGAACTCGCGGACGAGCGCGCCCTTCGGCCCCTTCACCTCGACGGTGTTGCCCTTGATGGCAACCGTCACGCCCGCAGGAATCGGGATCGGAAGCTTTCCAATTCGAGACACGGCACCCTCCTTACGCCCACGCGCCCGCGACTACCAGACCGAGCAGAGCCACTCGCCGCCGACGTGCAGCTTGCGAGCGCTCCGGTCGGTCATGATGCCCTTCGGGGTGCTCATGATCGCGATGCCCAGCCCGCCCCGCACCTTCGGAAGCTCCGCGGCGCCGACGTACACGCGGCGACCCGGACGGCTGACGCACTTCGCGACCAGGATCGCGGTCGTGCGGTCCTGGAAGTACTTCAACTCGACGCGCGCCAGGTCCCAGCTGGTCCCCTTGATCACGTCGAAGTCCTTGATGAACCCTTCCTCCTTGAGGACCTGGAGGACGGACAGCTTCATCTTGGACGCCGGCATCTCGACGGTCGAGTGCCGCGCCTCGGCCCCGTTGCGCAGCCGCGCCAGCAGGTCCGCGATGGGATCGGTGACAATCATGGCGTCCTCCTACCAGCTCGACTTCGTGACGCCCGGGATCTCTCCCTGCAGGGCGAGCTCACGGAAGCAGCAGCGGCACAGCTCGAACTTCCGCATGTAGGCGCGCGGACGTCCGCAGCGCGGGCAGCGGTTACGGTGCCGGATCTTGAACTTCGGCTTCCTGGCCAGCTTGACCATCATGCACTTACGAGACACGCTGACCTCCTAGTTCTTCTTGAACGGCATGCCGAGCAGCTTCAACAGCGACAGAGCCTGCTCGTCGTTCGGCGCGGTGGTGCAGATCGTGATGTTCAACCCCTTGACGCGCTCGACCTTGTCGAGGTCGATCTCGGGGAAGATCGTCTGCTCCTTCAACCCCATCGTGTAGTTCCCGCGGCCGTCGAACGAGCGGGTGTTCACGCCGCGGAAGTCGCGCACGCGGGCCAACGCCAGGTTCATCAGCTTGTCGAGGAAGTCGAAGGCCCGGTCGCCGCGGAGCGTCACGGCCACGCCGATGGGCATGCCCTGGCGCAGCTTGAAGTTCGCGATCGACTTGGTCGCCTTCGTCACCACCGGCTTCTGACCCGCGATGGCGGTCAGCTGCGAGACGGCGGCCTCGATGAGCTTGTTGTTCTGGATGGCCTCGCCGAGCCCCATGTTCAGGGTGACCTTGGTGATGCGCGGGACCTGCATCGGGTTCACGATCTGGAACTCCGACTTCAGGGCCGGCACGACCTCGGTGTCGTACTTCTCGCGGAGGCGGCTCTTGTACTTCGCCATGGTTGCCTCCTCAGTCCAAGGTCTCGTTGTACTTGCGGGAGTACCGCACGCGGTGCGGCTTCCCGTCGGCGCCCTCGACCACCTTGATGCTCACGCGGGTCGGCTTGCCGTCCTTGGTGAGCAGCGCGACGTTCGAGGCGTCCAGCGGGGCCTCGCGCTCGACGATGCCGCCGTACTGGTTCTGCCGCGACGGCTTGGTGTGCCGCTTGACCAGGTTCACCTTCTCGACCACGACCTTCGCGCCGTCGTCGGTGACCTTCAGCACCTTGCCCGTCTTGTTCTTCTCGGAGCCCGCCATCACCTGGACGGTGTCCCCTTTGCGGATGCGGTTCATAGGACCTCCGGCGCGAGCGAGACGATCTTCATGAAGCGCTTGGCGCGCAGCTCGCGCGCGACCGGCCCGAAGATGCGCGTGCCAACCGGCTCGCGGAAGTTGTTGATGATGACCGCGGCGTTGTCGTCGAAGCGGATGAAGCTGCCGTCCTCGCGGCCGATCTCCTTCCTCGTGCGCACGACGACGCACTTCACGACCTCGCCCTTCTTCACCTTCGAGTTCGGCGCCGCCTCACGCACGCTGCACGTGATGACGTCTCCGACGCGGGCGTAACGCCGCCCCGTGCCGCCCACCACCTGGAAGCAGCGCACGATCTTGGCGCCGGAGTTGTCCGCGACGTTGAGTTTGGTCAGGAGCATAATCATGGTTGGACCTCCGTCACGTCGTGGTTACAGCTTCTTGGCCTTCTCGACGACCTGGAGGACCGTCCAGCGCTTGCTCTTGGAGATGGGCGCCGTCTGCAGGATCAGCACGCGATCGCCGATCTCGCACTGGTTCTCGGGGTCGTGGGCCATGTACTTCTTCGAACGGCTCACGTACTTCTTGTAGACCGGGTGCAGCACGCGGCGGTCGACCTGCACCACCACGGACTTGTCCATCTTGTTGCTGACGACCCGGGCCAGGAGCCGCTTGCGTGCCTTCTTCTGCTCGGCCATGGCCTACTCCTCCTCGCTCGACGTGGCGCGCTGGGAACCGCGGATCCCGAGCTCGGCCTCGCGGAGCACCGTCTTCACCCGGGCGATGTCCTTCTTGAGCCGCCCGACCTTCGCCGTATCCGGCGTGTTGTCCGTGAAGCGCTTGATGCGCGCCGAGAACAACTCGCGCTGGAGGTCTTCGTGCTTGCGCGCCAGCTCTTCGGGGGTTTGCTGACGAACCTCCTGGATCTTCATAGCACTTCTCCCTTCCTCACGACGCGGGTCTTGACGGGGAGCTTGTGCCCGGCCAGGCGGAAGGCCTCCAAGGCGGTCTCCTCGGACACGCCGCCGCCCAGCTCGAACAGCACACGGCCCGGCTTCACCACGCACACCCAGCCTTCCGGCGCGCCCTTGCCCTTGCCCTGACGGGTTTCGGCGGGCTTCTTGGTGTACGGCTTGTCCGGGAAGATCCGGATCCAGAGCTGCCCCTCTTTCTTGACCTTACGAGTGAGCGCGATACGCGTCGCCTCGATCTGCCGGGAGTTGACCCAGCAGCACTCGAGAGCGATCAGCCCGTACTCGCCGAAGTCGACGTTCGAGCCGCCCTTCGCGTTTCCGGTCATGCGACCGCGCTGCTGCTTGCGGTGTTTGACTCTGTTCGGTGCCAGCATCGTTGTCCCCTTTGCGCCTAGACGAGGATGTCGCCGTGGTAGACCCAGGTCTTCACGCCGATGGCCCCGTAGGTCGTCCGCGCGGTCGCGAAGCCGTAGTCGACGTCGGCCCGCAGCGTCTGCAGCGGGACGCGACCCTCGCGGTACCACTCGGTGCGCGACATCTCGGCGCCGCCGAGGCGACCCGCGCACATGACCTTGATGCCCTTGGCGCCGAAGCGCAGGGCGGTGCCGACGGACTTCTTCATGGCCCGGCGGAAGGAAACGCGGCGCTCGAGCTGCATCGCGATGTTCTCGGCCACGAGCTGGGCGTTCGTCTCGGGCTTGCGGACCTCCTGGATCTTCAGATCCACCTCGGCCCCCATCATCTTCGCGATGTCCTTCTTGAGCTTCTCGGCTTCCTGGCCCTTCTTGCCGATGACGATGCCGGGCCGCGCCGTGTGGATGTGCACCTTCAGGACGTTCGCCTGGCGCTCGAGGACGATGCGCGCGACGCCCGTTCTGTAGAGGCGCTCCTTCAGCCACTTCTTGAGCTTCAGGTCCTCATGCAGCCACTCGGCGTATCCGCGCTCCCGGAACCAGTTGGAGTTCCAGGATTTGGTATAGCCAAGCCGGAAGCCGGTGGGGTGTACCTTCTGTCCCAAGGCGTCCTCCTTCTCTCACTGCTCGCTGACGACCACGGTCACGTGGCACGTCCGCTTCAGGATCTTGGTGGCCCGGCCCATCGCGCGCGGCATGAACCGCTTCATCGTGGGGCCCTCGTCGACCATGATGGTCTTCACGACCAGGGCGTCGACGTCGACGTCCTTGCCCTGCTTCGCGTTCGCAACTGCCGAGCTCAGCACCTTGGCGACGTGCGGGGCGCCGCGCTTCTCGAGGAAGCGCAGGATGGTCAGCGCCTCGGCAACCGTCTTGCCGCGGACCTGGTCGGCTACCACGCGCACCTTGCGGGGCGCGATGCGCAGATACTTCAGAACGGCCCGGTTTTCCATGAAAGCCTCCCCCGCCCTACTTCCCGCCCTTGCGGTCGCCCGAGTGGCCGTGGAACGTCCGCGTCGGAGCGAATTCGCCGAGCTTGTGGCCGATCATGTTCTCGGTCACGAAGATCGGGACGAACTTCTTGCCGTTGTGCACGCCCAGGTTCATCCCGATCATCTCGGGGGTGATCGTGGAGCGGCGGGACCACGTCTGGATGATCTTCTTGTTTCCCGTCTCGCGGGCCGAGATCACCTTCTTCATCAGGTGATCGTCGACGAACGGGCCTTTCTTGACGGAGCGGGCCATCCTACTTCCTCCTCTTCACGATCATGGAGTCGGTGCGCTTGTTCCGGCGGGTCTTCTTGCCCTTGGTGGGGAAGCCCCACGGAGTGCAGGGATGACGACCGCCGGACGTACGCCCTTCGCCACCGCCCATCGGGTGATCGATCGGGTTCATGACGACGCCGCGCACCGACGGGCGGATGCCGCGGTGGCGCGACAGCCCGGCCTTGCCGACGTCGATCGCGTCGTGCTCGACGTTGCCGACCTGACCGATGGTGGCGCGGTTCAGCACCGACACCTTGCGCAGCTCGCCGGAGGGCATGCGCAGCAGCGCGTGCTTCTTCTCCTTGGCCATGACCTGCGCGTACGTCCCGGCCGAGCGGGCGATCTGGCCGCCCTTGCCGCGCTTGAACTCGATGTTGTGCACGATGGTGCCATCGGGGATGGCGGCCAGCGGCATCGAGTTGCCCGGGCGGATGTCGGCCTTGGCCGAGCTCAGCACGGTGTCGCCCACGCTGAGGCCGTCGGGCGCGAGGATATAGCGCTTCTCGCCGTCGGCGTAGGCCAGCAGGGCGATGCGCGCGCTGCGGGTCGGATCGTACTGGATGCCCTTCACGATCGCCGGGACGCCGATCTTGTCGCGCTTGAAGTCGATCTTGCGCAGCTTCTGATCGGCGCCACCACCGATGTGGCGGGTAGTGATGCGCCCGTAGTGGTTGCGGCCGCCGGTCTTCTTCTTCGGCTCGAGCAGGCTCGCGACGACGTTCTGGTCGCCCTGCAGGTCGGAGAAGTCGGACACCTGGCGGTGACGGCTCCCGTTCGACGTCGGCTTGTAGTGTCGGATGCCCATGGTCGCTCCTCAAACCTCCTGCGTCGCCGGCCGCGAGGCCGACGAGACGTTCCCTACACGCCCTCGTAGAAGTCGATCTTGTCGCCTTCGCGGAGTCGGACGTACGCCTTCTTGTAGTTGCGCGTCTTGCCCGAGTGGACCCGCACGCGGCGGTTCTTTCCACGAACGACGAGCGTGTTCACGGCCTCGACGTGCACCTGGAAGATCTTCTCGACGGCCACGCGGACTTCGTCCTTGGTGGCCCGACGATCGACCTCGAACAGGTACACGTTGTCTTCGTCGCGCTGGATGGTGCCCTTCTCGGTGAGGAGGGGGCGCCGGACAACCTGGTAGGCCTCAGCGATCATGGTCGAGCACTCCTTCCAGGTAGCTGACGGCCGCCTTGGACAGCACGACCGTGTCGTGGTTCAGCACGTCGTAGACGTTCACGCCCGCCGCCGGCAGGAACCGGTAGCCGGGCACGTTGCGCACGGAGCGCAGCAGGTGATCGTTCTCGACGTCGACGACCAGCAGCTTGGACAGCGCGAAGGAGCCAACCGTCGAGACGGCCTTCTTCGTGGAGATCCACTCGATCGCCATGTCGTCGATGACGAACAGGCGCTCGTCGCGCAGGCGCAGCGACAGGGCCGACCGGAGGGCCGCCTTGCGGACGCGCTTGGGCACCGAGTAGCCGAAGTCGCGGGGCTTCGGGCCGAACGCGGCGCCACCGCCCTTGAGCAGGGGGCTCTTCAGCGAGCCGCGACGCGCGCGCCCCGTGCCCTTCTGCTTGAAGAGCTTGCGGGTCGAGTGCGCCACGACGCCCTTGTCCTTGCAGTACGCGGTGCCGCTGCGACGCCGCGCCATCTGCATCTTCACGACTTCGTAGAACAGGTTCTGGTCTTCGGGGGCTCCGAACACCTTGTCGCTGAGGTCGATCTGCCCGACCTCTTTGCGCGCAAGATTGTACAGCTTGACCGTCGGCATGATCTCCTCCGTCCCTACGCCTTGATCTCCACTTCGACCCCTGGGGAGAGGTCGAGCTTCATCAGGGCGTCGAGCGTCTGCTGGGTCGGCTCGATGATGTCGATGAGCCGCTTGTGCGTCCGGATCTCGAACTGCTCGCGGCTCTTCTTGTCGATGTGCGGCCCGCGCAGGACCGTGTACTTGTTCACGCGCGTGGGCAGCGGGATCGGACCCGCGACGCGCCCGCCGGTGCGTCGGACCGTGTCGATGATCTCGTTCACCGACTGGTCCACAACCTTGTGATCGTAGGCCTTCAGCTTGATCCGGATGCGCTGCATGTTCATGCTCAAACCTACTCGTAGATCTTGGTCACGACGCCGGCGCCGACCGTACGGCCGCCTTCACGGACTGCGAAGCGCAGGCCCTCTTCCATGGCGATCGGGTAGATCAGCTTGACGACGAACTTCAGGTTGTCGCCGGGCATGACCATC
>Ga0172370_10001420_pt1 | contig 36348 bp, 28 predicted proteins | sample LakKiv5m_FD_114538 | JGI IMG/M metagenome (GOLD analysis project Ga0172370, IMG submission 114538) | Freshwater microbial communities from Kabuno Bay, South-Kivu, Congo - kab_022012_11.5m | ecosystem: Environmental > Aquatic > Freshwater > Lake | place: Democratic Republic of the Congo...
GGCACAACCTCCCAGATATTTAAACTTGAGGTGATTATTTTCTCCCGGCTCTCGAAAAGCAACGGCCACCTTTCGGAAAAAGAAACATAGACAAATTTAATATTATTTTTATAAAAAGCATTGATCAGCGGCTTATGGTCCGCTGCGGCGGGGTCTCCGGAAAAAACCAGCCTGATGTTCGTATTTAATCCCGACAGTATTAAGCTGGCGCCGAGAAAAACCGGCAAGAGAACATTGGCGGCCCTAAATCTTGTTTTGGCGTGATAAAGTTTATTCAGCGCGATCGAGACAATAATAAAAAAAGATGTGTGCAGCGGCAGCATATACCGCGGGATGGGATTTTGACTAAGGTGCGAAAGGCTGAAAAGAAAAGCATACAATAAGGGGAACGCCAAAACGATGATCTCCTTAAGCTCTTGAGGATTTAATGAAGTCTCTTGAAACGGTATAAACTTGAATAGTATTTTCTTTATGATCGCTTTATTGGCCCAAAGTATAAAGAGGTAAGAAAAAATAATAATAAAATAATAAAAACTTGACTGGGATTTACCGCTGATATTGCCCAGGTCAAAGAATCTCAATGATGCCGGTATTTTATCTACAAGGATACTGATGAATCTCTTCCCTATTATAATTGCTTTGTCCAGGCTCAGATCATTGATTATGTTCGCCAAGGAGAAAGAAGAATGCCACCCTTGAATAAATTGGTGGTATATTTTCGGGCTTATGCCCGCGGCAAAAGAAAGGATAAAGCATAAAAATCTTGCCGTAAATATAAAACCCTTCTCAAAAATGAACCAGGATGCCAAACATATGCCGATAATGATCAATGACAGGAAATGGTGCCATGCCGCAAAACCGCAGAGCAGCCCCCAAAAAATAAACAGTTTACAGCCTTTAAAATTATTCTTGATGGCTATATTGAAATATACGAATAGGATCGAAATGATAAAAAAATTGGCCTGAAAAAGCCCTTTGTGGGCATACAGGCCCTCCTGGACAAAAGACGCTGGGGCAAATATATATAAGAGGCAGGCCAAAACAGCTATCCCGCAGCTAAAAAATTTCCTTAAGAACAGGAACATAACGGCCAGGGTGCCTATATTGAAGAGGATAGCGACGCATTTCAGGGAAATGGTTGAAATGCCGAATACCGTAAAGAATGGCACCGCCAGTAAAGAGGTTATGATAAAAAAACCGGCCGCATAGGGAAGGGTGTAATCAAATATTGATTGGGAATAATTGTTTTCCATAATGTGCTTTGCCATTATCCCCGTGATCGCTTCCTGGCACTCTACATTATTCATGGAATAATAAATAACCAGGAATCTAAGGGCCGATAAAAATACGGCAAGAATGAGTAAAATATAAAAGGGCTTGATTCTCTTAAAATTATCTAATAGAGAAGGCATAGGATTAATTTACTTTGGATAATTTTCTGAACATAAGTTCATTTTGTTCTTTTAAAATCGTGCAGCACCCATCAAAGCACGGCGCATGATCAGCCAAACTTTTACGAAATCGCAGGTGCTCTTCTTTCCACAGCTTGCGCAAAGGGACCTTCTTTATATTAAGCCCTTCAACTGTTTTCTGGTGCTGCGGGCATTGTAATAGATCGCCGTTTGAGTCAATTGAGATAATATAATAATTTGTAAAACACTTGCCGGTGTTTAGCCGCGGGGGCAGAGCATCTTTTTTTTCATCGTGAGCCGGCGTCCGGCTCTGACCATCCGGCCCAATCCCCCAGTTGGCGGCATAGTTTATTTTCCTCTTGTCTTTTAAATTTATGAGCGTAGACCGGAATTCCCGCAGTTCATTCTCTGTAAGCCTGAGCTCATTATATGTCGGCAGGCCCATGTCGATCAGTTTCAACAGGTTGACGGATTCGATATTATCATACCGGCCGGCGAAATCGAGCATCTGCGGCAATGATCTGTAGTTTAGCCTGGTTATCACCATGTTCAAAAGTATGCGCAATTTGCTTTTGCGTGATTTTAGTGTATCTAAAAATTCGATTATATTGCCGAAATAGGGGGCTTCATTGGATGCCGGCCTAAGGGTTTGTTGCACGCAAGGCTCCGGGGAATCCAAACTAAGGAGCAGGATATCCCAGCCGCAGTCATCCAGCTCTTTGGCCGCCTGCGCGTTAAGGAAGCTGCCGTTGGTGGTCATTGAGCCGAAAAACTGCAGTTGTTTTATTTTATGTATGATCTTAACGATATCTTTCTTGCAAAACGGCTCTCCATTCATGCCTCCCAGGTTGATCTCTTTTACGCCGAAGCCCCTGGCGTCATCCAAAAGACCGAACAATTCCTTCGTGCTTAATTCCTCTCTCCCTGAATTATCTTTTTGCGGCCGGCTGCCCCGGCAATAAATACAATTAAAATTACAAATTCCGGTAAGCATTAAGGCGATCGTCTCCGGACCGACAGCTGCATCCTTTAACCCTTTTTCTACCCGCTCAATAGTCTGGAAATCCATATGTTTATTTTCCGGAAAGATGCAGAATGCGCTCCCTCATAAAATTAAGCTCGTGGGGCACGCAAAAGTTACATTTATCGCAAATTTCAGCCAGCTGCCCGCTAATGAAACGCCCGGTGAAATCGGAATACTCCCTGCTTTTAGCAAGCTCCTCCAGCCCCTGAATATCAAAATAATTCCGGCTGTATTGCTTATCATACTTAAATTGGCACAAGGGGATATTGCCGTTGTAACAGATAGATATTGTTGTCAAGGGCATGTAACATTTCAGGGCTAAACCATGTTGATTCTTTAATTCCAGGTCATCGCTTAATTTCGCAGAATCCGTTCCCCGTAGATCATTTTTTATCATTCTGAATTCGTCTATATTCGACCTTATCCCAAGGCCACCGAGCCTTTTTCCTATTTCCGGGATCTGTCTTTCCAATTCTCCCTGTTCTTCCGGCGATAACAAAAATGCCTTTTGTTTATCCGAATAAACCCTTAACGGCTGAAAGAAAAAATAATTTATCCTGTGCCCTCTCAATAAATCGATGATATCAAGGATCTTATCGTGATTCACATTCAAAAGAATGTTCATTATGTCTACCTTTGGGAAATCTGTTCTGTAGAGCCCCTTATATTTGGTCACCCATTGCAACACTTCTACGGTATGCTGATGGCGGGATGGGTCCGGATAGATCTTTCGGGCGGTATTTTCCGAATCCGTATTCAGGCTGATATTCAACTGGCTGATCAGGCCTCCTTTGACGATACGCGCAATGTCATTCTCATCCAGATATCTTGTATTGGTGATCACCCTGATAAAAACATCGGTGTTCTTTAATTTTTCCAGGAAATAGAACAAATTTTGCTTGTAAAAAAATGGTTCTCCCCCGCCAAACAAATGCACATCCGTTATCTTGAGCGCCCGGATGTCCTTGACCAGCCTGTCAATATAGCTTTTGTTGCTGAAAAAATCTCTGTCTTTGTCATACTTTATATTGGTTCTTTGGGTAGAATCATTATTTAGCCCGTCGGAACAATACCTGCAAGCCTCATTGCAGAGGCAGGTCGGGTAAACAAACAGTCTTTTTGGCTTTACCCTGGAGCCCTTCTTAAGTTCATTTAGATGCCTGGCCAGGCTGTCCGTTACCGCGTCGGGGGCGTATTTGAACTTGAATGATCTTTTGGAAAAAATTAACGGCGCCATATTCTTTATATCACCAGCCCTGCCAGACAGGGGGATTTGCAATTTTTGACCCTCTCCATTTCCGCAAGATACTCATTGCTGCTTAAAACATCCTCTAATTTGTGCTCGTTTAAAGGGGAACACAGCTCCTTACCGCAGATCCAGATGTTCCCTCTTAAGTTGACGTTGAAGCTGGCCGTTCCCATTTTACACTGGTTTTGCGTGACGAGAGTGCCTCCGAAATAATCCGGATATTTATCGATCAATTTGAGCGGCCGGCAAAGCTTGATATCGTTGTTCTTGTGCAAAAAATCTATCAACCGGCGCAATTCCTGCATCTTGACCTCATCCAGGAGGAACTGGCGCCTCCGATAATAGACCTCGTTGTGCGGGATGACCGGTTGGATATCAATGCTTATCCCGGGGTAATTATCGTGCAGATATTTTAGAAAGCGGGGAAAGCCGGCAAAGTTATCGGGCATGATCACCGAAGTAACATACAAAGTAAACCCGGAATCTCTTATTAGATTGACCGCCTGGATTATTTTTTTGAATGTGCCCTGGCCCCTGATATGGTCATTCTCCGCTTCCAGCCCATCGCAGGAAATAAGGAATATTACCTTGTCTTTGACATCCCCGATCTGCTCCAGGGCATCTTTAGTTATCAGCGTGCCGTTACTGACAATATTGACTGTTGTGCCTTTGGAGGCGACAAATCTTACCAGCTCTAACAGATCATCCCTGCGGATAAACGGCTCACCTCCGCCAAAAGTAATGACCTCTACTTTGTACCGGGTTATGTTCTTTAGCACCTGCATCCACTCAGCCAGGGAAAGCTCTTTTTCCAGTTGATGGTTGTGCCGGGTGGTAGAGCACATTATGCATTCCAGATTACATCTGTTGGTCAGGGCCAGATAAAATTGATAAAATTTTAAGTCCGCTTGCGCGGCATTGTTAATCGGCATAATGCCCTCTTTTCATTTAGGAGATAACCCTATTTTTTCTCCGATATCCTGTTTAATTTTGAGCACTTCCTGCTTGACGTAAGGATCGGATTCGGCTTCCCTGAGCAGAGAATCTAAAAAAGCGTACTCCTGTTTTAATAAACCGGTGCATATATAATTGTGGAACCTGGAAGAAATGTCATTTTGAAAATTCTTATGGATGATCTCCAGGCTTTCCGACTCGGGCCTTTCTGAGCAGAATTGAGTACAGTTCACCCCGCATTCCTTGATCCTTTTTCTGATCGCATAGGCTTTTTGGCCATACCAGACATCGCTTAATCTGTCGGACTTGATATTCCCGAAGCTCTCGAAACAGACAAAACTGATGTCCCCCTGGGGATTGATAAAGATCCTGCTGAATCCCGCAAAACAGGTATTTACTTTTCTTTCTTTTCTAAAGTGCTGGACTGTTTTTTCCTGCATGAAATCAACATGGAATCCCCGGGATAACATCTGCTGCTTTACGGAGCCTAATTTCTGAAAGGCGTCTTCCAGTTTATGGATATCCCCTTCCTCTATCGAAAAACCGGATTTAAAATCGACGTTCTCTAAAAGGCTGCCATTGTATATTAACGGCTGGAAGGCGATATAGCAACAACCGGCATTCTTGGCCAGGTTGACTAACCTGGCGATCTCATCGATATTATTTTTCATGATCACGCTGACCATCCCGACATCCAATCTTTGCTCTTCAGCCGGGTTATCCTTACCTCTGTGGAATTTTCTCTTATAATGGTTGATCAGTTTGATGCCCCGGATCGCTTTTTTGAATACACCCTTTCCCCGTATCGAATCATGCCCCGCCGGGGTCACGCTGTCGATGGAAAAGGTTATATTCTTGAGTTTAGATAAAACGATCTTTTTGGCAAGTTCTTTAGTGATCAGGGAGCCGTTGGTATTAACCGTGGTTATTATACCCGGCCGGGAGGCATAATCAATAAGCCCCAGGATATCCGGCCGCAACAGGGCCTCTCCGCCGGTAAAATAGACGGTCCGCGCGCCCATATCTATAGCCTGGTCAAGTAAACTCTTGACCTCATCAGTGGTTAATTCACCGTCAAACTTCTGCTTCCAGACCTCGCATATCTTGCATCTGATATTGCATTTTGAAGTCAGCATAATTTGTATCATGTCGGGAGATATCATTACCTTATCAAAATATCTGGAAAGGTAAAATAAATAATTATTTTTTAGGCCTTCTACCAGCCTGTCGATTTCTTTCTGCAGCCGCTCATCAGTCATGTCTATGCCCCGTATTAATAATCGCTTCTTATCCCTCCGGTATACAACCCGAATAATCCGGCGAAGAACATCAAGATCTTGGCTCTCGCCTTTCTTCTGCCGTAAGTATTCTTGCTTTTTTTGATATACCAATTCCCAGACTGGTCATAATCTATCTCCAGTCTTTTAGATTGGGCATCCAGCAATGAATTGGGGGGGATATAGCATAAACTCACATTTACAAACTCATCGATATATTTCCTGTTCCTGAACAAAAAGAATATTGTCTTAATGATATCTGACAAAGTTTCCCCCGGATGGCCTACCATCCAGAGGGTATTTACTTTGATACCGGCGTTATGCGTTCTCCTTATTGCCAGACTTGAATCTTTAGGGCTGGGCTTGCCCATAAATTTCAGCACCTTGCTGGACCCGCTTTCAATCCCAAAAGTCAGGTAGGCGCAGCCCGATAACTTTAATTTGCGCAATAATCCATCGGGCATATCGGAACGGGCCCTGGCCATCCCTCCCCAGGTAATATTTAAATTTTTTTGGGTTATCAGGTCGGCCAGCCTCTCCAATTCGCTTAAATTACCGTTAACCAGCAGGTCATTGCATTTGAATGATGACCTGCCGAATATATCCTTATGCTTTATTATTTCCGCCGCTATATCTTCGGCATCACGCATTCTATAATTACCCCAGATGGGCTTATCGCAGCAAAAACGGCAATAGTAATTACATCCGCGGCTGAAAAGTATGGGAATATCTTTTTGGTTGTCATAATTATTAAAATCAAAAAGCTGCAGGCCCGGAAAAGGCAGCTTGCTTATTAAGGCAACGGCATCGTTTACGCCGTTATCTTTAAATCCTCCGTTTTTTTTAATGACGGTGCCCTTTATGTCGTCAATAGCCTCCTTTGCCTCTAATCTCCTGAAAATCAGGCTGGCGATAATCTCCCCCTCCCCCTTGACATAAATATCCACATTCTGGTTCAAAGACCGCCCGTCTGATGCCGAACAAAATGGACCGCCGAAAACAGTGGTGATATCACTTCTTTTATTTTTTATCTTATCCGCCAGCAAATTAGAGAGGACGGCCGAATGCGTGTTGACGCTAAAACCCGCTGCCTGCGGGTTGAATTCCAGGATCTCCTTGACCCAGCCTTCGCTGATCCTGTCTATCTCAAAATTCTTCGCGATCCCCTCATAACTCAACCAGCTGTGTGAATTTGACCAATCCCAAAGTTTCTTTTTATCCGGGTTTTCCTTATATAGGCTGAAATTGAAACAAAAAACTTTAACCTTGTGACCGTCCCTTATTAACGCTGAAGCCACATAGGCCAGCCCCATAGGAGGCAGGTCTACCCCGTAAAGAGGAGGAAAAATCAAAGCGATATTCATGGTTGCTTATTAAAGTTATATTTTATAATATTCCTTAAAGTCGCCGACTCCTGCCGGGCGTGGCAATCCTGAAGGCAGTAATTGCGGCACTTTTTGATCGCCGCCCTTCTTTTCCTGGCCTTGAGGGAATACCAGTTATTTTTTACCGAAGGGTCTTTTCTAACGTTGCCGACTTCTTCCCCACACATTTGAACCGACCCCCCGGGGACCACTACAAATCTGCGGTAACCCGCAAAACAGACCCAATCGTCCTTCTGAAGATTGTTCCTGAAATATTTTTTTATTAAATTAAAGCTGGGGTAGTTCAGACCATAACCCTCCTGCTGGAGAAGGTTGACCTTGTCTATTGTTTCGTCCAGTTTTTGCAAGCGCTCACCGGTAATCCACAAGTTCCCTTCTCCCCCCTTAGGATCCTGGTTATATAATTTAACATTATCGGTGACAACCGAGGTTATATACAAGGCATCGATCGATAAGCCCCGGGCCAGCCGGAAATATTCTTCCAGTTCATCAAGGTTATAATTAGAAAGGGTTAATATAAATACCTTGACCAGCTTTTTTGTGTCCGGATAATTGTTCAAATACCCGACCCCTTGTATTATTTTATCGTAAGCGCCGAGCTGTCCCCTGATCTTATCATGCGTTTGGGGCCTTGCCCCGTCGAGCGATATCGTGATTATATCGAGCTTGGATTCCAATAATTTCCTGGCCACGCTTTCAGTAATCAAGGTGCCGTTAGTAGTCAGAATAACGGTAAAACCCAACGCCTTTGCGTATTTTATAACATCAAAGCAAGTCTCGCACAATAAAGGTTCCCCCCCGCACAGATTGACCTCCTTAACCCCCCACCGGCGGCACTGGTCAAGAAGGTTTTTGATCTCCTGCAGGGTTAATTCTTCGCTTATGTCCGCGGCCTTCCATACATTGCACATCTGGCACCTGAGATTACACCTGCTGGTAAGCGATATCTGCAGGGTATCAGGCGGGACAAGAGGGAAATTAATTGCCCGCGAAAGCCAGAATCCGAAATCCCTTTTTATTTTATCGACCTTATTCATAATTTTAGCGGTCTTATATTTCAATCGCAAAAACAAGGCAAAAGGCAGGGTTTTTTGCATTCCCCGACCCTTTTTCTGGCCTGCGCGCCTTTTTTGGATTCAAAAATCTTTCTTAAAGGCTCCTTGCGGATGTTGCCGTAACTTTCAAAGCAGGTGGTCACATCGCCGTTGTTGGCAACCAGGACGGTCTTGGCCGCATAAAGGCATTTTATATCGCCCCGGGATAAACGCCCCCGGAAATATTTCTTCGCAAGCCTCAGGTTATTCTCCGAATTGCGCACCAGGGAATAATTATCTTTTTTGAATTCGAGCAATTTATCTATTGCCGCATCCAATACCGCCAGCCTCTCCCGGGGTATCCAGTATTTACCGGCCCTGTCTCTTTCTTTCATTATCAGGTTATTGGAAAGCAGGGGCTGGAACTGGATAGAATTAACATTCAGGGACTTTAAAAAAACAGCCAGCTCCAAAAGCTCTTCCAGGTTCTCGTTAAGAATTATGGAAATTGTATTGAAGTTTATCTCCGGGTGTATTTTCTTTAATTGAGAAAGCCTCTTCAGGGAAAAAGTGGTCTTCTCAAAAGCCCCTTCGGCCCCGCGTATCTCATCGTGGATTGCGGGGCTCAACGCGTCAAGCGAGATGCTCAAAGAAAGGCTCCCGGAAATAAGATACGGCAGCAGCTTATTAATAAAATCTTCGTCCAGAATAATACCGTTGGTCAACACGCCTATATGGTAATTTCTGTCTTCTACAAAATCCAGTATCTCAAAAATATCTCCCCTTATAAGTGGTTCCCCCCCCGATAACACAAATTCTTCGACCCCCCAGTCAATGGCTTCATTTATAAGTTTCTTTATTTCCTCCAGGGTGTACTCTTGGATCGGCTTATCTTTCCTTATTTCACAGACATTGCATTTAAGATTGCACCTGTGCGTAATATCCAGGATAATGAACTCCGGTTTGGCCAGGCTGCGGTCGGTGGCCCTCATATGTTCAACCGTATTCCCGACTAAATAATTCATTTTATGCAGCGTGAAATAAATAAAAATCTGAAACTTTTCATAAAAAGTGGCCCGGGGCAGCGACCGGATCAAACGCCTCCCCAAAAGATAAGAAAAGCGCGGGGTCTTGAAAAGATTCACGATTGACCCAAGAATAAAATAAATATTACCCTGGGTCTTTATTTCCTTCAGCAGGGGATGGTCTTTATGCATATACTGCACCAAATAGTTGCCCCGGCCGTACATATATGCCTGCCTTAAGAATGAATTCATATCCGTATGGCAATCGTGGAATATTTTTATATCTTGCTTATAGCTGAACCTGCTGCCTTTTTTAAAAAGCCTCCAGAACAGATCCAGGTCTTCGCCCGCAGGCAAAGGGAACAATTCATTGAACCCCCTGGCAAGACAATGCCGCTTAAAAGACACATTGCAAGTCGGAAAAAAGATAGTTTCAGGCCTTCCCCCTATCTCGGTTTCTATTGCTCCGTCGCTTAAAAACTGGCTGACCTGGGCCATAATATTATGGCTGTCGACCTCGGTAGCCCCGCCGATTGCCGCAACATCCTTCTCCAGTTGATGGGCCTGGACCATCTGCCTGACCCAGTCCTTATTCAAGACGCAATCGCTGTCGGTAAAACCGATTATTTCCGCGGATGCGTATTTTATGCCTAAATTCCGCGCCGCGGCAGGCCCCTTATGCTGCTGGATAAAATACCTAAGATTGTGGTTTATTTTAGAAAGCGCCTCAAGCATATCTACGGTGCCGTCATTGGAGGCGTCATCTATTACAATTATCTCAAAAGCATGTTTCGGGTAAGTTTGTCCGAATAAAGAATCGAGGCATTGCTTAAGTTTCAATTTCCGGTTATAAGTAGGTATTACTATCGAAAGGTCCATTTATTTATCTTGTATGGCCAGGAGGCCGGAAAAATAATGATACTTGCCGGGCAAAAGATTTGTCTGCGCGGAAGAAGAATACTGCAAGATCCTGCCGCGATGATATTTATCCGAGTTAATTATTTTAAGATACCATTGCGGACTTGGTTGTTTGAGAGACAAAGAGACCCGCGGCAAATTATACGCGGGATCCTCCCTTAAGCTGATAATTTGATCCTCCTCTTTACCGCTCCACAAACAATCCCAGTTATCATCGATATCATCCGCGAATTCGGGGAAGAGGCCTTCCTCTTTGCCGGCCAGCCAATGAGAAAACCTATCTGAAAGCATAATATTGGCCTGAAGAGAATCCACTTCAATCTCTTTTTCTACCTCCAGGTTGACCCTCCATTCAAATAATCCGGCATCTTTGAGCTCCACCTCCCACTCCTGAAATAACGGCAGCTTTAGCCACTTGCCTACCGCTTTAATCTGCCGGCTGTCTTTATAGGTGGTCTTCCAAAAAGCGGAGGAAGAAGAATCGTACCAGCGCCCCTTTGAACGCAATGAGGTATAGAGCGCGATATTCTTGGTAAGCTCCTTGCCGTTTTTATAGAACCGGCCGCTGCCTTGATTGAATATAAATCTGACATTCTTATCTTCAATGATATTATCAAGCTTTTCAATGTCAATTTTTTTGTTCCTATCCAAAACAAAGCGGGTCCTAAAGCATTCGTATTTCCCGGGGGAGAACATGGACTTTATTTCCGGCTCGACCTTTTCCAGGTGCAGAAGCCTGGCTTTGCTGTAATGGTCGGAATTGAAAACTTTTATAAAATTACCTGGCCTTTCAGGAAAAAGCAGGGATATTTGGGGCAGCCTTCCGCTGGGGTCGCTTAATCCCGCTTCTCCCGCAGAAACACATTTTTGCAATAAATCCGCCTCCGAATCATTAAATGTGTCGCTGAATTTTTCGGAAACAAATTTGCTGAAGAAAACCTTAAAATCCGCGGGGAAAAAACACCTTAAGCGCTGCTGTTCAATAGTAATATCCCGCTTGACTTCGGCATCAACATCCCAGGTGAAAGAATCTTCGCCCGCTATATTGATACGCCATGTCTGAGAAATCCCAAGGTCATCCCAGCTGCCCCTGGCGATCAATGTATTATCCGATTCTTTCTCTAATGCCCAGCGGGCCAGATCTGACGTAAACCATCTCTGGTTTGTAAAAAACGCGGAATACATATGGCCGGGCTTGGTTAAAGGAAGGTTGTCAAAGAATACGCTGAGCCTGCCGTTTTCAAATATCAACTTCAACTTTCCTTTGGAAATAATAAACTCATTTTGTATCTTGGAGACATAATTACGGATGTCGGGGATATTGACCTTGATCGTGCCTGAAAAACAGATAAACCTGCTGGCCTGGTTAACCGGGCTGCTGGAAACAGGGATCGTTTTATACTGCAATATACGCCCGGGATTAAGATAGTCGGAATTTAATACGGCTCCCTGGCCAAGGTATCTTAAGCGGGATTGCTCGAAAAGCAAGGCCGGCAACTTGCCGGAAACAGAATCCTGCGGATACACGCCAATGCAGGCGCTGGGGCCGTTCTTGATAAATACGGGCTTCCAGTTCTTGTCTTCTTCCTTTGCGGCGGGGAATTCCCCTTCTTCCAGATCGACAAACCACTGCTTATAGCCGTCAACAAGCATGATGTTGGCGTAAATCTGGCTTAATTGTATATCCGTCTCTGTTTCAATTTCTATATCCCACTTGATCTCATGATTGTCAGAGACCTCTATTCTCCAGACCTGGGACAACCCAAGATGATAAAACTCGCCCCTTGCCGTCAACTTGCCATTTGATTCCTCGACATCCCATTCTGCCTGGGAAGAACTATACCATGCGCCGGATATTTCAAATGTCGTATAAACCCCGGAAAAAGGAGTGATTAACCTGCCCTCCCAATTCAACAATATCTTACCGTTGTTGAATACCAGATTGAATTGTTTTTTCTCAATAACAGCTATCCCCTTGGGGCTGCCTACCGTCTGCGAATAGAAAGACACTACCCCGGATGTTTCCCCATCCTTGATCAGCATCCCTTTCTTCAGGAATATCGTCCTGGCGCAGAGTTTTTGCAGCATCGCCATATCGTGGGTAACGATAATGACGGTTTTGCCCCGTTCCCTTATCTTGAATATTTCTTTGATACATTTCTTTTGGAAATATTCATCTCCCACCGATAGGGTATCATCGATAAGAAAAATGTCGGGGTCCATGTGCACCGCTATCGCGAAAGCCAGGCGCACGAACATACCCTGGGAATAACATTTTACCGGCGCATCTATGAACTTGCCGATCTCGGCAAAATCAATGATCTCCCGGCATCTTATTTTAACTTGGTCCCTATGCAGCCCAAAGAGTTCAGACTGCAAGAAAACATTCTCCCTCCCGGTCAATTCCAACTGGAAACCTGCGCCCAGCTCCAGAAGCCCGCTTACCTTGCCTGAAATCTCTATTTTCCCGCGGTCGGGATTTAACATACCGGCAATTAATTTTAGAATGGTCGATTTACCTGACCCGTTTTCACCGATGATCCCCAGGGTTTGGCCTTTTTCCACGGAGAAACTGATACCCCTCAAGGCCCAGAAGTCTTGCCATGAGGCCTTGCCCTCAATAATGAACTTTATACGGTACATTTCCCAGGCATCCTGAAACTTGATTATAGGCATATTAGATACGTTTTAAAACGCTGGATTCAAGCCAAACCGAGACCGCAAAACCGGCAAATAAACTAAGGAAGGCCCATCCGATAACCCCAAAAAAAGTTATTGTATCCGGCGCCCTGCCATAAAGGATTATCTCCCGGTAACAGAGAATAAATGAAGACATGGGATTTAAATTAAAAAACCACTGGAATCTAGCGGGGACCATTTCTATGGAATAAAAAACCGGGGTAGCCCAGAACCAAAACATTAGCAATATCCCCAGCAGATGCTCCAGGTCACGTAAGACTATATTAATTACGCTGAATAACAAACCGATCCCAGAGACGAAAAAATAGGTCAACAAGAAAATAACCGGCAATAAAGTGGCCGCCGGAAGGATCTCGGGGTTACGGAAAAAGAATGCCGGATAAACAATGCACCAGCTTATAAGGAAATTCATGAAATAAGACAAGACGCAGCTTAAAGGCAGCACCTCTTTCGGCAAACTAAACTGGTGGAGGACGCTCTTCTGGGCTAATAAAGAAGGGGCGGCTTCGGATAATGCCCCGGAAAAAAACATCCAGGGCAAAATACCCGCCAGGACAAACAAGGTAAAATCCTCTATTTCGGCCTTAAAAACAACGGTAAACACAAAGGTTATTACCAATGCCATCAAAAGAGGATTTATTATGACCCAGAAGAGGCCTAGGAGAGAGCCAGCATACTTGGCTTTAAATTGCTTCAATGACATGCTCCACAAAGAACGTCGGTAAGAATATATTCTCTGAATTTTTTCTGCAATTAATTTCAAGGACGCTCCGCTATTAACCACTGGATTATCTTAGCCGTTTAATCTTTGGCTTTTTCTATACGTTCAATCGAGTCCCGGTAAAAAATCAGCTCTCCCTGCGTTGAGCCGAGCCAGACCTCCAGGATCACTTTATCCTGCTGCTCCTTCTTTATCCTTCCCTGGATTTTACGGCCGTTCTTCAAATAGACCCAGTCCCGGCCTTGCGGATGAGCCTTTATCCCAATCAAAGATTGCTCTCTTAATCTGGAGAGCGCATCATTGATGAATTTTTCTGCTCCGGACAACTGCTTGGCTTTTTCTAAAGTCTTTAGCGCCAGGGCATGTTTATTCATTTTCTCATATATGCGGGATAAAGTAAGATACGCCTCCCTGTAGCGGGGATATAAAGAAACCAGCCTTTCTGCCACCTCTTGCGCCTTGCCTGGTTCATTGATGCCGTTTAATGCGTACGCATAATTATTCAGCGCAACAGGATCATTGGGGAAGCTTTTGAGTTTTTCCCGGCAATACTTTATTTCCTGCTGGTATTCACTAATGGCCTCTTTGTTCCTGCCCAGGTTAACGTAGATATCAGCCAGGTCGTTATGCAAATTGGGATAATCATTTTTTAACACCCTTATCTTATTATATTCCGAGATTGCCTGATCAAACATTTTGTTATCACGATAAACACTGCCCAGGCTATAAATATAATCCGCGTTATTCGGATCAAGACTGACCGCCTTCTTTAAATAAGCCGCCGCCTCCCCGTAACGTTCAAGCCGCATTAATAATAATCCCAAGTCATTATAATTGGACGCGTCCTTACTGCCCAAAGACACTGCCTTTTGCGCATAGAAAAGCGCTTTCCCGGTATCTTTTTGTTCAAAATAGAGATCGGCGAGCACCTTATAGGCATAATAAAAATCCGGGTCTATTGCGATGGCCTTGTTCAGATTTGTTTCGGCATTGCTGTAATCTTGCTCCGAGAAATAATAATATCCGAGGGTATAATAGGCCAATGCGTTGCCGGGGCAGGAGGAAAAAACATTCTTTAGCACAGGGATAGCTTCTTTATTATTCTGCGCCAGGAACAGCTCCGTGCTTTTGGTTAATGCATCGGCAAAATAGAGAAAGCAGCAATGCTCCCGGGAATCTTTTAATGTCTGGTCTCCCGGGATTTTTTCTTCAGCCTGGCTAAGGGTCTTGAGGGCTTCCTCAAATTTAGCGTTCTGTGAATACAGATACGCCAAACTGTCGTAAGCCTTGACAGAAACAGGATTGATATTTATTGTTATTTTGTATTCGCGTATGGCCCCATCATAATCCCCGCTTTCTCTATACGCCTCTGCCAAGCCCAGGTGGGCTGACCATAACCCCGGATTGATCCTGACAGCTTTTCCATAGGAATTTATGGCCTCTTTATATGAAGAGCTCTCAAGATAACGATCCCCCTGGTCACAAAAAAATTTCCCAAGCTTGCTCCAGACCAGGAATATAAAAATTGCCAGTAAAACTAAAAGCAGTAAATATTCAATTGCCTTCTTCATGGTTTAATCTGCGAGGCTGCCCTTTTTCCGTCAAGTATTGTATCTTCCATAGACATATATTCCCAGCTTCCATAACGGCCGCAGACAATTATATTGTTGGCTGATAAAAACTCTTTTATTGCCTCAGTTGCCCGGTTATAATGCCGGTCGTAAATAGGATACCCGTATTTAATATCATTTGCATCCAAAACCAATACCCTGTTTTTTTCACTCAAGATCCCGCTCCTGTGGAGGTCTTTTAAAACCTGCTTAACAATCTTTTTTCTGTTGATCGGCCTGTTTTTTGAATATGAAACCTCCGCGTATAAAGAGCTCTTGCCGCTAGGCGCGTTATTACCGGAAAAGTTGTGGAAAAATCCGACCCTGAAGAAAATGGTTTCTTTCTGCGGAAAATACACCCAGTGCTTGTTATCCTGGCAGCTCCCTTCTACGCCAAGATTCAAATTAAAAATCGAATTCCAGCGCAGCTTCTTAAGGCTGCTGATAATTTTCCCGGGCAAGGGATTAGCTATCTTTATCAACTCAGGCAATGGAATTGTCGAGATCAGCGTATCAAATCTTTCCCTGCCGACACCTTTAATAGTTATCTCTTTTCTTTTAAGGTCAATTACGCTGATGCAGCAGCCCTTGGAAATGCCTCCTATTTGTTTTTCAAATATCCGGGGAAGCTGGTCAATCCCGCCCTTTACGGGATACCAAAAAGTGGCGCTATAACCAAAACGATTCCTGTCTTCTGTAAAGAAAGCGTTGATTATATCGGATATTCCGGGTTGGGGAATAAATTTATCCGACCAAGGGCAACTCATCCTGCTTAAAGAGGCCAACCAGAATTTCTTGTTGTAAGGGACCATAAAATGCCTGGCGATGCCTTTGCCAAAGGTACTATTTATCCACTTCAGGAAATTTGCCTGGCTATTGCCGGCCCGGGGTAATTTGCTGGCACGAATAAATTCCAAGAAGCATTCCACTGCGATCTCCCTGGGCAATGCGCAAAGATTGGCCTGAAATGGATAGCGGATAAAAATACCGAAACTATTGACCCAGGCATTTCTTTCATGGCGCGCCAGATGGCCATTTAGTAAGCTCCCGACCAATTTCAGCGCGTAGCTGTTCCGGAAATGCAGGAGGTGGCCGCAATAATCAAATACGAAATTCCCTGCCCGTTTAGAGCGGCACAAGCCGCCGACTATATCCTCTTTCTCAAATACAGCGGATCCTATCCCCCTTTTCTTAAGATGCCAGGCAGCGCTTAAGCCTGCCAGGCCCGCCCCTAAAATAATGATCTTTTTCTCAGACATTTGCTTCTATCTTAACCAGTCTCAGGAATATACCTGTGCTAAACAAGAAAACAGCTATAATGATGCCTGCTGCAAAGGGGTTGTTTACCCTGGTCAGGAGAACCCCGCAGCCGGCAAAGATGGAAGACAATAGATACATGCCCAAAATCGTTTGCGTCTTTGAAAAACCCAGGGCACCGATCTTTAACGCAATATGGTCATTGCTTTTTTTAAAAGGGGGCCTCCTCTTAATTATCCTGAAGATAATAAGCAATATCGTATCCGTGATAGGCAGGCCGAGGATGATCACCGGGCTCAGCAGCGCAAAAGCATTGGCGTCAGAGGCATAATGGGTAATTAACGCAATGCATGAAATGAGCATCCCTAAAAAATGGCTGCCGGAATTGCCCAGATAGGCCTTGGCGGGAGGAAGATTAAAGATCAAGAATCCGCAAGCGGCCCCGCAGAGGATCAGGCTTAAGAGCTGCACATTTAAGTCCAGGCTTAATAAACCTATCAGCAGGAATGCGCTGCCGACGATAAGCGCGGTACCTGCGGCCAGCCCATCTATAATATCAAGTAGATTAAAAGCGTTGGTCACGCCTAAAATCCAGAAAAAACTAATTACGGCATTGCCCAAAAACCCGACATAAACAATGTCGGTCCTTATGCCGGATAAAATCAATAAACTGGCGCAAAATGACTGGACCAAGAATTTCTGCGCTACCGACAATTCCCTTAAATCATCAACTATGCCGAAGAATAAAACCAGCGCGGAAGCCACCGTTACCACTAATACCTTACCCAAGGAAAGGCCAAACGTAAAAATAGCTAAAGATAAAGAAAAAACAAAAGCCAACCCTATCCCCAATCCTCCTACCAGAGGGATATTGCCCGCTTTAAGTATTTTGTGCCTCAAGCTAAGCCTTGCCAGTGAAAATGCGCCGAGCATGCTGGAAACCATGGCAGCGGTAAAGATAAACAGATATTTAAACATTTTTTCCGTTACACAAGGAACTAAAATAGACCCCTTCGGTATTCTTCACCATTTTGCTTAACAAAAACTCACCCGAACCGATAGTTTCCCTGCAAAGCCTAGAAAATTCATTTCTTTGCGCGGGATCTTTCAATAATGCGCAAACTCGGTTACACATGAAGCGCATATCACCTTCCTTAACCAGATAACCGGTTCTTCCGTTTGTAATTAACTCCCTGATACCGCCGGTATCGGTGGCCACCACCGGGATCCCCGCAGCCATTGCCTCCAGGACCGCTATCGGCATGCCTTCCCATCGCGAAGTAAGCACAAAAACATCCAAAGAAGACAAAATCAAAGGTATGTCATTGCGCCAGCCTGCTAGAATGATATCCCCTTCCAGCTTAAGTTTCTTTATCAGGGAGCAAACCTTATTACGTAATTCCCCGTCGCCTGCAAGGATGAATTTAGTGCCGGGGAACTCTTTTTTAACAGCGGCGGCTAATTTTATAAAATCCAGAGGGGATTTCTGCCCCTTAAGGCAGGCAACCGTACCTACGACAAAACCTCTACCGGATAACCCCAGTTTTTCCCTGGCGGTAAAAGATGCGGGGTCATTATTGAATTCCCCTTTATTTATGGCGTATTTTATGAGTTCATACTTATCCTGGCTGCTGACCTCATGAGCCAATCCTTTATCTTTGTCGGACCGGGAAACCACAATTATTTTGCTGGTAAAAGACGCGCAGATCTTTTCTAAAAACAGATACAGGTGATACGCAATCTTATGCTGATGATCGTGAAAACTCCAGCCGTGAACCGTATGGATAATAACCTTGATGCCGGCTAGCCTGGCAGCGCATCTACCTAAAATTCCGGCCTTTGAGCTATGCGTATGCACCACATCTATATTATTATTTTTTATAAAAAAATACAGGAAAAAGAAAGCCAGGATATCTTTGATCGGATGAATAGGGCGCTCAAGGAACCTGCAGCGGAGGAGCCTTAAACCAGGGATCATTGCCGCCTCATCTACCAGCAAACCATCCTGTGCGGTGACAAGATAGGGACTGAATTTTTCCTTATCTAAGCCCCGGATAAGACCCAAAAGCTGCTTTTGTGCCCCCCCTAATTCCAGCTTGGTAACCACGTAAAGGATGTTGATATTCCGATCAAAACTCATTATATTATTATATTACCTTAGGGACTAAACAGCAAGTTTATTAAGCAGTTACAAATATATCGGGAGGGTATTTTCACGGTCTTGCCGGAATAATATCAAGGCCGGCCAAGTCTCTAAATAAGCCCGGGGCATCCCGGAAAACAAAACTTCTCACCCCCAAGCTGGATGCGCTTTCGATCAATTCCGGCCGGTCGTCGCAATAGAATATTTCTTCGGCAGATACCCCGAGCCTTGAGATAACCTCCTGGTAGATCAATTTGTCCGGCTTAGCCAAGCCTAATTCATAAGAAAGGAATAGCCTGTGGAAAACGTCAAACACCGGGAAATTTTTCTTCAAATATTCATAATGCAGGATGTTGATATTCGAAAGCAAAGCAGTCTGATAATCCACCCTCAACAGGTTAAGTAGGCCATAGACCTTCCGGTTCCTTGCGCTTAAAAAGAATATATCATTCCATATAGGTACAAAGGAATCATAGCTGAGTTTCAGGTCCAGCATCTCTTTAATTTTGGAATAGAATTCCTGCGGGAGAATCTTTCCTTCTTCAAAGACCGCGGTAACTTGCGAATCAAAAAAGAGGTTATATATTTCAAGAGGGCTTTTTGCGCAGAAACCCGAGATTCTTTGCGCTGCCCGCTTATGGTTAAAATCAACCAGGACATTGCCCAGGTCACACAAGATCACCTTTATCCGGCTATTACGCATCATCAATTCCCTTTATCCTGGTTCTTACGGAAGAGATCCAAGAACCTGTCTTCATATTCTTTATAGATATTCCATTTGTCCAGCTCGACCTTTAATTCATTGGCCTTGGCGATGTTTGACTTGCTTTCCTCAAAAAGCTTTTCGATTTTCTCTTTTACGGAGGCGGGCAGCTTGGTAAGTTGGCTTAAGGTTTTCTTGATCAACTCCACCTCGTCCTCGCCAATCGGCCCGGACTGTCCAGGGGTCCCCAGCTTAAGAAAATCCAAAAGCTTATTGATCTCATTCTCCATGGTGAGGGCCTGCTCTTTTAGCGGTCGCACATCTATCCCTATGTTCAATATTTTTCCCAAAGCCTCCAGCACCGCGGCAGAGGCCTTGGGGTTTTCGATCTGAATAGTATAAAGCGGGATATCCCCGAGCAGGCAAAAACCTTTAAATCCGGCTTTCTTGGCCATGCCCAGAAAGAGGCCGTTCATCCCGCTGATCTGGCCTTCTTCCAGCGTCCTAAAATTGTATTTCTCCAGGCTCTCCTTGATCTTGCGGTCGGTAGCCGCAAACCATACGGCTGAATCCTGCATGTGGTCGGTTGCCTGCGGCATAGAGGCAAAGCTTACCACTACCTCTACCTGGAATTTCCTGGCCAGGGCCAGGATCTCCTGAGAATACTTATCCGCCTTGGAAAGGTCAGGCTGGGCATTGCTTAAAAATATGACCAGGTCATTCCTGCCCGCTTTATTCCTCCAAAAATAGAATTTACTCTCCGGCAATTGCGGGGCTTCCAATATCCCGGAGGTTATTAAGCTCCCGGTAAGATAAAAAAACCCTTCCGCCTCAATACTGGCCAGCTCCTCGGCTTTCAGGTGTTCCACCAGATAGTTTGCCGCCTTAAATGCCACATCCCCCATCCCCGGCCAGGCCACAACCAGGTAAGGTTTTTTAAGGCGCACCCTGCGCTTGATCTTCAACATTTCCATTTTAGCTCCTTGGTTAACCTGCTTATGAGAATCTATAATTCTTAAGGAACTCGGTTAAAACCTTTGCACCTTTATATAAATTACTGACCCTGACATATTCATCCGCAACATGCGCGCAGCCTTTGGTGCCGAAGCCGGTGGCAACAGCCGGAATATTCCTGGCTTTAAAGAATGTGATCACACTTGCCCCTTCCATACCGCTGATACGTGCCTTCACTTTAATTCTTCGCATCGCCGAAATCAAACACGTAACCAGCGGATGCCCGGGGTCAATATAATACGGCTCCTGGATACCCTGGATATCGATCTTAAAATTACGGCTGTAGCCAGCGATAGTCTTCTTTAGATTCTCTAAAATCCCCTTATGGCTTGTCCCGGGAAGGAAACGGAAATCCAGCTCGAATTCACACCAGTCGCTGACCACATTCACCTTATCCCCGCCTTTTATGATACCAACATTAACCGTGGGCTCCCGCAAATACCTGTTCTTTTTATAATCTATTTTTTGATCCTTAAGGTCGATAATTATCCTGGCCGCTATATCTATGGCATTAACGCCCAGCCAGGGATAGGCCCCGTGCGCTTTCTTGCCTTTAATGGATACCTTCAGGTGCATCAGTCCTTTCTGTGTAACCACGACCTCGAAATCATCCGCATCCAGGACCACTGCCGCGTCTACCTTTAATATCGAGCGTTCCAATAAAGGTATCAGCCCCAGGAATGAACCGCTTTCCTCGTCGCTAGTTGCGGCGAATACCAAGTTATAATCAAGCCCGAGACCCTCCTCAACCAGGCAGTGGATAGCCTCCAGGGCGCTGGCGACATTCCCTTTGCAATCCGTTGCCCCTAATCCGTATATCTTGTCTCCGCGGATTTTACCGGCAAAAGGATTGTTCCTCCAGCTTTTTCCCGCGGGAACAGTATCAAGATGCGGGGTAATTAGAAGGGATTTATCGGTTTTCCCTTTGAGAAACGCGATTACATTTGTCCTTTTGTTTTTAAAGCTGCATGTTTTAACTTTCAGGCCGAGAGAGCGCAAATATCCGGCTACAAAATCAGCTACCCTGGATTCATCTCCAGGAGGATTCTGGGAATCCAGGCTGATTAATCTCCGGATAGTAGAGATCAGGCGTTTTTTATTGACCATGGAGAGGGCAGGTCAGGCATTTAGGGTCGAGCTTACGGCAGTAATCCTTAGCCAGCCTTACTAAAAGGGCATGGTATTCATTAAACATCTTCGCGTTGTCTTTAAGATTGCGCATAAAAATATCCTGGACATAGGCGTAATCAGCCTTCTCTTCAATTAATCCGTGGCGTGAAAATATTCTTTTGGTGTAGGCATCCACCACAAATACCGGCTTATTCAAAGCATAGAGCAGGATCGAATCCGCTGTTTCCGGGCCTATCCCTTTTACCGAAAGCAGAAGCTTGCGCAATTTCCGCGCTCCTTCTTTCGACATCTCCTTAAAGTCACCCCGATATACCCCAAAAAAGAATTTCAGGAACTCTTTGATCCTGCCGGCCTTGACATTATGGTAACCTGCGCTTTTGATCAGGGCGGAGATCTTGGCCGGGCTCATCCGAAAAAGTTTTCTAGGCTCCAACACATTTTTGGCCTTAAGCCTGGCTATGGCCTTTTCAACATTGAGCCAATTAGTCCCCTGGGTAAGGATCGCGCCTATGATAATCTCAAAACTATCCTCCGCGGGCCACCAATGCTGGGGGCCGAATTTGGAATAAAGCCTGCGAAAAATAAGCTTTAATTTCCGCCGCATCACTTAAGTTCCAGGGGATTATAACCGTAATAGGCAAAGATGGCATAAGCAGTTCCGGATACCGAACCGGTATGCTTGCCTTTTGGGGTCATCCAGCCGTGACCAGTGTCCACAAAATCCTGCGTCGCATATGGCAGGCAACCTTCCCCCTGTCCCGAAGGAGAAGGGCTGGAAATGATCATGCTCCCTAATTGTGCAAGGTAATTATCCGCTTTATTCTGGTAAAGGGCGGCTTTATCCGGCTGGCCTGTATTAGAATAATAATCCGCCATGATCTTATAGGAGACGACCATCTGGGCGGTCCATTCGCTTGAAACCACCCCTCCGCGGCTGACATGGCGCTGGGGGGCGAAATCAAATCCCTGGATCTTAACGCTATGGCCGGAGGGACGGATAAAATCAACCTCCGCTTTGCAATTCTCCTCGACAAACTCCATTATTTTATCCGGATCCATGCCCAGCTCTTTTAGCCTTTCCGGACCGATAGCGGCGATGGACCAGGCATAGGTATCGGTGGCAATCGTAGAATCGCCTTTGCCGCGCTTAATCGGCAGATCATCCTTGCCATAAGTATTACGCACAAGCCAACCCAATGTAACCTCGGCTGCCTGGCTATATTTTTCCTTGTTTGTAACCTCGGCGAGTATCTTGAAAAAGGCATAAGCATCCAGATTATGCTCTGTGGAATACCAGCCCATCTGCGGGCCGCCGCGTATACCGTAGTCGCTATCGGCCTTCTGCAGCTTTATTATATTCTCGGCGATCTCTTCGGCTATTGGCATATATTGCATCTCCCCGGTTTTCCGGCTGTGCTGGATAATGGCAATACCCAGCCAGATATTCGGTCCGCAGTGCATGACATATTCCGCCGGCGAGCCGGTATCGGCGTAATAAGCATTTAAAAACCAACCCTCCTCCCTTTGCGCCTGATTGGCAAAAAAATCCAACAGTTTCTTTGCCTGGGCATAATCATCGAGGTTGGTAAAGACCTGGATCATCAACGCCTGATCATAGGTAAAGGCCCAGTTGGTAATATCCTCGTCCCCCTCAAAGCTCGTCAGCAACCCCGTACGCGGATTCTGGTGGATTTTAAGCCACTGGTGCATCTTGTCCAGGTTTGCCTTGGTCAAGATCGCCTTCCTGGTATCCAGGCGCAAAGATTCCTCTTGGACCGTCTTTTCGCTGATCTGCAGCATGGCCAGTTCTGCCTGCAAAAGATCCCTCTCCCTAGTAAGCCCCAGGATCAGGTCATTTAATTCCTTTGTCTTATCAACGGCAGCGGGCTCCTGGATGCTCTTTTTTTCCGAGGCGGATTTGATCCGTAAGACCAGCGACTTGATCTTCTGCTGCAGCATAGCCCTCTGCTGGGCTATTTCTTTTATCCTCTGTTTGGCAAGATCGGATTCATGTAATACTCCGACCAGCTCTTCAACAAGCATCTTGTTCTTGTGCGTCAACTGGATATTCAAATAGGCTCCGAGAGCCAAAAAGATGCTTAAGCAGACAATAAGCGAGATTGTAACCGGCATAGAGAGCTTCTTTATCCGGGCATAGCGCATAAGCGTATTATTCTCGGAAGGATTGATCTGTTCGTAGGATAGACCGATAAGGTAGCGGTTAGGATAACCCGGGACCTCCTTGGTCCAGGCTACTGCGGTAAAGGCGATTATCGGGTTTTTAAGTAAGGGGACATCTGTTTCTATGGATATTTTGGCCTTCTTTTCCTGGATCAGCTTGAAAAGCTCAGCCGAGAGGCCGTTCACTGACAGGCATATTCCACCGCGGCCGATACTGTTGGTAAACCCCTGTATCCAGGAGGAAAGCGCCTTGGACTCATCCGGGCTCTCCAGGCGGAACTGTACGGGAAGGACAGTATCCAGGCGGATATACTTTCTGCGCTCAACTCCAAAATCAACTTTAGTTTTAAACCACATTTTTCTACCGTTTAAAGGTGGACCGCATTAAACCCAGAAAGCCCCCGCTTTTAAGGCAGGTGTAACGGGGTAAATGTTACGAATTATATTTTATAACAAATACGCTTTAATGCAACCTGAATATTCTTTCAGGCGATCTCAAGGCTCAAAATATTATCCACGCGAAAAACGCGCTCCTCTTTTTTTAAACAACAATACCCCACAAGATATTTATGCCCTTTATCCTGTTTTATCTCTTTTGGGATGACCTGGCGCTCGGTTACCTGGGCATTCTGCGTAGAGATGTAACGTATCTTTAATGTCGCCTTTAGATCAATGCATTCCTGGATCTTAGAGGCCTTCTGCTCATTGGAACTTTCCAGTAATCCCGGATTAAAAGCAAAAAGGCCCAGGAAGCCGGCAAAATCAGTTATCCCCTTGGTGCGGCAGGCCTTTTTTAGCTTATCAAAAACCTCCCAGGTCATCTGCACGTCGGAAAAAGCGCGGTGCTCCTGTTTTGATTTAACCCCCAGTTTATCCGCCACAAACCAGAGCGCGTATCGGCTCAATCCCGGCATAAGCCTTCTTGCCATGGTGAGCACGTCAAAAACAACCATATCGCTAGGCGCCGAAAGAGAGATAAGCTGAAGCTCATTATTCAGAAAGCCTAGGTCAAACTCCGCGTTGTATGAACAAAGGCAGCTGCCCCGGATAAATTCCAGGAATTGCGGGATGACCTCTTTAGGGGATTGGGCTGATTGCAGCATCTGAGAAGTTATTTTATTTACCGCGAAGGCTGCTTCGGAAACAGGATAACCTGGGTTAACTAAAGAAGAAAAGGTGGCGATCTTCTCCCCGCCCTTAAATCTTAAGCCCGCGATCTCAACTATGCGGTCTCCGGCCTGCCAGTTAAGACCGGTGGTCTCGGTATCAAATATAGTAAATTCTACCTCATCAATATCTTTATGCATATCTGGTTACAATATAGGCCGAGATTAGCCGCAATGGCTTATAAGAAAGCTTCACCTTGCGCAGATTATCCAGGCCCGAATCATCCATTATATTAATGTATTTGTAGCTCCTTAGCCCTTCGCAAAAACTCTTGAAGATGAATTGCGCCAGGCCCTTGACAGAAAGATCGGTTATCTCACAAAGCACGCAGAAGGTGTCATTGTTCAACTTGTATCCGAATGTAAATCCCCCGATCTTATTATTCACCTTAACGACAATCCCCTCAAAACCCAGATGCCTGTAATCAGCCAAAGCGGCTTTGATCGCCTTGCGGTTATCCTCAAGCATCCCGCAATAGATATCATCGCTGCATTGCCTCTTTCGGCCATCCAGCCACAAACTGAATAAACCCAGACACCCATCCTTATCAGCCGGATCCAGCCTCCTTACATCAAAATCATAATGCTTGATAAAATAATTATAGGAGGAGCGCTGGGATTTAAATCTCTTCCCCCTTAACAGCGCCATATCGCTGCGCGAACAAAGATAATCCGGATATTTATCGCGGCAGCAATAACCCGATGACCGGTAATATGCCAGGTCCGGCTCTTCAACATTTTCAATCCGGGAGATATCCTTATTCTTATTAATTGCGTCCATGATCGCAAAAGCCTGCTTTGCAGCCAGGGGATTTGGCTCTTTTCCTAGGGGAGGAAGATACATAAAGCAGCCAGTCTTGTCAGAAAAAAATACGCAAAGGCTCTCCCGGATCACAACCCACTGGATATCAAAGAGGGGCTTCCAGATATAGATGTTAGAAAGAGAAAAGGCCGCCAGTTCATGCCTGGAGAGGCTAAGGTATTTATTGAATAGCTTTTGGTCTTTTAAAACCAGATTATTTAGTGTCACGGGGCAGTCGTAATTCAATAACCTCCCTTACCTCTTCATACGCCTGGATGATCTGCGGGTTATCTTTAAGGGACTTAAGCTGTTTTGACGAGTTAAGGTAGGAGGAAATATAGGCAATATACTCACGCATCTCCGGGGTATCTATTCTTTCTGTGACATATGGGCAGTTCAGGTCAACGGTCAGAAGCACCTTGCCCTTACGCAGGCTGATCAGAAAAGGATAAAGCCGGCATTCAAGGGGCCGAAAATCATAAATCCTGCACTTGTTATCCTGCGGATTAAGACAGGCGCAGATGAAGCCTTCTCCATCGGGATTAGGTATGGGCTGTATTTTTTTCCCCAGCGTTATGGAGAGTGCGGGGATGTCTTTTTTATCGAGTAACTCCTGTATTTCCCCATCCAATAAACAGGGCAGCCATACCGAGTCCTCTTCTTTAAACCTGCAGCAACCCTGGCATTTAAGGCAGGCTTCCTGCGGCACAAATTGCCTGATCATTTGACAATGCTCCCTAATTTAAGTTTTTTATCTGGGCTGATAACCGCTAATATGTTTTCATCCGAGCCTGCCAGGATCATCCCCTGGCTTTCTACTCCCCGCAATACCGCCGGCTCCAGGTTATCCACCAGGACCACCTGCCTTCCTAAAAGTTCATCTTTGGAGTAAAAGCTTTTGATCCCGGCAACCACCTGCTTCTTGCGGTCGCCTAGATCCACGGTTAAAACCAGCAATTTGTCCGAGTTCGGATGGTCATTGACCTCTTTAATCTCGGCAATCCTTAACTCAACTTTCCTGAAATCCTCAATAGTAACCATTACTCCTCCTTGCACTAGAATTTCAACTCCGCATAAAATTCAATCTGGTAAGCGTTATTCGTTGAGCCATCCCCACGCAGAAACGGGCTAAACAAGCTCCCTTCTGTATCATCGCGCCTTTCTTTATAAAACCTGCCCGGGAAAAAACACCCACCCAGGAAACCAACCGTCAAATGTTTACTTACCTTATAATCAATATAAAGATCCGCTTCATATCCAAGATCCCGGGAGAGATATTTTCCTTCTCCGTCTAAAGTCCCCACCGGCCGGTTAAATGCCCTTAAGTAATAGCCGTATAAACTTACGCAAAGTTTATCCGTAACATTATATTCAAAGCCTATGGAAGGCATGATCAAGTTCTCAAAATCGCCCGCGAAAAATGTTGTCGGCCGCGGAACTCCGTAATTCAAGCCGTAACCACCGCCCATAGCGACGATAGGAAGCATATCCACATTGCTGGTGCTTATCGCATCCCCCAGGTTTATGTTGGTGGGGGAAAAATAACTAAAAGCGCGGTTTTTCCCCGAAACATAACGGGCTTCAGGATCCCCTGCCATATCCGGAGTAACTTTATTCCCAGAGCAAAGCAGGAATTGTAATTCCGGGACAAATTTCCCCAGGGTGTAATCTAAGCCGGAGTAAAACATGTACCCGGTATGCGCAATATCTTTGTAATCGCTGTCGGAGCTTGCGGCATATCCGAAATTATGCGCTGCCTCTAATTTCAGGGAGAGAGACTCCCCCCGAAACTCCCAGGCAGTGCCGAAAGTCCCCAGCAGGTCTTTTTTTATAGGGGCAGCGAAAAGATTGTCTCTTTTACCGCTGGAGGTATAATCCGCCAACACCCCTACATACGGCCAAAAGATCTGTTTACCCGTCCTGATCTTAACGTCGGCAGAGAAAAAATTGGCGGCGTTAGGTTCGTATTTCTGGCCCTGCTCTTTTTCCTGTTTTATATGCGGGCCTAATTGATTTTTATAAACCAGGTCGGGCCGGCAATAATAGATGCGCCATAACAAATCCTGTGTTTCTTTATACAGGGTGATCCCGTAATTTTCATAATTGCCGTTAAGGCTGAAGCCATTGCCGACCTCATAAATATAAAGCCCGGCCTTAATCCCAAAGGCATTCCTTGTCCTGGAATCAAGCCAGAATTCCTCAATCTGCGGAAACAACTCTGCCCCGCGGTACCTCTCGATTTTACCGCCGGAATTAACCAGCGTGTTGTGGATAAAAATCGGCGCGCTGTAATCATAAGGCCCGGTACGCTCAAGCTTGATAAAAAACTCATTTCCCGAATCTTTAAAATCCGCGCTAAAAGCAAGGCTGTAATCTATTCCCAGATAAACGGTATGGTCATCTTTATTATGGCTGTCCAGGCCCGCCACATTCTTAAAGCTTACCAGGTCGGTGCGCAGATACGTAGCTAATCCCAGCGCCAGATTCTCGGTATTCAGCAGTTCCTGGCTGGATACCGGAGAGGGAAAACTTAAGCCCAAAATTAAAGGAAGCCAGATTTTCCTCAGCATCTTTGCGGATTTTGGGGTACTTGCGCTTAAAGACTTAAATTTATGGCGGCACTTGCGGCGGGAAAACCTACCTTTGCCTGTTTTATTTGTGAGAATCCTCCTTGGTATTCACCTCTATGGTGCCTTCAAAGGATGTTTGGCTGCCGACCGGCAACGGTTCATTGCCTTTCCCCATCCTATCATAAATAAATGCCCGTGAACAGGTTTGTTTGTCTGTGTTCGAAATGACGGAGTGGAAGTTCCGGGTATTCGGGGCGGGGATACAGTCAAGCACTATGCTTTCTCTTGTCCTGCTATCGGTAACTCCTATCCGCCGGATATATTTACCGTCCGGGCTGCTCCAAATCCTCTCCCAGCCTTCCCTCTTCCAGCGAAACAAGGGAAATCTCCTTTCCTGCCCCCCGGAGGATATAAAATAGCGATTATACCTGTCGGGGAGCATAACTACAAACAGGATATGCTCCGGATTTATCTCCTTGGACGTCTTCATTTCTAACCGGTAGTTGATAATACCTCCCTGCCCTATCTGGAATTCCCAAACACTTTCGACCGGCAGATCTTCCCAAATACCCTCGACGATGAGTTTCGGGGGAATCTCCTTCTTGACGGTCCAGCGGGCGTTTTTCGCGGAAAAATACCATTTGCCTCCGTAAAGGATCCGGATAAAAACTCCCTCCCTGGCTGTTAACTCCCTCGTTCCCGAGAATATCCTTACCCTGCCTCTATCGAAATACAATCCCAGCTTATCCTTGTTTATCTCCTTAGAATCCTGTACGCCGAGCAGGCGGTCAAATAACTTATCTTCGGTATCAACAAAGGAGAGCGTACCGGTAAAAAGGTCATACCTTTCCGGGATAAGCGATAGGTTACGGGAGCCGCATGCCGACAAAAAAACCTGTCCTCCGGATAAATAGCCCATTCTGCGCATAGAGATTCTCCAGATGATCCCCTTTTTGTCGAAATCCAGGAGCAGGGCGGGAAGAGCCTGCCCTGTTTTAAGAGGGGCCTTCTTTATCCCGATAGAAGAATAAATCCTCCCTAAATTTATATTCTGCCTTGAATTGAAAAAAGGGATATCCCCCCTGGTATGCTTTCCTATCCACCTGTTATACCCGGGCTTCAAGCAGAAATTAACATTGAAATCGCGCAGGTTAATTGATTTTTGCGGCTCCAATAGCACCTGCCAAACCAGCCTGCTTTCCTTTACGGTAAATTTCCACACCTGCCTTAAAGCCAAAGCAGGAGAGTAGCCAATAGCGGTTATCTCGTTAGGAGAGGTTTTCTCGATTTCCCAGGAGAAATCCGCTCCGCTATAAGCGATACCGCCGGCAGAAAAGGAAACCCCGAGCCCTTTTTTGCCGGTTAACTCCCGGCCCTCCCAGGATATACTGGCCTGCCCCTGGCTAAAAAATAACCGCAGGGGACCTTCTTCTATATGGCGGAGGTCCTGCAATCCTTTTAGCAAATCAAGTTCACTTTTTGCCGTGTCAAAACTGAGCGGCCGGGAAATCTTTCTCTCTAAAATATCCTTGGTTTCTTTATTGACATATATGGTGGCCTTATAACTCTTGGTCTTGACTGTCTTTAACTCTGCAAGCCTATTTTTAACGGCATTGAATGCCCTCTCTTCTCTTTGTACATAGCTCCTGAAGTCATACCACGTGCTAAATTGTTTATACCTTTTAAGCGCGGGGTTATTCTCTGCCGGATAAAAACGATTGCCATTGATAACCAGGTCGGCCTGGGCCAATTTTCTCCTGACATATACCTCAGAATCAGCCGGCTCAATATTAAATAATTTAATGGAGAAGTCGTAGAGTGAAACCTTGTTCCGTTTGATAGCGTTATTTAACCTTATCCTGCTGTAAGCGGTGTGCAACGAAGGATAATGATTTACCAGGACGATCTTAGCCGAACCCTTGGCCTCAACAATGATATTAATAAGCCTCTGTGTCTCCTCAAGGATATCTTTGTCCGGGCTTACCCTGGTAAAGGCGATCTTTCCCATAAAAGGGGTATAGGCAGTGCCCCAGGCCAAATAAATCTGCTTATTAAAATGGCTCATGTACATATAATTCATTAGAAACAACGATACGAATATAGCTAGGGAAACAAGCCTGAGCCTTCGGCTCAGGGAAAGCAAAATTTTATACATACCGCAGGATGTTATCAGCGCAATGGCGGGTAAACAACTTGCCGTGTAATACGCCGCGCGTATCCCGGAAATATAGTAATACAGCGAATGGAATACATACGGGAACAGGAACCAGGAGATGATTATAGCCTTATATTCTGATTTGGACCGCAGAAAGAACGGCAGGCTTACCGCGAAAAAGAAAAAACCCGGGGTACTCAACTGGATATTAAACAATTCTTTGAAATAAATGAGCAGCGACCCTATGTCAATCTTATTCTGTCCGGCCATCATGGCGTGGGATACCCCGCTGACCCCATCCAGGTAATAATTAACCCGCAATGCAACGACGTTGAAACCAAAGAGCAAGAAAAAGAGGGCCAGAAATAACGTAAGAGAGATAAGCGCATTTCGGTAGTAAACCTTGATATGGGCGGGATCTTTTCTGTTATGGGCGAATGATTGCCAGAGATAGATCAGGGTGGGCACGAGAAGAAAGGCAGCCGGTTTCTCGAACTTGAGTTTCAGCAACATAATACAGGAAAGGGTCCAAAGAATTACTTTCTTGGTGTTCTTAAAATAGTTCGACGACAGGAGGGCGTATATTCCCAGACTCACAAAGGCCGTGTTGGCCAGGGAAGTAAAATAAATGCGCAGATACCCGAAAGTTCCTGGACACATCAACATATAGAAGGCAGCCAGTATCCCCACATACCTATTCTTGATCATAACGCCGATCTTGTATGTAGAGAAAATAAGGATTATAAGGAAAATAAAATTATGGTACACGGCTGTATCCATAGAGACGCCGAATAAGTAAAAGAAAGGCCAGGTAAATACATCGTAAATTGCCCTGTCCGGGGCAAGCGAACCGAATGTTATCTGTAAGCTTTTGGCCTTGATAAGTTGGCTGGGTAAATCGTATACGGAGTAATATTTACGCACTGAAGAAATGAGGGACTGCTCCAGGAAATTAAAGTAATTATCCAGCTTCAGGAAGATGACATTGTGAACAATATATAACCCGCAAAAGACCAAAAAAAGTATAAAGACGAGATCTCTCTTTTTATTGATATTTGTCTGCATGTTAATTTAGAAACCGCTTTTTAAACAAGGTTCCTGTTCCGGACAGCATACCAGATAATAGCAAAAAGATCTTTAAGGGACAATACGGAAAAAAGATTAACGACCTTCAGAGGATCAGTTAGATACACGGCGGCGTAACTCCGCGCGGCTATTCTCCTCCTGCTGCTGAACAGGTTTACATCCTGGAGTTTCCAACCCTGCCTTCCCTGGCATGCCTTTTGGTATAACTCGCTGCCCGGCAGCAAAGTAAAATTAGAAAAATGGGTAATTTCCGAGCGTATCCTCCTGGCAACTCCGATAGTCTGCCGGAGCATCCGGCGGTCTTCCCAGGGAAATCCTACCATAAAAAAAGCCCAGGTCTTAATGCCCGCCTCCCTGCACCAGATCACGCATTCCTCTACCCGCTTAAGATCAAGGGCTTTCTTTAATCTTTTTAAGGTTATTTCGCTGCCGCTCTCCGGCGCAAAGGCAATCATCCAGAACCCCGCATCTTTCATCTTAAAGATAAGCCGCCGGTGCATAGTATCGGCGCGTACGCCGTTGGTGAGCTGCAGGCTGACCTTAATATTTTTTTCTATCAGCAAATCGCAGATAGCCTCCGTCCGTTTGGCATCCAGCGTAAAATTATCGTCATAGATGGCGATCTCCCTGACCCCCAGGACCTTGGCCTGCCACTCTATTTCTCTGACCACATTTTCCGCTGAGCGGGCCCTGAATTTACTTCCCAGGGTCTTTGAACAAAAAGTACAGCTAAAAGGACAGCCCCGTGATGATATGAGGCTGGCCACCGGAACCCTTCTTTTTACCGGTGTGTAATAACGGTCCAGGGGAACCTTCTGCAGGGCGGGGAAAGGCAGGCGGTCTAACTCTTCCATATAAGGAGCAGGCCCTCTAAAATTCCAGGCGCCCCCGGAAGGATCCTTAAGGTAATACCCTCGCGCCTGAGCGGGATCTTTTCTTGTAAGATAGCCGAGAAAGCTCTCTTCTGCTTCAGATATAAAGATGGCCTCCACCGGCCAGGAAAAGAAAAATTCAGGCAGGGTGGTAGGAAGCGGCCCTCCTATAACAAGGGGCAGGCGGGGGTAAAGGTTATGAATCCGACGGACTAAACTAATGCTGTTTTCAATATTGGCGACATTGATGCTCAAACCTATAAGCCGATAATTACCCGCGGAGGCTATGTCCAACTCGGTTATGTTCTCATCAACCACGTCGACAAAAAAACCGTTCTGCTCCAGATACGCAGCCAGATACAAAATCCCCAGAGGCGGGAGATGATTTATGTAATCGCCTCTCCGACGAGGCGAGGCCGTAATCAATAGGATTTTACCCGCGACCATAAATATGCTCCTAGAATAACATCTTTGACATATGCCATGCGGATTTAAGATATCCCCCAAGCATCTCATAAGACCTGATCTTACCGACTTGGCGCATGATATACGAAGGGCGGAGCATGAGGCGTCGGTAAGCCATTCGCTCAAGCTGGGCCAGCCGCTCCCGCTTGACATAGAGAGTATCCATGGCGGCAGAGGCATAGTTAAAATCCGCGTAAGAGCCTTCCTTAGCCAAAAGCCCCATATCTTTTGCTTCCGCAAAGAGAGGAGTGCCGGGAAAAGGCACGGCCAGGGAAAAGTTAAAGATGTCTCCGTCCAACTCTTCGGCAAAAGCAAGGGTGTCCATAATATGCGACTCGCGCTCCCAGGGAAATCCGATAATAAAGAATAGATACGACTGGATCCCCAGCTTCCGGCAAAGCCTTACCGCAAGCCGGGACTGCTCCTTGGTTATTCCCTTCCTGATCCGCTGCAGGGTCTCTGTGCTTCCGCTCTCAATCCCGAACCCTAACGCAAAACACCCGGCTCCTTTCATGGCGATCAGCATCTCTTCGTCAATATTATCTACGCGGCCGTTCGTAGCCCAGCGTATCGCAAGCCCCCTGCCGATGATACGCCGGCATATCTCCATAACCCATCTTTTATCAAGGGTAAAACAATCGGCGCGTAACCAGAAATCGTTGATCCCGTACTTCTTTACACACTCTTCCAGTTCATTGGCCACGGAAGCGGGGCTGCGCTTCCTCACGCTCCTGCCGTCTGCCAGAGGAGCAAGGCAAAAGGTGCAAGAAAACGGACAACCCTTGCTTGTCAAAACCAGCCCCATTTTTCTGCCGTTATCCGGCATCCTGTAGAGAGAATTGTTTGTGAGATCCCGTTCAGGAAAAGGCAGATAATCCAAATCTGCGGCTGTTTGCCGGGGGGGGTTAACCACCCCGGTATTGCCCTTGCGCCAGGTCAATCCCCTAGTCTCATCAATGGGCTTTCCAGCCAGGAGCTCTTCCCAGGCTGCTTCCGGCTCCTGACGCAGGAGAAGATCCATTTCAGGATAATGTGCAAACAACTCTTCGCCTGTCCGGGTAAAGACCCCCTTGGCTACGGTCAAAATAAGGTTGTTAAATTGTTTGGCTATCGTAAAGGAGCGCATATCCTCTCTGCAAGTAGCCAGCGTTAGACTGGCCAGAAGGAGATCTGGCCGCAAGCTCGCGATATCCCGCCCGACATCCTGCCACCCTGCTTTCTGGGCAGGGTAGTCGCGGATCACCGCCTCCACACCCTGCTTCCTGCATATAGCAGCTAGATACATAAGGTCCAAGGGTGGCCGGATTATGTTCACGGATTCTGACTCCGTTAATGCCTGGCAACGCTCATAGCGGTCATATAACCCTGTCGGAGGATTAATTAACAGCGCCTTATTAAATCGGGCTTTCTTAGGCTCAATCATAGTAAGCATCCTTAAAATCTATTGGCGAGGCTGGAGAAATCGGTCAGGATAACCTCATTACTTTTCATATATGCACCGGGCTTATCTGAAACCAAGAACCTGCGCTCCCCATCCCAATCGTAGTGCCAGTTTCCGTATCGCTCTGAAATAAAGGCATCTACGAGAGCAGGGTGGCAGATAATTTCTGCGACTCCATTTTCAAAAGAAGAGACAAAAGCCAAAAAACGCTCTTCATTCAGCGCTCCGGAATACAGCGTCCCGCTGCTGACATCAACGGTGCGTAATCCGCAGGAGTTGATCTTGTTTCTTGCCAGCGCCGATAATATATTCAGTGCCAGCTGAACGGATATTTTTTTCTTTCCGGCAAAGCGCCAATGCCGGACAATTGGACAACGGGCCGTGCGGATAAAAGAGATGCGGTAACGCTCGCACATCCTGATGATGATCTCTAAAATCCCCGGCAGCATATGCAGGTGCTGGTGACTATCCACGTGAGAAATATTGAGGCCCGCATCCCCGGCCTTCTGAAACTGGGCGCTGATCTCGCTTTCTATCTCCTGCGCATTTATCCTGCCTAGGAGATAGCGCCTGAGAAAAGTAAAGGCATCTTTATGGAAATTCCCCTCTTTATCAACCAGGCTTTTTATGCGCTCCGGCGCACTCACCGGCCTCTCGCCAACCAGGACAATATGCAACCCGACATCAAGACCGGGATTCTTCCTTATCAAGGCCAGCGCCTCTTCGAAAGCCGTGCCGTTGACACAGAGAGAAACGCTTGAGACATATCCGGCCGCAACGGATTCCATAACCCCTGCGTTCATCCCGGAAGTAAGGCCAAAATCATCTGCGCTTACCACCACTTTTTTAATAATCTCAACCCCTCCCCCAGATCAGCAAATCTTAATGATCTTATGTCTTTGGCCCTTTGCAGCAACCTAGCCGGCTTAAAATAAAACCTGCGGTAAATACTCTTCCTGATCCCGATAAGCTCATCACAAGAGTAGGCGCTTTTAAGGTAAGGGCCGGCTGTGTGGTCCCAGCCCCCAAGCTCGTTTTTACATAGCCCGGCACCGATTGCGGCATCCCTGAACATAGTACCAAAATCAGGCATGGCAAAGCCAAGCGATATAAAATCGCAGGCAGTCCGGTCAATGAACTCTCTGGTGCGCCGCAGCGAAGTTTCATCCTCGCCAGGCAGGCCCAGGATAAAATAAAGCAGCGTATAAATCCCCTGCCTGCGGCAGTAACTGACTGCCTTCTCCACCTCTTCCGCAGAGATTCCCTTGGCGTAACGGTCAAGTATCTCTGGAGAGGCGCTCTCCGCACCTATCATAACCATCTTGCATCCGGCCCTGCGAAGTAAGACCACCGTTCTTTCATCAAGGAGCGGTTCGATACGGCTGTTACAAATCCAACTTAGGGTCCCCCCCCCCGGAAAAATCAGAGATAAACTTCTCGCATATAGCCCTGCTGCGCAGGGAATCAGCAAGAAAATGACAGTCGGCGAAAAACACATTCCTTACCCCCAGCCTTAAGCGCATCTCCTTCAGCTCAGCAATAAGATTGTTTAATTCCCTGTATCTGTATTTAATCCGGCCGGCGGTACAGAAGGTGCACTTGAAAGGGCAGCCGGTAGAGGCGATAGTAGTCAGAAACGGCTTGTGTCCAAAAACAAAAACAGGCAATCGGTGTCTGCCGGAAAGGAAAAGCCTGTGATATGGGATGGGAATTGAAAAGCTATCCGCTAAAGATGCGTTCTCCAGGACTACTCTGCCGTCTTGGCTACGGTAGAACATATTTTTTATGCAGCGGTACTCTCTGCCCAGGAAATGGAGCAGATCTGTGTTGGTAAAATCAAGCAGTATGCCGTCTAAGAAAGGTGATTGCCGGATAACCTCGGCACCGATAAAGACGAAAGGGGCGCCGCTAAGAATAGTCTTGGCAAGCGGCAGACGCTCCTTTACCGCCTTTATAAAGGAAAGGTCTGTTTCCAGACTAAGCGAACCGCTGGTAAACACTACGGCGTCATAAGCGTTACTGGCGATATGGTCCAGGCTGTCTTTGGCGCTCA
>Ga0172370_10001423_pt1 | contig 36304 bp, 26 predicted proteins | sample LakKiv5m_FD_114538 | JGI IMG/M metagenome (GOLD analysis project Ga0172370, IMG submission 114538) | Freshwater microbial communities from Kabuno Bay, South-Kivu, Congo - kab_022012_11.5m | ecosystem: Environmental > Aquatic > Freshwater > Lake | place: Democratic Republic of the Congo...
ATTTTTGTATTGCAGATAGATAAGCTTTGGTGAAATAAGAAAATCCCTGATAAATGGAAGAGAACATTGTAAAATGGACAGAAAAGATAGTACCCTGGATACTTGATCACGGGATCAGGATAATCCTTATTGCAATCTTTGCATATATTCTGAATATAGTGCTCAGGAGGATCGCAACCAGGGCCATCAGGATAGCTGTTGTGGCTGATGAGACAATGTCGAGGGAAGCAGAGAAGAAACGTGAAGACACCCTGATCCATATATCTGACGGAGCCATCAGGATAGCACTTATTATCATTGCTTTCCTGATGATTTTGCAGGAAGCCGGTATAGAGATCGGACCCATACTTGCAGGAGCAGGAATCGTAGGTCTTGCTGTGGGATTCGGAGCACAGTACCTCATAAGGGATATAATAACCGGTTTATTTATAATCCTGGAAAATCAATACCGTATCGGTTATGTTGTAAAGATCGACGGTACTGACGGGACAGTGGAGAAGATAACCATGAGGCTAACAACCCTCCGCGACCTCAACGGAACCGTACACCATATTCCTCACGGTGAAATAAAAAGAGTATCGAATCTCTCCAAGAACTTTGCAAGGGTAAATCTTGATATCGGAGTATCGTACAGTGCAAACCTTGAAAAGGTAATAGATGTCATCAATCGCACAGGGGATGAACTTTCAAAAGATCCGGTATTCAGGGACGCAATCATTTCACCTCCGAAATTTCTGAGGGTTAATGAATTTGCAAGTTCTTCGGTCGTTATTAAAATTCTTGGCGACACTAAACCTCTCCGGCAGTGGGAGGTAACGGGAGAACTGAGGAAAAGGATTAAAATTGCCTTCGACAGGGAAGGCATCGAAATACCATTCCCCCAAGTGGTCATTCATCAGGTAAGGGAGTAGCAGACAATATTATCTTTCAGACCCCGGCAATCCTTTTTTTGTATTCAGAAAGGGCCGAATCAAGCCTTTCCTTAGCCGTATCATCCCCCGGAACATTATGTGAAGGGTGTATGTAAAGCTTTACACCCCGGTCGGTAAGTATCTCTGCCACAGTTGTGACTGTCATCCATACACAAGTAACAAATGCCATTGTGGAAACCGGACCGATCTTGTCTTTATGATTTTTCAGGGCTACAGAGGCATCTTCAAGGGGAGCGCATGTATCAACAACAACATCAGCCAGATCGAATATCGTCTTTCCGCATGAATGTCTTGTTTTTTTACCTTTCACGGCGGCAGCGGAACCAAACATTATCACCTTCATGCCCCGTGCTTTAGATTCGAGAGCAATATCAATATTGACATTGTTGATTCCTGAATGGGAGAACAGCCACATAATATCCCTTTTGTCAAAATCATAACCTTTCATTATCTGGGTTCCGTAACCTTCGACACGCTCAAGGAATACAAACTGATGTACTCCCATTTCACCTGTGATGCGGGTAAAGAAAGTTAGCGGAAGTTCTATCATAGGATGGAATCCAACAAATCCTCCTATCCTCGGATACATCTCTTCAATCGGCAGGGTTGCATGGCCGCATCCGAAAGTATGAACCCAGCGTTCCTGCTGTATCGTATCAGCCATCATTTCGGCAGCTTTCTGTATATTTTCAGTCTGGGTTTCTTCAATCACCGACATAACCTTTCTGGCATTCTCAAGCCATTGTTTTGCTAACATCATATTATTTATTTTTCAGTTTAGTTAATATCAGAGTACCAAGCAATGTCATTACAAACATTTCAGCAATAGTAACCGTCATCAGGTGACCTATTCCGGCCTTTTCTGAAATAATTCCCATAATATAATTCATTGTCATATTTCCCACAAGGGCTATTGTAAGAACAAAGCTGAATGCAGTCCCGGAGATGGAAGCATATCTGTCGCCCACAAATCCAAGCATAATGGGAAATCCAACGGCCAGCCCTGCTCCCGTCAGCATGAACCCAGTAAGAGCGACAACAGAAGATATTCCTGATTTTATTGATGCCAGGCCAAGAAATACGAAAACAAGCGATGCGATCAGAATTCTTCTGACGGGAATGTTCCGGAGAATTGTTCCGGTAATAAGGCGCATTATCACCATCCCCGCGACAAACAGTGAAAGCCCGTACAGCGCCGGCCCTCTTGAAACACCAACATGATCCAGAAGGTAAGAAGTTGTCCAGTTATTCATTAAACCTTCAAAACTGCTCTGAAAGAACAGGAAGAATGCGATGAGCAGCAATACCTCATCTCTTAAGAAGCTTATAATTTTTTGAGCTTCAATTTTTCCTGTAACCTTGGGCAACGGGAGCCTGATCAAGGCAAAAAGGATTGCGACAGCAAAGGAGATGATGCCTACAGATGCAACTATCTGCTCAAAACTGACTTTTTCTCCGAGCATTCCAAGTACCATCGGCATTCCAAGGGCACCTATTCCGAAAAAGACGCCCAGAAGACTGATGTTTGCGATCTTATCATTATCGCTGATATCTGATACGAGAGCATTTGTAGCCCCATTTATTACACCACCTGATATTCCGGTAAGAAAAATAAAAGCCTTAAGGAATCCATGCGAACGGGTAAAGGCTATCCCTTCAAATCCTGATGATAGCATGAGACAAGAGACTATCATAATTATCTTATACCCATATTTATCTGCGACCGGACCAAATATCAGGGAACCTACAAGTATGCCAAAGGGCAGTATTGAGAAAAGAGTGCCTGACTCAATCTCATCAAGCAGAAGCTTTTCTTTCAGTCCGGGTGCAATTGAACCCAGCACAATCAATGTGATACCAAAAAGAAGCATGCCCGAACATGCTGACCAGAAAACTACCTTTTTGCTGTACATCCGTGCAACGACTTTATTTTCTGTACAAATTCCGAAGGGCAAGAAAGCCTGCTCCATAAACTGCAGCATCATCGCCGAGAGCAGACACTTCTATTGATGCCTTAGTAATGCTGACTGGCTGTGCCCACTTTACAGCTTCGTTTTTAATGGCTGTTATAAATTTCACAGCCGGACCGAATACACCGCCTCCAAAAATAATCTTTTCCGGGTTGAAAAGACTGACAATATTGGCGACAGCCATTCCCCAGAATTCTATAGCCTGCCCTATCACCTGCATGGCCACTGAGTCTCCTGATTCAAAAGCTGCAAACAGATCATGTGCTGTAAGACTTTCCGGATCTTTTGTACCAGCGAAGGCAAATGACTTTTTACCTCCTGAAATTAATCCCCTTGCTACTTTTACCATTCCGGCTCCTGATGCATGGTATTCGAAACAACCGCAGCTTTTGTATTTTTCATTGTATGGCCTGTCAAGAGCCATCCATCCGATGGCTCCTGCAATATTGTTGCTGCCTCTCAATATTTCACCGTTTGCAATTATCCCGGCTCCTATTCCTGTCCCTACAGCAAGAAATACAGCATCCCTGCATCCTTTTGCATTACCCTTCCATATTTCCCCGAGAATATGGCATGCTCTGTCGCTGTCGATTAGTACAGGAATTTCTTTTGCAATTTCCCTGGTTTCTCTGAGAAGAGGATATTCACCCCATCCTTTAATATTCGGAGCCCAAACTGTTCCTGCTGTCATATTGCTGATCCCGGGAACCGAGATACCTATTGAATCGACCTTTAATGCATTTTCAAATGTCTCTGACATAAGATCATTTATCAGACCGGTAACAAGTTTTCCTGCATCATGTCCTGCACGTCCTTCAAGAAATACCGTTTTTCGTGAAAGGATGGTCCCCTCTTCATCGAAAAGGGCACCTGCCACTTTAGTACCTCCAAGATCGATTCCAAGAAAGGTCATTTTTCTAAATATTACCGAGTATTTTTGCTGTCAAGCAATTCATCAATTCTTATGAATCTGTAACCATTTATTTTTAATCTGCCGATCAGATCCGGTAGATAAAGATAAAACTTATCTGTTCGCCGTGGGTCTGTACCAATGTGAATCAATAAAATAAAACCATTTAAGCCAGAAGCCGAAACTTTTTCATATTCAATTATTGAATTGAATATTGTTTTGCTGTCTGAATATCCTCTTTGCATTTCCGGATAGGTATAATCGGAATTACTCTTTGTTCCGTGGGTGAAATTGACAAGAACCATTCCCGATTCTGCCGTCCACAATGCTATTGAGTCATTATACCATTCATATGGAGGGAGATAAAATCGTGCATCGCTTTTTCTGATTCCATATTTTTCCAGCTCAGAAAAAGAATCTGCCAGGTCTGTCATAAATTCTTCCTTTGTAACAAGCAGGCTATCTCTTATTGACCAGTCGCAGTACAGAAGATGTCTGTCAGAATGTGATCCCAGATAATTGCCGTCGCTTTTCAGACTTTTAATTACCGGGGCAAACTCTTCATTTCTGTAAAAATTACCTGTAAGAAAAAAAGATGCCTTTATTCTCTCTTTCCTGAGTATATCAGAAATGAAATTGCCACCATCACCAAATTCATCGCCTGTAAATACAAGAGCAATTTCCCTGACTGAAGTATCGCCTCTCACTATGGCTCCGTGATCATAAAGAAAATGTCTTTCATGTTTCCCGGCTAAATTTTTATCCCTGCAACAAGTCAGAGAAAAAATCAGGACTATTAAAAGGATCGGTTGCGTATTGAATTTAAACACTAAATTATCTGCATATTAGGGCTTTATGTCACTTTTTAGGCTCATCCAGTGAAAACATTTTTTGTCTCAGCCCGGGAACAATACTATATTATTATTCCAGCTTAGTTTAAACCAACTGACCGTCAACAATTACCATTTGCAGATCCAGCTCCCTGTTGAAAACAATAAAATCAGCGCGGCAGCCCGGTTCAATTCTACCTCTGTCGTCATATTTCATAACCCTTGCGGGATAAGTAGAAGCCATCCGGAGTGCTTCCTCAAGAGATATCCCGGCATTAAGAACACAATTTTTCACTGCACTGAGCATAGTCAGCAATGACCCCGACAATGTACCGTCGGGTAATGTAAACCTGTCAGACTGCCTTACATGCTGATAGGCATCAATAAGGTTTTCCTCAACTGCATCAGATACGAGGAAGAGGCGTTCTCCCATAATCTTTTTCGCAATCATAATTATGTTATAATCGACATGTATTCCGTCGGCGATGATGCTGGCAAAGGCTTCGGACGACCTGAAGACAGCTCCCGGCAGTCCGGGATCACGGTGATGAAGCTGCGACATTGCATTGAAAAGATGGGTTGTTGTTCTTATTCCATTTTCAAAGCCGGTGCTTGCCTCCCAAAATGTTGAATTGCTGTGACCCGCCGCTACTATTATTCCGCTATTAACAAGAATTTCAATAATTTCCGGATCACACACCTCAGGGGCTATAGTCATCATTTTTATTGTCCCGTCAGCATCATCAATCAGGGCTTTAACATCATCAGGGCGTGGAACCATTATGCAATCCTCCATATGTGCCCCCTTTTTTGCCAGACTTAAAAAGGGCCCTTCAAGATGTAATCCCAGCAGAGCAGGATGAGCAAATTCCTTCACAGCCCTGAAAGCTTTTCTGTAAAGATCAAAGGTGTTTGTGGGGAGTGTGATCAGAAAGCCCGTGGTGCCTGTGTTTACTATTTCTCTGGTTATGCTCCCGAGAGCTTCTTTTGTAGGAAATGAAGAAAAGAGATATCCGCCCCCGCCGGCGATCTGCAGATCCAGCAAACCCGGAGAAAGATAGTTACCTTTGCAATCAATAATTTCCATCCCTGGAGGTACATCTTTACCTTCGGTTATCGATCTTATCCTGTTTTTATCAACAATCAAAGTCCTGCCTATTAAGAACTCTTTACCTGTAAATAACAATGAATTTATAAATGCTTTTGACATATAGTGGAAGTTTATTCTATGGTATTTATAACAGTCTAAGCCTATTGTTATACTAAATGCCGACCGCTGCTTTCTATTTCTGCGACAATGATATTTCTACAGGTTTTGCGTTCCAACCCGAAACCTTCAGCAAAGGCAACTTACCTTTCAGTTCTGCTGCCGGACAGGTTACAGTAACCCTAGTATTTTCACCGGGAGCAAGAGTAAAATAGCTCTGAGACCAGAATGAAGGCAAAATCTCTTCACCATTTGAAATTACCTGAGGTCTGATAAAAAATGCGATCCTGTCGGTAATATTTGAAATCTGAATTGTCCAGGTATTGTCGGTTTTACCTTTAGTTGCCGTTGTAACGGCAATTTGAAGGTTTGTGCTTTTCATTTCTTCAAGTGCTTTGTATTCATTGTCGGGAGAAAGCCAGTAAACATTGTGAGAAACCACCTTCCCCTCTGAATTCATAAGATTAAGCACGACAAATGATATTCCTTTTGAATCTTTAAGTATCTTGTCGAGTGAAGATGTCTCCTTAATATCTGTCGATTCCAGCGATACATCCATAACTTCATGGAAAACTGCTTTTGAATCAATGCTGTAGACATCTGTGACAGCTTTTAATCCGTAAACCTGTTTATATGATCTGTTGATGACCATCACCTTATGATTGGCCAGGTTTAACTGTATATGAACAGGTTCACATGCATTCTGCATGAAATAATATCCCGCATTGGGCATGAGGTACCAGTCATAAACCTGCCATACAACGCTTGGAAATGCGGCATTCAGTTTCCAGAGCATAACACCGCCAATATCATTCAGCTTATGTCCTGCTGCTTCAAAAATCCCCTGATAACCGATGGCATTCATCAATTGCATATGGTTGCAGAAATCCTCCATTCCTGAAGGTTCTCCATATCTGCGGACCATTTCCCTGTAATAAAGATCCCAGCGTCCGTTGCCCGTTGCAGCATCGTGATAACCCCAGGTGTTGTTTAAGGGGAATGGAAGTGATTTATCCCAAATCAGGTCTGGGATTATTTTTGGCAATATATTATATGGTGGCTGTGAAGGCAAGCCTGTCTCATCTTTGAACACCCAGTCACGGCCGGCGATCGCCCTTTTGTATGATGCAGCAGGATCCTGCCATGTATAAGGACCACCGCTGTAAACACCACCTGGGAGATTATCAGGCCATGATGCGGGCCATCCATCAGGGAGTTTTGCAAATCCCGAAGAACTTGGGATAAAGGGCCTGGTTCCGTCAAGTGATATGACGCTGTTTCTCATGAAATCATAAAGTTCCCTCCGGGCATGACCCTCATTGCCACCTGTCCAAAGCAGAAGGCTCGGATGGTTACGTATTCTCAGAATTGTACTTTCAACATTCCGTTTAAAGACATCACTCTCGAATGGCCAGTCAGGAGATCCCTTGAATTCCCCCTGGGTGTCGCCTGTTACCCAGAAATCGGACCACACCAGAAGGCCATACCTGTCGGCAGCATCAAAGAACTCATCGCAGGGAGTCACTCCTCCTCCCCATATCCTGACCAGGTTAATATTTGAATTCCTGCAAAGACGCATTTCATAATCGTATCTCAGGGAATCGCGGTTCATCATGAAATCGGGGACCCAGGCTCCGCCGGTTATGTGAATCCTTCGACCGTTGACATAAAAATCACGACTCAGACTTCCATTTACATCAACTGTCTTTGTAGAGACAGTCCTGATGCCGAAAAGGAATGTAGTATCATCAGATATACCCGATTGTCCGGTATATTGGATACGTATCCTGTAAAGATTCGGTTTCCCATATCCGTTAGGCCACCATACTGATGGTTTAAGGATAGTAAGCTCTTTAGTGTTGTCTGCATTTAATTCGATAATGTTCGAATTAATATTACCGACTGCAACATTTCTGGAAAACTGGATAGATTTTCCCCTGAAATTTTCAGGTGTTATTTTAACAGTAAGTCTTCCGGCATCATTGATGCCTGAGTGGTTAAAAAGTGTTGTGCTTATCGAAATCCTTGCTGAAGAGGTGTCCTGCTCTCCAGCCAGATCTGTCTTGATCTTTGTATTTCCTATTGTAATATGACCTGAGGTACGGAGATAAACAGGAAGCCATATTCCAATATTGCGGTCGCGGACCGGTGGTACCCAGTCCCATCCAACTGAACAAAGCATTGTAACATTCTTTCCGATATCCCCTGTAGGTCCGCCATTTGGATAAAAGTCGCCCAGGGCTTCAAGCTGCTCGGTTGACGGCAACCCTGGATAATCAAGAGGATATATCTTAACAGCCAGAACGTTTTTTTCTCCCGGCCTAATAAACTTACTGACATCTATACTGTATTGTGCGAACATCCCGGCCATCCTTGCCGAATCAGCCACCTGTCTTCCATTGATCCAGACACCTGCTCTGTAATTTATACCTTTGAAAATAAGCTGAAAACATTTCCCCTGGTCAGAAACCGGAACAGAAAACTGTGTCCTGTACCAGTATGGTTTCTTCCATGGATTGGGATTATTGGGAAGCTTACTAAACTTTCCCAGATCATACTTCTTATTGAATTCATCAGATGCATCAGGTATCAGCATATTGTTCATGCCGATATAAGGATCAGGATACACCTTGTTGGCAACGAGCCCTGTAAGAACTGTTGAGGGTACCTTTACGGGGAACCAGTAAACATCCTGCTTAAATTCAGGTAAGGAAATCTCTTCACCGGAGGCCTTTACAACAGCTGATGACTGAAGATCAAAATCGGTAAGCTTTATCTGCTTCACAGCATTCTTCTGCCCAACGGCAACCGGGGAGGCGATTATCATGACCAATAACGCCAGATAAATAATCTTCTTCATTTGATAAGGTAAATTGATTTAAAATTCTTTCCTAAAGGAATTAAATATCCTGAAAAAAATAAAGCAAAATCAGTTATATGTTGACCTGAATTATCAGTTTAGCCCGTATGTTTACTCTCTGCATCAGATACCACCAGTCTTCCGGGAACCATATTGCCTATCATCATTATGAAGATTGTGAAAAGAATAACAATCGTTATAACCTCTTCATTTATGAGCGGCAACCTCGATTCGGACGGAATGCTTATGAAAAGGAGGATTGTGATAAGTCCGCGCGGGGCGAAGAACATCAAAGGTAAAAGCCTGATCCTTAAAACAGTTTTGAAGAAAATGAACCTTATAAGAAGTATTAAAAGCGTTATTGCACCGCCTGTCAGAAGGTTATCTTGATTAAACAACCCTTCAACACTGGCGTAAAATCCGAACATTATAAAGAAGAATGACCTTACTATGAAGGTGAACTCGGTCAGAATCACCTTGAATGACTTTATATCTGTCCTGAATTTCGCAAAATCGACAAATTTGGAGACCATTTTGTTTTCGAGCAGATGATTATTCGAAAGGACCATGCCAAAAATAAGAACAAGCAGCAGGCCGGGAAGATGATATAGTTTTGCAAGAATATAAAGAAGTATTATTGACGTCATTATAATTACATAGTTCACATGATAAGTAATTTTATGAAGAAGGATTGCAAGGATAAGTGTTGTGATCATTGCCACAATAATCGTCACGATACTTTTCAAACCCAACTCCATGAGACCCTGTCCCAGTGAACCATGACTGAGGAGGATAAAATCGAAAACTATGATCCCGAAAATATCAGAGAAAGAACTTTCATAAATAACAAATTCTTTTTCGTCGGGTTTAAGATGGATTGCAGATGATATAGCCACTGAGCTGCTTATGATTCCGAGAGGAATTGAATTCAGAAGGGCATCGCGGAGGTTGTATCCTGAAAAATCAACAAGAAAAAATGTACATGCAGCACAAAAAACTGCGAATAAAATAAATGCAGACGAAACTGACCTTATAATAAGTCCTTTCTTTCTTTTCTCAAGCCTAAGGTCGAGGCTTGCTTCAAGCACTATCATTATTAGCCCCACTGTCCCGATTACAGGAAGTACTGGTTGCAGATCAGGGACTTCCAGCCCGAGTGATTTTACAAAGTACTGCATGCCAATCCCCAGAAGTATAAGTAGTATAACACCGGGAATTTTGGAATATCTTCCTGAAATATCAAAGATGTAGGAGATAATCACTATTATGCACAGAACCAGAATGATATAATTAGTCATAGTTACGTAAATTTCAGACTAACTTTCCGTAAACCTTTTTATATCAATGATTTTACCTGCCACTACCAATACATCCTTTTCACCCAGCGGGGTAAACTGATCAAATTCCAGATCAACTTTATAATTCCTTCGGAATATGGAAGTAAGCAGACCTTCCTTTGGAGCGATCTTGACTCCGATAAGCTTCAGGTTAAACCGCCCGCCAATACTGACTGTATCCAGGGTATGACCAGCGTATTTTGCCGGTACAAGGATCTCAGTAACTGCATAATCATCGCTTAAATCTATGAGCCTGAGAGTGTTCTTGAACTGCAGCATCGATGCGACGTGCATAGCTGAATCTTCAAGGGGAAGTACCACTTCGTCGATGCCGATCTGGTTCAGGATGTTTTGATGGACCTGATTTATGGCTCTGCCAATTATCCTCTTAACCCTCAGGTTTTTAAGTATGGAGGCAGTCAGGATAGAAGAACCCACGTCCTCTCCTATTGCAACAACTACAGCATCTGCATCCTGCAATGGAAGCGACTTTACGGCATTTATATTTGTAGAATCCATTTTAATGACAGTGGTTACGGAATCTTTCATCTCATCAAGCCGTTCATTATGGTTGTCGACTCCGATAACCTCGTGTCCCATGCTTGTCAGATTAGAGGCAAGTTTCGACCCGAAATATCCCAATCCGATTACAATATATTTCATTTATCTTAATTTTTTATTCTTTAAGCTTTACAGTCTGAAGATGCAACAAAAAACACAATCCTAATCACTTCATACTTGTTAATTGATCACAATATCTATCTCAGGATATCCTGCATATCTTTTCTGTGCCCTTGCAAGAATTCCAGATAATAATGTAAGCGGTCCGACCCTGCCGATGAACATCAGAAGAATATCAACGATCTTTCCTGAATTTGTGAATGTTGATGTATCAGCAAGGCTCAGTCCGACAGTTCCAAAGGCTGAAAAACTTTCAAAAAGCAGCTTTACCGGGTCTTTACCGGCTTCCGTAACAAGGAGAATTGCAAAGCCGGCTGAAATGACCGAGAGCGAAAGAAAGATTATTGTAAGCACACGTGCAATTGTCCTGTTGCTGATCTCTCTGTTACCGATTCTGACAGTTTCCCTCCCCCTTAGATAATTCCATGCAGTATTAAAGGCGAGGGCAAAAGTTGTTGTTTTAATACCTCCACCTGTTGAGCCGGGCGATGCTCCTACCCACATAAGGAATATCATCAGAAAAATTGTCGGGTACCCCCATGCAGAGATATCAGTAATATTGAAACCTGCAGTCCTCGCACTTATGCTCCCGAATATTGAAACAAAAATCTTCCGGCCGTTGTCCATATCCCGCAGGCTTGTCCGCGATTCAAGGACAAAATAAAACACAGCTCCGGTTATGATAAGAATTATAGTCATTAGAACGGCTATCCTGGCCGGCACATTTCTTCTCTCAGGTTTTATTGGATTTATCCTGCCCTGAAGCTTTCGGAAAATTACAGTTGTAAGATGCTTAAAATTGCTGTACAAGCCAATTAAAACAGGGAATCCTATGCCGCCAAGAATTATCAGAACTGCCACAGTTATGTAAAGAGAATAGTTGAATGATATCGCCTCAGTGCTCAGATTCATTGAAAGAGTAGAGAATCCTGCATTGCAAAAAGCTGACACAGAATGAAAAACTGAAAAAAGCAACTTATCAGAAATCTCTTCGGAAAGACTGCTGTAAATTATTGCCGCTCCGGCCCCCTCTAAAATAAAAGTGAACATTATGATTTTGGTCAGGAGCTTAAGGAGGTTGTTCATGCTTTCAGCTGAGAACAATTCCTTAAGCAACATACTGTCCCTGAATGATGAGGCTGAAGTGAAGACATAACCGAAAAAACCTGTAAAAGTCATAATACCAAGTCCTCCGGTTTGCATAAGGCACATAAGTATGATCTTGCCAAGTGTTGTAAAAACCGTAGCAGTATCAACAACTGTAAGGCCTGTGACGCAAACGGCACTGACAGAAGTAAAAAGTGAGTCAAGATATTTTAAAGGTCCGGTATGTGCTTTTGGCATCATAAGAAGACCCGAGCCGACGAGAATGATAATAAGAAAACTGGCAGAAAATATAAGCCCCGGAGGTATCTTTACCGAACTGATTGTCCTCATCAGTCCGGGCATCTCAGTAATACCGATCAGTAAGATGGCAGCAACGACCGGTATATTCCCGTTCAATATTGTATGGAAAGGTTTTCCAAAACTGATAATTCCAGTATTTGACAGGAATACACCGAGAGAAAAGAGAAAAATAATTGCTCCGGGAAGCTTCGAAAATAGCTTATCAAACCTGAATTTCAGTAGTCCGGGAATGTAATTTGTGAAGAAGATTATAATGAATAATATCCGGAAAGCTGATTTTAAACCCGAGATGATTTCAGGAGAATTTCTAAATCCGGTATAGAAGATGAATCCCGGTATAAAGAGAAAATAAGCTACATTTATGAGGAAACGGCTAAGGTCGCAGATCAATTTGGTTAATTGTCTGTACCTGTCACCTGCAAGGAACAAAAATTTGAACATCCTCTCACGGATGTCAGGCATATCTCTTTTTCCTTTCATTTCAGTTTGATCCGGTATCCGGCTTAAAAAACTGAAATTTACGGAATTTATCTTTTATTTGAAATTTTACAGTCAGCCTGTTACAGCCCTTTGCTTATCAGAAGCCATGTATCTGAATAGGCCGGATATTTCGCCCAGATCCTTCTGATTTCATTTCTCGCCTCAGTCACATCATTGGTGGCCATAACTGAAACACGGTAAAGGCCGGCATCATTTTTCAGTATCTCTGATTTGAATCCGTCCTTTTTAACAATGGCCTGATGTTCCTTTGCGTTCACAGGATCGCGAAAACTTCCTATTATGACGAAAAACTTCTGAGGTGAGGGAGCCTTCTCTTCAACAGGAACAAGTTTCTCTTCTACTTCCCTGATTGGTGTTGCGGGCATCAATGTTTTTCCGATTGAAGTCCCTTTTGCTTCTACTGTCTTGTCCTTCCGACTGCCAAACAAACTTGTTTTAGTTGATGAGCAGGAAACTGTCAGCAACATAACAAATATTACAAACAGAGCACAATTTCTCATATCAGTGTTATTTATCCGGCTGCAAAGGTGCAAAAATTATTCCGTTTTTCTAAAACCGGAGTTTAATAGGCTATCTGCAGAATTTCACTAAAGCTGTTTTCAGTAATTATCTTGTCGGCAACAAGGTTAAGATAACTGTTTTTTGAACGGAAAGCAACTCCGATGCCGCTTTCCTTTATTAGGCATATGTCATTTTCACTATCCCCGACAGCTATTATGTTCTTGATATCTATCCTGTATTTCTCGGCAAGCTCAAAAAGCACATTTGATTTGCAGAAGTCGTGCGGACACCTGCTGTGCTTATTCCTCATGAATGCTGAAGGAACCTTTACTTCTCCTGTTGCAACGCTTTTTGAAAATTCAAGTTCATTGGCAACTGAAAAATCCATTTTTAGCTTATTCTTGATATGATTTGTTACTGTATCATAGCTGTCGCTTATGATCCCGCATATATAACCCTTCTTCTTAAGCTCCTTAATGACCTCTGAAGCATCATCAACAATTTTTATTTTATCGACCACACCTAGAATCTCATCTATCGATCTGCCCCTCAGAAGCCTGGCTATCGATTTTGTCCGGATATACGGATTTGTATATTCTGTTACAATTTTGATAAGTTCATCCTTGAAATTGAATTCATCGGCTGCAGTAGCAATGAAGCTGCCCTCAAGGATTGTATTATCCATGTCGAATAATATCATCTTTTCAAGCCCGATGAGACTTTCCCTTATTGCATAATCCATCTGGCTTCTTATAATACTAATATGTTCAAGAGTCTCAAGGTTTCGAACCTCAATGTTTTTGGCCCTTTTCAATATTGACCTTGATACTTCTCTCGACATCTTGCTAAGCTGCTCCCACGACTGCATCCTGTTTTCAATATATCCTATATTCACCTCAGTTATTCTTGCTCCGAGGTTATGCATATCGAGGAGTATACCAATGTCGACTCCATAGTCATTCTCAAAGTCGATCTTCTTAAGAAAGCTCTTCCTGGCCCCTATCATTCCACTCAGAGGCTGAGAGAATTTTGACAGCTCGGGAAAAAGAATGCTTAGGAGCGGTTTTGCCACAAGCTCTGTGACACGTCCGGCCTGCCTGTCGAAACAGGATTTCACAAAATCCGCCTGGTCATCAAGAATAGGTGTGGAAAGAAATTCAACAACATTCCCGGGATAGGTAACAATATCGGCATCGAGGTAGACAATCACCTCATTCTTAGCCAGGAGCATGCCGTCGCGCATCGAATGCCCTTTTCCGAGTATGGGGCTTGTGTATATCTTTACCTTTGGCAGACGAGCTTGTTTTATTGTATTGTCAAAGGATTTGTCGTCGATGACAAGTATTTCGTCGACAACAGGAGAATTACAAACAAGTGTTATTACTTTTCTGATAGTCTTTTCCTCATCAAGTGCGGGGATAATTACAGATACCATTGTTTTGTATGTCTTTAGTAACCATTTACAAAAACGGCTTATTTAAGAAGCTTTTTAATGTTATAAAGCTTGTTCAGAGCTTCGACCGGAGTGAGATTATCTATATCAAGTCCAACAATCTCGTCGCGGATTTGTTTAAGTACAGGATCATCGAGCTGGAAAAAACTTAGCTGGTATCCTTCCCTGTGACCTGCCAGATCGGCTATGGGTTTTGTAAGTTCCTGCTTTTCGTGGCTCTGCTCCAGCTCTTTAAGTATCTCATCAGCCCTGCTGACAACACTTCGCGGCATACCTGCCATTTTCGCCACATGTATACCGAAGCTGTGTTCGCTTCCCCCCCTTTTGAGCTTGCGAAGGAAAATTACTTTATTATTGAATTCTTTGATCGAGACATTATAATTCCTTACTCTTGAGAATGAGTTTTCCATCTCATTAAGTTCATGGTAATGAGTTGCAAAAAGAGTCTTTGCCCTCTTCCTGTTCTCATGGAGATATTCAACCATTGCCCAGGCTATCGATATTCCGTCATACGTACTCGTACCGCGGCCAATTTCATCCAGGATGACCAGACTCCGATCCGACAGATTATTGAGAATGCTCGCAGTCTCATTCATCTCAACCATAAATGTTGACTCTCCAAGACTCAAATTATCCGAAGCGCCAACTCTGGTGAAAATCTTATCAACAATTCCGATAGTTGCTTTACTGGCCGGGACAAAACAGCCGGTCTGTGCCATCAGCACAATTAGGGCAGTCTGGCGAAGCAATGCTGATTTTCCCGACATATTCGGACCCGTCAGGATTATTATTTGCTGATCGTCGGTATCAAGTGTCAGATCATTAGGGATATAGGCCTCACCTGCCGGAAGCTGTTTTTCTATGACAGGATGGCGGCCATCCTTAATATCAATTCTATATGAATCATCCATTGAGGGTCTGACATATCCGTTCTCTTCCGATACTATGGCGAAGGAATGAAGGCAGTCGATCTTTGCAACCAGGCTGGCATTAAGCTGAATGGGAGGGATATATTCAAGAATTGCAAGTATAAGATCATTGAATAACCTCGTCTCGAGACTTATAATCTTTTCCTCGGCACCAAGTATCTTACCTTCATATTCCTTTAGTTCCGCGGTTATATATCTCTCAGCATTGACAAGGGTTTGCTTTCTGATCCATTCAGGAGGAACCTTGTCTTTGTGAGTATTGCGTACCTCAATATAATATCCGAAAACATTGTTATAGCTTACCTTAAGCGAAGTGATGCCTGTCCTTTCGCTTTCGCGTGCCTGTAAGCCGGCCAGGTAATCCTTACTGTTATAAAGTATTGATCTCAGATCGTCTAGCTCTGCAGACACACCTCCTGCAATCACCTGTCCTCTTATTATCTGCGCAGGAGGATCACTGTTCAATTCCGATTCTATCCTGTCGGCAATAGATCTGCAGGGATTAAGCTGCTCGCCAATGGTTTTAAGGGATTCACATCCGCTCTCAAGGCAGAGTACCCGAAGCGGATCGATGGCTTTCAGCGCCCTCTTAAGTTGCACGACCTCGCGTGGATTTATGCGGTTGACAGCCACTTTCGAAACGAGCCTCTCAAGGTCTCCGACCTGACGTAAGTACCCGGCGATCTGAGTCATGAAAGAAGAATTCCCAACCAGGTATTCAACGATATCGTGCCTGTCATTTATTGGCTGCAGATCCTTAAGCGGAAGTGAAATCCATCTTTTAAGCAGTCTGCCTCCCATCGGTGAGATAGTTCTGTCTATGACATCTATGAAAGTGCGGGCTCCCTCATAAGGAGAATGAAAAAGCTCAAGGTTCTTTATCGTGAATTTATCAAGCCATACATATCGGTCTTCCTCAATTCTTGACAGGTTTGTAATATGTCCAAGCTGAGAATGCTGGGTTATGTCGAGATAATAAAGAATAGCTCCGGCGGCTATGATGCCAAAGGCAAGATTTTGTACACCGAAACCTTTAAGGGAACTCGTTTCAAACTGTTTAAGCAGGCGGTCATTTGCTGCCTCAGGGGTAAATATCCAGTCATCAAGCTTGTAAGTATAAAATTTCGTTCCGAAAGCATCATTGAATAAAGCAGCTTTCCTTTTTTCAAAAAGTACTTCTTTCGGCTGAAAGTTATTGAGAAGCTGATCTATATAATCCAGGGTACCTTCCGAGGCAAGGAATTCTCCGGTTGAAATATCCAGGAAAGCAATTCCTGCAATTTTCTTTTCAATATGTACGGCTGCAAGGAAATTATTCTCCTTATGATTAAGTACATTTTCATTCATTGAAACACCCGGGGTAACAAGTTCAGTTATCCCGCGCTTCACTATTTTCTTTGTCAGCTTCGGATCTTCAAGCTGCTCGCAGATTGCTACCCTTTGTCCTGCTCTTACCAGACGCGGCAGATAAGTGTCAAGTGCATGATAAGGGAATCCTGCAAGCTCTACAAAAGAAGCGGATCCGTTTGCCCTTCTCGTCAGAGTAATGCCGAGTATTTCCGAAGCCTTTATTGCATCAGCACCAAATGTCTCATAGAAATCTCCGACCCTGAAAAGCAATATGGCATCAGGATGTTTTGATTTGACGCTGTAATACTGCTTCATCAGCGGCGTTTCGACATAGTTCTGATCTTCAGGCATGATTGCTTGGGCAGAGACAATAATTAAATCTGATCGTTAACAAAGATAACTTATTTTTTCTTAGCTGCCGGGGAACGAGAACTGTTCAGAAATAAAAAGGGACATACCTGACAGGTATAAAATCATGTTTTTTATTCTTCTTTATAGATAACTTGGACATTTATTGAAAAACAGAGAAGCATGAAAAAAGTACTGATCCTTGGAGCCGGTATGGTTTCAAAGCCAATCATCCAACACCTTCTCAGGCAGGGTATCGGTGTGGTTGTAGCATCACCAATGAAGGAACGGGCTGATGAGATAATCAATGGTAATCCTTTGGGATACTCAGTCGACTGGTCAATGCAAAACCAGGCCATGCTAGATGAGATGGTAGCAGCAACAGACATAACAGTTTCACTTCTCCCCTATGCTTTCCACACCGATGTTGCATTAGTCTGCCTTAAAAACCGTAAGTCGCTTATAACCACATCATATGTTCAGCCCGGCATTCAGGCTCTTGAAAGGAAAGCGCGTGATGCAGGGATCTTATTTCTCAATGAGACAGGCCTTGATCCGGGCATTGACCATATGTCGGCAATGAAGATCATCGATCATATTCACGGGCGGGGAGGAAAGATTGAAAAATTTTATTCTCTCTGCGGAGCTCTTCCTGCACCTGAAGCCGCTGATAATCCACTGAAATACAAGTTCTCATGGAGTCCGAAAGGAGTTATAATGGCCAGCAGGAACAGTGCCCTGTACCTGAAGGATGGAGAAAAAATCCATATTGAACCCGTTAATCTTTTTAAAGACAGGTTTACTTACGTTTTTCCCGGAATCGGAGAACTTGAAGTATACCCTAACAGGGATTCATTGAGCTATATCGATATTTACAAAATTCCAGAAGTATCGACAATGTACAGAGGTACATTCCGATACCCGGGCTGGTGCGAAACACTTGACCTGATGAAACAACTAAATATGCTTGATGACGGCATATCCGATTTCAGCGGAATCAGCTACCTGGAGTTCCTTGCCGGTCTGACTGGCCTTGACAAAGTGGACCTGTGGCATAACCTGGCAGAAAAATCAGGAATAAAGGATGATGCTGTTCCATTAAGATCTCTTGAGTTTCTGGGATTTTTCAGTGATGAGCCAATGAACTGCAGTAAGACCTCACCATTTGAGATAGTCTCAGACAGGATGATAGAAAAAATGAGCCTGGGATCCGGTGAACGCGATATGGTGGTTATGCAGCATCTTTTACTTGCAGCCTATCCTGATGGAAGAAAGGAAGTGATAAAATCGTCAATGCTCGATTTCGGTTCTCAAACAGATGATACTGCAATTTCAAGGACAGTAGCGCTTCCTGCAGCCATTGCTGTTCAAATGATACTTGAAAGGAAAATAAACCTGTCTGGCGTCTACCGGCCGGTTATACCTGAAATTTATGCCCCCATCCTTACCGAGCTTAAAAAGTTTGGCATCGAAATGAAAGAAGAATATGGGCTTCCTGAATCTGAATCTGAGACCTTATTAAGAAAATAAATCCATAACCGCAAAGGTCGCTGAGTTTTTCGCAAGGATCCTAAAGCAGAATGTGCAATTAAATTATTTCTGTACCTTTTGCGCCAACTTTGCACTCTTAATTGTAAAAAAACTTAACCACGAAGGGCACAAAGTGTTTCACTAAGGTGAATAAAGTCCATAAGTGATGTCCATCACTAAAATTTCAGATAAAAATCCTTTGTAATAGCAATATATTCTTCGGTGAAATCGTGCCTTTTCCCGTTTTCTATTGTCAGGAAACGCTCTGAAAAATGCTTTTCTTTTCTGCTGAAGCAGATAATAAGTCTTTTTATTTCAGAATCAGGATTAGGCTTTATATTTAGAATATCATTGGAATAAAAATCAAATTTCTCTGCAAGAGAAATAAAAACCCGTCCTTCCTCATATGGAAGGATGAGTTGAAGGTTTCCATCATCAGACAGCAGCCTGTCAGCGCCTTCAAGTATATCTCTATGAGTCAGATTGTCATTATGCCTTGAGGCAGACTTCAAGGGATCGGAATTCTTCAATGAATCAATAAAATATGGCGGATTCGTAACAATCAGATCAAAACTCCTTTCCTTTTCCCTGAAGTTCTGAAGAGTGCAGTATTTAATGTTAATCCTGTCTGCCCATCTGCTTTGCCGAAAATTCTCCGAAGCCTGAAGAAAAGAATCCCTGTCAGGTTCTATTGCTGTAATTTTTGCTGTGCATCTCTGGGCCAGCATCAGGGCTATCAGCCCGGTTCCGGTTCCAATATCAAGTATACTCGATTTCCCTGCAACATCAGCGGCAGCCCCGAGTAATACACCATCTGTGCCAACTTTAAAGGCACATTTCCCCTGATTGACAGTGAACTGTTTAAATATGAAATAATTGTTGCCCATCTCAAAACAATGACTATCCGGTTTGTGGGAACTTGTACACATTGCAAAACTAATCCATTATTCTTCACTCTTTTTGAATTTCCTGATCTTAATTCTGAAGGATATGAATCTCCAAATGAAGCAAGCCTGAACAATTATTATTAAATTTCCGTCATTAAATTTCAAATAATTTCATTATGAAAAAAACCATTTCCGAACTTGTCGGTTTGTTTTTGATAATAGTATTTCCTGTTAAGGCATCAGCAATTGATGATGCCAGGCTATTGAGATTTCCTGACATAAATAAGGATCTGATTGCCTTTGTCTATGCCGGTGACATCTGGACTGTAAGCTCCTCCGGGGGTGAAGCAAGGCGTCTGACCTCTCATCCCGGACTGGAAATTTTCCCCAAAATCTCTCCTGATGGCAAATGGATAGCATTTTCGGGAGAGTATTCGGGCAGCAGGCAGGTTTTTGTAATTCCTTCAAACGGAGGAGTTCCACGGCAGCTTACATGGTACAATTCTGTTGGCGTTATGCCTCCCCGTGGCGGCTGGGATGATGTTGTCCTCGACTGGACACCCGACAGTAAACAGGTATTAATAAGGGCTAACCGCACTTCATTCGGAGAACGTCAGGGAAAATATTTCCTTGTCAGTCTTGACGGGGGACTGGAAAAACCTTTGGCAATTACAAACGGAGGATTCGGTGTCCTGTCTCCTGATGCATCAAAAATTGTCTTCACACCTGTCGACCGCGAATTCCGGAACTGGAAGAGATATAAGGGCGGAAGGGCAACTGATCTCTGGATATATAACCTTAAAGACAATACATCAGAACAAATAACAGATTTCGAAGGGACCGATCAGCTTCCCACATGGTCGGGTGATAACATATTTTTTGCATCAGACCGCGACCTGAAACTTAATATCTGGCAGTACAATACCGTTACAAAACAAACAAAACAGATTACGAAACATACCGAATATGATGTGATGTGGCCATCGGGCAATGGAGATCAGCTTGTCTATGAGAATGGCGGATATATTTACAAACTTAACCTTAATAGCGGTCAGACTGAAAAGGTTCAGATCGGCATTAACTTCGACAATCCGAATCTTATCACATACTTTAAAAATGTAAAAGACAATATTCACAGCTTTGCTGTATCGCCTACCGGGAAACGGGCCCTTTTTGATGCAAGAGGCGATATTTTCTCAGTCCCTGCAGAAAATGGAATTACTGAGAATCTAACCACCACCCAGGGGGTAAGGGAAATATTCCCTTCATGGTCGCCCGATGGTAGGTATATATCGTATTATTCGGATAAGACCGGCGAATATGAACTTTACCTCCTCGAAAACAAAAAAGGAGCTCAGCCGAAACAGATTACTTTCAATTCATCAGCCTGGAAATACCAGCCTCTCTGGTCAGCCGACAGCCGTTACCTTGTATTTTTCGACAGGACTCTGAACCTGAGGATCCTTGAGGCATCAACAGGCAAGATTACGGATATTGACCATGCAACATCGAGCGAAATACGAAGCTACAGCATCTCCCCCGACTCACGCTGGGTGGCATATCAGAAAGAAGGATCAAATGAAAAATCAGCTCTTTGGGTTTACGAGATACCCACAGGACAAAAACAACAGCTTACCGATGGTACTTTTGCTGATAATAACCCTGTGTTCAGCCTCGACGGAAATTATATTTTCTTTGAGTCGGACCGCGATTACAATCTGACTTTTTCAAGTTTTGAATTCGATTATTTATATAACAGATCAACAAAGCTTTATGCGCTATCTCTGACAACTCTAAGTCCGAAGATATTCAAAGATAAAAATGACACCGAACCCGTTAAAGCTATAAAGCCTGCCGCTCCTGCAGCAACGCCATCAAAAGATAAAAAATCCAAAACACAGGTATCTGATACAAGTGCTGCAAAAAAGGAAATAAAAGTCAATATCGATTTTAATGGTATTAATAATCGTATCACCGTACTGCCAGGGGAAGCAGGAGAGTACAGGATAATAGGAGCCTGCGACGGCGGACTGATTTTCATCAATAGCGGGAAGCTTATGAAATTTAATCTGAAGGACGAAAAGAACGAAGAAATACTCGACAGGGTAATGACCGCTGTCCTTTCTTCCGATGGCAAAATGGCAATGTACAGATCGGGTGAAGATTTCGGAATTATAAAACTCACTCCCGGGCAGAAAGCCGGAGCAGGCAAACTGAACCTTTCAGGACTGGAGATGAAAATTGATCCCAGGAAAGAATGGGATGAGATATTTGTTGATGCATGGAGAATATTCAGGGATTATTATTATGTAAGCAATCTTCACGGAGTTGACTGGAAAGCCATGAAGGAAAAATACGGAGTGCTGCTTCCTTACGTAAGCCACAGGGCAGATCTCGACTATATTCTCAATGAAATTGTTGCTGAAAGCAATACAGGTCATACTTATGTCGACTGGGGAGATTTTGAACAGGTAAAGAGAGTCGATAACGGCCTTCTCGGAGCAGAAATCACTGCTGATCTGACTGCCGGGCGTTACAAAATAACGAAAATATACAAAGGTGAGAACTGGAATCCGGCACGCCGCTCTCCCCTTACCGAACAGGGAGCCGACGTTAAGGAAGGCGATTATCTTATCAGTATCGACGGCAGGGAAATTACGACGGATATTAATCCGTATGTTTTTCTTGAAAACAAGGCAAACAAAAATATTGAAATAACTGTCAGTTCAAAGCCATCATCTGAAAACGCAAGGACTTCAACAATAAAAACTATTCCCAGTGAACTGGAACTTATGTATTTCAACTGGGTAAACGAAAGAAGAGCTATGGTTGATAAGCTCTCGGGAGGGAGAATAGGGTATATACATGTGCCAAATACCTCAACAAGCGGGAATAAGGAACTTTTCCACGGACTGTACACCTATTTCGACAAAGAAGCACTGATAATCGACGACAGGTACAACGGAGGAGGTTATATTCCCGACAGGATGGCAGACCTTCTTGACCGTCATACACTTACATACTGGTATCAGAATGGACTGACACCAAGCAAGGCTCCTGGAATCGCACATGACGGTCCCAAGGTAATGCTGATAAACGGTTACTCATCATCGGGAGGAGATGCATTCCCTTATTTCTTTAAAAAGCTTGGACTTGGAAAACTGATTGGGACCAGAACATGGGGGGGGCTTGTGGGGATCTCAGGGAATGCCCGCCTTGTCGACGGAGGATATGTATCGGTGCCGCGGTTCGGCATTTTCGACAAGGATGAAGGATGGATAATTGAAGGTGTTGGTGTTTATCCTGATATTGAGGTTGTTGAAAGACCTGAACAGATGGCGAAAGGTGTCGATGCCTGCATCGAAAAGGCGGTCGAAGTCCTGCTTCAGGAACTTAAGGAGAAGCCTGCCGGAAAGGTTAACATCCCTGGTCCACCCGACAGGTCAAAATGGCATGAGGATAAATAGAGGATCTTTTTACTAGGCTTCCTCAACAACCTTCCAGCCCATGCGATCGGCCAGCGCATAGACAGGTTCCCGGAGATCACCGTAGAAAGTAACCCTGTGCCAGCTCCATGAATCCCATTTGGTGAAGAGCTTTTCAATATCGCCAAGGGGATCTGAACATAATTTAGTACGGCAGGCCCTGTCGTCAGGGTCATTATCGATGGCTACAGCCTGGTGAAAAAGGATCTCTTTCTTTTTCGTATCCGCTTCAAGGGTTGTTGTAAGGTAATTTACAGGCAATACTGATTGAACAGATGCACCATTCCTGTCCTCCGAATGAGTCATTATCCTGAATGGGTTGGTTGGACCGGAAGGACCGAAAACCTTATTTGGTGCAACACAATGTGCATAAATAATCTGCCTTTGGGAAGTATCGATAACAGGATCCGAAATAAATCCTGGCCTTCCTCCTGTCATAATTGAGAAAGCAAGCATTGTAGATGCTGATCTTATATCACACTCGCACCCCCCTACCAGCCCCTCATTGCACAGTTCATGGAATCCGAGACACGGGTATGCATGAATATGACCACCGTAGAAACCACCAAGGCAGTTAACCGTTATTGCATTAGCATTATGCTTTTTAAGAACTGACTTCATCCCAAGATACATGGCAGCAGAAGTCACTAGAGTGTCAAATGTAACATCTGTTACATTTAAGGCATTCTTCTGCCATTTTTCAGCAATACTTACTGATTCGTCATGGTCAGCGGTTCTCCATGCCTCATTAACTTCAGAAAAGGGAATATATTGAACAGGTATGCCAATTGCAGGCTCCCCCGTTTTTGCCTCCTGATCATTGACCGCCAGGATCCTGGATTCTCTGAAACGTCTCATGGATTCATCCGGACTCAGGAAATTTATTTCATTCGGTTTTAGCGAATACTTTCCCGAACCCTTTGTTGCCTTTTTCCTTATATTGTCAGTTGCAGCCACAAACTCCCCAACTGTGCCACCTGTGCCGGTTACCCTGAAACAGCTCACTGCAGCAATCAGATCATCCATGGAGGATGAGGCTACAAAACCGACATTCCTTTGTCCGGAATTCAGCATTGAAGCATTATAGACCAGAAAACCACCACTGCCACCAAACTGGAAATCGGCATAGATAACCGGTTTCCCTGTGGCAGCAACTGTTTGTATAACACGATTCCAGCAGTTCATCTGGTAAACTATATATCCGTCAACAGGATCAAGTTTATCACCCTCAACAATTTTTGCCGCATCATCAGGTCCTGTGGCCAGGGAAGGGATGAATTCCATATCGGAGAAGGCGGAAACAAGGGTAAGGTTGATCTTTTCCATTACAGGGCCAAAGTCAAAACCAACGTTAGGCCAGTCGGGCCCTGGCTGAACAACAGCATGAAGAGAATAAATAACCCTGATCCTGAGCTTTTTTACGGATACTCCTGATTTACACGACGTTCCTGCAAAACCCAGAGAAGCAAAAGCCATGCATGCAGCGCAGGCACTGCATGATCTGATAAATCCCCTGCGCGAATATGGATGTGATGCTTTAATTGAAGTGTTATATGCTTTTTTCATTTTAGCAGGAATTGATGTAGGTTGTTTAATCAAATCCAAGTTATGAAAAAAAAAGATATCACACCAGTCCAAAAAACATATACAAAAATGAACAAATCTACATATTCAGTTGTCTATTAATTGAATTCATAATGTGAGATTCCTGAAGAATTCGCTTTTAAAAAGAATTATTATACTGAATATGAATGTTTTAAAAAATATATTTTCAACAAGAGAATTTCGGATTTATCCGATAATGGCTTTATTTTCATTTTTTCTATATCCTGCCATGTCTGTTTCTGGAGGTGAGCCTGACATGCTTTTCAGATCTGATGATGTTTTAAGAATTGAGATCAGGGCTGATTTTTCCGCTTTACAGAAGGATCGTGAAGGTGTTCCAGAATACCGTAAAGGAGAACTGATTTACTTCTCAGACAACGGAGATACGATACATTTTGATGTCAGACTGATGGTAAGGGGAAATTTACGGCGCGATCCGGCAATCTGTAGTTTCCCTCCTTTATGGGTGAATTTCAAAAAGAAGGAAGTTGAGAATACCCTGTTCGATAATCAGGACAAACTGAAGCTGGTCACACCTTGCGGGTCGCAGGAGGACGTGATAAAGGAATATACTGTTTACAAGCTTTACAATGAAGTGACCGATCTCAGTATGAAGGTAAGGCTTGCAAAGATCCTGTATTTCAATACATCAGACAATAAGAAGCTTTTTGAGAAGTACAGCTTCTTTTTGGAGGATAAGGACAAGGTCGCTGAAAGAAACGGCCTTGAAGCAAAGGACAGGTTTCTTACACCCTTTGACCTCGAATCCGAAAGCTTCAAGACTCTTGCCGTATTCCAATATATTATAGGCAACAAGGACTGGTATGTTTCCTCAAGAAAAAACCTTGTCATAATGCAGTCGGATGATTTTTCAAAACCGCCTTATGCTGTGCCATATGACTTCGACCTTTCCGGATTAGTGGATGCCGATTATTCCAAACCTCAAGGAGTGCCTGAATATATGCTTGCAAGCAAAAGAATCTACAAAGGGATATGCTATACTGAAGATGAATTCAATAATACATTCGAGTTTTATCTGGATCTGAAACCAAGGTTTGAAGCAATTATCAGCAACCAGACACTTTTGTCAAAAAATTCAAGAAAAGAGGTCATAAGATATATAGATCAGTTCTACAAGGTTATAGAAAACCAATACCTCTTTAATAAGGAGTTCTGCAGCACGTGCCAGACTCCGCAGGATTACAATCTTGCTGAACTAAAATAAAAAGTACCCACCGAAGTCAGGTGGGTACTCTCATTAAAGTATACTGGTCAACAAAGGTTGTAGGGCCTTCTGTATTCGTAATTCATCAGTCTGTGTTCGGTGGCTTCCTTGTCATCAACAAAAGTATATGTTGCAGGATTCCATTTCACAGGTCTTCCAAGTTCCGTGGCAATATTGCCAAGGCAGCAAGTTATTGCGGTGCTGCACCCAACCTCAATTGTTGCAATCGGTTTCTGGCGTGAGCGGACTGAATCGATGAAATTTTGCATATGAGGTGAACTGATCTCGAACTGAAGTCCTGCCTGTGTTGGTGCCGGACGACCCTGTGCCTGTCCCTGAGCACCGGTCTGGCGACCCTGTGCGGTGGCTGGCCTTTGTCCCTGCTGCGGAGCAGGTCTCTGAGCCTGTTGTCCTGCAGGTCTTGGTTGCGGGCGGTTACCTTTTATATTTTCAGGTATAAGAGAAGCATCAGAGCATGCTATATATCCGCGGGCAACTTCAATCCATCCCTTTGTTCCGATGAATTTGATACCCTGAGCGCCCGGATTATCCTCAAGATATGGCTGTTCGGTCATTACAACGCCTGTTTCATATTTATATGTCAGGTATGGCTGCCCGTTATATCCTTTCGGGATAATTTCATATGGACCGGAACCATCCATTCCGATTGCGGCCTGCGCAATATCAAACATATGAGCACCCCAGTCGGCAGTGTATCCGTTTCCGGTTTCGCGGTACCAGCGCCATGCTCCCCACAGGGTTTCATTCTGAACAGGATCAAGAGTTATCTGCGGAGCCAGATCGGAGTTATATACTATTTTGCCGTCGTTAAGTGGCCCAAGCCACAGATTCCAGTTAAGATTTGCAGGTATTGGCATTTCAGGCAGGTCCAATGGTTTTGGAGGATCGCCAACCTTTGCATAAATCTTTTCAATATGGCCGATAGCACCATTCTGAACCAGTTCAATAGCTTTCTGAAATTCCTTGCTTGACCTCTGCTGACTTCCAACCTGAACTATCCTTTTGTTATCGTTTGCAACTCTTGTCATTACGAGAGCTTCCTTTATTGTATATGAAAGGGGCTTCTGAACATAAACGTCCTTTCCAGCCTGGCAGGCATGGATTGTCATAAGTGCATGCCAGTGGTCCGGCGATGCAACCTCAACAGCATCTATATCCTTCCGTTCAAGAAGTTGTTCATACTGTTCATATGTATCACACCTGGGTGCCAGCCCTTTTGATTTCTGCCATTCCTCTACTGTTTTCTTGAATCTTTGCTGCTTTATTGTATCAACGTCAGCACAGGCTATAACCTGAAGGCCTTTTACTCCGGCGAATCCCCTGAAATCAGAGAGAGCCTGCCTTCCAAGTCCTATTGTCCCAAGAAGTACCCTGTCACTTGGAGCAACACGAACACCATTGATTACATAGCTGGGAAGTATTGTCAGCCCTGTCAGGCCCAGAGCCGACAAGCCCAGGAAATCTCTCCTGTTCATCCCCTTTGTTGATTTTTCTTTCATATGGTTATTTATTTTTGGATTAATGGTTTTTATTCAGGATAAATGTAGAAAATAGTTGCAGATTTTAATCCCGCTTAAGATTTTTTAACAGAACCCGGGAAATCAGCATCCCGGGAACCAGATTAAGGAAGCAATTGAAGGTTATATTCTGCCGTTAAAATGTAAATAATTGCTAAATTACCTCCCAAAACCATTGGACAGAAATTATTATAGTCTTATTGATTAATTTGTTAAAAAGCAGATAATTATGAAAAAAACTCTGATTTGTTCGATTGTTCTCCTGCTCATTGCCGGAACATATTCTGTGAAAGCCCAGAACCAGGGAAATTCAACAACTGACGTAATACTGAATGGATATTCCGCAAAGATGTTTACATCCGAACCAGTAAAGGACAGTGATCTTGATCTTATTCTGCAATGCGGTATCAAAGCTCCAAGTGCAAGAAACAGCCAGGGATGGAAATTCATTGTGATAAAAAATACTGAACTTGCAGGTGGGCTTATAAATAATATTAATCCCGGAAATGTCATTGTTATTATTTCCGGCATTGACTCACAGCAGCCGGGATCGTTTACAGATTTCGATTGCGCCCTTGCCACCCAGAACATGTATATTGCCGGTCAAAGTCTCGGATATGGCGTTCATATTTATGCCAGCCCTGTTGGCACAATCAACCAGAAAAAGGAAGTATACGGAATTCCGGAGGGTTACAGGGCAATATCGGTATTGAGGATTGGGAGCATTGATAAGAATGTCGATGCAACATCTTCAGCTTCAACAAGAAAATCGTTTCAGGAAATAGTCAGTTATAAGTAGACAAAAAATCACAACAGGTTATCGGGCTTGTTGAGCATCCGTACGGTTTCATCTACAGTCCCTATGTTTTTAAGATTGTCCTTTTTGCTCTTTGCACCAAGTTCTTCAAGCTTACGACCTGTCACAAGTATCCTGCTCTCAAAAGATCCAATTGCGTCATTATAGCTTCTCAGGGCGGATCTTAATCCATTTCCGATACCGCTGAGGTAGTCCGAAAATACCGACAGCCGTTCATGAAGCACACGTGAGGTCTCGAGTATTTCCAATGCGTTTTCAGTCATGCTGTGCTGTTGCCAGATCAGTGCAAATGATTTCAGAACAACAAGAAGAGTTGTAGGTGTTGCAAGGATTATCTTCTTTTCAAGCGAAAACTGCAGTAAATCCTTGTCAGTCGTAAGAGCTGCATTAAGAGCTGATTCTATTGGCATGAAAAGTACAACCAGGTCGGGAGTATTGGTGAATTGGGCGTAGTATTGTTTTTTGCTCAGTTCATTAATTCTTTCCCTGACTGATCTTGCATGAGATTCAAGAAGCTGATTCCTTGTTTTTTCGTCCCTTGTTTCAAGCGATTCCATATATGCCTTCAACGGTACTTTTGAGTCAACGACGGCATGTTTTTCATCCGGAAGATTAACAACCATGTCAGGCTTAATTGTTGCATCTTCCCCTTCCCTGTAAACCTGCTCGTTGAAATCACAATGTTCAAGCATTCCTGCATATATAACCAGGTTCCTGAGACCAAGCTCTCCCCAGCGTCCTCTCGACTGAGGGTTCTTAAGAGCATTTACAAGCTCCCCCGTTTCTTTCTGAAGGCCTGTACTTGTAAGCTGAAGACTTGAAAGCATTTCCTTTACCTGACCGAATGTAATGTTTGAGGTTGTCCCCAATTCCTCCACTTTCTGCTTATACCCTTCAATTGCTTCCCGCAGAGGACCCAGCATTTCATTAATGGCATTCTTTCTCTGGTCAAGATCAGCGCCGGCCTCAGTTTTATGCGCTTCAAACTGTGTTCTGGCCAGGGTAAGGAATTGTTCGCTGTTCTGTCCGAGAGCTGCTGAAGCTGCTGATGTGAACTTTTCAAGCATTGCCTCCTGGGCAACTCTCAGGCTTTCCCTGTCCGCTTCCATCTTAGTATTAAGAACGGCAATCTTTTCCCTGAGCCCGGATATCTCCTCATTCTTATTGAGCAATTCCTTTCCATGCACAGAGACCAGTCTCGATTTGGCAATGAACCATCCTATAAGGAATCCAATTGCAAGACCCGTCAATATGTATAATGCTGTTTCCATAAATTCTGAATTCTAAGACAACAAATTTAACCAACATAATCTTACAATTGCCAAACTTACCCTCTTCCAGTCTGACATGGCACGTAAAAATATTAAATGAATTGCTGAAATGTGTAATTCCGGCACAATATTCGCTGTACATTTCAAAATTCTTAACTTTGAATCTGACACTGTAAAACCTTAAACATGAAAACCTTTCAAATCGTTTTAAAAGCAGCTTTTATATTCTTGCTTGTATCTACCTCTGCAATATATGCCGGACAGGATATAAACGGAAAACCTTTGCCACACTTCCTGTTCCCCTCGTTCAGGGAAGGCCGGGTTTTAATGAAAGACGGAACAAGTTTTACAACAAAGCTAAACTATCATATGGTCGACGAAATGATGATCACCGAAGTTGACGGCAAATACAGATATTCCAAAGACCCAAAGCTCATCGACACTATCTATCTGGAAAACAGGGTCTTTGTACCAGTCGGCAACAAGTTTTATGAAGTTCTGGCCAAAGGACCGGTTACAATTTTCATTCAGAACAGAAGCAATTTTACTCCCGTTGGTGCTGATATAGGGTACGGTGCAAAGTCAAAATCCGTGGGAAAGACATCATACCGGAGATTTGAACTTGTGGATGTGATTGCCCAGTATGGGGAGGTTGCCTATATGGAAATCCCTCCAAACTCGGAAGTTACACCAGCATCTGTCTTCTGGGTAAGAAAGGATGGCACATTTGAGAAATTCAGCAATGAAAAGCAATTCCTGAAGTTGTTCCCGGGATCTGAAACAACCCTTAAGGAATTCATAAAGAAAGAAAGGATAAACATGAAATCGCCCGATGACCTTGCCTTACTTGGAAAATTCTGTAACACCCTGTAGAATATGGCACAAAGATGATTCATCGCTTCAATATCTTATGTTTGCTCCGTAGCTGATTCTCAAAATGAGAAATACCGGGATCAGAATTAAAGGGCACAAATAAAATGCCCTTTATTATTTTATTATAAACCTGATACTTACAATAATCATTTACAAAAAGGACAAAAACCGGCACATTATTGGATAGGGTGAAAATAAATCTGTAAACCTATTTCCATGAAGAATAAAATAAATGTGCTGGTAATTGAAGACAATGAATATTATAGCAACCTTCTTGCAAATGCTATTCAAAACAGCCTTAATCCTTTCCTGGAAAGAGGTGATTTTCAACTTGTGCTTCATACCTTCACAAATGCAGCCGAATATATCAGGAAGGTCGAATCGGGAAAAATAAAGTGCGATTATAATGCAGTATTTATCGATTATTTTCTTGGCGAGGGAATCAATGCCGATTATGTCGTTGATACTCTCAAAAAACAATCGTGCGACGCTATGATCGTTCTTCTGTCACAGTCAAAGGAAGTGAAAGAAAAATATGATTTCTTAAATTATAATTATTTCGTCGTCAAGGACAGGTTTGCTCCATCTCTTTGCGGACTCTATCTTCAGCAATATATTGAAGATAAATATTCTGTATATTTGGATCAATGACAGGTACAGATAAACGGCGGATCAAAAAAAATTCAATCCGTATAAAGGTTGGATTACTTATGTTCCTGGCAGTATTACTTCTGTCAGTTACATTTTATCTGCTCTATCGTAACCTTTCGTCAATAGTGGCCTCCATAAGGATAGATTCAACACCCGAACTTAAACTGTTAAACATAAGGGATATTTCATCAGGAATTGAGCAGGCAGGAAACAGTGTCAGGCTTTATACTATAACAAAAAATCCCTCAGATATCAGACCATACTACAAATTCGTCTCAAATATTGATGAGAAGATAAACAATTTGCAGAAGGAATGCGGCAATGATTCAAACCTTCTGGCCCAGACCGATACGATAGGAACCCTTATTGAACAGAATATCAGAATCTGGAATAAACTTCTTGCACTCTACAAAGATGATAATGTGATTGAAAATATCAAGGTGCTGTCGGAAAAGCTTAATGAGACTCCGGCAGAATTGCCAAAACAGGGAATACTTAAAAAAGTCTTTGGTAAGAGTCCGGATACTCCGCCTGTAGAACATGAGATCGCTGCAGATCTGGATTCAATTGTTTTACAGACTGAAATTGCACGTGAAAAGATGGCGGCAAGAGAAGTCCAGCTTGCAATTAACAGCAGTGAGATTACAAATAAGTTCTATGACCTGATCACCCGAATGGAGAATGATGTTAACAGTCACATAAGAACCAAGGCAGAAGAAGCTGCCGGCATTGCCGGACAGACATACAGATGGCTGGTACTGACAGCCATTTCAGGGGGATTGCTTGCTATACTAATTATTATAATCATCATCAGATATTCCCGTAACGCATGGGCATACCAGGCAGCTCTTGAAAAATCAAAAAATGAGACTGTCAGACTTGCAAGGACAAGAGAATTGTTCATGGCTAACATGAGCCATGAAATTCGAACTCCGGTTACTGCAATTTCAGGATTCACCGACATTCTGCTGCGCGATAATCCTGACAGCAAAACAGCCGAGTCATTGAAAATAATAAAATATTCATCCGACCATCTGCTAAGGATTATAGACGATATACTTGATTTTTCGAAACTTCAGAATAATAAGATCAAACTTGAGAAAGTTCACTTCAGCGTGGGTACTGTTCTGGCCGAAGTTTATGCCATGTTTGAAAATATGGCCCGCCAGAACAATACATTACTGAGCTATAATTTAAGTCCCGGAACTCCGCCAGCTCTCATCGGAGATCCTTACAGACTCAGACAGATATTGATTAACCTGATAAGCAACGCAGTTAAGTTCACAAAGAACGGCAGTGTTCATTACGAGGTTACCAGCAAAAAAAAATCACCTGGAGAGATTGAACTTATAATGGAGGTTTCGGATACAGGTATTGGTATCGACGAGTCGAGAATAAGTGCTGTTTTTGAAGAATTCGCACAGGCCGAAATGAGCACCACCAGGAAATACGGTGGTACAGGTCTTGGCCTGTCGATAGTGAAAAAACTGGTTGAATTACAGAACGGGACTATTGATCTTACAAGTAAAAAGAACAGAGGCACGACAGTAGTATGCCTGATTCCATTTTTAACCGGCGATGAAAATCAAATAAAAAAAGAGGCTGTCAGATCCCTGGCCTTTCCTGAGGAACTTAAAGGAATAAAGATACTGGTTGCCGACGATGAAGAATATAATCGTCTTCTGTTCAAAAAGATATTTGAACGCTGGGATGTAAGGTGCGATCTGGCTTCAAATGGAATGGACGCTCTCGAAATGCTGAAGGAAAATAAATATGACCTTCTGTTTATAGACATGCTGATGCCGGGGATCGACGGTCTTAAGACAACAAAGTTCATAAGGGAGGAGATGAAAATCGACGAATCCGAAATGCCCGTAATACTAATTTCAGCTGCGCCCCCGGGAGAAGACTGGGATAAATATAAAAATGCCGGGATCAACTCTTTTGTTCTGAAACCATTTACGGAAGAGATTCTCCTTTCATCAATTCTTGCTTCAACAAGCCCCCTGGCAGTCGCGGCCTATAAGAGTTCCGAGACCAAAACCGAAAAGCAGCCAGCAACTATGGAAAAAATAAATATGAAAAATTTATTCCATATTGCCGACGGAGACAATGACTTTGTTATGCAGATGCTTGAATCGTTCCTTAAAACTACGGAAAAAAGTCTTGAAGAGATGCAGGATGCAGCAAAAAAAGGTGAGTATGATTCGGTTGCCGGCCTTGCGCACAAACTGCAGCCACCTTGTCGTCATCTTGAAACCGCTGATCTCTTAAATCTGTTAAACAAAATCGAAAAGGCAGCCAAAAACCATGATCCAGAGTCTGTCGATGCACAAATAAGAGATATCCTCCCGGAATTCTCTGTTGTCACACAGGCAGTTTCTGATCAAATTTCAAAAATTAAGGCAAAAGCTTAAAATCACACCATTATTTTGTATTTTGCACTCTGTCAGGTTTGTCTGTTTATTCATAAAGCGATCGGCCATGACTGAAAAGCCTGTTAAAATATTTGTGGTGGAGGATAATGAGTGGTATAATAAACTGCTCGTTTATACTCTTTCGCTGATTCCTGATTATGAGGTCAAAAGTTTCTTCAATGCGAAGGACTTTCTGAACTCCCTCAACGAATCGCCGGATATAGTTACTCTTGATTTTAAACTTCCCGACCTTACAGGGCTTGAAGTTCTCAAAAGGATACGGCAGGAAAACAGCGAAATTCAGGTGATCCTGGTTTCTGAGCAGGACGACATAGATACGGCTGTAACACTTCTTAAACTCGGTGCATACGATTATATAACCAAATCAAACGATATAAAGGAGAGGTTATTGAATACAGTACAGAACATCACAAAGGATATCGGCCTCAGAAATGAAATAACCACCCTGCGCAGGGAAGTACAGCAGAAATACAGCTTCAGAAATACTATTATAGGTGACAGTACTGCAATAAAAAATGTTTACGGACTTATTGAAAAGGCGCTCGAAACCAATATCACAGTCATCATTTCGGGTGAAACAGGAACAGGTAAGGAGCTTGTCGCCAAGGCAATCCATTATAACTCAAGGCGAAAGGACAAACCTTTCGTCGCTGTCAATGTGCCGGCGATACCATCAGAACTGATTGAAAGTGAATTATTCGGTCACGAAAAAGGTTCTTTCACGGGAGCATCATTCCGCAGGACAGGCAGGTTTGAAGAAGCTGACGGCGGAACACTTTTCCTTGACGAAATAGGTGAAATGGAAATGAATCTTCAAACAAAACTACTAAGGGTTCTTCAGGAAAAGGAAATAGTAAGGATCGGAAGCAACAAACCTTTAAAAACTGACTGCCGTATAATAGCTGCAACAAATCGAAACCTTAAAGAAGAAGTAAGGAAAGGGAAGTTCAGGGAAGATCTGTATTACAGGCTTCTCGGACTTCCCATAGAAATGCCTCCTCTCAGGGAAAGAGGAAATGACATCCTGGTGCTTGCAGGATATTTTATCGAGAGGTTCTGCCGTGAGAACAAACTTCCGGTTAAACGTCTTTCACCCGGAGCTCAGAAAAAGCTGCTTAATTACTCCTTTCCGGGTAACGTAAGGGAGCTTAAATCGATTGTGGAACTTGCAGTCACATTATCAGTAAATGACGAAGTTGAAGCCTCCGATTTTACGATTGAAGATTCAGATCAGACTTTGATACCCGGGGAAAGTGATCTTACAATGCGTGAATATGAAATGAAAGTCCTCAAAGCCACTCTTAAAAAATACAACAACGACATTACACTCACCGCAAGAAAGCTCGACATCGGAGTTTCAACAATCTACAGGCTCCTGAGACAGGAAAAGGAATCAGGCGATTAATCTGCTTCACTCTCCATACATGAGAAATTCTCAAAATGAGAATTTATTTCTCAAAACTGGAAACTCCTATATTAGAACTGATTTTTTTACACCTGATAATCAGTATATTACCATTGTTATGGCACGATGGTCCGGCATTTGTCATTAAAATGAATGCTGAATTATTTAATAATAACCTGAAATCAGATTCTGTAAAACTTAATAAACTTTAAAATGGAAAACAGACTTAACAATGACCCTAAATCAGTAAATGAAAATGAGGTCTTAACAAACAGGGTAAACAATGCAAGAAAAGAAGGCGTAACAAAAGGAGCACTTACAGCAGGAATAATTAGCCTTATCCTTATTCTGGCACTTGGTATCCTGGGTTATTCACTACATAAAAAGGATCATAATGCCCAGGTGGCACTGATGGATGATCAGAGAGCAACATTTACAAAGGAGCTTACTCAGCGCGACTCGACTTTGAACGACTGGCTTGCTTCTTTCAATGAAATAGAAAATAATCTGAGGATGATAAGAGAGAAAGAAAAACTGATCTCAGTTAATACCTCAGGTGCTGAAGTATCAAAAGATAAGAGGAACCAGATCCTCGAAGACATAAAGAGCATCAATACGCTTCTTGATGAAAACAAAAAGAAAATTGCATCTCTGAATTCCCAGCTGAAAAAATCGGGAAGCCAGATCACCGAGCTTCAGACCAGAATTGCTTCACTTGAAGAGTCAATGAAAGCTTACGAAGCTGAAATAGCCGAACTTAAAACAACTCTCGCAAACAAAAATTTTGAGATCGGGCAGCTCAATGAAACGGTGGTTGCTCTGAATGACACTCTGACACACAAACAGGAAACAATCAGCAGCCAGACATACAAGCTTCATCAGGCATACATTATCTCAGGTACATACAAGGACCTTAAAGCAAAAGGCCTTTTATCCAAAGAAGGCGGTTTCCTTGGCATAGGAAGAAAAGAAGCTATCAAAGAGGATTTCTCCGATACTCTTTTCAAGGAAATAGATATCACCAAGACACTTACCATACCTGTGAACTCAAAAGATATGAAACTTATTACAGAGCATCCTTCAGGTTCTTATGAGGTAGTTAAGGAAGGTGAAAATATGGTTTCCTATATAGCCATCAAGAATCCGGATGAATTCTGGAGAATCTCAAAATACGCAGTTGTTGAGTTAAGGAAATAACAAATCAGTATTAGTCAAAGTTAGTCAGGTTAGATGAGAAGGGGCTGTCTGCTAAAATCAGACAGCCTTTTTTATGTCTCTCTTACCAACCATGCCTTGAACTCAGCAGCCTTGTTTTTGCTTACATAAACCCTTTCAGGAGGTTCAACGTCAAGAGTAAGAAGCA
>Ga0172370_10001424_pt1 | contig 36278 bp, 30 predicted proteins | sample LakKiv5m_FD_114538 | JGI IMG/M metagenome (GOLD analysis project Ga0172370, IMG submission 114538) | Freshwater microbial communities from Kabuno Bay, South-Kivu, Congo - kab_022012_11.5m | ecosystem: Environmental > Aquatic > Freshwater > Lake | place: Democratic Republic of the Congo...
GGCAGGCACCTACACACTCACCTACCAGATTTGTGAAATCCTGAACCCGGCAAATTGCGACGATGCAGAAGTAACGATAAGCGTAGAATCCGCAGAGATCGAAGCAGTAAACGACAATGCCGGCCCGATAAACGGCTATGATGGAGCCACAGGCGTATTGAATGTATTTGATAACGACCTGTTGAATGGCGACCCGGTAATCCCGGGAGAAGTAACGTTAACCGAAACGGTACCTGATCCGAATGGTTACCTGGTGCTGAATGCAGACGGAAGCGTGGATGTATTGCCCCAAACCCCGGCAGGCACCTACATACTCACCTACCAGATTTGTGAAATCCTGAACCCTGCAAATTGCAACGATGCAGAAGTAACTGTGGAGGTAATTACAAATACACCACCTGTAACTATTAATGAGAGTATCAATGCATGTGAGGAAACAACCTATCATGGAAATGTGCTTCCCAATGGCGATTATGATCCTGATGGAACTGAGTTGGTTATTAACATTGTCCCTGTTGAAGGGCCTTCACATGGGGATATTGATTTGCAGACTGACGGTTCGTTTGACTACACCCCCGAACCAGGGTATAATGGTCCTGACCAGGTGGTGATAAGTGTTTGCGACAATGGTATCCCGTTACCTGCAGCATGTACTAACGACACAATTTTCATAAGTGTAATAATTAATGCGATTGTAGATCTGGGTTCAGATCAAACGATCTGTGAAGGAGATACGCCACAGTTAACGGCGGATGCATCAAATTTTAGCAGTTTACTCTGGTCAACAAATGGAGATGGAACATTTGCTGATCCCACAATTCTTCAGCCTGCCTATTCACCGGGTATTGATGATATAGAGAATGGAATCGTTGAACTTTGTCTCACGACCGAATCAAATTCACCATGTATTGCTTCTGTGATAGATTGTAAAGATTTGATAATAAATAAATTGCCTGAAATAGATGCCGGTGATAACAGCACAATATGTGCAACCCAAAGCTTCGAAACCAATCCAACATTGATGAACACATCACAGGTATTTTGGTTTTCAAATGGTGATGGCTTCTTTGAAGACGAATTGGCGGCAGTTACAAATTATTACCCTGGCCCTGGCGACAAGGTTGCGGGTTCAGTCGAATTATGTCTTTATGCAACCGGGGTACTGCCATGTTATACTCAAGTTGATGATTGCATGATACTCTATATTGATCCTGCACCTGAAGTATCAGCCGGAGCAGATGCAACCATTTGCAGAGGTGAAACATATCACTTAATGGGTAATGGACTAAACTTTGGTTCCACTAACTGGACGACAAACGGAGATGGAACCTTTGATAATGCCAGTCAGATCGACCCTGTTTACACGCCGGGAACGGGAGATATTACAGCAGGTTTTGCTGATATTTGTCTTGAGGTATCCGGTGAAGGTGGTTGCTCTTTGGAAACAGCAAATAGTTGTATGACATTGACAATTTATCAATTGCCGGTTATCAATAACCTTGAAACGCAAAGAATACTTGCCTGTGCGGATTACGATTTTGATAATAAGGAGTGGTTCCCTGTTGAGCTTGATGCTGAAGTATTAAATTATTCATCAGTCGAATGGACAACAGACGGAGATGGATATTTTGATGATCCTGCGCTATTAAACGCAAAATATTATCTTGGATTGCACGATGTTTGGGATGGTGGTGTTACACTTTGTATAAGTGCGGGCGGACTTGGTTCATGCCAGTTTGTTGCATCAGCATGCATCGAACTTGTGGTGCCAATCCAGATAATTACAGTTGACACACCGGGATGGAATGGTATTTCATCTTATGTTGATAAGAGTACGACTTTGTTGCCAGATGTAATGGCACCTGCAGTCAACGAACTCATCATTATGATTAACAAGCAGGGCAAGGAATACTGGCCTGAACCTGATCCGCCTGTCAACCAGCTTGGAAACTGGGAGCCAATCGGGTATAAAGCAAAGTTCAATGCTCCAGCATGTTTGCCAATTTATGGTGACAGTTTAAAGACGCAGAATTTCGTAATTAACGGACCATTTACTTATCTTCCTGTTTTGACAAATGTTCCGACAAGCATTGTTGGATTATTGGGAGCAAATGCACCCAAAGTCCTGATGATTTACGACTGGCCAACTGGTCAGGTTTGGACAAATGTAGCTGCCGACTTTCAGTTTTTACAGCCTGGTAAAGCTTACCTTTTGATAAGTAAAACTCCATCGGCAACCTATACCGTTTCCTATCCTGATTTTGATCCAAATGAACCGATTGTATCAAATATTAACGGATTGATAGATCCATACCGAAACAACTCACCATGGAATGACGTGACCAATACCACACAGGCCCACATCATCCTGTTTGCCGACGGTGCGACTGCCGAACTGCAGGTTGGTGATATTATCGGAGCATTCGATAAATTTGACAACTGCGTTGGAATGGCAGAATTCAAGAACAGAGACAGTTTCTATAAACTTGCTGCCATGGGAGATGACCCGATGACTGATCAAGTAGAAGGATACCAGACTGGTGAAGTTATGCGGTTCATGCTGTATCGTCAGACTACTGGCGAAACCTTTGATATTTCTTTTACCTACAATCCGGATTATCCAAGTTCGGACGGATTGTTTGCAATAAATAGTGTATCAATGGCCGAAAATCTGAAAATGAACATTACCTCGGTAAGTTCGCCGGAAGCCGAAAACCTCGTGAAAGTATTCCCCAATCCGGCATCAGATGTGATCAATGTAGTTTCAAATATCGATGTAAGAGAGATTACCCTGGTTAATAATGTTGGACAAAAAATTGTAAGTCAGACGGAAAACGGTAGTAGTTTTCAGATTAATGTCTCTTCCTGTGTACCAGGAATGTATTTCCTGAAGATTGAGACGAAAAGCGGATTTACATTTATTAAAAGAGTTTCGATCCATTAATCATTAAATTGAATAAATTAAAAAGAGGCTTCCCCAACTTACGGGAGGCCTTTTTTTGTTTGATCCCTGTAAGATCAGTACTCAACAGGATGCTTGATTACATCCATAATCGACTTGTACATGTTTTTCCCCTGAAATATGGGATTGATCAAAAATCTTAATGAAGATGATGGGATGATATTTGGAAATTCTCATTGTAAACTAAGATCCAGGGTTTAAAACGATGTGTCCAACCGGTATTCCTGGGGTTATTGTGTGAAGCGAGGCGCTTTTCAACATCTTCAGAAAACCCGATATAAATTTTGTTGAAGGTTGGTGAAAACAACACATAAACGAAAAACATTGCGAAAAGGCGTTTGTGGGGCGTATTGGAATCGAACCAATGACCTCTTGCTTGTCGAGCAAGCACTCTAAACCAACTGAGCTAACGTCCCATATTTAATTCAAATAGCATATCTCAACACTCTCTTGCCTGTCATCCGCCGGCTGGCGGACTAAACCAACTGAGCTATAGTCCGGGTAATATTTCAATTCGGCAAAAATAATAAAAACATAATCTTTGCAAGAGAATAAATACATTAATTTCTACTTTTGGCGGGTACTATTAATTTCTTTGTTTGACAGTAAAATATTTTCGGATGAAACTAAACTTGATACATTTTGTTGCTTTATGGTTCTTGATAGTTGGTTCATTAAACGGATATACTCAGGAATCGAAAAATCAAAAACTGACCCTCGATGTTGTGTTAAAGAGCGGTGCACTCTATCCAAAAAGTTCAAGAGGGATCCGGCCGATGAAAGATGGAGAACAATTCTCACAAAGCAAAAAGGATTCAATAAATGTTTATAGCTATAAAACCGGAAAATTTGTAAAATGCCTCGTTACAGCCAGTGAATTAATTCCACAAGGTAGCGAAGTTCCAATCGGGATGAGTTCATATAATTTTAGTCCGGATGAATCAAAAATCCTTTTTGCTACCCAAACTGATCCCATTTTCAGGCATTCTTCGAAATCATTTTATTATATTTTTGACTTATTGACACACCAATTGACTCCACTTTCCGAAAACGGGAAACAACAATTAGCCGACTTTTCACCGGATTCCAAAAAAGTGGCCTTTGTTCGAGGAAATAACATTTTTATTACGGACTTATCAACTGGTAAAGAACAACAAATTACAACCGATGGGAAAGATGGTTTTATTATTAATGGAACCACCGACTGGGTTTATGAAGAAGAATTCTCTGAAATCAAAGGTTTTTATTGGTCACCTGATGGGAAAAAGTTAGCCTTCATGCGTTTTGATGAGAGTAGGGTCAAAGAATGGATTATCGAAAAATATGGCGAACTATATCCGGAGATATATAAATTTAAATATCCCAAAGCCGGCGAAGAAAATTCAATTGTAACCATTCATGTATTCGATTTTGAAACCGGGAAGACGAAGGAAATGAACACCGGTATTGAACTCAATCAATACATTCCACGAATCAAATGGTCAGCCGACACAAACACACTGGTAATCCTTCGGTTGAACAGGCTTCAGAATAAACTCGAAATCTTGCTTGCAAACGCAGGTTCTGGTGAAAGCAGAGTAATTTATTCCGAAGAAAATAAGTATTATATCGAAGATGGGAATTTTGATAATATCATTTTTTTGGAAGATGGGGTGCATTTTGTACTTACCAGTGAGATGAGTGGCTATAACCACATTTATTTGTACAAACTCTCCGGGCAAAAAGTCCGGCAAATTACCAGCGGTAATTGGGATGTAACGGATTTGTTAGGGGTTGATCAGGTGAACAGAAGGATTTATTATCGTTCAGCTGAAGTTTCACCTTTGGACAGAAATGTATATGTTGTCGATTACAATGGTATGAATAAAACGAATCTTACACCTGAAGCCGGAACAAGTAAAGCCGAATTCAGCAGCAATTTTAATTATTTTGTTAAAACATGGTCCGATGCCAATACACCTTTTATTTATTCGGTGAATAGTGGCAAAGATGGAAAATTGCTCAGAATTCTGCAGAATAACAATGACCTTTGCGAATCAAGGAAGGAATACAATTTTCAGTCCAAAAAGTTTTTTACCGTTCCGATACCCAATGGGACTTTATTAAATGCCTGGAAAATAATGCCTCCACAATTCGACTCAACCAGAAAATATCCTGTGCTTTTCGATATCTATGGTGGTCCGGGATCCCAAACAGTATTGAATAGCTACGGAAGCGGCGACCTTTGGGATCATTATTTAAACCAGGAAGGCATTATTATTGTTTCTGTAGATAACAGGGGAACGGGTGCAAGGGGCGAAATATTTAAAAAGCAAACTTACCTTCAACTCGGAAAACTCGAAACGGATGATTACATCGAAACTGTTAAATACCTTCAGACTTTGCCTTATGTTGATACAGCACACACTGGAATTTTTGGCTGGAGTTACGGCGGTTATATGTCGGCACTCTGTATGACAAAAGGAGCAGAGTATTTTGATATAGGTATTGCAGTGGCACCAGTAACCAACTGGAGATATTACGACAACATTTACACAGAGCGTTTTATGCGAACACCGCAGGAAAATCCTTTGGGATACGATGATAATTCACCCATCAACTATGCTGCAAAACTGAAAGGAAAGTTGTTGTTAATTCATGGTATGGCTGACGATAATGTCCATGCTCAAAATACTTATGATTTTGTAACCGCGCTTGTGGCCGCAAATAAAGATTTCGATATGATGGTTTATCCGAATTCAAACCATGGAATTTACACCGGAACCAATACCACCTACCATCTTTATTCGAAAATGACAAAATTTCTGCTCGAAAACCTGAAAGCGAACCGGTAAAAAAAATTTTGCCAGCGAAAGAAGTGAATTTGTTTGTTGTCTCTTTTGCTTTGAAAAATAATAATATTTTGTGTTAGTTAAGTTGTGAAAGAGCCTGATGAATTGCTCTCCCTCTAGCGGAATTAATTGGAAAGATAAGTTTTACCAAAGCCCCTCCCTCGTTGCAATTTTCTATTTCAACCTGGCCATTATGAAAATCCATGATATATTTAATGATGGCAAAATGCATTCCCGGCCATTCGGAGCGAAAAATTAACACATCTTTCATAAAGAAGTCCTTAATAAGGCGGTATTTTTCAGGGGGAAACCCACATCCCTGATCACAGATTTCAAGTTCAACCCTATCCCTGAATTCGTTTAGTTTTATAGTGATTAAACCATTTTCAGGGCTATATGTTACAGCATTTGAAAGGACAATCTGGATTACATTCTTGATAAGCCCTGGTTCGATAATGATTTCACTGAGTTCATCAATGAGATTTGTGTCAATTCTTATCCCCTTTTTCCTAAACTCATTCATTACATCAGAAAGCGCATAATCTAGCAGACTGCTCAGTTTAGTGGGTCGCATATTTTCATTAATATGCTCAGGGTCAATTTCGGATACCATTAATGCGGTATCTGAATACTCCTTAATTTTATTTGAGGCATAGATGATTGTTTCAAGAATGTCCTCATTTTCGCCACAAGAAGGATTTTCTTTCAGGATTTCAGTGAAACCGAGAATACCACTTACTGGAGTTCTCAATTCATGGCAAATTATTCGCAAAAAATTATTTTTTATATTCTTAAGTTTCAGGTATTCACTGGGAATTTTAATCAGGCTTTTGTTTTTTTCTTTAAGGACATCAATTTCTTGCCTCATTTTGTCATTTTCTGAACGTAATTGAATCAAATCTTTTGATTCTTCATGATGTTTTTTCGAAATTTCATCTTTAATCTGCCTGAGTATCAGTCTGATTTTTATTTTTTCAACCAATTCACTGGGTTTAAATGGCTCAAACAGGAAGTCATCTCCACCACATTCATATGCCTGCTCGATTTCCTGCTTTGCAAAAGATGTTAAAAATATGACTGGAATATCTTTTGTTTTTTCAATCGACCTGAGCTCGTGGCAAAATTGAAAACCATACGGGCCTGACGATTTGAGGTCGATAATTGCGATGTTAAAATCGCATTCCTGGATCATCGAAAACGCTTCAGCGCTTTCATTGGAATATGCTACATCGAAATTCTCTTTTTTAAGAATTTCGCCAAACCATTTTCCGTTTTTCAGTGCATCGCCTAAAATCAGCACTTTGCTATTTTGCTTTTCCATAATCCAATTTTTTTAGTTTACTCAGTTCATTGCATCCGATTTTATTTCTATCATATTTTTTGTGATTGCATGAATCAAAATCATTAAGCCAAAATTAGACCAAGTCGTAGGTGGATTCCAAGGACAAATAAGTAAGTGTCCCATATTTGTGGATAAGTGTGTTGTTGTGGAATTATTCCGTATATGAAGCTGATTTCTAAAAATAGGATTTGTACCAAGGTTCGGGAAAACACATGTTGAGGGACATCTAAGATATTTATCGAAACCAATAAACAAGGGAGGAATTCAATACCCTGACAGGTAGAATATTAAAGGGAATTAGAAACTAATTTAAGTTCATTATTTCGATTTCGTTAAAGTTTTAGGTTCGATGAAAGCATCCGGATTATCGACATTACTGAGAACCATCTCCTGCAAATCTTTGGTAGGAGCTGTAAGCACAATCAAATCATTGGTTTTCTCATAGGCAATATTTAGCTTTTTATCTAATATTGATTGCTTTAACCATTCACTACTAAAAAAACTGATTTTAAACTCCCCATTGCGAAAAAGCAGTTTTGCAAATGTATGAACGGGTAAAAGCGTTGATGATAATAAACCGGAAATTGGGATATGGCTGTTATCACCTGGATATAAATCAATAAAATAGGTTCCATCAAGACGAATCAGGTGTACATCAAATTCCGAAAGGGTCTCGATTGAATCGTTTCCAAAAACACCATTTTCAAAATAGGTAAGTTTATAAAGTGTGTCTCCTGATCTTTCAAATTTCCAGCGGTTTGAATTGTCTTTCTCAAACCAGTCGCCAACAAGTAATGGATTGAAAACTACATCCTTGCTTGTGTACAGGGGATGAATGGATGGGATACATCCGGCCAGAAAGAGAATTATGATGATAGTTACAAAGACTGTTATTCTGGATTTCATGATTTTGACGGATTTTAATTTTAAGAAAACTGTGTGGAGACATCATTGATGAGTTGCCAGGCATCGGAGATGTGTGAATGCTTTGTGTTGGTTTGCCCAATTACAAACCGGATTGTGAATTTTCCGTTGAGCTTGGTATGCGATAGGAATATTTTACCGGTGTTGTTGATTGCTTCGAGCAGTTGTGAATTGATTAGGTTTAACTTTTCCTCGCTTATTACGGTTTCTGGGTTTAACCTGAAACAAACCGTTGCCAATGGTGTGGGTGCAAGGAGTTCAAAGTTTTTGCTTTTTTCGATCCAACCGGCAAATTCATGGGCCCAGTTGATATGATTTCTTACCTTTTCCTGAAGTCCGCTTATGCCAAAGGAGCGAATGACAAACCATAGTTTCAGGGCACGGAAACGACGGCCCAACTGGATTCCCCAGTCGCGGTAATTATTCACTGCATTACTTTCCTTTGTTTTTAAATATTCGGGAAGAATTTCGAAGGTTTGGATAAGAGCTGCTTTATCCTGCACAAAATACGCCGAACAATCAAAATTGGTAAACATCCATTTGTGGGGATTAAAAATAAGTGAATCCACGTTTTCGATACCTTTAATGATGTGTCGCATTTCGGGTAACAGTAAGGCAGTTCCTGCCCAGGCTGCATCTACATGAAGCCAGATGTTGTACTTTTTGCATATTCTGCCTATTTCATCGAGTGGATCAATGGCTGTAGAACCTGTCGTACCAATCGCAGCGATAACAGCCAATGGTTCATACCCATCTTTGATGTCCTTTTCGATGGCAGTTAGTAGCTTATCCGTGCGCATGGCATAAAATTCGTCAACTTCAATTTTCCGGAGATATTCTTTTCCCAATCCGGCAATTTTAACAGCTCTTTCGATGGAGGAATGAGCTTCGGTAGAGCAATAAATGCTAAAAGGTTTGAGGTCATAAAAACCATTCGAATTAATTCCCATTCCGGTTGCTTTTTCACGGGCAGTCAGCAGCGAAACCAAAGTTGCGGTTGAAGCCGTATCCTGAATTACTCCGGTAAATTCAGCAGGTAACCCAATCATTTTAGCAATCCATTCCATCACCCTTTCTTCCAGTTCAGTTGCTGCAGGCGATGTAAGCCAACTCATGCATTGAGCTCCAAGTGTTGAAGTGAGCATTTCAGCAAGGATTGACGGATAGCTGTTGTTTGCAGTAAAGTACCCGTGCCATCCGGGATGTTGCCAATGCGTAATTCCAGGTATGATGATGTTGTTGAAATCCTCCATTATCGAGTCAAATGATTCAGCCTGAAGCGGCGCATTTTCAGGTAACTTTTTAATGATATCCCCGGGGCTGACTCTCGATTTTACCGGGAAATTTTCGATGTTTTCGAAATAATCGGCCATCCATTCGATCAATTCATGGCCATGCCTGCGAAATTCGTTCAAATCCATAACTACGTTTTTTTTCTTTGTAAAATTAATTAAAATGCTTTTGAAACAAAAAAACGCAGGTAACACCTTGTTTACCTGCGCTTTTAAACTATTTTGTTCCTTAAAAAAAACTTTATAACGAATTTATTACGCGCTCGAGGCTTGCTTTAACTTGCATAGCAATGCCACCAAGCTTTTCATTCTCGATAGCCTGCATCGATGCAACCGGATCAACTGCAGCTACCTCAATCTTATGGTCGATGGTCTCCTGAACAATAACATTGCACGGTAGCATAGTGCCGATTTTATCTTCATTTTGAAGTGCGAAATGAGCAATTGGAGGATTACATGCTCCCAAAATCTTGTACTTCCTGAAATCGATATTAAGTTTTTCTTTCAGTTTTTCCTGGATGTCAATTTCGGATATCACTCCAAATCCTTCTTTTTTAAGCGCGATGATAACATTTTCGATTGCTGTCTCAAAGCCGGTCTCAACAATTTTATTGATGTAATACTTCATAATTATGTTAAATTGGTTTTGCTAATCTACCGAAAGAACCATGTATTTTGATGATCTCCAGAAATCCTCAGGTTTCGTAATTTCAAAACTATAATAGCGACCATCTTCATTTTTACGAATGATGTAACTGTCGGAAGGGTGGTTCGTGATCAGTTTTACTTTTTTCGCGTCGATCGGGAAAGTTGTTTTTTCACGAATATCGATTTCTGTAAAAAGACTCTGGTTTAAATCCTGGTTGAGTTTTTCAACACGCCCAATCCCGGCGAAACCACCTTTTTTGGTAATGACTTCTTTTTCCTTCAACGCTTTCTCCCCGGCAATAATATAAAAAGCTTTGTTGAGCGCCTTATCCTGGTCGTTGATAATCTCACCTTTTTCAACATTTTCGGTCTCAAGTTTCGATACCGACGAATACAAATCCTTTACTTCATAATGCAGGTTTTCCAATTCTTTAACAAGTCCAACAATTTCAATATCCTTGTCGCTTATGGTTTTTTGAAGGTTTGTTACCATTTTTTGAAATTCCTTGTTTTCGAGATGTGACGATTTAAGCTTTGCACTAAGGCTTTGGATATTTTCGCGGTTTTTCTTCATTAGTTCATCAATCGCCATCAAATCGTTTTTTACCACTTCAACCTTGTTTTGTCCGGTCTCGAGTTTACTGGTTTGTTTCGTGATGAGCTGTTCTTTGGCCCTTATCTGAGCAAGGTTATCTCCAATTTCATTGAAAACTTGCATGAAATTGCTCATATCCTGATCTCGCAGTTCTAAAGTTTTTTTCAACTGCTCGTTGTCCTGTTTTAATTGTTCGAGTTCTTTCTTGTGGGTGTTGCATGAAGCCAAAATAATGGCCGGCAACAATAGAATAATGATTATATTTTTCATAATTTTTTAATAAATAAATTAGCAGAGTTAACGTTATTGATAGGTAATTTATTGATTTAATGTGTTTATATATTTTCATGCCGATATTTTACATAATCTAATAATACTTTTCAAGTATCTTTGCACACTTTTTAAATGAATTATTTTAAAATTAAATAGGAAATATTATGGATATTCAACAAAACCGGGGTTATTTTGATGTAACACAGCATCAAGCCGATAGCCTTGCTTTTAGTAAAACTTTTTTAAGTAATGTGTTTTCCTGGATGTTTTTAGGGCTGCTGTCAACAGCCGGAACAGCCTACATTTTTGCTGGAAGTCAGTCGTTGATGGCGCTGCTTGTAAGCGAAACGGGTATGACCATGTTGGGTTGGATCGTAATGCTGGCACCATTGGGGTTTGTCCTCTTGATGTCGTTTGGTTTCAACAAACTTTCGTCCGTTTCAATGATCATATTATTCATGGTTTACGCCGTTTTGATGGGAATGAGCCTTAGTTTTATTTTTATGGCTTATAGTTTAGGATCTATCGCGAGTACTTTCGCAATTACTGCCGGGATGTTTGGAGCAATGGCTCTACTGGGTTATTCCACCAAAACCGATCTCACAAAATTTGGCTCAATTATGATAATGGCATTGGTCGGAATTATAATCGCTAGTTTTGTGAACCTCCTTTTGCTCAAATCCGGGATGTTCGATTATGTGATCAGCCTGCTTGGTGTTTTAATTTTTACCGGACTTACTGCGTACGATGTTCAAAAACTTAAAAGGATCGGTAGTGGAATGGAAGATGGAACCGAATCAACACGAAAACTTACCATCATGGGTGCCCTTACGCTCTACCTTGATTTTATAAACCTGTTTTTATTTTTGTTAAGATTTTTAGGAAACCGAAGATAGTCATAAAATCCACTGATTCATAATATGAAAGCATATGTTTTTCCGGGGCAAGGTGCTCAATTTGCCGGGATGGGTAAAGATTTGTATGAGAAATACCCCATTGCCAGGGAACTTTTCGATAAAGCCAATAAATTACTTGGCTTTAAAATTACCGAGTTGATGTTTGAAGGTACCGACGATGACCTGAAACAAACAAGGGTTACACAACCCGCTATCTTTTTGCATAGTGTAATTCTTGCACGAATATTAAAGGATAGTTTTAAACCCGACATGGTTGCAGGACATTCCTTAGGTGAGTTCTCCGCTCTGGTAGCAAACAAGGCTTTATCTTTTGATGATGGATTAATTCTGGTTTCAAAGCGGGCATCAGCAATGCAAAAAGCTTGTGAAACCGAGCCTTCTACAATGGCTGCCATCCTTGGACTCGAAGATCAGGTTGTGGAGCAAGTACTTAAAGGGATTAATGAAATTGTGGTTCCTGCAAACTATAACAGTCCTGGGCAACTGGTAATTTCGGGTTCAGAACAAGGCATTGCCATTGCCTGTGAAAAGCTTAAGGATGCTGGTGCAAAACGTGCCCTACCTTTAAAAGTAGGAGGAGCCTTCCATTCTCCGCTCATGGAACCCGCACGCATTGAGCTTTCAAAAGCTATCGAATCAACAAAATTCAATCGTGGTATTTGTCCGATTTATCAAAATGTGACTGCTCAACCCGTTACTGATCCTGATATCATCAAAGTTAATCTAATTGCTCAGCTTACCGCTCCGGTACGTTGGACACAAACTATGACAAATATAGTTGCTGATGGAGCTAAAACGGTAATTGAGGTTGGCCCCGGAACTGTATTACAGGGACTTTTTAAGAAACTTAATAGAAATATTGAAGCTTTTAGCGCAATAATTCCTAAATAAAAAAAGGCTGTCAGTTTTTAATTGATGGCTTTTTTAGATTCATATTTTCGAATTCATCAATTTTCCCGAATTGATTAGTTTTTTAACGTAAGGCTCAAGCCTTGCATTCCTCAAAGCTTCCAGATAAATCATATTGTGCATATCACTGCCTGCGAAATCAATCATTTCGGCATCAATAAATTTTTCGGCCATTTTTTTTACTTCCATCGAGTAATAACCGGTCAGAGAGATGAGGTTTATTTGAAATAAAATGCCACGATCCTTTAATTCCTGGAATTTATCGAAATTCCTGAACCAATAGGAGTACCTTTCCGGATGAGCAAGGATCACATTGTAGCCTTCAATCTGCAAATCGAAAAAGTAATTTTTCCATTTCGGATGTTCGTTAAAATACGAAAATTCAACTAAAAGATACTTATTGCCAAATGTCATCAGATTACCATTTCTATATTTTTCTTCAAATTGGTCGTCGATCAGATATTCGGCTGCAGCCTCAATTTCGATGATTAGATTTTGTTTTTTCAATTCCCGCCGCAATTGTTCAAGACGCGGTAAAATTATTTGTGGCGAATTTTTATAAAAATCGCCCTGGATATGTGGAGTTGTAATTAACTTCTGATACCCGAGAACAGCCATACCCTTAATCAACTCGACAGCTTTTTCAAGGGATTCAGCACCATCGTCGATTCCCGGGATGAAATGAGAATGCATGTCGGTTTTGAGAACCGAAAGGTCAATTGCATCGGTATGTCTTGTTGGGAAAAAAATATTTTTGAAGATTCCCATCTGGAAAATTAAAGATAAATATTGTGGCAATATTACGATTTATCTATTAAACAGGCACAAAAAACAGGCTCTGAATTTCTGATATGGTGGTATGATAATCTAACACAAACAGACTACCATAAATAAATTCACAATAAAATATGTATGGATATTTGCATTATTGTAATTTTATGCCGACTAAAATGTAATGCTTTAACTAAAATTAATTCAAAAAAACTAAAAATTAGCTTATGAAAAAAATTACTTTTTTAGCAGTAATGATGTGCTTAATGACCTTGTCCTATGGACAAGTGTATTATGCACACGACTTTAGCGAAGGGCAAATGCCCCCGACAGGATGGACAATCGACAAATTACAGGCTCAGTGGTCGATAGATGGTGGAAATGCAGCCGGAGGTACAGCCCCTGAAGCCATGTTTACCTACATTCAACAAATCGACTCTTCCAGGTTAATCTCACCTGTAGTTGATTTGAGTGGTGTAACTTCAGTAACGCTTTCTTTCAGTCATTTTTATGATGATTATACCGGCGCTGGTCCGGTGGTTGGTGTTGCTACACGGCATGGTGGAGGGAACTGGACTTCTGTGTGGGAAATCAATCCAAATGCCAATGTGGGTCCGGAAACCGTAATTTTGCAATTGAGCGACGTTGAATACACTGATTTTCAGTTTTCATTTTATATTAACGGAAACCTGTATAATATCGACTATTGGTATCTCGATGATGTTTTACTCTTTAATCCGTTGGATGTAGATGCTGAACTCAAGTCAATTAAACTCCCATCCTATGTCGAAGTGGGACATGATGCAATTTTAACAGGAGTAGTTAAAAATATCGGTTCTAATAACATTACGTCATTTGATGTTTCATACAGTGTTGAAGGCGGAGATCCTGTGGTTTATTCTGTTACTGAGTTAATTTGGCATTGGGTGAATCAGTTAATTTTACACATGATACACCAATTAGTTTTGACGAAAACGGTACTTTCGAAGTTGTAGTAACCATCGAAAATGTTAATGGTGGTGAAGATGATAACCCCGCAAATAATACTTTATCAAAGTTTGTTGGCGTGCTTCCATATGTTCCGGCAAAAAAAGTTTTTGCAGAAGAAGCCACCGGGACATGGTGTGGTTGGTGCGTGAGGGGCATCTGTTTTATGGATTATATGGCCGAAACCTACCCCGATTCATGGATAGGTGTTGCTGTTCATAATGGTGACCCGATGGTTGTTACTGCGTATGATAATGCCATTCCAAATATCATTCCGAATTTCCCGGGTTATCCGAGTGGAACTCTCGACAGGGCCGGTGATAATTATTGGGACCCTGAGCAATTCGAAGAAGGGTACCTTCAAAGAATAGATGCCCTTTCTCCAGCTTCGATTGATATAGCTAATTTTAGTTGGGATCCGGTAACAAGGGTTGTTACCTTCGATCTTCGTTCGGAATTTATCGTTGATATTTACAATGAGTTAAGATTTGGTGTTGTCATGACCGAAGATAGTTTATGGGGAACGACAGCAGCATGGAATCAGGCAAATTATTATTCAGGAGGAGGACAAGGGCCAATGTGCGGATTTGAAACAATGCCTGCTACCATTCCTGCAGCACAAATGCATTACGATCATGTTGCACGCGAAATTCTGGATACACCTTATGGAACAGTCGGTAGTCTGCCTTCACCAATTCTAGAAGGTTCAGTTCATTCATATACCTATACATACACAATTCCTGAAGGTTGGAATTACGATAAAATGACTTTTATCGGGATTTTAATCGATATGTCAACCGGAGAAATTTTAAATGCCAATAATGTAATCGATCCCTATTTAGGAATTGATAAATTGAATATGGATGCAAATGTTGGGATTTATCCAAATCCGTTTAATAACCTTACAAATATTGTTTTTTCGCTAACCCAGCCAGAAATGGTAAAAATTGATGTTTTTAATTTGCTTGGCGGATTGGTTTATAGTGAAGAAGCTAAACAATATCAGGCTGGCGAAAATAAAATTCAGTTCTCTGCCACCAATCTCGATAACGGTGTTTATTTTGTTAAACTTTCGATTGATAACCGGACCTACATTCAAAAAGTTTCAGTAATCAAATAGAACTTTAAGGATTTTTCCAGATAAATAACGACCGGAATTTCATTAAAAACCCCGGTCGTTTTTTTATTAAATTGGATCTAATTATCGGTTAACATATTGTTCTTCGTAGTATTTCTGGTAATCACCTGAAGTAACATTTTCGAGCCATTCGGTATTTTCGAGGTACCAATCCACTGTGAGTTCAAGCCCTTCTTCAAACTGTAACGATGGTTTCCATCCCAACTCCTTTTGAAGTTTTGAACTATCGATGGCATATCGCATGTCATGACCGGCACGGTCTTTCACATATTTTATCAACTTTTCGGAAGTCCCGGGCCCACGTCCAAGCTTCTTATCCATGATTTTGCAAAGCAATTTGATGAGATCAATATTTTTCCATTCGTTATGGCCACCAATATTAAAGGTTTCCCCCACTTTTCCATGATGGAAAATTTCATCAATAGCAACGGCATGATCAACCACATAGAGCCAGTCTCTGATATTTGCTCCTTTCCCATAAACTGGCAGGGCTTTATTATTTTGGATGTTATGAATAAAAAGCGGGATCAGTTTTTCAGGAAACTGAAATGAGCCATAGTTATTGGAACAATTGGAAATTTTAACCGGAAGATTAAAGGTGTGAAAATATGCCCTAACCAGGTGATCAGAACTGGCTTTTGATGCTGAATAGGGGCTACGAGGGTCGTATGAAGTGGTTTCCAGGAAAAAACCGGTCTCTCCAAGCGAGCCATACACCTCATCAGTCGAAACGTGGTAAAAAAGTTTCCCTTCGGGATGTTCAGCCCAATGAAATCTTGCTGCATTAAGCAGGTTTGCGGTTCCGACAATATTTGTGTAAATAAATTCGCTAGGACTGGCAATGGAGCGGTCAACATGCGATTCGGCTGCCAGGTGAATAACCCCGTCGAATTTGTAAACGTCGAAGAGTTTCTGAATTTCCTCACCATCCACAATATCGGCCTTCACAAATTTGTAATTCTTTTTGCCTTCGATATCCTTTAGATTGGCCAGATTACCGGCATAGGTGAGTTTATCAACATTTACTATTCGGTATTCGGGATATTTATTTACAAATAAACGTACTAAATGCGAACCAATAAACCCGGCACCACCGGTGATCATCAAAGTTCTTTTATAATTATCCATAATATTGTGTTTAAATATTTTCGAATTATTTCATTTTCGTTTTCTTGCATCCAGGGCCAGTTCCCAATTCCAGGCCGAAAGTGTCATTTCATCGATTCCTTTTTCGGCTTTCCAGCCTAATTCCCGGTTTGCAAATTCGGTATCTGCCCAAATTTCGGTAATATCACCGGGACGGCGGTCAACAACTACGTAACTTAATTTTACACCAGTCGATTTCTCAAAACTGTTAATCACCTCAAGCACTGAATAACCATTTCCGGTACCGAGATTGAAAATCTCCACGCTCTTTCCGTTTCCATTATTTAACATGCGGTCAACAGCGACAACGTGTGCTTTTGCCAGGTCAACCACATGAATATAATCCCGGATGGCAGTTCCATCACGGGTTGGGTAATCTCCACCAAAAATCTTGAGTTGATTCCTGATCCCAATGGCAGTTTGTGTGATAAAAGGCATCAGATTGTTTGGAACACCAAGGGGAAGTTCACCAATCATCGCCGATTCATGTGCTCCAATAGGGTTAAAATACCTGAGTAAAATGCCACTTAATTTCGATGAATTTATCGCATCCCTGATTATTTCCTCGGCAATTTGTTTAGTGTTTCCATATGGCGACATAGCTGGAAGTATAGGCGAGTTTTCGCTAACCGGTAATTGTTCGGGTTGTCCATAAACCGTGCACGACGAAGAAAATACGATGTTACCGATATTGTTATCGATCATACCCTGCAAAATATTAATGAGCGAAATCAGGTTGTTCCTGTAATACATCAAAGGCTTGTCAACCGATTCTCCAACAGCTTTAAATGCTGCAAAGTGGATGATCGCATCAATATCGTTATGACGTTGAAAGAAATCGGAAGTTTTTGGAGAATTCGTAAGATCAAATTGCTCAAACAGAGGTTTTTTACCCGTAATAGCAGTAATGTGTTCGAGTACTTCTATTTGAGAATTCGACAGGTTATCCACGATAATAACGTCAAATCCTTTTTGCTGTAACTCAACAACAGTGTGCGAACCGATGTATCCGGTACCACCGGTGACCAAAATTTTCTGCATGCTAACTATTTTTGAAGAATGTGATTTCTGTAAAATACCCGAAGATTCAACGATTTACCTGCTTAATTTAATGCAACCAAAAGTAACCAGTATTTATAAAAAAACCAAGAAATTTACATTTCCTGGTTTTTCTTAACAAAATGCTTATTCCAAATTACAGGCTCCAGTATGTCAAATCATTGATTGTGTGCCTGTAAATGCCTTTGATGTCGATCAGAATACCTCTTTCAGTGCTGATCGATTTAAAGTAGTCTTCATCGAGTTTAAGATAAGGCTGATGACTTACTGCCACGATTATTGCATCATATTTTCCGCTAATATCTTCCTGAAGATCGAAACCATATTCTTTTTTAATCTCTTTTGGTTCCGCATGAAAATCGACGACATCAACCTTAACACCATAAGATTTTAACTCACTGATGATGTCTGGTACCCGTGAATTCCGGATGTCGCTAACATCTTCTTTAAAGGTAACTCCCAATATCAGAACTTTTGACTCAGCAATATTTTTTCCGGCTACAATAAGTTTTTTAACGGTCTGTTTTGCCACGTAAAATCCCATCGAATCGTTCACAAACCTTCCTGAGTTGATTATTTGGGGGTGATATCTGAATTTTTTTGCCTTGTAAGCCAAATAGTAGGGATCAACACCAATGCAATGTCCACCGACAAGTCCGGGGTAGAATTTCAGGAAATTCCACTTTGTCCCCGCAGCTTCCAATACATCATACGTATTGATATCCATCCTGTTAAAAATCATCGATAACTCGTTCATTAAGGCAATGTTAACGTCACGTTGCGTGTTTTCGATTATTTTGGCCGCCTCTGCTACTTTAATCGAAGGTGCTTTGTGAACCCCTGCCCTGACAACAAGTTCGTAGGTTTTGGCGATAACATCCAGTGATTCTTTATCACAACCCGATACAACTTTTGTTATGGTAGCGAGTGTATGGAGTTTATCACCGGGATTAATTCGCTCCGGTGAAAAACCGACTTTAAAATCTTCGATATATTTAAGCCCTGAAAGGTTCTCCAAAATCGGGATGCAGTCTTCTTCGGTTGCCCCGGGGTAAACCGTCGATTCGTAAACTACGTAATCGCCCTTTTTGAGGATGTTACCAACCGTTCGGGTCGCTGCTAAAAGTGGTTTTAAATCCGGCATATTACTATCGTCGATTGGAGTCGGAACAGCAATGATGTGGAAATCAGCTTTTCGCAAATCTTCAGGATCCGAAGTAAAAAGTATATCGCAATTATCGAATGCCGCAGGTCCAAGTTCCTCACTTGGATCGATCCGGTTCTTCATCATTTCAACCCTGTCTGCTCTTATGTCGAAACCTGTCACGGGTACTTTTTTAGCAAACTCAAGAGCAATCGGCAATCCCACATAACCTAATCCGATAAGCGAAATCCGGGATTCTTTTCTGATTAACTTGTCGTAAATGGTCATTTTTTTAATAATCCTGGTTAATTGATTTTGGTTACCATTCCCTCCTTAAGCTGGTATTTTTCGCTGCTTTCCGGGCAGAAAGCGATACCATTTTCATCAAAGTTAAGCCGGTGGCCGTACTCACTCATCCATCCTGCCTGTTTAGCCGGATTACCAATGAAAAGTGCATAGGCTGGAACTTCTTTGGTTATTACTGCACCAGCTCCGATAAATGCGAATTCACCAATATTATGACCGCAAACTATAGTAGCATTTGCTCCGATGGATGCACCTTTTTTAACCAGGGTTTTCAGGTAATTCCCACGCCGGTTTACCGCACTTCGGGGATTGATAACATTTGTAAAAACCATCGAAGGACCTAAAAACACATCATCATCACAGATAACCCCTGAATAAATCGAAACATTATTCTGAATCTTCACATTTTTTCCTAAAATTACCTCCGGTGAAACAACTACGTTTTGACCAATGTTACAGTTTTCACCAATTACACAATTCGTCATGATGTGCGAAAAGTGCCATATTTTGGTTCCTTTGCCGATAGTGCAGCCTTCGTCGATGATGGCTGTCGGGTGTGCAAAATATTCCTTTTCCATCTATTTTTGATTTGCAAATTCAAGCATTGCAGAAGTAATGTGTGTCAATTGCTCTTCATCCATTTCGGTATGCATTGGCAAGGAAATCACCGATTTAGCAAGCATTTCGGTTACCGGAAAATCTCCTTCCTTGTACCTCGGGTCCTGATAAGCTTTCTGCATGTGCATCGGAACCGGGTAATAAACCATGGCAGGAATATTTTTTGAGCTTAAAAATTTTTGAAGGCTGTCCCTGTCCAAATCTTTAGTTACAAGGGTATATTGATGGAAAACGTGAGTCGATTTTGTGTCGCGGAAAGGAGTAATTATTTTTGGGTGATTTGCAAATGCGCTATCATAGAAATCTGCTGCAGCCTGTCTGGCTTTTATATAATCGTCGAGATATTGAAGTTTTACCTTTAGGACTGCTGCCTGAATGCTGTCCAAACGGGAGTTTACACCAACATAATCGTGGTAGTATCTCACCACCATTCCATGATTTACAACAACTCTGAGTTGTTGGGCCAACTCATCATCATTAGTAAAAATAGCACCACCATCGCCGTAACATCCCAGATTTTTTGATGGAAAAAACGACATACCCGAAACATGTCCGATTGTTCCTGCTTTTTTCGTACTGCCATCATTGAAAATATAATCAGCACCAATAGCCTGGCAAGTATCTTCGATTACAAACAGGTTATGCTCCTCCGCAATTTTAATGATCTCTTCCATATCGGCACATTGTCCAAACAAATGCACCGGAACGATGGCTTTTGTTTTTGGGGTAATCGCTTTCCTGATTGCTACTGGATCGATATTAAAGGTTTTTTCATTTACATCTACCAAAACAGGGGTCAGACCTAATAAAGCAATTACTTCGGCTGTTGCAATAAAGGTAAATGAAGTTGTGATGACTTCATCTCCGGGCTTAAGGCCTAGTCCCATCATCGCTACCTGTAAAGCATCGGTGCCATTGGCACAGGGAATTACATGCTTTACCCCAAGGTATTTTTCAAGATCGGTTTGAAAATCCTTAACTGCCGGACCATTAATAAATGCCGTTGTATCGATTACTTCCTGAATGGCTTTATCAATTTCCGGTTTAATTTTATCATACTGACCTTTAAGGTCAACCATGCGAATGTCTTTCATAATAAATATTTATTTACACAAAATTTTAAATCTCAAATCGAGGGTACAAAGGTAGAATTTAAAGATAGTTTACAAAGCTATTCAAACCAAAAATTGTTCTGCCGGAATTACGGTGAATAACAAGATTGATCGGGTTTAATCCGGCCAGAAATCATGTTTCCGGCAATTTCTTCTTAATATATTAATCTTGAGTTGCTGGTTCCGTTATTACGGCTTACGTTTTCATACTTTTTCAATTATAGTAAAATTCCGGACGATGAATAATCAAAATCCTATCTTTGCGTTTTAGCAAAATGATGATGAAACCTTTATCTGCATTATTTCTAACTATTATTCTTGTTTTTTCTTCTGTAAAAGTTATCGTGTCCCAGGAAGCAAATAATGAAGAGAAACCTGAAATAATTACGATGATTTTTCCAACTTACGCATTCCAGATACCGGGTGGTGATCTTGCTCATCGGTTTGGGAACAGTTCGTCGATTGGGTCTGGATTCCTGGTGAAAACACACAACAACTGGCTGTTGGGAGTTGATGCAAATTTCATTTTTGGAAGTACATTAAAAGAAGACAGCCTTCTGAACAACTTGTTAACTTCCGATGGATATGTAATCGACGAATCAGGACAATATGCGAACCTTAATCTTTTTGAACGTGGATTTTATTCATCGGTGAAAGTTGGAAAGGTAATCCCAATTTTTGGATCGAACAAAAACTCAGGTTTGATGGTTGTCGCAAGTGGAGGGTATTTGCAGCATAAAATCAGGATTGAAGTTAAAGAGAACAATGCTGCACAATTGCGGGGTGATTATAAAAAAGGTTACGACAGACTCTCCGATGGATTTGAACTTAGCGGGTTCATTGGATACATGCACATCGGCGAAACAAGATTGGCGAATTTCTTTATTGGTTTGGAATTTGTTCAGGCCTGGACTCAAAACCGTCGTTCGATGAATTTCGACCTCATGCGTCGTGATGATTCCAAGCGGCTGGATATGCTTTCAGGTCTCAAAGTCGGCTGGATTTTTCCGTTAAGGAAAAGTATGCCCAAGGATTTTTATTACTATTGATATGCCCCGGTAAATGTTTAATCGGCAATGATATTTTTTTACAATCTCATCATTCACACTTATAATCTTTTACTTCGAATTGCAAGCTTGTTCAATCCGAAAGCGAAACAATGGATAATTGGACGGAAACATATTTTTGATGAAATTAAGTCAAAAATCTCCCGTCAAAAACCAATCATTTGGTTCCATTGTGCTTCTCTTGGTGAGTTTGAGCAGGGTCGGCCGGTCATTGAAGCCTGTCGCGAAAAGTTCCCCGGACATCAAATCCTTTTAACTTTTTTTTCGCCCTCGGGTTTTGAAATTCGAAAGAATTACCCTGGTGCCGACTTCATCTTTTACCTGCCCATCGATACATCAGTAAATGCAAAACGGTTTGTAAAAATTGTTAAACCTGAAATTGCAATTTTTGTAAAGTATGAATTCTGGTTCAATTATTTGCGGCAATTAAAAAAGGAAAATATCCCAGTTATTGTTGTTTCCGCTATTTTCAGACCTGGCCAGCGATTTTTTAAATGGTGGGGCACATGGCAACTTAAAATACTTAAAACCATTACCCGTTTTTTCGTTCAGGATGAAGCTTCTGCCGAACTATTGCGTCATGTCGGTATTGATCAGGTTACAATTGGAGGCGATACCCGATTTGACCGGGTTTATCAAGTAGCTTCGCAAAAAAAACCTTTTCCATTGGTCAAAACCTTTGCTGCAGATAGTAAAATTATTTTGGCTGGTAGTACATGGCCAGCTGATGAGGATATTTTAATCGAATTTATCAGGAAGAAACCAGTTGGGGTAAAATTTATTTTCGCCCCGCATGAAGTTCATGAAGAGCGGTTGAAAACGCTGATAAATAAGCTGCCAGAAACCGTAACCAGGTTTTCGAACGCAGATGATACGAATATTTCCATTTACCAAATTCTCATCATCGACAACATCGGTTTTTTATCACATCTTTATCAATATGCTGATATTGCCTACATTGGAGGTGGGTTTGGAGTTGGAATCCATAATATTCTGGAGGCGGCAACTTTTGGAAATCCTATTGTGTTCGGGCCAAATTACCAGAAGTTTAGAGAAGCAAGGGAACTTATCGAAATTGGGGGTGCCTTTACCATCAGCTGTTCAAATGCTTTTTTAGTCCTCATCGATAGCTTATTAAAAAATGAATCATTGCGGCAGAAATGTTCTGATATTTCAAAAGATTATGTTGAAACAAAACGCGGTGCAACAGGTCACATCATCAGTTTTATCGATGAAGTACTGATGGCAAAATAATCCAATTTATTTTAGTGTAAAACAGCACCAATCAGGTGTATGAATTCAGCCCGGGTTTTCTCACCCAGAAAAGCACCGGTAAAGTCAGAGGTAGTTGAAACTGAATTTTGCTTTTGAATTCCACGCATCGACATACACATGTGCTGCGCTTCGATTACAACTGCTACACCCAAAGGATTTAGCGTTTTCTGAATGCATTCTTTAATTTGTGTTGTAAGTCTTTCCTGCACCTGCAACCGCCTGGCAAAAGCGTCCACCACCCTGGGGATTTTACTTAATCCAACAATATACCCGTTTGGAATGTAAGCTACATGTGCTTTGCCAAAGAATGGGAGCATGTGATGTTCGCACATCGAATAAATCTCGATATTTTTTATTAAAACCATTTGTTTGTAGTCTTCTTTAAACATAGCTGAAAGCAGGATTTCTTCAGGATCGAGATCATAGCCATGTGTTAGGAATTGCATAGCTTTGGAGATCCTTTCCGGAGTTTTAAGTAACCCTTCACGATTGGGATTTTCACCAATTAATGTCAAGATTTCATGGTAATGATAAGAAATTCTGTTGAGTGTTTCCTGGTTGTATAAATCCATTTTTTCGTAGCCATCCATCTCGTTTTCCCGGGCCATGTCGAGAAGGATTTCTTTATTTGATTTTTTATTATTCGATTTGGTTTGCATTATTGTGATTTAATTTTTTTTGTTATCAAATTGAACCTCGTATTTCGCCAATTTTATAAATGATTAATCCACGGAATTTATGAAATAATATTAAAGAACTTTACTGTCATTCAGTTTTCCGGTCAACAAAAGTACATTAATAGATTGAAATATTTTTGATTGTTTGATGTAGGAATAACTAAATTCAACTGAGCGGGAGAATTAATTTTTGGATTACAAAAAAAGCCCGGGAACCGGGCCTTAATAATCAAATACTTTAAATTATTTCTTAAAAGTCGTGGAGTGATTTCATTAGTTTTTTTCTGCTAAAGAATATCCTGCTTTTTACTGTACCAATCGAAAGATCTAACTTATCAGCAATTTCTTTGTATTTGTAACCCTCGTGATGCATCTTGAATGGAATACGGTGTTCATCTTCAAGGTTATCCACAACTGCTGATACTTCTTTATGAGACAAAACCGATTCAGGAGAAGCATCTTCTGCTGACTTGCTCGAGTTAAGAAAGAACAAATCGGTTGTCGAATCCAGAACCATGTTTATCTTACTGTTTCTTCGATAATTATTGATAAAAGTGTTTTTCATGATGGTATAGGTCCAGGCTTTAAGGTTTGTGTTATCCTCAAATTTATCCCTGTACGTTAAAGCCTTTAGGTAAGTTTCCTGAACGAGATCTTTTGCATCTTCCGAATTTTGTGTAAGTGTGTTCGCAAAATAGGAAAGATTATCCTGAAGATTCGTAAGCTGTTTATTGAATTCCATTGTTCCCATAAATTTAATTTTTAGATAAATAAATGTTTAACGAAACAAATACAAAACTAAACAAAAAAAATGTTAAAAATTTTAATTAATGTCAAAAAAAGTTAATCATTCTTAAATACATAAATGAAATTATTTGAAATTGATTGGTCGTCCAATACTAAAAATTCAACATTTTCATTGTTTAAAATATTTAAGATAATACTAAACATGATAAGTATTCTATTTGCTCTATAAAACATTATGGCAAATGTAATACAACTCCAATAGGATTATTTAATCTAATTCTAAATAAATCTTAAATTTTTTAATTTACTGCGTTTTGAGTGGTAAATCTCCCCGAAAGTGATAAATTGGATAAATTTTAACTGCTTGAATTACTGGGAGAAAGACAGAAACTATTTCATTTTTCTGATAAAGGCTTGAGTCCTTAAAAATTCCTAATTGATGAGATCAAGTTCATGGTTGAGTGATTCACCCGATTTGATTAATGAAACATTTGATGGTAATTTAAAATCGTGTAAACTGAACTGAATCCCACCAACAAATATTTTTTTTGTAGGAAAAAGCGCTGAAAGTTTAACAAGATGGCTTTCGATATCATTATGTTTAATGGAAGTTGTAAATACAGAAAGTAGGATGTCCGGAGGGTGGCTTTCTGCAATCAGGGCAAGATCATCAAAAGGAACCATTTGTCCAAGATAAATTACCTTGTGCCCTCTTTTTTGGATCAGGTATGAGTAAAAAAGCAATGTTATTTCATGAAGTTCGGTTTCAGGCAGGTAAAGAATAAATGTTTTCTGATTTGCGACATGGGCTGGTCGTAGCAGACCATCAATTGCAACCATCATTTTTTGCCTGATCAGGTTCGTAATAAAATGTTCATGTGAAGCTTTGATGGTTCCGATTTGCCATAAAATTCCAATTTTTTCGAAAAAAGGGGATAACACTTTGGTCATTGTGTTTTCAAAACCAAGATTGAGGATTAAAGAGTTTATCAATTTTTCAAATTTCATTTCGTCAAGTTCCAACATAGCAATTATCATTCCTTCGACATGGCTGTCGGTATCAAGTGATTTGTTGCTGATCGAAATAATTTTTTTGCTTAAATCGTCATTATCCAGATTTGCGATGCTCGATATTTTAAAACCACATCGGTTAAGCAGGGAAATATTAAGTAGTTTTCGCAAATCTTCATCGTTGTAATATCTGATGTTTGTTGGTGTTCTCTTTGGATGAACTATATTATATCTCTTTTCCCAAATCCGCAACGTATGGGCTTTTATACCGGTTAATTGCTCCAAATCCTTTATCGAATACACTGTCGCTGACACCTTTTTTTACATTTATTGATTCCTTTACAAAACAAGCAATTACAAGAATTGTTTGATCAAACGGTTAATTATCTTCGGTGAAAAGAAAATATTGAATAATTTTAAAAATGACAGACTTTTATTAGAACATATTGATTTTTAGAGGCGTTTTGATGTCATTTTATCCTGAACCTTCAACAATTGAACTAATTCAAAAGCACTGAATACAAGGTAAATTATAAAAAAACTGATTATGAAGTTAACCGCGTCACCTTTATTAAGGAGGGCATAAATCAGCACCAGTGTCAAAAATAGGATTAACTTAAATACTGTTGCAATTAAGAAGAAATTCACAAATTTGCTGGTCTTTTTAATGCTGGCCTCGATTTGGTAGTAAAAAACCGTAGAAGTAAATATGGCAAAAAATAAGATAATGCCGGGAACAGCTGGAGAAACATATTTGCCCGGAAGGGAGAATAGTATTACTGCATAAAATACAAAAAATATTAGCGTAAGATAAATTGTTTTCTTTACGAAAATTTTATAAATGGTTGTTAATAAGCTGGTTGGCATGTTAAGACAAATAATTGGGTTATAAAAAGTCTTTAATGGCTTGATAAATAGCTATTCCTACCGCTAAAACTGACAAAAGGATTAAAAAAAATGGAAATTTCAGATCTAACCAGGTGTCTATTTTATACCCGCCGAATGTACCTGCACCGATGATTATCATCATTTGAAATCCGATGCTTGAATATTGCACAAAATTATTTAACTGCTTCTTCTTTTTCTCTAAGTTCTTCATATTTAAAAGAAACATCAATTTCCGGTTTCGGAATATCATTCATATTGCAGGAACCGGAAAATATTGCACCCGGTTCAATGGCAAGTTTGTTTGTGAAAATATCACCGGTAAGTTTAGCAGAAGATTTTAGTGCCAATAATTCATGAACGACAATTTTTGCATTTATTTCTCCCGAAATATCCGAATTTTGGCAAATTATTTCACCTTCAATTTTACCGGAGGCGCCAACCACAACCTTGCCTTTCGAATTTATTGATCCTAAAAGTATTCCATCGATACGAAAATCACCATTCGATATTATATCACCTTTCATGGTAGTTCCTGATGCTAGGAAATTTATTGAAGGTGCGCTTTCGGTAATATTAATTTTTGCCATTTTTGAGTTATTTTCACCTTTGTAGATTGCGAAGATAGGTAAATTAATTTTTGCCCATTTTAAAAAAACTTAAAAACTTGCATTGGGAATGTCAATAAATGAAAGTTTAACAGGTAATTGAATCAAGGCTTTTATTTTTCGAGATAATTTTTGTCGAAAAATGTTTTGTAAGCCTGAATATTCTTTTCACGGTAAAGGATTGGGTAATTGTCAACCGAAATTACCATTGTTTCGTAATTTGAACCCTCGAGCTGAGAACTAACGTAGGGGTTTGTACTGATTGATTCGTAATAACCCATTACTTTTTCAGCATTTTCAAAATTTCCAACAGTTATCATTTGCATTTCATCCAGAAACACGATACTGTTAATTTTTAATTGTTCAGTTGAATAATACTTCGAGTTAAAGTCAGAAATTCTGATTTTAAGGGCATTAATGTTTGTTGTGGCTCCATTTACAAAATACACAAAAAAGTGGACGAGGTTATTATTTACTATATAAGGTGATTTCGTTTCATTAATTGCTACTGTCTGGTCATTTTGTTTGCCTTCTGAGGGTTTATCGGTAATCACCATCTGTCCACTTTCATCTTTTTGTAATCTCGATAGTATGTCCTGGGCAAGAGGCTTTACGTCGCTATCAGGGTATGTGGCAACCAGGTATTCCAATGAAATGGCAAGGGAATCGAGATTTTGTACTTTTCCTACAGAAAGCGCTTTCAAGAACTCGAATTTTGGAATAATGTCGCTTTTATTGTATTTCTCAAGTGCTTCATTATAGTTGTTGATTACCATGTAATACTGGTTGTCCAAGTAAGCCCTGTATGTGTTTTCGTAAAGAGTTTTCGCGGCATTCCGTTGAGCTTCAAGGACCAAATTATAATTTGGGTCGATGATAATTTTCGCATAGTCGCTTTCAGGGAATTCTTTTACAACCAGATTTTTGTAATAATCAGATTTAGCTTGATCAGGGACTTCCTCATAATTTTTGTAAAGTTGGTAATAAACCTGCAGGCGATGCTCATTATCAGGAAATCGTTCTAATAATTTCTCAAATGTTTCGATAGATTTTTCATTGTCTTTTAGTCCATTTTTATAGATAAAGCCCATGTTGTAGTAAGCTTCTTCAATATCCGCATTTGAATCCTTGATTTTTTCCTCAGAGAGGGGCAGGTTTTGTGTATAAAACTCTCTTTTTTTTGGATCAGTAACCAAAACAATAGCCGTGCTGTCGGTGGCAAGTGAGTCGGATTGCGCTTTATTTTCTTCGTCGGTACCAAAATCGGTCACAATTTGTTTTTTACTTAACCGCCACAGATCTTCAAGTTTACGTCGGCCCCACTTTTTTGTAAATTCGGTAAAGCCAAAACTAACAGCTGATGGATTGTAAAAATACCATCCTCCCGATTGTTGAATGTTTCGGTTTTGCTGCCGGTTTGTTTGCTCCAGCATCGAAAGCGATCGTTGTCTTTCGGCTTCCTGCTGCGCCTTTACAGCTTCTTCTTCAGCAATTTTTTTAATGAGTTTATCAATTATCGCATTCCTGGCATCTTCCGGCATCTTGGCAAGCCTCTGCAAACTATCCTGTGTTTCAACAGTTTTGAGGTTTGTAATTAATTCGGTCAGAATACCTGTTTTGACTTTAATTTGATCATAATTAGGGAACTCTGGAGGTAAAAATTGCATTGTTGTATCGTAATAGGCCTGGGCAAGGGTATAATTTGGTTTGTCGAAATGTAGTTCAGCAAGTTTTAATGAGGAAAGTGATTTTTGAAAATTGTTTGAAACACTCGATGCAACCGATAAAGTGAGATATTCGATGCCTTTGGGTTTATCATTGTCTTTAAGATAAATTTCAGCAAGGGCAAAATAAATCTGGTCACGATATTCTTCGTTTTTGTTGTCCTTCAACATCTTGTTGAGCTTTTTTACAATCAGGCTCCTGTTGCTGGATTTAGCATCATAGGTTTTTGCCAGGTTTATTTTCGCATTAAATGCCATTTCATAGGGTGGATTCTTTTTTAGAACAAGCTGGTAAAGCCTTCCAGCTTCACGCATATCGCCCAATTCCTGATATATCTGTGCAAGAATAAACCGTAAGCGGTTTTTGACCTTTTTCTTTTGTGTTATTTCAATGGCCCTGAGTAAATACTTTATGGCGGGTTCATATTTCTGCTGAAGGATGTAAAAATCCGCAAAAGTTATATTAAGATCTTGTTCAAGATAAGAAGGTGCATTTCCTTTTACCAGGCTGCTTTTCAAATTATCGAGCACCGATTCTGACTTTTCAAATTCATGGTTTTGATTGTAAACTTTTGCCAGCCATAATTCTGCTTCATAACGGCTGTCGGATTTTGCAAAACGATTGGTTATAAACTCAAAGGTTCTCCTTGCGCTGGGATAGTCTTTTTTGTACAAGTAAGCTTTGCCTATCAGCATGTAGCTATCATCAATCCACCTAACATACTCTTTACGGCCAAAATACATCGAGTGACGTGTTATTACCTTGGAGGCTTTCTCTATAGCCCTGTCCATATTTGGGAATATGGTTTGCGCATCTTGTTTGGAACCATATTTTACAACCGGTAGTACAGTTGTGTAATTATCTTTAGAATTTTTCTCCAGTTCAGCGACACCTTCTTTGAAGCTTTCATTTCCATTCCAATAAGCATTATAATGTGCGGTCAGATTATGGTAAACCCTGCTTGTAAAGGTGTTTTTTTTTGTCGAACATGAATTGAACAATGAGAGTATTAAGGTAAAGAGTACCACCATAGCAGGTACTTTAAATGTCCCAAAATTCTGAGATGCGAATTTTATTGAATTGAAAGCTTTCAAATTGTCCTTATTAACCCTGATTTAAAGTAAATTCTGGTAATTACAAAGTAGTGTATTTAACTCAGAAAGTACAAAAATATTTTATTTTGTGATAACCATCTGATGATTTGATCGTTTTATCGAAAATCTATGTTAATCACAATAAATCCGGTCAAAATGCATTGATTACTCTGCTGGAAAAGTTTGCAGACATTTGCAATGATTTTCAGAATCCACGAATTGATGGCAAAAAAAAGAAAACATAGAGCCTGGTACGACAACAAAGGATGGCGAAGGAAACTTAAAAGGCATTACAAACTTGTCCTCATGGACGAAGACTCATTTGAGGAAAAGATAGCGTTCAGAATTACCCGTTTAGGTGTCTTGATTTTTGGAAGTTCCTTTATTATTGTGTTAATTCTTTCAACCATTTATCTTGTAGCGTTCACCCGGCTAAGAGAGTACATTCCTGGTTACACAGATATTACATTACCAAAAAAAATCTATGATCTGCAGCAAAAGACAGATTCACTCGAACTTGAATTCAAACGAAAGGATCTATATGTGAGTAACATGAAAAGGATTATTGAAGGAGAAGATGTTCCCGATGTTTATTTGCCTCCACCTGGCAAAATATCTACTTATGATACAATCAAGATTTCACCATCAAAGGAAGAAAAGGAACTGAGGGATGAATTCGAAAGCCAAAGTATGTACAATCTTTATCAGGATCGGTCTTATCAAATAACCCCAACATCCTTTGGGAATATTAATTTCTTTCCACCGCTGTCAGGGATAGTGACTGGTAAGTTTGACCCGGCTAATGACCACTTTGGTGTAGATATCGTAGCTACACGAAATGAAGCCATTAAAGCAGCTCTTGACGGAACTGTAATTTTCTCGGATTGGACGCTCGAAACAGGTTATGTTATTGGCATTCAGCATCAGAATAATTTAATAACGGTTTACAAGCACAACTCAACATTGTTAAAACAACAAGGTACATTTGTTAAAGCCGGAGAAACGATATCGATTATCGGCGAGTCAGGGGAACTAACAACGGGGCCGCATTTGCATTTTGAGATTTGGTACAATGGAAAACCAATAGATCCTGAAGAGTTTATAACTTTTTAATGATTAACACACGCATTCTTATTCAAAGTAAACCATAGTAATATTGCAAAAAAGAATAGCTATATTAGGATCTACAGGCTCCATTGGTACCCAAACCCTGGATGTCATTCGGAAAAATCCGGAAATTTACAGAGCTGAAATACTTACTGCAAACAGTAACAAAAATCTGTTAATTGAGCAGGCTATTGAATTCCGGCCGGGAACTGTTATCATTGGTGCTGAAGAATCTTATGAAAGTGTTAAATCCGCATTATCTGGTTATGGTATCGATGTATTTGCAGGTATTGAAGCCATTAATGAAATCGTAAAAACTGATTATATCGATATTGTCTTGGTGGCATTGGTGGGCTTTTCGGGGTTGATGCCGGTAATAAATGCAGCCGAAGCCGGAAAAACGATTGCTTTGGCAAATAAGGAATGCCTGGTGGTTGCTGGCGAATTGGTTACAGCATTGGTAAAGAAAAATAGTTCAGTTATCATTCCGGTTGACTCTGAACATTCGGCAATTTTTCAATGTTTGTCGGGTGAAAATCCAAAAACCATCGAAAAAATTTATCTTACAGCATCAGGTGGCCCTTTTTTCGGAAAAGATCGCCATTTTCTCTCAACAATTACGAAGGAACAGGCATTGAGACACCCAAACTGGAGTATGGGGAAAAAGATAACTATCGATTCGGCTACAATGATGAATAAAGGACTGGAAGTAATTGAAGCACATTGGTTGTTTGATTTGCAGTCCGATCAGATTGATGTTGTAATCCATCCGCAGTCGATTATTCATTCGATGGTTCAATTTATTGATGGTTCAATGAAAGCACAAATGGGCTTACCTGATATGAGAGTCCCCATTCAGTATGCCTTATCCTACCCCGGAAGAGTAAAATCTGAATTTAACCGATTCAATTTTACCAATTATCCTGAACTTACTTTTTGTAAACCCGATTCTAATAATTTTAGTAATCTTGCACTCGCCTATCGTGCAATGGAAAAAGGTGGTAATATGCCATGCATCTTGAATGCAGCAAATGAAATTGCAGTTGAAGCATTTTTGCAGGATCAGATTAAGTTCCTCCAAATTCCCGAAATAATTGAACAATCGATGGATAGCATTGGTTATATTCTAAATCCGTCATTCGAAGATTATTTCTTAACCCATGCCGAAACAAAAAAATTTGCCCTGAAAGTCGTTGCCAAATTGGGCTAACTGAGTTAAAATTAATTGCATAAAATGGACATTTTAATTAAGATTCTTCAACTTTTGTTGAGTTTGTCGATTTTGGTCATTTTTCATGAATTTGGCCATTTCATTACCGCCAAAATATTTAAAACCCGGGTAGAGAAATTCTATTTATTTTTTAATCCCTGGTTTTCGTTATTTAAATTTACTTTTAAGGAAACCGAATATGGTGTTGGCTGGCTTCCATTGGGGGGGTATGTGAAAATTTCCGGGATGATTGATGAATCTATGGACAAAGAACAAATGAAACAACCACCTCAGCCATGGGAATTTCGCTCTAAACCGGCTTGGCAGAGATTAATCATCATGCTTGGAGGTGTTTTTGTAAATATCTTGCTGGCCATTTTTATTTATATTTTCATGCTTTCATTGTGGGGGGAGCAATACATTCCCACTTCTGAAGTAAAATATGGTATTACGGTTGATTCTCTTGCCTATGAGATGGGTTTGCGAAATGGTGATAAAATTATTTCAGTCGATAACAGACCTGTTGAGGAATTTCACAAGATTCCGTCTGAAATTATCATCGAAGAAGTTAAGACTATCCAGGTTGAACGGAATGGCAAAAAAACTGAAATCGAGGTTCCAAAAGGGTTTCTTAATAAATTGGTGCAACATCGAAATCCAGATTTTATTGGCATCAGGATACCTTTTTATGTTGGTGGATTTTCGAAAGACTCTCCAGCGTTGGTAGCCGGATTAAAAGAAAAGGACAGGATTATTGGAATTAATGGAGAGCCATCTTTGTATTTTGATGAATTCAGGGATAAGATTAAGGAAAGTAAAGGAAAAGAGGCAAATATTAAAGTGGTCAGGGATGGTGATACTTTAGTAAGAGAAGTAAAAGTGACACCTGAAGGCCTTATTGGTGTTTACGCAGAAAACCCTTCAAATTTTTTCAACTTAAGGGAAAAGGATTATTCATTCCTTGAAGCCATTCCTGCCGGTACTGTTAAGGCCTATAAAGGCGTTGAAAATTACCTGAAACAATTAAAATTACTTTTTTCTCCTGAAGTTAAAGCTTATGAATCTGTTGGTGGATTCATTACTATTGGAAGTATTTTCCCATCAGTGTGGGATTGGCAATCCTTTTGGGGATTGACCGCATTTTTATCCATTATGCTGGCAATTTTAAACATCCTTCCAATACCGGCTTTGGATGGAGGACATGTTATGTTTTTACTCTATGAAATTATAGCCCGGAGAAAACCAAGCGATAAATTCCTTGAATATGCTCAGATAGTAGGCATGGTTTTACTTTTTAGTTTACTGATTTTTGCAAATGGGAATGATATTATGCGAATAATCTTTAAATAATATAAATTCGTAATAATGAAATTATTTTAAAACTATCCTAAATGCAGGATGGTTTTTTTTTATTATTTTGCAGCAAAATTCGTTTATCTATTATGCCAAACCAACAAGAACTTCTCAGGAGAATCACTGAACTCGAAACTTCAGTTGAACAATTATTAACCAAAAAAGCAGAATTCGAGCAGCTTGCCGAGCTTATTCAAGATGCGGTTTTTATTACGGAATTTAACAAAAATTTCCTGTTTTGTAATCAAAACACTTATCGTTTTTTCGGTTTTGAGCCCACACCATCAAACAAGGAATTTCTTGTTAATGAAATCTTTGATAACCACCCGGATGAATGGAAGGTTCAGCATGATAGTGTTTTAGCGAAAGGTGAGTCAGACTTTGAGATGCTCATCAGGAAAAGTGATACCGATTTGATAAAGGTCAATGTTCATTCCAGAAAAATTATATTTGAAGGGAAAAATTGTTTGGTTTCCTATATCAGGGATATTTCTGATCAGACGAAATTCGAAAGGAGTCTGATAATCGAGCAACAAAAAAACAAGCTTATTATCGATTCAATCCCGGCAATGATTTTTATTAAAGATAAGGAAAACAGATTTTACAGTGCCAATAAGGCTTTTGAAGAACAAACAGGCTATAAAAATGAAGAAATATTTAAGAAGAGTGTTTTTGATTTGACTCACGACAAGGTGCTTGCAGAAGAAAATTGGAAAGATGATCTTGAAGTGATCGAGACTGGGATTCCAAAACGAAATATTATAGAGACCTTATTTACGGATAAACACAGATGGTTTCTAACGGATAAGATTCCCTATAGAAATCCTGAGGATGAGATTATCGGGATTATTGGATTCTCCATTGACATAAGCGAGCATAAACACGCCGAGGAGGAGTTGCTCCGCAGTGAGAAAATGTTTCGGCTGTTATTTGAAACCGCCCCTGATGGCATAATTTTAAGCTCCCTTGATGGGAAAATACATTCAACTAATAAAGCCATTGAAAATTTGCTTGGCTATTCTTCTGATGAATTTAAAAGCCTGACATACTTCGATATTACGCCTGAAAAATGGCAAAAAATAGAACTCCAAATCATTGAAGAAGCACTTCAGAACCATGACAATGTTCGATCTATCGAAAAGGAATTTATCCGGAAAGATAATGTTATTATTCCAGTATTGGTTACAGGCTGGATAATTTATAACGAAGAAGGAGTGCCGTTTCAGCTTGGTACTTATGTTAAGGACCTTTCGATCGAAAAAAAGGCCGCAGCATTGGAAAACTATTTGCTTCAAAAAGAGAACGAACAACTCGAAAAAGATTTGGCATCAAAAACAAGGGAACTTAATCTTCAAATCACTAAATTGATCGATATCAATGCATTAGTAGATGGTGTCATTAAAAAACTTGATGATATCCTTCAAAAGGATGTAAACGAGAAAAACAAAGTAATTGCAATGGTGATGAATGAGTTGGCTAGTCATACCAACGAGGATTTATGGAAGCAACTTGAACTTACATTTGGCCAGGTTCATCAATCCTTTTACGATAAGCTTTACACATTGTTTCCAGATCTTACACGAAATGAAAAACGACTTTGTGCCTTGTTAAAGATGAACCTGTCAACCAAAGATATTTCAAGTATTACGCACCAGACAATGAGAAGCATTGAGGTAGCCAGGGCAAGGTTAAGGACAAAAATGAAGCTGAAAAGATATGATAGTCTCACCAAATTCTTTTCACAGATCTGAAAAATTTATTAAGGTCTTTGTGCAATTGATCACTTTGTAATTATAACCATAGTATTTTATGGAATATGGTGTAAGTTAAATATTGTCAGATAGATAGAATTTCTTCAAATTATAGATTGGCTGTAATCTGTTTTATTATGTGCAGTATTTGTGTTAAAATAAATCGAAAAAAAATTTGTTTTATGTAATTAAAGTGTTGTACGTTTGCAATGACTAAATCATGGTTGTTTTTTAATAATTGGTTTTAAGGGGTAGTTTGGGAGTTAACCTAAAGCAGGGGGATACAAATCAAAAACTTTTACTCCAGATTTAGCTAATATCCCCCCGCTCCCAGACTTTTCAGAACAAGCTTTCCTTTTTTTTCCTGGAATTTGCGGTTAAGTGTTAGTAAGTTGTAATTCTTTTTGATTTTACGATTTGTCAATTGTATGTGCTTCTGATGCAATATGAAATTGGAAGTTGTCGTTTCAAACATATTTATTATCAAAAGGTAATTACAAATTTTACCATTTGGGTAATCAGGTTGAAAGGTTAGAATTTAGCGGTGAAGAATTTTATCTGATTTGAAAAAAAAATGTTCCTTTGTGGTACTTTTAATTTTTGTCCTCTGATCGTATGATTAGAAAATTATTTTTACTCGTATTTGTCTTTTATTCAACGATTGCAATTGCGCAGCAATTGCCTCAGTACACACAATACATGTTTAATAAGATTGCCTATAATCCCGGCTACGCTGGTTCTGAAAACGGGATCTGTGTCGGAGGTCTGATTAGGCAGCAATGGGTTGGTTTTAA
>Ga0172370_10001425_pt1 | contig 36251 bp, 34 predicted proteins | sample LakKiv5m_FD_114538 | JGI IMG/M metagenome (GOLD analysis project Ga0172370, IMG submission 114538) | Freshwater microbial communities from Kabuno Bay, South-Kivu, Congo - kab_022012_11.5m | ecosystem: Environmental > Aquatic > Freshwater > Lake | place: Democratic Republic of the Congo...
ATCATATATTCCGGCCAGTTAGGAAGATAAATGGCGATTTTGTCCTGAGGTTTTACCCCTAATTTAAGCAAGCTTTGCGCCAGAGAGAAGACCTTGTCTTTTAGCTGAGAAAAAGAGATCTCTTCCTGGCGAAAAATAACTGCCGGCTTATCCGGATACTCCTTAGCGCATTTTTCTAAAAGATTAATCGCGTTCATTTAGAACCCATACCAGTAATTAACCAGAGGTTTACCCTCGACAGAATGATCCAGAACGACATTTTTAAGCCGCAGATATTCTAAAAACCCCTCGCGGCCAAGCTCTTTACCAAATCCACTCTGTTTAAATCCGCCATAAGGAAGCTGATTATAAAACATGCCATAAGTATTAATCCAAATAGTGCCGGCATTTAATTTTTTGGCCAGATCATCCGCTAAAGATAAATCTTTAGTCCAAATACAAGCCGCCAGTCCGAAATCCACGCTATTGGCCAAGACCGCGGCCTCATCCGAGCCGGAAAACTTATGAATCAAAACTACCGGGCCGAAAACTTCCTCCTTAAATATATGCGAATGCGCTCCGACATCCACCAGCACCGTCGGCTCAAAGAAATAACCATTTTTTAATTCCACGCTTTCCGGAATTTTACCGCCGCAGAGAACCTTGCCGCCTTCGGCTTTCGCCTTGTCAATATACGCCATCACTTTTTTGCGCTGCGCGTCGCTGATTAAAGGCCCCATTTGCGTTTCGAAATTATCCGCTAAGCCCAGCTTTATGCGCTTCGACTTTTCGACAAAACTCTGCAAAAAATTATCATAAATACCTTCTTGCACAAAGATCCGCGACATTGCCGTGCACATCTGCCCCTGATTCAGAAATATCGAGGTAAGCGCGCTATTTATCGCCACATCCAGATCCACATCATTAAATATCAAACTGGCAGATTTGCCTCCTAATTCCATAATCAACTTCTTAACATTTTTAGAAGAATACTGCAGAATTTGTTTACCGGTTTCATTGCTGCCGGTGAAGGAAATCATATCCACGCGCTTATCCGCGCAAAGCTCCTCGCCTATTTTCGCGCCGCTGCCATTAATAATATTGACTACGCCGGCAGGCAATCCGGCCTGATGAATAATTTTTGCCAGCTCAAAAACCGTAAGCGGAGTAAGGCTGGGCGGCTTAAGAATCACGGTGTTCCCGGCGGCCAAAGCCGAAGCAAGCTTCCAACAGGTAATCAAAAGCGGATAATTCCAGGGCACAATTAATACAACCACCCCCAGCGGTTCAGGAATTAATCTCGCCGAGGCATCCGCCGAAACGTTAAATTCTTTTTCTTCCAAATAGTCAATAAAATTATTGGCCATAAATTCAAAAGTTTTGGCGCTAGAGGGGATATCCATAAAAGTAGTTTCTTTGATCGGCTTGCCGGTATTCTGCGTCTCTAATGCTGCTAACAGTTCGGCATTATCCAAGATACCCTGAGCAATTTTCGCCAGAAATTCTTTGCGTTCCGCTAAAGAAAACTGCGGCCACGGCCCCTGGTCAAAAGCTTCTCTGGCGCTGGCTAAAGCCAATTCCACCTCTTTGCTTGAAGCCAAAAAAGCCTCCGCAATAACTTTACCGGTTGAGGGATTAACAATATTCTGCTTCTCGGAAGTTTCCATAAACTGTCCGTTTATGTAAAGCGGGCATTTAGAGTTCATTTAATTCTCACCTCTTTAAATAAAGCAAACAACCGGTTAAAAGGAACATACCATTTAGAAAGCTGGCCTAATTGACCGCTTAATTTCATCTTACCCTGGGTAACCGCAACAAACGAATCCAGTTTCCCCAGAAATACCTGTTCCCAAACTGAAGCGCAAGCAGAGATAACAAAAGGCGCATCAGTATCCGTATCTAATTTTATAATTTTACCTTTTTCAAAATTAAATTTAAAAACCTTTGCGCTATCATCAAGTTTAATCGCTAATTTTACCGTCAGATCCAGCTCTTTCCCTTTTTGGGCAATAAATTCATCCTGATTAACTAAATCGACAATCGCCTGAACATGTTCCCGGCTAAACATCGCATATGTTGGATGTCCGCATTTTAGATCGTCTTTTAAAGCAAGATCCAGATCATCAAGAATATTTTTATCAAAAAGCCGCCCTAAAGCTGCGCTTTTAACCGCCTCTTCTAATGCCTCGGTAATACTAAGCGCGTCTTGGAATTTATCGGCAATCGCAACCGTGCCATGATTTTTCAAGACCACCAAATTATTCGTCTTTAAAGCGGCGATCACCGGCTCCGGAGCTGTCACCGTAGGAGTTTCCTGATGGATGACCGGAATATCTCCCAGATAAAACTTAGTTTCAAAACTCATTGCTTTAAGGGTTTTGGCTGCTGCAAAATATCCATTAATTAAAGGCGGATGGCAATGAATGACAACTTTAGCCGGAAAATTTTTATAAACTAAAACGTGCAAAGGCAGCTCTGAGCTTGGCTTAATTTCACCAGCATAATTACAGCTGGCTAAATTTACTTTAACAATATCATCTTGGCTTAACTGGCCCAGAAATGTGCCTGTCGCCGTGATGAGAATATTCTGGTCGTCTAATCTGGCGCTTAAATTTCCGGATTTAGCTACCGCTAACCGGCCGTCATAAAGCCGCTTGCCAACATTAATTATTTCGAGTTTTAATTCATTCTCCAACATCTTTATACCTTTAAATAAATGTGCTGCGTAATTAATTTTGCCGGCGTAACATCAAAAGCCGGATAATATGCCTTAACTTCTTTGGGCGCCAGATATAAACCCTGATAAATCTTTAATTCATCCGGCGGCCGGATTTCAATTTTAATTTCCTTTCCACTCTTTAATTTCGAAGCCGGCGGACACAAAACATAAAAAGGAATTTTAAAATACTTCGACACCACCGCGATCTGATAAGTCCCGATCTTATTGGCGATATCGCCATTTAAGGTTAAATGGTCTGCTCCCACGATAACTTTGGTTACTTTACCTAATGACAATAAATATGCCACCATATTATCGGTAATTATCGTTACATCAAAACCTGCGCGCATAAGTTCCCAAGCCGTAAGCCGCGAACCTTGCAAATACGGACGGGTTTCCGTAACATAAAAACTTATTTTCTTACTCTGCTTTTTAGCCAACTGCGCGATTAACGGCATTAACCCGCTGACATTACAATGCGTCAAAATCACATCGCCAGCTTTAAGCAAATTCGCGGTAGCTTGCGCTTGCTGGATCCTTTTGCCTTTAAGCATCTCTAAGAAACCGAAAATACTTCTCTCTAGCGGCGCACCACTTTTTTCCATTCTCAAAACCATATCAGTTAGAAATTTAAATGACAGCGTAGGCCGCGTGGCATTAATCGCGGCAGCCACCTTACCCAAATTTTTATTCTGCCGCTTACTTAAAATAAAAGCATACATCACCAAAAGCACCTGACCTACGGCGCGGGTCTTCATCTCTTTTATCGCCCGGCAGGCATCCTGGTAATTTTTTGCCTTGATATAAACTAGCTTTTGAGGAAGCTGGGTTTCATCCAGGATATAGATGACATTACTCTTTAATTGTATTGGCCAAAATAATGGAGAAAATTTCATTTTCGTCCTTTTTTTTGCGGGTCCTGCCACTGCGGGACCCTGCCGTCCTCACTTACGTTGCGGGCGGCAGGGGACCCCCCTCCGTGTCACCCGCAAAACACTCTACTTACCTTCTAGTTTCTTAACTAACTCCAATGCAATTTTAATTAAATTACTCTCTGCCATATAATAAAGCGGGTTCATAAAACCCATTTCACCGGTAATTACATTATCACTTACGGCTAAAATCGAAGCCGCTTTAATATTATACGTCTGGCAGATTGTGAGCAGGGTTGAAGAAACCATATCCACTGCCCGCGCGCCTTCTTTGCGCTTGGCTTCCACAATCTCGCGTGTTTCACGCAATAAAGCATCGGTAGTCCAGGCTTTACCGCGGTGCACATTTAAACCCATATCTTTGGCAATTTCAAATAAAAGATCAGAAATTTTCTGATCACTTACTGTTTTAAAATCTTTATCTACGTAATATGGAGTTACCCCGTCACCGCGGATAACTTCATCCACCACAAACAAATCTCCGACCTTAATATTCTCATCCAGCGCTCCGCAGGTACCGACGCGGATAATATTCTGAATACCCGCGTTACACATCACTTCCGTAGTAATCGAAGTGTCCGTAGAAAACCTTCCCCCGTTAATCCCGGTAACCTTAATCCCCTCATAAGTGCCGGTATACATAGTGTATTCCATAAAAGAGAAATTCCGCACTGGATTTTCGATTTTCTTCATTAATACATCCAGCCGGTCTCGCGGACCGGGCACAATGGCATACTTGCCCACATCCTGCGCCCGCAGCTGCACCATCTCCGTCAAATCTCTACCCGTTAAATGAACATTTTTTTGCATCTGCATTTGTTTTTCTCCTTATAAATTAGCGGGTCCTGCCACTGCGGCACCCTGCCGTCCTCACTTACGTTGCGGGCGTCAGGGGACCCGCCTCCGTGTCACCCGCTATAAATACTACTGAAAAAATAGAAACGGTCCCTTTATTTTATTTCCCATGACTCACTCTTAATATTCTACCATCATCCTTTGCGATTTCTATAATCGCCACGCCTCCTAAACAGTTTTGTCCTCCGGGGCAACGCAAAACTCCCTTTACTATCCAAACACCATCTTTAAGTTCTACTTTAAGCGGCTTTTCTGCATTAATAACGTCCTCCCCATAAATAGGCACTAAAACCGCTTCCGCGATCTTTATGGCAGTTGCCTCATTCGGTACATACCCATCTTTTGGTTTATATGAAAACACTTGTGGCTCTACAGCAAAAATAATTGATACGGCTAGCAACGTAATCGCTAATGATAAAAACAATGTCTTTTTCATATAAGTTTCCTACACTAACAGTTATTTTCCGAATTAAATACTACATCCCGAAATTGTTCGAAAAATCGCCAGATTTATTTTGCGGGTGGCTTGGGTGTTTTCGACGCGCGTTTAGCGCTAGAAAATACCCAAGACAGGACCCGCAAAAATCCCTAAAGAACAAATATCTTTTCTAAGTTGCCACCCAAGATATTTTGCTTATCATCCTGAGATATATCCAAATCATTGACAGCCTGAATGCCATTAACAACATCCTTCTTCGCCGGCCAGTCGCTGCCCCACAAAATTCGTTTGGGGCCCATCAGTTCAAGGGCCAGCAGGAAATTTGCCTTCGTCGTATCGCCGCTGGTATCGACGTAAATATTCTTAAAATAATCTGACGGGAGCGCCTGTAGGTCTTTAACAAAGTTCATTCCCCGCAGCATCTGATAAGTTGAGTCAAAGCGCTGCTTAAGATAACAAATCGCCCCGCCAAAATGGGCAAAGACAAATTTCACCTTAGGATACTGCCGCAAAATATCCGACATCAAAAGTTTGCCGATGGAAATCGTCGTATCAAAAACATATTCAATCACCGGAGTAAGCAAAGGATCTTTAACGCGCTCATAACCTATGGGGTTAACAATCTGAGAGTGCACAAAAATTGGGATACCCTTCTCCTCGACAAACTTATATACGGGTAAAAACATCCGATCGTCAAGATAGATTCCGTTATAACTGGAAGCCAGAGAAATCGCTTTAAAACCTAATTCTCCAGTTACGCGCTTTAATTCCTCCACAATATCAATAGAGTTATCTAGCGGCAGGATTGCCGCGCCGATAAACCGGTTACCATGGCGTTTAAGAATCTGGCCAACCTGATCATTATAAAGATGTGCCACCTGGCTGATACTTCCCAGTTTTAAATGCGCATCTGTCGTCGGATAACTTAAAACTGCCCGCTGGATTTTCGCCGCATCCATCATTTTAAGCTGCGTTTCGATATCACCCCAGGCTTTATGGAAAAAATGAGAATTAGTAATAATCTCATCCGGCAGCCAATGGCTATGCGCGTCAATTAACATTAATGCTCCGTACTCTTTAAAATACGCTCGGTCATCTCTTTTTCATAAAGAGATTTAATCTCTTCCAAGCCCCGGCGGCCTAATTCTTTAACGATAATTTTCTCAATCGCATCCAGTTTTATCTCTGAAAAAATAAAATCCGGATTGATCTTTTTATGCTGATCCCTGAATTCCGCGCAAGATTTTTCTTTATTCTCAATATATTTCTGAAAATCATCGATATGCCTTTGCAAGGCATCTTTTTCATGGGGAAGATACGCGCCTAAAAGCTCCTTTTCCATTTCATCCAGGATAGCATTATCAATATCCACCTGAGTAAACTTGCGCTCATATTTATCAAAGGATTCTTTAGCGCCTTTATAGAGCCAGATAAAATAACGCTTCTTTAAATTTTTAACATCCTGATTATTCATACTCCCCCCTTTTTTTATTTTATTTCTTCATTAGCTCCACGGTATCAAAATAAAGCGTACCTTTTGACCCGGGAAGCGGTTCAAACTGAAAAACCTTAATCGGAAAATCCAGCTGGCCGTTTTTATCCGCGCCATCGGGCTGCCAATCATCACGCACCATGAATTTATCAAAACTAACTACCACTCTTTTCCATCCCTTAAAATCATCATCGGTGATAAAACGCCAAATTTCTCCGCCGTTATCTTTTATATCAAAAGCAATCTTGGCCTTGGAGTCTGTCCCATAAACATAGAAAGATATCGCGCTATAATTCTCCCATTTCACATCGGCGGGATTAATCGACCACTGCGCATTCTTGGCGTCTAATCCGCTGCCGCGGGCAACATAAATATAACCGCCGCTAACCGCATCATAAACTACTTTGAGCGAATGATTACCGGTATTCTTAATATCCGCTTCTTGCGTTACCTCCACCGTAGAGCCATTGCCTGAGCCAAAATCAACGGTTCCTTCCGGGCCGTTAGAAACTGAAATTTCAAAATCATCAAGCAATAAATTGTTATTTTCAGCCAAACAAACTCCTGACACCATCAAGGTCAATACAATTGCCAATAATTTTGTCTTCTTCAATTTATTTTCCCCTTTCTAATTTTTTACTTCTTTCTGTTTACGGCTTACAACTTACCACTACTTCCCCGGATGCTGTTGTTTAAACGGGATTACCGGAGCAGTCCAGGGTGTTTGTTGGTTAATTACGGAAATCTCCAAAGGGCAGACGTTCGCCGGCACAGTTAACGCAAAACGCACGGCATCTTCAATCGCCTGAGTACTCATTAAACGCGAGGTATCCGAAGTGATCTCCTTTAGTTTACCGGTGAGATCCGTATCAGTTACCCCAGGCAGAATAGAAGTAACCTTGATCCCATGATCACGTAATTCCCAAAATAAACCTTTGGAAAAAGCGCGCAAGCCCACTTTAAGCGAACTATAAACAATAAAATTTCTCGGCAATGGGTCAACCAGAGTGGAACCGGAAACAATGTTAATGATTGCTCCGTATTTCTGGCTGATCATATCATTAATGACCAGCCGGATCAGCCGCACATAGCCCAAATAATTCGTCTGCGCTAACTTCTCAAAATCTTCAATCGGCTGTTTTTCAAATGCAGACTGGCTGGATACTCCGGCGCAATTAATCAGGATATCTACCCGGCCAAACTTTTCCTTTGTTTTATTCACTAAATTCTCCAAATCCTCTAACTTTGTTACATCGGTTAAAACAGCCAGAACCTGCACTTTATATTTCTTGGCAAGCTCATCCGCAGTTTCTTTTAGAGGGCCTTGCCCGCGCGCGGCAACCGCCAAATTTATCCCTAAACTCGCGGCAGTGCCAGCCAACGCCTTACCAATCCCGCGGCTGGCTCCGGTAACAATCGCTACTTTTCCTTTCAAATCCATACTCATCGCAAACCTCCTATTTAAATCGGAAAACTTTTCCAAAAATCAGAATTAATAAAAGCGCGCTGCCAAAAACAATAAAACCTAAATTAAAACTCCTCTGCATAATTAAACCGCCCAAACTTACCCCCACCCCGCCGGCAATAAAACGCACACCGCTGTTTAAACTGGCCGCCTCATTTAAAAATTCTGCCGGTAAATCCGTCAACATCGCCGCCAAACCCACATGATTAAAAGTCCAACCTAAACCCCAGATAACCATCACCAGGCCAAGCAAGATTAAAGGTAACTTTAATAAAAGCAAAAAAATACAAAGAACCATCGCCATAATCCCCAGATTGACTACTCTGGGCCGGCCGATCTTATCCGCCAGATGACCGCCAAAAAACTCGCCAAATATCCCGCTAAAACTAGTCAAAGTGATCAACATACTAATCGCAAATTGACTTAAAAACCTTTGGGTTGAAAAATAAACCCCTAACCATTGCTGCAGCGCATGATAAATCATGCTAATTAAAAAAATATAAGCAAAAATTCTAATGACTTTCTTATTGCTCAGTGCCGTAAAATATCCGAATCTAAAACACTCTAAATCCTCTTTAAAACTCGGAAGGTAAATATACATAAAAATCCACAGGATCAGCCCCGAAACAGCCGGAATAATAAAAATCCAACGCCAGGGAATAATCCCGCTGAGAAACAACCCCAGCAAAGAAGCAATAAAAGTGGAGCCAAAAAATATGCCCAGATAACCTCCGCGCTGATTTTGGCTGACCCGTTTAGCAATTAAAATCAACCCCAGAGGAATAACGGAAGCTCCAAAAAGCCCCATCAGAAATCTGGCGAAAAAAAGCGTAGTAATGTTTTGCGATAACCCGGCCATAAGATTGGCCAGAGAAAATAAAAATATGCAAACCAATTCTACCCTGCGGGCATCAAATGCGCGGACCAATGGCCCATAAAATAATGCCGCCAAGCCATAAGGAAGCATGTACAACCAAATAATTTTACCCACCACAAATTGAGAAAGAACAAAATCAGAGGCGATTGAGGGAATCAAGGCTGCCGCGGCAGCCACATTAAAAGATAAAACCGCTCCTTCTATACAAAGGATACTAAAGGTAACTTTTTTCACTTATGCGTATCTTTTTCAATAATCTCTTTAAAAATTTTCAAATTATGCTGCGAACCTTCATTAATAAATCCTTCAATCTGCGCATCATTAAATTTAGCCTTTTGGTCCATTTGAAAATGTTGAATCCAGACCATTTCAATTCCTTCCGGCTTAGGCGTATAAAGCCAGATAATCTTCATATATTTAAAAGGAAATTTGGGCTCCTCCCTTTCGGCATAAGCAAAATATTTATCTTTAAAAAGCAGCCGCCAGGATTGCCAGGATTTATCATCTTCATCCGTAAGGCGAAAAGTAATTTTATTGGCTTCTTTCCTAACCACCTCGGATTTTTTATATTCCGTGCCGAATAACTCCGTCCAGCGCGTAATATCATTAGAAATATCGAAAACTAAATCATACGGAGCATTAATTATAATTGAATTACAAGTATGTCCCATCGTCTCCTCCTAGCACTGGCTTTCCGTCTTTCGCTTCCGGCACGAAGATTTTCGCCGTGTGCTACGGCTTACGTTTCGCTCCGGCGCGGTTCCTTACGTAAAGAAAGACACCGCCTGCGCTCAACGTAATTCCTTGCACACTCTTGCCGAAAATCTTCTAATTGTGCCTCCAGCAAAAGCCGCAAAGCCATAACTATTCATCTAAAAAAGCAACCACTCGCGCCCAAGCAGCCCCAGTATTCTTTATGCGGATCGGAAAACAAAGTACTTTAAAACCAAAACCCGGTAATTTTTCCAGATTACTCAAACGCTCGATATGAATAAACTCTTTTTTGCGGCCGTAAAAATGCGCCGGATAAAATTTCTTAGGATCTTTTGTTTCTAAAAATTCTTTGAGCATAAACCTATAGGGCCGGTCAATGCCCATGGTATCTACGCCGAATATTTTTATGCCGCAGGCAAGCAGATAATCTATCGCCGAAGGATCTACGCCGGGATAATCTGAGAAGTATTGCGCCTTCCCGTATAATTTATCCGCGCCGGTATGCAATAAAACAATATCTAGGGGCTTTAACTGATAATTTATTTTCTTAAGCGCCAATTCAATATCATCCGCCTTGATCACTTCATTGGGCTTTTTATGGGTAAATTCTAACTTTACTCCATTCTGATAACAATACTCTAAAGGTATCTCATCCGCAGTCTTGGAAGCCCGGCCCTCTGATTCGGAGCCATAATGAAAAGAATAATCCAAATGCGTTCCAATGTGCACTGGCGCGTGCACAATTTCAAGCGAAAGAAATTCTTCATCCGGAAGATCGGTTGGCTTGATGATCCGCTGGCCAAAGATATACTTAATCTTGCCCCACAAAGTCTTGCCCATAATCACGCGGTTAAATTTACCCACTCCGGCCTTATGCGTTACGCGTTCAATATCAACCTTATGCACCTCAAAGGCTTTTTCATCAATGGGTAAACTTAAATCAATAATCTTCATAGGTTACTCGGTAGCCGTCATTGCGAGGCACGAAGTGCCGAAGCAATCTCAGTTTAGATTGCTTCGCTTCGCTCGCAATGACGAAGCTGATTAAAGCTTAGAATCAATTATTTTTACAATATCATTAATCGTTGAATTCTTGGTAATCTCTTTCGGGCTAAGTTTCACCCCAAAGGCCTTTTCTAAAGCAATCACCGACTCCACCATCTCCGTAGAATCAACGCCGATACTATTGATCAAAGATGCGTCGTCCTTCAACTCTTCAATTTTTACTTTTAACAAACCTGCTAACACTTCTTTGACTTTAAATTGAATATCCATATCCCCTCCTACCTACTATCTACTAATTGCTACATACTGATTTTATATCTGTACCTCTCCCTTAGTTGCCGCCGCTTCCCATTTACCCACTCCATCCATAACATCTTTAAAACAAAGCTTAGCGAGCGGGTCAAAATCGCTCTCCATAATTCTATTTATCCTGCCGGGCTTAGAGAAAAACTCACGCATGCACCAAGAACCCAGGCGGCCAAGATCTTCGGTGGATAAATGATCCGTCGGAATTACCGGATGGAGAAAATCCCATTGGCTAAAATCCACTTTTTTGACATCAATCCAGTTTTTCTTTAAAGCAATCCTCCACATCGGTGAATTTGGCGCAGGAGTAACATATCCCACCCACAAGATATCCGGATCAACCTGGTCGGTAAACTCAAAACGCTGCTTAATAATCTCTTCGGTATCATAATCAAACCCCATCATAATATCGGCGACAATCGCGATATCGTTTTTACGAAACATGGCGATCGTCTTTTTAATCTGATCAATGGTAATGCCTTTGGCGATCTTCTTAAGCTCGCTCTGAGTGGTAACCTCAATCCCGAAAACCCCCATGATTAAACCATTTTCTTTCATTAAGGGCAGAATCGATTCACAATTAACCCAATCATTAGCCCGGCCTAAAGATACCCATTTAATCGGATTATTGGAAGCTTTTTTAAGTTCACAGAATTTCTTTACTCTGGCCGGATCGACATTGAAATTGTCATCCTGAATCACCACAACTTTAACCCCGTATTTTCTATGCAAAAGATTCAACTCCTCCATCACTCTTTCCGGAGATTTAGCGCGCCATTTCAAAAAATCTGAAGGCGAGCGCGGATCAAACTGATCCCACTCGTAACAAAAAGTACACGCGGAAGGACATCCGCGGGAAGTAACCATATCCACGAACGGTTTCCAATAGGTATGGCCGACATATTTATCCATCGGGAATAAATCATAAGCTGGTAAGGGAAGTTTATCCAGATCTTCCATCAGCGGCTTATGCGGGCCCATAACAATTGCTCCATCAATACGCGAAGTAACTCCACCGACGTCTTTGAGCGGCTTATTTTTATCGATCGCCTCAATAAGATCGCCGAAAGACTCCTCTTCACCCATAACGATAAAATCCACTTCCGGGATCTCATCTAATGTCGGAACCGGCATGGCGGAATACCATAATCCGCCAAGAATGATTTTTGTCTTAGGAAGCGCTTTTTTAATCCCGATCGCGGCATCTTTAAAATGCCGCAAAACACCGTATCCGCCATAACCGTGCAATTGTTCGCCCATCACCACGATATCCGGATTTATCGCTTTTACTTTTTCAATTAATAGATCCATCGGAATTTGATCGGCCTTACCATCTAAAACAGCAACATCCGCATACCCTCTTTCGCGCACATAAGCTGCCCAATGCGCATACAATTGATTCGGAGACCGATGTATCCCATGCGTTGCCCAAGCACCGACCTTTGGCATAACAAATAATATTTTCATTTGATTCCTCCATTTAAACTCTAAACTCGAAATCCTAAATTCTAAACAAATCCAAAATTTAAAATCCAAAAATCAAAACTTTAGTTTAGATTTTTGTGTTTCGAGTTTTTGAGTTTGTTTAGAATTTAGAGTTTCGGATTTAGTATTTAACATTATTATCTTTCTCAACTACAAGTACTGCGTTAATCCCGCCGCGGCCGCGGGAGATAATTAAAGCTTTGTCTATTTTGTATTCCTTAGCTTCCTGCGTAACATAATTCAATCCATTTACGCTCGGTGTATCTAAATTCAAAGTAACCGGAACAAGGCCATACTCCATCGCTAAAAGCGCAGTAATCATATCCACTGCCCCGGATGCCCCCAATAAATTTCCAAACATTGATTTTGGACAGCTGATCGGGATATCTTTTAATCTGCTCCCGAAAGCTAACTTTAAGGCGTTAATTTCAGAATTATCCCATAAATCCACAGCTAAACCATCTAAGCTGATATAGCCAATTTCATCAGCATTAACTTGCGCATCCGCCAGCGCATCAGCAATCGCCCGCGCTAGCTCCTGTCCATCCCTAGCACAATTTATCCTATCCACTCCGTCGCAAGAAGTAGCATAACCGCTAATGTAACCTAAAATTTTCGCTCCTCTTTTTTTAGCGCGCGCCACACTCTCCATAACCACGATCCCGGACCCTTCACCAATCACAAAACCGCTGCGCTGACGGTCAAAAGGACGATAGGCATGTTCCGGATCATGATTATTTTTTGATAACACCCCATAAGTATTGCAACATAATAAAGCGTAAGGGGTAACCGGCGCTTCCATCCCACCGCCTAAAATCATATTTAATTTATTTTTATATAAAACTTTCCGGGCATAGCCCAGGGCCATTAAAGAGCTTGCGCGATCGCTAACCACCGTCTTACTAAAGCCCTTAATCCCGTAGTAAATTGAAACCTGCCCCTGGGGAGCGGCCGGAAACCAGGCGCTGGCCATATACGGAGAAACACCTTCGCGGCCTTCTAAATAAAGATCTCTTAATTCTGTCTCAGCATAAAGCCAGCCGCCAATGGCATTACCCAGGAAAATACCGACTAAGCTGGGATCTTCATTCTTAATTTCAATCCCGGCATCTTGCAAGGCCATTTCGGCGGCAATTAAAGCCATATGGCTAAAAGCGTCAATCTTTTTTAACAGCCTTTCGGACAAATGTGTATATTTCTCCAAATCATCAATTTGCCCGGCAATATGCGCCGGATATTTTGTGGCATCAAAACGCGTAATATTTTTTATAAAAGAACGGCCGCTTTTGATATTCGCCCAAAACTGCCGTTTGCCGATTCCCGAAGGGCTGACGATGCCCATACCCGTAATCGCTATCTTCTTCATCATTTTCGAATTATCCATAGAATATTTTATCCCTTAAATCTCTTTAAAACTAACGATGAATGTATCCCGGAAAACCCGCTGCTGGTCTTTAAAATAATATCTACTTTTTTCTGGATCGCTTCATTGGGAATATAATACAAATCGCATTGCGGGTCTTTTTCTTCCTGATTGATTGTCGGAGGAAGAATATTTTTCTCAAAAATCATGCTGGCAACAGTCATCTCAATAGCATTGGCCGCCGCCAAAGGATGGCCGATCATCGATTTAAATGAACTAATCGGAAGCTTATAAGCATAATCTCCGAAAATCGCCTTATAGGCCGTAGTTTCAAATATATCATTCATCCGGGTGCTAGAACCGTGAGCATTAATATAATCAATCTCTTGCGGCTTGACTGCGGAATCTTTTAAAGCCAACCCGATACAAGTTTCCATTGCCCGGCCATCCGACGGGAGATCGGTCATATGGAAAGCATTGCAACTGGTGCCAAAACCTAGAACCTCACAATAAATCGGAGCATTACGTTTTAAAGCGTGGGTTAATTCTTCTAAAATTAAAATTCCTGCGCCCTCCCCTAAAACAAATCCATCCCGTTTGTTGTCAAAAGGCCGGGAGGCTTTTTGCGGATATTGGTTTTGCACCGATAAAACATTCACCACATCAAAAGCGCCAAAAGTAATCGGAGTAAGCGGCGCTTCTGCTGCTCCGCAAATCATTACATCCTGCTCAGCATCCTGAATCGTCTCTAAACCAAACCCCAGTGAATCTGTTCCGGCAGTACAGCCGGTAGAAATAGTATTGCAACTGCCCTTTAAGCCAAAACGCGCGCTCAACTCTATGGAGGGAGTATTAAACATTGCCGCATCATACAAATCCGGCCGCACTAAACTAGGATCAATAGGTTTTTTCCCGTTATCCGTAACCAAAGCAAATTCTTCTTCCATATATTTTGTGCCGCAGATAGCATTCGCTAAACAAACCCCCACCCGCCGCGGATCCTCTTGCGCAAAATTTAACTTGCTATCCTCAACCGCCATTTTCCCCGCCGCCACCCCAAATTGCACGTAACGATCCATGCGCATTGCCTCATCATGAGTTAACCCTAATTTAAAAGGATCGAAATCCCGCACCTCCGCAGCAATTTTAGTATTAAATACTGAAACATCAAAACCATCCACCCGCCTTACTCCGGATAATCCGGCCGACATCCCGTTCCAAACATTTATTTTACCAATACCATTAGGAGAAATTACTCCGATTCCGGTAATTACTACTCTGCGTTTAGCCACTTTACTCATTCCTTTCGTCATTGCGACCGCCATGATTCATGGCGGGAAGCAATCTCGTATCTTAAGATTGCCGCGTCGCCTACGGCTCCTCGCAATGACAAGAGTCGTGATTACTTTAATAACTATTCGACTCTTGTCACTTTAAAAATTATATTTCCACCGTCGGGACAAGTAACTGTATCAAGGGTATCCGGATTATCCATAAAATGGAATTTGGCTCCAAAGTTTAAAGCAAAAAGCGCAGGGAATGCCGTATGAAATGCTGCTCCACAAAATCCGGGAATACATTTTAACCCCTGCGTTTCCCATTTATCCCCGATCTTATAGCCAAAAGTACATTTCCCTTTTGCCTGCACCACTTCCAAAATCATCTTCTTAGGATGCGGCCCTTTATGGTCGGGGTCCCGGGGGAAGGTTTCCACCTTACCCTGTTTATCCAGAACCTCGGCTTTAAACTCTAATTTTCCGCCGTCGGGACAAGTAACTAAAAGTGAACGCTGATTATCACGAAAACCAAATTTGGCATTAAAACTTAAAGCATAAATAACCGGGAATAAGGCATGCGCTAAGCCCAGGCAAAAATGTTTCGGCCCGTGCGTAAAATCTTCTAAAATAATTTCATCCCCGATCTTATACCCATGGTAACAAACGCCAAAAACGCCGGTTACCGTGAGTTTTAATTTCGGGAAAGGGGTTTTTATTTCATCCATTTATTAAACCAATCCTTTGGTCTTCTGCATCAAATATTCTTTACTAAAAAACCGGTGATTAACCTCTACTTCATGCACCATTTCGACTAAAACCTTATTCAAAGGCGCGGAGAGATTGTTTCCTTCAGCCAATCTTACAAATTCACCGTTAATATAATCAATTTCGGAAAGTTTGCCGCGCATAATACTCTGCAGTATTGATCCGTATAACGGTTCCTTGCTTAAATTCTTCATCAACCCGGAAAAAATCTCCGCCGCAGGCTCACTCGGCAAAGACGTAAGTTTAGTAATATTCTCCACCGGAAACCCCGGGAGAGAAACTAAAACTATACCGATCTTTTCAAAAATACCAAAAGCCTCTTTCCAGATGGCAACACTTATGCGGCTAATCGTTAAATCACTAAAAACTTCCTGCATACTTTTGCCGATGATCGCCGGCAGGCAATTATGGGCATTCACAAAAAGCTTTAAATACTTCATCCCCGGTATCTGCTGGCTGATCAGGGTAGGGAATGCCTGATCTAAAACTAAGCTTAAAGAAACCAGTGATTCAGCGGCAGAGGAATTGAAAAAACTCCCAATTATCCAGCTGCCTTCAAAATTATGCACCACCTTGCCGCTTTCCAGATTCGTCGCGCCAAACATAACAATGCTGGAAATAATCTTCTCCGCGGGCAAATATTTAGCCGCCAATTTATCTGCTTGCACGCCATTTTGCGTGGTGAGCAATAAAGAGTCCCGCAATAATGAGATATTCTCAGCGAGAACTGAATCAATGTCTTGAGTTTTGGTGGCTAAAATTGCTAAATCCGGAATATAGTTTAGGGTTTCCGAGATACGCATATCTATTTTAAGGTCACCGCGCACACCCGAAATCCGCAAACCATTTTCTTTAATCGCCTGCACGGCCTGGGCGCGGCCAACTAAAGTTACCTCCTGGCCCTTCTGTTTAAGATAACCGGCGGCTAAACATCCGATCGCCCCAGCACCAATAACGGCAATGCGCATTAGCTTATAATTTTCTTGGGATACCCGTATTTCTTATAATTAAAACCATTCTGCTCTAAAAGCCGCACCATCATACTGTAAAACGGCGAGGGCACATCAGAGAAAAAAGCCCCAATCACATCCTGCTCTTGCACGCAAGAAGAACTACGCGAACAGGCGTTTTGTTCGGCAACCTTGCTTACGACGCTTTCGGTAATATGCCGATGGAATATTGGAATTTTAGAGATTAAAAGTTTAAACTTTTCCTGAGTTGTCGCTTCCCAAATCATGATTTAACCCCAGTGATATAAATGAGTTTGCGATCAGCTAAATTATATAGTAAAATTTTACTATATAATTTTAATCAATCTGACCATCTTTGTCAAGTAAATTTAATCGCCAGGAATTCAAAATGCCTGTCCCCAAAGTGACAGTCACCTAGGGGACAGGCATTTTTTTATTTTATTAGTACTCAGCCCAGGAGAGAACTGCCTTGGTTGGCGAATGAATGGTTATACTATAGTGCAGTCCTTCTTGGCCCCCAGGCATAGCAATAACATTAAAACGTAAATATTCTGACTTAACATCCAATACCGGCAGAATTACTAAAAAATCCTGCTCTTGACGTAAACTTAAACTGGCAAAATTCTTTAAGTCCTCCAACAAAGTAGCCAGATTAGAGATGCCCACCTCTGGCTCTTCGCCTGATTCTACGGCTGGCCCTTTAATAGGCTTAATTTTATTTTCACGCCGGAAACGGACAACTAAATTCGCCATTTCTTCATCTAACCCCAAAGTAATAAGCACTGTTTTACTGGCAGTATTAATATTTATCTTGCCGATTCCATAGACTGTAACTAAGTCCTTAAAAAGCAGAAAATTCTCCTTGGAGATATCTTTAACTAAAAGCACCTCATTAATTGTACTAAACGGCCGTAAACCAGAATTGACTATGGCTTCCGCCAGCTCTTTATTCATTCCCGGTAAGCGCGCCAACACATCGGCAGAAGCAAGATTCAAATTAATTAAAGCACTTTCGTCAATAATCTCCGCGGAATCAGGCGAATTCTTCTTATCCACGAAAAAATACCGATAAGCATTATTAACGCATAAATTCATACTTTCTTCTTTAGTTAACTCATCCCAGGTGTCATATAAAGGGGTGGCATCTTTTCCCCTAAGATAAAAAACTGATCGCAATGCGCCTTGGGCTAAAGGTAAAGAAACAACTAAGCGCGAGTAAGCCTTACTAAACCGGATCTCTTGAAAGACTAATCCAGTAATCCCCAGGCCTAAAATAGCCAGAATCATAATCACCCAAAGACAAACGATTAAGATGCTGCCCTGATTAAGCTTTCGGTAAATAAACGGTCGATTCATATTTTTGTTTTTCATTAGAAATAATAAATTTTACTGCCACAGGCAAATAATCTTGCTGCCACGTATCCGTCCACAAATAATCTTTTTTCGTCAAATCTAAATAAAGGTAACTAAAGCTGACTTCTTTGACTTTAGATAAAAAAATTGCCGGCGCAGAACTAAGCGCCGGATCCAGATTACCCTTCTCATCAATAATTTTATCTAATCTATCCGCCACGCGCTTAAGGGCATTGGCCGAGCGATCAAAATAATAGGTTAACCGATAAGGGAAATAATCAATATTAGCGCAAAAACTTATTTTAGTTTTATCCCCTTGGAATAACTGTTTTCGGCAGGCCGGCTGCTCGCGTAACTCCCGAGAGAGCCTTTCAGTTTTAAGCAAAATTCTTTGTTGGACTAAATCAATATTATTAATCCGCCGTAAAACTCCTGCCCCGGAGGCAAAAGTCGCATAAATCGCAATGCTCACTATTGAAAAGATCGACACCGCGATCAATAGCTCGACTAAACTAAAAGCGCGCCGAGATGATTTATTTTTGTTTGGGTAGATAAGTTGCCAGAGTAACATCTTTTGAGGAATTTCTTTCATTCCAGCTGATCTTTAGACAAGCCAAAACCAGATGCTCTGCCAGGTCCGCAGAAGCGGTAATTTCCGTAATCTCTTGTTGATAACTATAATCTTTGCCTAAAGAACCGATAGTTTCCGGAGCAGGCGCAGATGACAGGGCTTTCTTTAAACTCGCCATCTCTAATCCTTGGAATTTCTCTTTGGCTAAAATTAAAGCGGAAATATTATTTCTTACGGAATTAGCCCCGCGCAAAGCCAGAATATATGAATTAGCCACGGCACTCAAGCCGATACCTAAAATCAACACACTCAGCATTAATTCTACTAAGGTAAAAGCGCGCGGAGTGCGCAAATTATTCACCCCAATTAACCACGTCATCAGCTGTATCCGGTTTTCCATCATTGCCCAGAGAGGAAAGATCATAACTATCCGTGTTATGCTCACCCGGAGCCTTATAAATATATGCCCTCCCCCAAGGATCTAATGGCTTTTTCTTAAGATAAGGCCCCCGCCAACTTTCCGCGTCCGCTCCCGGACGGGTTCTTAAATAATCCAACAGCTCCGGGTAATTACCTAAATCCATCTCATAAAGATCTAAAGCTAAAGGAATGCTAGAGTTGATATCGGTTTTCGCGGCCTGAATGCGCGCCTGTTCAGACCGTCCGGCCAAACGCGGGACAACCATCGCGGATAATATTCCGATAATAATTACTACCAACATCAACTCAATCAAAGTGAAAGCTTTCTTCATTTTACCCTCTCTGGTTAATTATTAAGCAAAAGCGACGCCTAAAATAACCGCTTCAATCTTTAACAATCCGGTATTTTCATCCTTAACATTTAAGATAATTTTTTCCACCTGCAACAGGATATTTGACCCCTCCACCCCGGAGATAAAATCTAAAAAATTCTTTAACTGTCCCTCTGCCGTCAAATTAATCCGGTACAGCGTTACTCCACCCTTAATCTTGGTCGTTCCCGCGGAATTCATATCTAATATCTGCAATTTAGATCTTCGGGCTTCCGCCTCAATTTTGCTCATCACCATCGCCGATTTATCTTCGCTTGAACCTTTAAGGCTAACGTATCCTTCAATTTGTTTTTGCGCTTTAAGAATCTCCGTGCGATTATGTTCTAAGGCCAGATATTTGCGCAACGTTACTTTAGCCTGCTGGATCTCTTGAGAATAAATACTCGTCTTATCATAGATTGGGCCTAAAACAAAAATCTTCAGCACCAATAAAATCAATAAAACCCCGATCGCCGCAACTAATATTTTCTCTTTACTTTTTAATTTTATCATTTTATCGAAATCTCAAAGTCAATCACATCCTTATCTTTTAATTTCCTTCTGCGTGTATAACGGTTCTGCGCGCCTTTAAAGATTTCCGAATTACTCAAGGTGTTGGTAAAATCCAAAATATCCGGAATGGTTTGAGCATAACCCCTAATGACAAATGCCTTGCCTAATTCCCAATTATAATTAGTAATCACAATATTATCCGGACATAAGCGGTTCAGACCGTTCAGATAAGTTAACGCCGAAGATTTAATATCCACGTATTGCCGGGCAATCTTTAATTTACTGGTAATATCCTCCAGTTCTTTAGCGCTTTTACCCAGAGACACAACCCTGTTTTTTAAATTGTTGGCGTAAGATTGTTGTTGTACCAACCTAACTAAAGCCACTGCCCCCAACATAATTAAAATATAAATTAAACCAACCCCTAAAATCATTAATTGCTGTAATTTAAGCTTCATATCCTTCTTAATCTGAATCTCCGGAAGAATAAATTTAAGGTCATCTTTTGCCACATGGTTGCTAAAACCCAATATCGCAGATAAAGAAATGTCTTTAAAACCGCCGCTTAGAAAATTATCATACTCCTTAGAAGAAAGATATTGGCATTTTAAATTAAAATCCTTGGCCAGAATATTCTCCACCAGCGCTAATTGAGAACCCCCTGCTCCAGTTAAAAATAGTTTCTCACAACGGGCATCTGGTATTTCATTATTTAAAGCCACCAGGGCTTGCCTAAACTCCACAGCAAATCTCTCTTTTTGTAAATTATCCCACAACTGCTCTGCGCCCTGAGGAATCACGACACTAGAGCCTAATTTTTGATTATGCACTAAAACTAAATCGCTGTAATTCGCATCTATATCTAAAATCACGTACGAATTCGGTAAAGCAATCTTATTTTTTGCCGCATCCGCCACATAATGCACCAAGCCTTCTGAACTCATCAGGATAGATTCGGGAAGGATATTTGCCGGGACAAAAGAGCTGACAATATTTTTAAAAACATTCTTTAAAGCCACCGCTAAAATTAAATGGCTGCTGCTGACTCCGTCAAATCCTAAGTTCTGGTAAGCCCAAAACACCTCCTCCTTATGATAAGGAATCTGGCGGATCAAATAAAGGCCGAGCATTTGTTCAATTTCTTTAAGGTCTTGTGAAGGAAGATCCACCCGGCGTACCGTAATTTTATTGCGGCTCAGCACGACCGAAACATCCAAATCTTTACTGCACTTATTCTCCTTTAAGATCGAATTTAAAGCCGAAGAAATACTCCCTGGCTCAGCATTCGACAGAGGCACCACGATGACCTTGCGGCCGATACTTACCTTCAGCCAGCGCTCCAAGACTTCAATAACTATTTTTGTGCGCATATTTACGGCTTAGCTTCCCACAATACTATTCATATTAAATATCGGCAAAAGCATGGCAATCACCATTGCCCCAATCACTAAACCCAAAACTAAAATTATGGCCGGTTCAATTAAAGAGCTTAAAATTTTTAAATCCGACTCAATTTCTTTTTCATAAGATTCCGCGATATCCGCCAAAACGCTTTCTAACCTTCCACCCTCTTCGCCGACCCGAACCATCTGTATAAAGAAACTCGAGAAAATCTTAAATTTCGCCAAGGCCGCAGAAAAAGGAACCCCCTCGCTAATATCTTTACGCACCTGCTCTAATTGTAAGATATAAACCGGATTCCCGATTACCGGGCTAGCGTCAACTAACGCTGAAAGCAAATTTACCCCGCTTTGTAAAAGTAAAGATAGGCTGCGCGAAAAATTAGCCACCGACTGCTTATAAACAATCTCTTTAACCAGCGGGATATAATATTTTAAACGGCTAAAAATACTTTCTTTACCGGGGCGCTTAATTTTTAAAATAAAAATAACCAGCGATATGATAATAACTATCAGCCACCAGTAGCTCTGCAGAAAGTGAGAGATTTTAAGCAAAATTAACGTAGGTATTGGAAGCTGGGCCTGGAAATCATCAAACATTCCCGCCAGGCGCGGAAGCACAAAAGTAAGCATGACAAAGATTGTGCCTACGCCGACAATGCTCATAAATATCGGATAAGCCAAGGCCTGCTTAACTTTCAGCTTGAGCTCCTGAATCCGGCGCAGATAATCTAAAAGCTGGATTAAAGCATCCTTAAGCTTTCCGGTTGACTCGCCGGTATGCACGATATTAACATAAAGCCGGGAAAAATATTTCGGATAATGGCTTAAGCATGTTGAAAACGGAACACCTTCTTTAATATTCCGGATAATATCCCCGAGCAACACCTTCTCCGTCCGGTTGTCAGAATTCTTCTCCAGGAGCATTAAAGCACTTAATAATTCTACGCGGGAATTAATCAAATTATAAAGTTTTTGCGTAAACAAAACGAGCTGCTTTAAGCCAAATTTCGCGTTTTTTAATTTTGCGCTGCCGGATAAATTTAATCCGGACTGAGCCGGTGAAACAGCCAAAGGTTCAACCGAAATCGGCACCAATCCCTTAGCCTGCAACTCCTCGAGCACTCCTTCCACGCTTGCCCCTTGGATCTTGCCTTCCACAATTTCATTAAGATTTTTCTTAGCTTTATATTTAAATTCCATATCTATTTCCTGCTCTCCAAGAACTCCGTCATTGCAAACTCACCCATATTCCGTCATTGCGAGGAGGGCGCAGCCCGACGAAGCAATCTCGGTTTAGATTGCTTCGGGCACTGCGTGCCCTCGCAATGACAAATATTATTCCAATTCCACCACGCGCAAAATCTCTTCCTTGCTCGTTAATCCCTGCTGAACCAAAAACATTCCGTTTTCCATCAGCGTGCGCATACCCTTTTCACGCGCCCTAGCTTTAATCTCCTGCGCACTTTTACGTTCAACAATTAAATTCCGTATATCATCATCAATCAGCATAATTTCACAAATCGGCCGGCGGCCTTTAAATCCGGTTTCACTGCAGGCTTCGCAGCCTTTGCCTTGGCATTGCGGACAAAGTAAACGCACTAAACGCTGCGCAATAATTACCTCTACCGAAGAAGCTAACAAATAAGGCTGGATTCCCATATCCATAAGGCGAGCTACTCCGGTGGCTGAATCGTTGGTGTGTAGGGTAGAAAAAACTAAATGTCCGGTTAACGCCGAACGGATCGCTAAATCCGCGGTTTCCGCATCACGGATCTCTCCGATCATCATAATATCCGGATCATGGCGCAAAACGCTTCTTAAAGCGTTAGCAAAAGTCAAACCAACTTTTGGATTAACCTGAATCTGCGTTATCCCCTCAATCGCATATTCCACCGGATCTTCAATACTGACAATTTTCACCTCTTTACGATTTAAGCGGCTCAAACAAGTATAAAGTGTAGTTGTCTTGCCGCTTCCGGTCGGGCCGGTAATTAAAATAATCCCATGCGGTTTTTGCAAAAGCCTGGTAATCGTTTCTAAGTCTTGCGGCAGGAACCCAATTTTATCTAAATCTAAAAGTACCTGGGAAGGTAAAATCCGGATCACCACATTTTCTCCGAAATACCCCTGTAGAATAGAAACCCTTAAGTCCACTTCTTCTCCGTCTAAGAGCCTGACTTTTGCCCGCCCATCCTGCGGAATACGATGCTCCACGACATCTAAATGGCACATAATTTTAATTCGCGAAACAATCGCCGGCTCGATATAATAAGCATCCTGAGGCATCTTCATTTCCCGTAAAACTCCATCAATCCGGTAACGCAAAACCGCCCGGTCCACATAAATCTCAATATGAATATCTGTGGCCTGCATCTTGATGGCTTCCGTAATAATCTGATTAACTAATTTTATGACCGAAGCTTCATCAACATTTTTTTCGATATCTTCGATACTTTCATCTTTAATTAATTTAATTCCAGCGCTCGCCTTATCTTCCATAATCCGGTCCACGGTTCCCGCCACCGCTCCGTAATATTTATGAATCGCGCTTTCCACCTCGCGCCGGCTGGTTAAAACGCGGGAAACTTGCAGCCCCAAATTTATTTTTATATTCTCTGCCAACCAGACATCCATGGGATTATAGACCGCAACCGTAAGCACCTGGCCCTCTAAATTAATTGGCATAAATCCATAATGTTGAACAAATTTCGCCGGTACGGCTTTCACCGCATCAGAGGATATGCGCACTTCTTTTAAACGCAAATGAAAAGGCAGGTTAAACTGCTCCGCCAATACCTTTAAAAGATCAACCTCTTTAACTAATCCCCGGTTAACTAAAATCTTCCCCAACATATCACCATTGCCGGCAGACTCTTTTAATGCCTCATCAACCGCCGGCTGCGCAACTAAACCCTTTTTAACCAATAATTCTCCAAGTAATTTTGTCAATATCATATGCTCTCCAGTTTCCCGATAGAATACAGACGGGATTCATCCAGTTTATCCACTTGGCCCTGTACAATTTTCTCACAACCGCTGAGGGTATCTTCTAATTGAACATAAACTCCGGGTTTGCCGGTATACACTTCAGCCGTAAAAAATGGCTGAGTTAAAAAATTCTGTAACTTTTTAGCCCGGTCAAAAATAACTCTTTCCTCCGGAGAAAGTTCCTCTTTTCCAATAATCGAAACAATGCGCTCTAATTCATCATAACGCCGAAAATGTTTAATTACTTCCTGGGCAATCTCAAAATGCCTGCGGCCGACTACCGCCGGACTTAAAGAGTTCGCCGAAGACAATAACGGATCAATCGCCGGATAAAGGCCGCGCTGCACTAAACTGCGCGAAAGCACAATCAAGCTGTCCATGTGCGCAAAAATAGCCACAACCGCTGGATCGGTTAAATCATCCGCCGGTACGTAAACCGCCTCAATCGCCGTAATACTCGCTCCTTTTTCCGAACGGATTCTTTCATGCAGCTGGCTGATTTCGCTGGTTAAAGTCGATTGATATCCGCCTTCCGAAGGGATCCTGCCTAAAAGTGTCGACAGCTCACTTCCGGCCTGAACAAAACGATAAACATTATCCATAAAGAATAAAACATCTTTACGCTGCTCTAGTAAATATTCCGCCAAAGCTACCGCGGAATTAGCGGCTTGAAAACGCATGCCCGGTGATTCATTCATCTGCCCAAAAACTAAGATTGAACGCTTCAATAAATCCGCGCGCTCAAATTCATAATAAAGTTCATTCCCTTCACGAATACGCTCACCAACACCGGCAAAAATACAAGTGCCGCTTTGATAAGTAATAATATTGTGGATAATCTCTAAGATTAAAATTGTTTTACCGCAGGCCGCCCCTCCGAGAAGCCCGCTTTTAGAACCTTTAACCAGAGGGAATAAAAGATCAACCATCTTGATCCCGGTCAGGATAACTTCGGTTTTACTTTCCCCTTCCGGAGAAACCTCAAGTTTAGAATGCGCAACATTACTGGTAATCGGGATACCATTACCTAAATCAAACCCTTCTTTATGGTCTACCGGCTTAATCATGGCATTTAAAACTCGGCCGTAGAGGGATTCAATATTACGCGGAATTACCAGCCCCTGCTTTTCCTGCGCAACCCGCATATTTCTCGCTACGCCATAAGTAAACCCTAAAGCAATACAACGGCAAATATTATTCGCGCGGTGCTCGACAACCTGCAAAAGCACCTCTTTCTCCAGATTCCCCAGAATTTTAAGCAGGGCCTTAATCGGCGGCAACTCCGCAGCGTCAGAAAACTGCGCATCCACTACTGACCCATAAACCGCGATTACTTTCCCTAAGTTTTCTTCAGCTGTCATTCTTCCTTGGCCTTTAAATGGGGACAGTCATTTTTCTTGGAGCAAAACAGCCAAAAAATGACTGTCCCCATTTCTAATTATTCCTTCTCATCACCCGCGCCGCGTAAAGCTCACGAATCGACTTATCCGAAAGCCCGTGCAAATATTTAAAATATTCCATATGCAAATGCTGATTAATTTTGTTTAATTCCTGAACGCTTCCTTCCAGATGCATAATCCGGGCCGCATACTCCGCCAGCTTGCTTGACCAAAAAATATGATAAAAACGAAAATCCAACCAAAGTTTAATCCAACCCTTCAGCACTGTTTTAATATCCGGCTCGATTAAAATTTCCTTACCTTTAAGCACAACATTTTCTTTACGCTCTAAAGGTAAAAGATTCTCTATTTCTGGCTGCTGAACAGTAATATTAATAAACTTCGGATAAATGACAGTTACCCGGCCAATCTCTTGTTTAAAATAACGCTTGGCCAGATAATCCCTGAGCAGGCCGATTTTTCCAACATCTAACTTATCTCCCGGAGATTCAAAGCTCGTAAAACTAATTTTCGCTTCATGAAGATAGTTAATCCCCTGTTGGCCTAAAACGACAACTTCATCCTGTTTGCGCTTAGTCTCTAAAAGACGGCTTATCAGCAGGCTATTCAGTCCTCCCAAGAACCCTCCGTCAGAACTAACCAAAATAATCAAACCCGGCAAACTCTGCGCCGGATTAAAAAGAGTCCTGGTCGAAGAATCCGATGGCAATAAATTGTAAGCAGAATTCAATAAAGTATAAAAATCTGCTGCCGGCTCCTGCTGCAAGCGGAACTGGTTAAACTGCGAGGTCGCTGCCATCTTCATCACCTCAATTAAATCCCCCAGGTTATTATTAAAGAGCAAATTCTGTTTTAATTTACTAATCGGAATCATCTAAAATAGCCGGTCAGTAAACAGGACCACATCCGGGCCGTCATTGCGAGGAGCTGTAGGCGACGAAGCAATCTCATTTTGGATTGCTTCGCTCCCTCCGGTCGCTCGCAATGACGATCCGAAAATTTTCCTCATTGGCTGACGCATTCCCATTTAAACTTAACCCGGCAGAAGAGTCCGGAAGAACTCTTTAATCACTTTATCTAACTGCAGCTTAATCTCTTCGGTCAGCTCCCCGTATTTATTTAAATCATCAATTAAGCTTTGGTTGTATTTTTCTAAATGTTTAAAGAAATTATTTTTAAATGCTTTTACCTGATTAATATCCAATGCTTCTAAAATCCTTTTCTTAAAAGCGTAAAAAAGGGTAATTTCTTCAGCCTGAGAAACCGGAGCATTATTTTCCTGCGTTAAAATCTCATAAAGTGTCCGGCCACGCTGCAGCTGGGCGGTCGCCTCCGGAGAAAGTTTGGTTCTTAAGCGCGTTAAACGCAGTAAAGAACGAAAATGCACATATTCATAACGCAGCCCTTCGCTCAACTCCCTAATCGCCGGGCATTGCACCTTACTGCCGATACGCGAAACCGACAACTCTAAATCAATTCCCGGTTTAAACCCTTCCTGGAAAAGATTGGTATTTAAATAGATCTGGCCATCAGTCATCGAAACAATATTGGAACAAATATAGCCGGTAATATCCCCTTGCAATGTTTCCGCTAAAGGCAAAAAAGTCATTGATCCGCCGCCAAATTTAGTTTTTAAGCGTCCGGCCCGCTCCATCAGTTGGGAATGTAGGAAGAAAATATCTCCGGGATACGCTTCGCGCCCGGGGGCGCGTTCCAATAAAAGCGACATCTGCCGGTAAACCCAACCGTGTTTAGTCAAATCATCAAAAACTACTAAAACATCTTTACCTTTATACATAAAATACTCACCTAAAGAAGCGGCGGTGTAGGGACAAAGGTACTGTTCAGCAGTAGAGCTGCCGGCAGAAGCAGAAACCGCCAAAACATAATCCATTAAACCTTTTTGTTTTAGCTGTTGGATGATTTTATTAAAAGCCGCGTTATTGCCGCCAATCCAGCAATAGATACAAATAACATTTTTGTCTTTTTGATTAATTATCGTATCCAACCCAATACTGGTCTTGCCGATCTGCCGGTCACCAACGACTAACTCACGCTGCCCCTTGCCGAGAGGAATTAAAAGATCAATAATCTTGATCCCTGTATGCAGCGCTTGATTAATCGGTTCGCGCTCCATAACCCCGGCTGCCTCACGAAAAGCCGGGTTGAAACCTGCCGGTTCAATTTCCTCGCGGCCATCCAAAGGCCGGCCCAAGGCATCCACCACCCGGCCAAGAAAGTTCTCCCCCACCGGAACATTTAATAATTCTCCCTTGCTATAAACTGGATCCCCGACTCTTACCCCCTGTTCATCGCCAAAAACAATCCCATAAGCTGCGGCAGGATTAAATTCAATAATCATCCCCTTATAGCCATTGGCCAGCTCAATCACTTCGCCATAAGCACAGTTCGGTAAGCCGCTTATTTTAATAATCCCCTGCCGGACTTCTTCGACCTTGCCGGCTTCTTTAATATCTAAGGTTTGAATTTGCATATTATTTTTTTCTAAAATAAGGAAGAATTCTTTGCAGTTTATTTTTTAAAGTTCCGTCGATGACTAAACCGCCGATTTCAACAATTAATCCACCGATAAGGTCTTTTCTTAAAACTTCCTCGAAAATCATTTCCCGTCCGGTTTTTTCTTTTAAAACTAGTTGTAAATTTTCTTTCTGATCTTTTCTCAGCAACTGGCTAGAACTAACTTTTACCCGGTCTGAAGCTACGGAGAATTGATCTTTGGAAAGCTTGGCAATTTCAGAGATTACCTCCGAGATGAATTCTTGCTGTAAATTTTCTTTAACTTTTTCGCTTAAAAGCTGCTCCACCAGTTGCATCGCTAAATCCAAACTGTGGGCTTCTGTCTCTTTCAAGTATTTTTCTTTAAATCTTTCTGCCTCAATCTTGCCATCGGCGATAATCTTATCCACTTGAGTTTTAGCCTGCTCCTCCAAATTCATGCGCAACTTAACCGCTTCATTGCGCGCCTCCTCAATAATTAAACCGGCGTCATCTTTAGCGCGCTTAATCTGGGCATCCCCCTCTTCTTTGGCATGCTTAAGTTCATCAGTAAGCTGCTGCTCTTTGACTAAATTCTCTTCATGTAGGGTATTTAATCTGGCTAAGGCGGTATTTAAATGGCGGGAAAAAAGAAAACGTAAAAGGAAGAATATTCCAACAAAAGTAACGGTCTGAATGATTAATAAATTTAAAAGCATACTCTCCCTTCTTTAACTTTCATAAAAAGTGACTGTCACGTTTTTTGTGACTGTCACTTTTTAGATTATTTAGCAAATAAATTATAAATAATCAACAACGCCAAAACCGCGATCGCTTCGGAGAAAATAAAAGACAGAATCATGACAATAAAAATCCTGGCGGATGCGGAAGGGTTGCGCGCTACAGATTTAACTGCCGCTGAGCCAACCAAAGCAATCACCGCCGCCGGGCCGGCAGTACTTAAGAACATCACTAGAATCAAGGCTAAAGCAGACATATTAAGTAAATAAAGGGACCGTTTCTATTTTCTTTTAATAATTAAATCTCCACGAATAAAACTAGCTTATTACTGCGTAAAAAAGCAACTCCGTCTTTAATCGCCATGCGCACTTTGTCACTTCTGACAATGCCTTTGCGCAAACGGATTAAAAAAGACTGGTGAAAATCTAAAACACAGAGATCGCCGTCCTGCGCCGGTAAACGCACCTCTTTTGCCCGGCCTTCCCAAACTACTTTTTTCGCCTCTAAGATAGAAACTTGCATTTTAAGAAGCGGCGCACCACTTGTTTTTACCGGACCCTTTTGCCTGATATAAAGCGTCATCCGCCTTTTTAATCAAGACACTCGCCTCCTGCGCATCTTCGGGGATACTGGCAATACCGATACTTACCGTTGACGGCAGATATAACTCCACTTGAACACGCAGCCGCTCGGCAATAATTTCGGCCGACATTTTATCCGTCTGCGGCAGAATAATCACAAACTCTTCTCCGCCATAACGGCAGACGATGTCGATGACACGCACGGAATTCTTAAAAACTTTGGCCGCATCCTTAAGAAAAATATCACCAGCCGGATGGCCCTGAGTGTCATTATAATTTTTAAAATTATCAATGTCAAGCATTAGTAAAGAAAGCGCCGCCGGAGAGCGCTTCAAGCGGTTGACTTCGACCATAATCAGCTCATTAAAATACCGGCGATTAAATAACCCGGTTAGGCCATCGCGCACGGAAAGGTCAACAAAAAATTCCTTTTCTTGGTTACCGGAAAACAGAAGGTACCTTTCTACCGCACGCTGCGTAACAATCCGCACCTCTGAGCTATTTAAAGGCTTAGTAATATAGCCATAAGCGCCGGCCTCCATCACTTCGATCGCAGAGTTAATAAAAGAATAAGGAGTAATTACGATGATATTGGTTTGTGGCGAGATATTATGTACTGTCCGGGTAACCGCCACCCCGTTCATCCTGGCTGAGCGCACTTCCGTGATCACCGCGCTAAAAACATTGCTGTACAAAAGGTTTATCCCTTCTTTGGGATCCGCCACGACCCAAGTCCGATAGCCAATCGCTTGAAGCGTACTATCCAACTGCTCAGCCAGTACCGCGTCCTCTTCAATAATTAAAACATTTATCTCATTGACCATTGTTCTCCTTTAACAAAAAATCCCTATAGAAAGCTATTCTTAAAATACCTAGAGGGACTATTCTTGTGCCAATAATTTTTAAGAAACTATTCCTGAGGTTTTTGCTCCGCTTCAAATTTGCTTTGCCGCTGCCAAATAATATAAAAACCTAAACCTAAAACACCCAAGAAAATAATAATAAATAGAATAACCTTCCAGGTAAATCTAGCCATCCCCTTAGGAGCTACTTCCGACAAAAGTGTTTTCGCCGCCAGTAAATCCGCCTTTGCGGAATTAAGCAGGCTTAAACTATTGCGATAATTAGATATTTTATAACCCGGGCTGGCGCTGGATAAATCCTGCATCCCCTCTACCTCTTTCAGCTTTGTATCGATCCCCTCATAAAGCAAAGTCGCCCGTTCAAGAAATTTAGTTTTTTCAAACGCCCCAAGAACATCCTTAGCTTCCTGCCGTAAGAGCTTAATCTGCGACTGGTCAATAAGCCAAACATCATTGATCTCAATTTGTTTTTCTAATACCTCTTTGGGCTTAAGCAGATATTCCCCAAAAACATAATAAGTCCCCAGCTGAGCATCATAAGCCACCTCCAGGTCGCCTTTATAAATAACGTCTTCAGGTTTTACTTCTAGGGGAAGATAAACTTTAAGCGGAACGGTCTGCTCTGAATCCGCGGGATTTACCGCCATCAGCCGTAAGGTGATGCTGGATTTTGCTTGCGCAACACTAATGAATAAACAGAGTATAAATAAGAGGGGAATAGCTAAACGCAGGGATCTAAAATCCTTATTAGGCATGAGTCTATTCTAACAAATTAATCTTAAATTTTCAATTATTAATTAAAACTCAAACCAGCTCTGCACCACCGGCTTCTTCGCCACGTTCTCAATCATCTTCTGGTTCAGCTCCATCGCCGCTTTTAATTCTTCGCTCTTATTCTTAATATAGGTAATATCTTCTTTCTTATCTTTAGAAACATCGTAGAGCTTCTCCAGATTAATGCCCTTGGTTCCACCGATATCCTTAATTTGTTTACTCATCACCTCAAGCTGCCGGATCGCATCGCTTAAGCCCTTAACTGCCCCTGTCGCCTCATTAATTCTATTGGCGGTATCTTTGCTAATCTGCGCTAACATCTTATCCATACTGCCAAATTGTGTGCTTAAATTACTAGTAACATTCCTTAAGTTAGTGATACCAGAGGTCGTTCCCATTACTGAGGAAACACTGCTTGAAATATCCTCCAAATCCGTATCTTTAACCGACATCACTAAAGCATCCGCTGTTCCTTTAGTCGACTCCGAGCAAACTACCGTAAAATCACCGGTGCCCCATGCAGAAAGAAACGTTACGGCATACTCATAAATACCGGTTGTGCCGATTTCCGTCATCGCCTTAGAAGAAGCTAATAATACATCTTTAGGGCTGTAAACATTTAAAGTCGGAGAAAGCCCGCTGTCGGTGCGGTAACGAATAGTAATCTTTGATCCTCGTCTGACCACATTCTCCCGGTTAAGAATCGCACTCTTAACATGCGGCTGAACCTCATTAACCACCTGAGTCTTCACATCCGTAATCTTGGTGGCTAATGACTCAGTACCGGTAGCCGTAAGAATACTGGCAGTTTCGCTTTTTACCGCGGCGACATTTGTGCGGGTAGTTTCTGCCTCAGAGGTAACCTTTGATTGAATCGCTGAAGATGCGGTAGTTACCGCTGAACGGGTAGTAGTTGCTTCGGTGGAAACTAAAGACTGCACTCCGGCAACTTGAGATTTTATCGTGTCCGTTATTTCTTTTAATTTCTCGCTGATCGTGACCGTAAATGTTGCCCCGGACTGATAAGTATTGCGGTTAGCGGAAGAGGAGCTCGTGCCACCCCAAGGAATTTTGCAGCGCGCAAAATAAGTTTTACCCGCGGTCAAGCTTAAAGGTTTAGGCGTACCCGCGGTAGTTATATACGACACTGTCTTCTGGTATGTTCCGTTTCTTGAGCTCTCCGCTAAAGCAGAATCATCATTCTGCCCGGGATCGGTAGCCGCATTAAAGGTAAGGGTTGTCCAGGTGCCGGCTGTATCATCATAAATTTCTACCGTGGCATTACCCATTTTATTGGTAGTGGTATTAACAATCTCTTTTCCTCTTCTTTCTAACCACAACCGGATATTTAATTGGTCGGTCCCGCTCCTTAAAGTCGTATCATCAGATTCATAAGCCGGCTCAAGATAAACAAAACTGCTCTTGACCTGATAATCAGCGGTAGCTTCGGTTATGGAAGTTATGTAACCGATCCAGCTAATCGTATTGTCATAAGCGCCATCAGATCCATCATCGGCGCTAGTCGGAGTCTTTGTCTCAGTGCCGGTTACATAAGCGTCTTTTGCTGACTGGAAGGTATAGCCGCCGGAATCATAATCTAATGTAATATCATCAAATACCCCGTTTTTCGTCGCGCTATAATCAACATTGCCGGAACTATCCGTAACGGTAAGTGTAATTGCTGATAAGGTGGCTGAACTTACAGAATCTTTAACTGTATAAGTAATGTTATACTGCTCTTCAACAGTAACGGCGTTAGAGGCGGAACTGCTGGTCAACCCGCTGGCAGAAGCAACCAATGTAACTGACCCCGGATAAGCCGGGCAAGTTACGGCAAAATCCGTGAAAGTAGCTATGCCTGAACTAGTGGCAACCGTACTGATACTGCCGGATTTAACTGTGCCTCCGGTAGGAGTTACCGTGACATTAACCGATGATGCAGCAACGTTGCCATAGGCATCTGATGCATTCACCGTAAACCGGTTCCACGGCGCATTTTTTACTACCTTAGACCCGGCAGCATATTGAGTACCCCAAGTAAGTTGTGATGCAGTGCCGCTGGAAACGGTTATATCTAAATCATCAGCATCGACTGTGGTCAAAGCTCCGATTGCCGCCTTAACATGCGCCGTCTCAGCTTTATACAATTTCATCGTCGTAGTCGCCACGCCATTAACAAAAGTAAGCAACGTATTTGATCCTAAATTTACAGCCGTAGTACCATAATTTGTAAAAGTAGGTACAGTAACCGGGCTGGCAGAAGAATTCGCTCCGGAGAAAATTGCGGTGCGCGGAGAATTGGAATCATAACTATAGTTAGTATCTACATTGTCATAAGCATCATAAGCAGTAACTGTGGTGGTTAAAGAGCCTCCGGCAGTCATTGTGGATGCGCCGGCAGTAACTTTAAGCTTAGAAGCAGTAGCGGGAGCAACTGTTATCGCATCCGTAGCGTCAATTATACCGCTATCCGCTTGATTCGCGGATGAAGCATCCGTAGCTGTGATCGTCCAATTGCCGGCTTTTTCATCATAATACCAGAAGTTAGCGGAAGAAGAACTATTGGCAATCGCCACCGTAATAATCGCCGTTCCGTCTGTTGCGGCATTATAAAACGCCGCGTTTGCTCCTGTAGAATTTGTATAAAGATAAACTGTCTCCGCTCCGGAAGTAACTAAGTTGTTATTCTGGTCATAACGGGTTATGGTATACGCGGCCCGCGATCCTCCGGCGGTAATATCCGCCGGTGTAGTAAGAGTATACCGATAGGTTGCGCCCGGGCTCATGGTAATTTGATTACTATAAATAGTCGTTAGGCCGCCTGAAACAGCTTTTAATTTTATGTTCTCGGATTTAGTGTAGTCTAAGCCGGAATAAGTAACCACGCCGGAAGAAGCGGTTACCGCGAGGGTCCCGTTTAAAGTGCCGGTCCCGGCAGCAGTAGTGTCACTGGCAAGCACCGCAGATAAGGTTACCTGCGTAGATGCATCATTTGTGCATATGTTTCCGCTGGCATCATATAAGGTAATTACCGGTTGAGCGGTAAAGTCTGTCCCGGCCGTAGCAGTGCTTGATGGTTGAGTCGTAAAACTCATGCTGGCAGCAGCGGCTGAGCTTACGGCAATCTGGTTACTATAAACAGTGGTTAAACCAGTTGAAACAGCTTTTAATTTTATGTTCTCGGATTTAGTGTAGTCTAAACCGGAATAAGTAACCACGCCGGAAGAAGCGGTTACCGCGAGGGTCCCGTTTAAAGTGCCGGTCCCGGCAGCAGTAGTGTCACTGGCAAGCACCGCAGATAGAGTCACTTCCCGGCTTGAATTATTTGTACAGGTATTTTCATAAGTATCATACAATGTCACTACCGGTTGAGCGGTAAAATCCGCTGCGGCAGTAGCAGTGCTTGAAGGCTGAGTAGTAAAACTCAAGCTGGAAACCGCCGCGGGATTAACTGTAAGATCCAAATCATAAGTTGCCGCGCCGGCTGAACTCTTAGTTCCGTCAGTTACATCTACCGTAGTAGATTCTGCTTTATAAGCGATTAACGCCGCGCTTCCTACGCCACTGGTAAATGTTACAGCGGTAGTTGAGCCAACAGTTGTCCCGCCGACAGTAGCCGCCGTTCCATTAGGCGCGGCAGCCGGGCCAGAAAAGGTTAAATTGTTTGCGCCGGTATAAGAGGTAGCAATATTATCGTATGCATCGTAGGCAGTAATCGTTAAAGCGTTGCTTGCCCCGGCAGTCATTGAAGCAGTGCCGGTGACTTTAAAGTGATCATAATTAGCCGCGATAGTATTTAAATCTAAATCATAGTCACTGGAAGCAGTTGAATTTATCGTAGAATAACCAGCATCTTGGACGTCTATAGAAAAAGCCTCAACCAGATAAGGAATTAAAGTAACCGCGCTGGCCGCAGAAACACCGTTAGTAAAACTTACGGTAGTAGCGGTGCCCACATTTGTCCCCTCTACAGTCGGCGTTGAACCATTAGGCGCGACAGAAGGGCCTGAAAAAATAAGTGATTTGCTACCAGTATAAGCGGTAACTGTGTTGCCTAAATAATCCGTGGCTGTAATCGTAAGCTCTACGGTGCCGCCGGCAGTTACATCACCGCTTCCGCTTGTACGAGTAACCCTTAATATAGGTATATAAACAAAACTGTCTGTGCTGGATGTGGTAATGTTGCCGACGAGATCCTCGGCTTTAGCTGTAACCACATAAGTCCTGCCGCTGGTTAAATCAGCGTTATCCAGATTATAAGTCCAGGTACCTGATCCCTGAGTAGCATTATTCCATTGCTCCGTAGTTGATGTCCAGTTTAAACCATTCCAATAATGATCCGTAGTTCCGTCTTCCTGTTTTATGGAGACCTTCAGCCCGGCCACCGGGACTAATCCGCCGGCGTCGGTGAATGTGCCGTTTATGGTGGATGCATTAACCCAATTCGAAGCAAGGTAATATCCGTTGGCAATAGTCACGGCTACAGCCGGCGCGGTATTATCCACGGTAAAAGTTGCTCCGCTGGTAGGAGCAGAAGTAATCACATTACCAGCTACATCAGTACCTACGCTTAGGGCAACTGTAGCAGTGCCATCACCTACTCCTACAGTATGCGTGTAGGTATAAACAGTAGTACTGACCTTGGTCATATTGGCCGCAGCCAGTGTATTTGACCCTGAGATGGCAATCTTAGGCACTGGAGAATCTGCCATTGCTTCATTAAAGGTAGCAGTGATAACTAATGAATCACCAGATTTTACTATGCCATCTAAGTCAGAATAAGTTATAGCTGCTGTCGGCGCAGATACATCCTTGGTAGCAATCGGTGTTACAGCCGCAGAGCTAGGATTGCCTGCCGTATCAGTTGCAGTAACCGAAGGAGCGATCGTTCCGTCATTTAACGCAGTGCCATCAATAGTTATGGAGTAATTTCCGCCGGTAGCTGTCCCGCTGCCGGTAACTGTATGCGCGCTGTCAGCATCTATTAAGGAGACATCGACTGTGGAGCCTGCCTCCGCTGTGCCGACAACAGCAATGGCTGCTTTTTCAGAGTTGTTGATTTTATTATCAGCTCCGCCGATAGAAGTGATTACCGGAGCTGATGGGGCAGCGGTATCCTGAGTTGCCGTAGGA
>Ga0172370_10001427_pt1 | contig 36215 bp, 46 predicted proteins | sample LakKiv5m_FD_114538 | JGI IMG/M metagenome (GOLD analysis project Ga0172370, IMG submission 114538) | Freshwater microbial communities from Kabuno Bay, South-Kivu, Congo - kab_022012_11.5m | ecosystem: Environmental > Aquatic > Freshwater > Lake | place: Democratic Republic of the Congo...
ATTCCTTTTAATCCTTTCGTGGGATGGTATAGTTTCATGGGGTGTAGGGTTAGATATTAAGCATACCTATTCTACATCCCTTTCTTTCTCAGGGCTGCACTTGAGATTCGTGAAACTACGTATATCCCAAACAAAAATAAATTTTATCTTTTTTTAACAAAAATTTAATCTCGACCTGCTACACTCTCCGAAATAACGTAGCAAAAAATGATACAAGCATACAAAACAAAAGCCTCCATACTGACAGGAACAGATTTTCATGAAGTCCGGAAAAAAGCCTTAGCCATATACGCAAAAATCAAAAGCAAAAGTAAAAGAAAACCACACATAAAATCAGCATATTTCAAAAAAGATAAAATTTTCTTGCCATTATTTTGGCAACATCTTTGGGACAAAGAAAAATGGCAGGAAAGAATGCGCAGATTAAAATATTATGCATCAGCAATAGAATTGATAAAGGAAAGCAAATTTGCTCCAAAATCAAAAGAAAACCCGAACAAAACAGATGAAATATTGCATCGATTCACGGGAATCACAAAAGAAAATCACATTTTTTACGTACAAATCAAAGAAGACAAAAAATCCGGACGAAAAGATTTGATTTCAATATTCCCAGACAAATAAAAGAAAAAAGCCTTCCGCTAGGTGTGGTATATAAACCACGGGCCGAAAGCCTCTTCACTAGAACGATACCAAAACTAATCACAAAAATCAATATTCCAAACAAAAATAGATTTTAACTTTTTTTAATCTAGCCCCTCCCCCATTTGCCACAATCACCAAATTCAAATATCATGCACTCATGACAGATATAAAACGCAAATGGGACACCCTCAGCAAAGAGCGCAGGGAAAGCCTTATTAAAGAAATCATCTCATACTTCAAAACAGAAAAAGATGAAGAAATAGGCGTAATCGCGGCCGAAGATCTTTTAGATTTTTTTCTGGAAGCCACATACAAAGACGTCTACAACAAAGCAATCCAAGACTCAAAAAATACAATCAAACAAAGCCTTGAAAACATAGACATCGATTTGGACCTTCTTCTGAATAAATAAATTCCCCAACATTGTTTTAAAATAAAACCCACCTCTTGAACATATAAAATCATTGAGACTTCACCAAAGCGATGTTAAATTCACACTCCATTTAACAAAACAAATCATGGAAAGAGGTCCAGAAAGTGGAATGACACGAAAAGAACTAGGAGCTATAGCGACAGGCTTAGTGCTCGCAACAGCAGCATTTGGCGCACACGGAATTCGTCCACAAAGAGCAGACGACAAAGCAACGTGTGATTCATTAGCAAAAGGAGAACCTCTGACCGACAGAAATTTTACATTTTCCCCGATAATAAATTTAACTCACCCAATAAAAGAAGGCACATTTCTCAGCGAAGACACAATGGCTGCCGAATTAGCAGCCTGTAGAACAACACACGCCATACAAGCATCAGTCGCATGCGCCGCAGCATCAATAAACAAAACAGTTCAAGCAGGAGGAACAATCCCAAAAACTCTAGAAGCAGAAGCAGCAAAAGAAACCGGAAATTGCGCACAATAGAAACATAAAAATGCAAACCTCTCCCCTCATCACAATCGATCCAAAAGAATTCCTATGCGAACCAGCATATTTTAAAATTGGATATTCACAAAACCCAGAGATAAAACTACGAATCGAAGTCGTCGAAAAACTTCGAACAGTTCAAGCAAAACTCAAAGAATTAAAAAATTACCGACTCAAAATTTTTGACGGATTTCGCCCACTAATTGTTCAAGAAAAACTATACAACGACACAAAAAAATATTTAAAAAAAGAAAATCCGAATCTCAGCGAAGAAGAACTCAAAGAATTAACACATAAATATGCGGCTTTCCCAAGCCAAGATCCGCTTTCCCCTCCTCCACACAATAGCGGCGGCGCGGTCGACTTGACTATCGTCGACGAAAACAATCAAGAAGTTCCGATGGGAACAGGCTTCGACGATTTTACTCAAAAATCACACCCAGATTATTTTGAAAAAGAAGGCAAAGATGAAGAAAACGCAGAGCTATATCGCACAAACAGAAAACTTTTTAAAACAGAAATGGAACGCGTCGGATTTGTAAATGACCCATCAGAATGGTGGCATTTCAATTACGGAAATGACGCATGGTCAAAAATAACCGGAGAAAAAACAATTTATTTCTCCGCAGAGTCAGGAGAAAATTAAACGAAACAATAATGCTAGAATTCAGAGATAATTTAGAATACACACCTCCAAGAACAGAACATTCACAATTCATATCATACATACAACACGTATTTAAATTGTATGACAAACACGCACGAACTGGAACAAGCGATGCAGATTGTTTATTTAAATTACAAAGAATTAATCGAGAATATGAAGGTAAAGTAGACCAAAACGACAGATATTTATTTCAAACAGCGGCAGAATTTGAAGACTTCCTAACTCAAATAGTTGGCATTGATGTAACAAATGCAATAAAAAAAGACACAGAAGACCAAGCCGCAAAAGCTCAAGAATCAGGACAAGATTTTTTTTACGGAATATGGTTAAGCTATACTACGAGATATAAACAACGAGAAAGCGTAAACGAACCAGAAACAATTGAAATAAACAAACAACCCGTAGTCATGCCATTTCTCTACATCCCTCTACACGTAGACGGCCACACATACTAAACAACAGCAACTTTCGCAGCAGTTAGGTCCTTCCATTTGACTTTTCCCCTCAAACGAATAGAATTCCCCCTCTTCAATGCCTTACAAATGGATAAACAAAGCCAAAAATCAGAACTCCTAAGCGCAATTTCTTCAGCAGCAATTGCAACCGGATTGGTCGGAATAGTTATCCACATGACAGGAGAATTTACAAATCTCCAGAATGAAAGAATCACATGTAACGCCTTAGCGCACGCGAGAAATCTAACTCATGAACGATTTGGACTTTCCTTAAAACGTTTGATAAAAACAAGAAAAGAAGACAAAGCAATATTTGTAAATGAAGAATTTGGCGAAGGACCAACCTTCGCAAACGAAGCCAAATATTGCCAAGACGTTTGGAGAATAACCGTAACTCGTGGATGTGCAGCACAATCCGTTAGAAAAACTCTCGCATCAGGAGGACAAGTTCCCCCACTAATAATTCAAGATTTAAAAAACGAAATTGGTGAATGTAAAAGATAAAATCTTTTAATAAACCCAATTGCCACCACTTCAAATAAATAATATTATGGAACACGTAATATAAAAATTTGAATATGCAAAATTTACAAGATCTACCAGACGAAAATTCAAAACGGTTTATCGCCGTACTCAATAAAAAAGTGGAACCAGGTCGAGCGATGAATGCACTCGGACACATGACAGCAGGACTGGCAGGTAATTCAGTAAAAACAGAAGACATGTGTTTTTTGCAGTACAAAGACAAAAACGAGAGCACACATCCAAACATTTCACATTTTCCATTCATAATTTTGAAAGCCGATAATTCAAATAAAATTCGCACAGTTCGTAACGAATGCATAACTCGTGGCATTCCATTCACAGATTTCACAAGCACAATGACACTCGGAACATCACAAGAACAAATGGACGCAACATCTTCCACACCGGAAGAAAATCTCGAATACTACGGAATAGTAATGTTTGGAGAAACAGAAATTTTAAAAGAATTCACAGGAAAATTTTCATTATATCAATAAAATAGTCAAATTTGCCACAAAGCAAAATCCAAGCTAATATAATCCACGTAATTATAAAGTTTCTCATGTCAAAATTTTACCTTCTCATAGCCGCAATCAACACATTAGATTTAATCGGAGTTATCTCTGCAAAATTTTGGAATCTAAATAAAAATCCAATTTTCCTCGCAATAACAATACTATGTTTCGGCGGAGCAGGGCTATTTTTCGCATTCTCCTTGAAATACGAAGGCGCAGCCATAGCCAATATTCTTTGGATCGCACTTTCAATAATTTTAGTCACAATAGTCGGATATTTTTTCTTCAAAGAAGCCATAACAATGCTTCAATTCATCGGCATAGCTCTAATCACTGTCGGACTCATACTAATAAATTTGAAATAATAATTTTTTGCGCATGATCACTCTTGATTTAAAAAACTCAAAAGGTTCTCCAGAAAAATTTCTAAAAAACATCGAAAAAAGAAACCAAGGATTTTACAAAATCATCGACGACAAAAAAGAATTTGAAAAAATAGAAACACTCGCAAAAAAACTAAAAAACAATTTTAATCACTTTATAGTTTTAGGAATTGGCGGTTCCGCACTTGGGACAATTTGCCTTAAGAATGCACTAAAACCTTTAGACCACGAAAAACTTTTTGTGATAGATAATGTCGATCCAGACTTCATAAAAGAAATAGAAAACAAAATCGACATCAAAAAAACATTATTCATAGTTGTATCAAAATCAGGAGACACACTCGAAACATTGTCACAATTTTTTTATTTCCAAAAAAAGATAACAGACCAAAAATTAGACGTAAAAAAACATTTCATTTTTATCACTGATTCCGAAAAAGGTTACCTTCGAGATTTAGCAAAAAAAGAAAATTACGAGACACTTGATGTACCAAGTAACGTAGGAGGAAGATTCTCGATTTTGACAGCAGTAAGCCTTTTTCCAGCCGCACTCATAGGCATAGACATCAAAAGAATAATCACTGGTGCAAAAAAAATGAGAGACAAATTCTTAGAAAAAGACTCAAAAAAGAATCTGCCATTTTCACTCGCAAACACACAATACACTTTTTACAAAAAAGGATTTAAAACAAATGTTTTATTTCCATATTCAAATTCACTTTCAAGTTTTTCTGACTGGGTCAGACAACTAGTTTGCGAAAGTACTGGAAAAAAATTAGACAACAAAAGAAAAAGAGTATTTACAGGAATAACAATAGTCCCCGCCCTCGGCGCGACTGATCAGCATGCGCAAAGTCAGCTTTTCCACGAAGGACCAAATGACAAATTAATAATATTTTTTGAGATAGAAAAATTCAAAAATACAATAAAAATTCCAAACAAAAATTTAAAAAATATTACATTCAACGAATTAATAAACATCGAAAAATCATCGACAGAAAAATCACTTAAAAATTCACACCGTCCAACACTGACAATAAAATTAGATAAAATTTCCGAAGAAACTTTAGGAGAATTATTTATGCTATTTGAAGGCGCAACCGCATTCCTAGGCGAATTTTTGAACATCAACGCATTCAATCAACCTGGAGTAGAACATTCAAAAAAACTGACAAAACAAGCGATCATAAATCTATAAATCTATGAAAAAAACATTATCAGGAGATCCAATATTAAAACATGCCAGCGTCGGAGAACTGTTAAAACGCAATGATTTCAGAGTAACAATTTTCGGATCAGCAAGAATCAAAAAAAACGACAAAATATATAAACAAATATTCAATCTCGCAAAAAGCATAGGAAAAGAAGGATTTGATGTTGTTACAGGTGGCGGTCCAGGGCTGATGGAAGCCGCAAACTCAGGACATGAGGCAGGAGACAAACCACGTCGTGCACAATCAATTGGACTCACAATTCGCCTTCCATGGGAAGCAGAAAAAAATGAATACCTTGAAGTTCACAAACATTTCGCGAAATTCTCAAAGAGATTAGACACTTTCATGACACTTTCAAGCGCAATAGTCATAACTCCTGGAGGAATCGGTACGTGCCTAGAACTCATGTATACTTGGCAACTTGAACAAGTCCAACACATCTGTCCTCTGCCAATAATCTTAGTTGGAAGAATGTGGGAACCACTCATAAAATGGTTCAAAAAATATCCACTAAAACACGGATTAATAAGCCCGGGAGACATGAAAAATATATACTTGGCACGTAGCAATAAAAAAGCTATGGAAATTATAAATAAAACATACAAAGTTTTCCAAAAAGAAGGCAAGAATTATTGTTCAAACATCAGAAAATACAAACTGGATTAAATTCCAAAACAACAAATGATTTACGATAAAAAAACTGCAATTCAAAGAAACAAACTCACAAAATCATTAAGAAGTTTTTTTGAAAAAGAAAAATTTCTAGAAGTAGAAACTCCGATCATGGTGCGCATTCCAGGCATGGAACCACATTTAAACGTATTCGAAACAGACCTAATTGTTCAAAATAAAAGAACAAAACTTTTCCTAAATCACTCCCCTGAACTTCAAATGAAAAAACTTCTCGGGGCAGATTTTGGAAATATTTTTACATTAACAAAAACTTTTAGAAATGGAGAAATCGGTGGAAACACACACAATCCAGAATTCACAATGCTCGAGTGGTATCGAGTAAAAGCAGACTACAAAAATTTGATGAAAGACTGTGAAAAATTAGTAAAAACACTCGCAGGAAAATCACAAATAACATACCAAAATAACAAAATAGACCTGAAAACTCCTTGGGAAAAACTTTCATGCGAAGAACTTTTCCAAAAATACTGCAAAATCTCGCTTGACCAAAATCGCACATTCAAACAACTAAAAAACGTAGCAAAAGAAAAAAATTTAGACACCAATTTTTGCAAAGATTGGGACGATATTTTCTTCAAAATTTTCTTAAATCACATCGAACCACACTTGGGAAAGACAAAGCCTACTTTCGTCTACGACTACCCATCAACTCAAGCTGCACTTGCAAAAAAATCATCAAAAAATCCATTTTTTGCAGAACGTTTTGAGCTATATATTGGAGGAGTTGAAATCGCAAACGCATTCTCAGAACTCACCGACCCAAAAGAACAAAAAACACGATTAATCGAAGAACAGAAAATGAGAAAAAAACTCAAGAAAACAATATTTGATATTGACGGGGAATTTTTAGCTAGTCTAGAATCCATTCAGCATAATTGCGCGGGCATAGCTCTTGGAGTAGACAGACTGTTCATGATTCTCATGAATAAGAAAAATATCGACGAGACTTTACTCTTTCCACTAAACAAAATTCTTAACTAAAAATTTTATGGCAATGACAACTGACATCAAGAAAGGATTAGCAATAAATTTCAAAAACGGCACATGGCTTGTTATTGAAGCACAATTCGTAAATCCTGGAAAAGGTGGAGCTTTCACAAGAGCAAAAATTAGAAATCTAAAAAGCAATCAAGTAATCGAATACACTTTCAAGGCTGGAGAATCAGTAGACGAAGCCGACATCAACAGAAGAAAATGCCAATACATGTACAATGACGGAGCAAATTTTTACTTCATGGACAACGACACATACGAACAATTTTCTCTTTCTTCAGAGATAATCGGAACTGACAAAAGATTTTTGACAGACGGAATTTCATGCTACGCAATGCATATCGATGGTGTCCCAACAAGCATTGAACTTCCTCCAAAAATGGACTTCAAAGTAGTTACAACAACTCCAGGAATAAAAGGAGATACCGCTACAGGAGGATCAAAAGACGCAACAATTGAAACAGGCGCAACAATAAAAGTTCCATTGTTTGTAAAAGAAGGAGACATGATCAAAATCAATACAGAAGATGGATCTTACGTAAGCAAAGCAAACTAATTTTTTTAGCACCAAAATTCTATGCAAGATGTAAAACACATTATTGAAAATCCTGAAAAATTTATCGACGGAGCAAAAAATAAAAACGCAAACGTAGACATCAAAAAACTCGTAGAACTATACGAAAAACGAAACAAATTAATGCAAGATTTAGAAAGTCTTCGTGCGCGCCAAAATGAAGTTTCAAAAGAAATCACCCTAATGAGTGGAACTGCAAAAGACGCACTCTTGGAAGAGATGAAAACCGCAAAAGAAACAGCAAAAGATCTATCACCACAAGTTGAAGAATTAGAAAAAGAAATCGATGAAATCGCAATAAGAATTCCAAATCCAACACTACAATCAACACCACACGGAAAAGATGAATCAGAAAGTGTAGTAGTAAAAACACATGGCAAAAAGCCACAATTCGACTTCGAACCTTTAGATCACATTGCACTTGGAAAGTCACTCGACATCATCGATATCGAAAGAGGAACACGAACCTCAGGCGCAAGATTTTATTATTTGAAAGGCGACGCCGCACTTTTGGAATTCGCACTTCTTCAATATGTAATGAATAAATTGGCACAAAAAGGATTCACTCCTGTGATTCCACCGGTTCTAGTAAAAGAAGAAGCAATGTACGCAACAGGTTTTTTCCCTGCAGACAGAAACGAAATCTACTCTGTAAATCCAGGCGAAGACAATCTTTTTCTAGTCGGAACATCGGAAGTTCCACTAACAATGATTCATGCAACAGAAATTCTTGAAGGAGAAAAATTACCAATCAGATATGCAGGATTCTCAACATGTTTCAGACGAGAAGCCGGTTCATACGGGAAAGATACGACAGGAATAATTCGCGTTCACCAATTCGACAAAATCGAAATGTTCTCTTTCTGTAGCCCTGAAAAATCAGAAGAAGAACATGAAGTTATCAGAGCAACAGAAGAAGAAATCATGCAAGAACTTGGATTTCATTATCAAGTATTAAATATTTGTGATGGTGATTTAGGTTATCCTGCAGCAAAAAAATACGACATCGAGGTTTGGATCCCAACTCAAGAAAAATTTAGAGAATTAACATCTTGTTCAAATTGCACAGATTTCCAAGCAAGAAGATCAAAGATAAAATACAAAAATGATGAAGGAAAAAACGAATACCTCCACACTCTAAATGGCACAGCAATGGCCAGCGCAAGGACAATAGTCGCAATCATTGAGAATTATCAAACAAAAGAAGGAAACATAACTATCCCAGAAGTTTTACGTCCATACATGGGAGGTCGCACAGAAATTACAAAAAAATAACACACGACAAAGTCGCGAAAATTCATGATTGTTCTTCAAGAAATTTACAAAAAATTCAGTTCAGGAAAATCAAAAACAGATGCCCTAATTGACGTAAACATAAAAATCAAAGAAGGCGAATTTGTGGCTCTCACAGGACCTTCCGGTTCAGGAAAAACAACTCTTTTAAACATAATCGGAGGACTTGATTCCCCTACCAAAGGAAAAGTTTTGATAAATGATTTCGATTTAAAACACATGAACGACGACGAACTTTCAAGTTACAGAAACAAAGAAATCGGATTCATTTTTCAAGAATTTCACCTCGAACCATTTTTAAGTGTAAGAAAAAATATTTTACTTCCAACACTTTTTGACGGACATACTCATGACGTTGAAACCTACGCCGACGAACTTTTGAAAGAAGTAAAATTAGTAAAAAAATCACACGCAAATGCAAATGAACTTTCAGGAGGAGAAAAGCAAAGAACCGCTATAGCAAGAGCTTTAATCAACAAACCAAAAATAATAATTGCAGACGAACCGACAGGAAATCTCGATCAAGAAACAGGTGAAGCAATAATAAATTTGCTGAAAAATTTACAAAAAACACACAACATCACTCTAATAATAGCAACTCACGACAAAGAGATTGCACGGCTTGCAGAGCGCACAATTCACATTGAAGACGGAGTAATTAAACGCCACTAAACATGATATCAATTGCACTAAGAAGCATCATCGCACATCGTTCACGTACACTACTTTCAATACTTTCGATCACCATCGGAGTAGCATCGATTTTCCTTTTTGTAAGCCTTATAAACGGAATCAATAAAGCCTCAACTGAAGCAACTGCAAAAGAAAATCCATTAAATCAAATCATTGTCAGACCAAAATTGGACAAAACAGGTCTAGTTTCATTTTTAACAAAATCTGAAAAAGGAAAACTCACAGACAAAACAATCGAAGACATAAAAAAAATAAATGGAATAAAAAATATTTATCCAGAAATCCAATTCGGAAATTTCGCATCAGTTGAAGTACAACTCGTAGGAATCGGAGTACTCACAGACTCAATGATTTTCGGTGTTCCATATGATTTCATAAAAGACGAAATCCCAAACAAAGCGACTTGGGAATCAACCGAAGAACCATATCCGGCAATTCTTCCACGCAAAATTCTTGAACTATACAATCTCTCAGTTGCCTCTCCACAAGGCCTTCCGCTCGTTGCCGAAAAAGATCTCATCGGAAAAGAAATGATTTTTTATCCAAGATATTCAACATTTTTCGCATCTGGAGAAAACAGCAAATCAGACAAAGTAATGCTAAAAATTGTTGGATTTTCAGACAAAGCCAGTCTACTCGGACCAACTATTCCAATCGAAGCATTAAACACATTAAACAGATATTACGCACCATCAGGAAACAATTCATACACAGAGCTTTTTGTTGAAACATCAGACCAAAACAAAACTACTCAAATCGCACAAGAAATAGAAAACCTCGAACTTTCAACACAATATTTCACAAAAGATATGAAGGAAGTTCAGGCAAAAATTTCATATTTATCAATAGGACTTGGACTAATAAGTCTAATAATAATTCTACTTTCCGCAATCGCAATCATCGGCACATTCCTTAGCCAAATTGCAGAACGCAGAAAACAACTCGGACTCCTTCGCGCACTTGGCGCAACACGCAATCAAATCAAACTTCTCATAATGTTTGAAGCCGGATTTATCGGACTTTTCGGCAGCATTCTAGGAATAGCAGCAGGAATTTTAACCAGCATCATCTTCGACAAATACGTTACTGTAGAGCTAAAAAACACAATTCTACTCCCAGATACACTCTTCTCCATAACTCCAGAAATAATCATAGCAACACTCGGATTTGGCATATGCTTGAGCATTTTTGCCGCATACATTCCCGCAAACGCCGCTTCAAAAATCGACCCTATCACTGCATTAAAATAGTATTTGATTTTAGAGCAATTACTACAACAACTCACACAATAAATTCATGCCAAACAAAAAAGATTATGTTGTTCTAGTACACGGTTTTTTGAGAACAGCAAAATCGATGGAAAAAATCGAAGAGATTTTGTCACAAGAAGGATATGAAGTAATAAATATAAATTATCCACCTGCCGGAGACAAAATAGAGTTTATTTCGAACCATTATTTGAAAGAAATTTTGGAAGAAAAATGCACAGACAAATCAAAGAAAATAAATTTCGTCACTCACTCAATGGGTGGCATCATAGTCAGATATTTTTTGGCAAATAATAAATTAAAAAATCTAGGAAGAGTCGTCATGCTCGCTCCACCAAACAAAGGCGCAAAACTAGCCGACTTCTTCAGCCAATTTGAAATCGCAAACCAAATCTTAGGACCTGCATTAAAACAATTAAAAACAACAAAAAAAAGTCTAACAAACTCCATCCCCCCTCAAAAATACGAACTCGGAATAATCGCAGGCAAATACGACACAACCGTTCCCGAAGAATTCACACGACTCAAAGAAATGAAATCTTTCCTGATCGTTCCAAGAGTCCACACATTCATAATGAACGCAGACGAAGTCATCAAAGCGATTCTAAAATTCCTCGAAGAAGGAAAATTTTAGAATTCAAAAACTACCCTTTCACCGGTGGATGATCCACGATAAATTTCACGACTTCATCAACATCATCAGAAATCGTCAGTACATCGTGATATTTAAATCCTGTGGATAATTGCTGAACCAATTGATAAACTTTTGAATCCTCACTCCAAAATTTCTTTCCAAAAAAGATCATCGGACTCACCCATCCAAAACTCGCATAGTGATCCTGCGCAGCATCAGTAAATATTTCCTGAACAGTTCCCGCACTTCCAGGTGCATAAATAATTCCATGCAATGCAACCGCCAACAAAATATCCTCACGAATCGCATTTGAAAAATATTTCGCAATACTAGTTGCAAAAATATTCAATGGTTCATGTCCATAAAACCACGTAGGAATCGCGATATTTTCTACCCCAGTCGGATACATTCCAATAACTTTCTTGGATTGCACGATATAATTTTCATCCTGATACCTTGGCGCAACTTTCAAAATCTCCACGGCTTCTTTTAGTTGTGCATCCGTTTTTCCTGCAAGATAAGCCCCAAGATTCGCCGCCTCCATTATCCCAGGTCCTCCTCCTGACAAAATCAAATAACCTTTTTCCGTCAAACTCTTCGCAATCATTGCCGTTTTTTCATAAGCCGGATCATCACGCAAAACACTGTGTCCTCCCATCACACCAACACATTTTTTTTGAGTCATCCCATCATCATCAATCCCAATAATATCGTAAATAGCATCATCGATAGCGTGATCATGAATCCTTTCGCAAAGAGCTTCATTGATATCTCCGGAATTTTTGAAAGACATAAAATGATTATAAATTTTCACATCCAAAATTTCAGCATTTTTAGTATCACCTTCCTTTATCAATTCCTCCCAAGTATAAAGACTTTTTCTATATGGATTATATGGCAGTCCCACAACCTTAGGGTAAATTATGGCTCCCCTCTGCCTCAAAATCGATTCCGTCTCGTCGTCCATTTCACATCCCAAAAAAGTAGTATTTGCCAATTTAATATTTTTCCAATCAATTTTTTCCTTCTTAAAATTTAAATCCTGAATCGTCAAATTCAAAAGCGTATTCCCCTGCGCTAAAAGATCTTTCACAGATTTTATTTCCTTTATTAATTTTTTTGGAGCAGGCATTTATTGAAAGTTAGATTTTATACACAGTATTTCATAAATTAATAATCTTACAAAAGTTATCTTCAAAATTCTCTTGACTTCCTGTCAAAATCGCATAGAATCAAACGGTGATTAGTCGCGACGGCTATTAATCGCAAGACCTCCTGATACGAATGCGTTATGGCAAGTTTGGTCTTAATAAACACGCAAACTTTGACCATCTTTTTATTATGCCAAAAGCAAAAAAAACACTCAAAAAATCTCCAAAGGAGCTTTCAAAAAAAGATTCAAAGACTAAAAAACCCGCTAAAACTTCTTCTGTTAAAAAAGAAGTAAAGAAAGTTGTTAAGAAAGCGGAAAAACCTTTGAAGAAAGCCGAAAAAAAGACTCAGAAAGTTTCAAAAAAAGAGTCTGCAAAACAACCTAAAGTAGTAGCTGCACCTAAGAAAAAAGACATGGTTTTGCCTTCAGAAATTCTGATTAAGCAAGACTTGATTATTCAAAGGAGCAAGAGAAAATATATAACTCCACAAATCGACAGAAATGTTGCGATTCCTGGACTTATTGAAGTACAAACAAATTCATACAAATGGTTTTTGGAAGAAGGAATTCGTGAACTATTAGACGAAATCTCTCCTATCCAAGATTTCTCGGGAAAAAAGCTTGAGCTTCAATTCCTAGATCATTCACTTGGTGAAATCAAATACAATGCCGAAGAAGCAATGAAGAAAAACATTACTTTCGAAGCTCCACTAAAAGTACACGTACAGCTTATCAACAAAGAGACAGGTGAAATTAAAGAACAAGATGTATTCCTAGGAAATATTCCATTGATGACAAATCGTGGAACATTTATCGTAAATGGAATTGAAAGAGTAGTAGTGAGCCAAATCGTACGTTCACCTGGTGTTTTCTTCTCAAAAAATGCAGCAGCTCCTGGAATGCACAGCGCAAAAATTATTCCAAAACGTGGAGCATGGCTTGAAATCGAAACAGACAAAAAAGGAATTATCACAGTAAAAATCGACAGAAAGAGAAAAATCCCAATCACTTCCCTATTAAGAGTTTTCGGATACAAAACAGATAAAGAAATCGGAGATCTATTCAAAAACGAAATCAAAGACATCGAACATGATCCAATCACATTAACACTTGAAAAAGATCAAGCAACAACACCAGAAGAAGCATACCAAAATATCTACAAAAAGATTCGTCCTGGCGATTTAGCAACAGCAGAAAATGCAAAAAACCTGATCGACTCAATGTTTTTCGACTATCGAAAATATGACATGGGTCCGGTTGCAAGATACAAATTAAACAAGAGATTTGGAATAGACGTACCAAACAAAAAACAAAATCACACTTTCCAAGTAAGTGATTTGGTACAAATTTTAAAACATTTGATCAACCTAAACAACGGAGAAGGTGCGCCAGATGACATCGATCACCTTTCAAACAGAAGAATCAGACCGGTTGGAGAACTTGTACAAAACAAATTTAGAGTTGGACTTCTACGTACAGACAGAATCGCAAAAGATAGAATGACTGTTATGGATCTTGAAACTGTAACTCCTACACAACTTGTAAATTCACGTCCTATCACAGCCGCATTAAGAGAATTCTTCGCAAGTTCACAACTTTCACAGTTCATGGATCAAACAAATCCACTATCAGAACTTGAACACAAACGAAGACTTTCAGCTATGGGACCAGGAGGACTTTCAAGAGAAAGAGCATCATTCGATGTTCGTGACGTGCATCCTTCTCATTACGGAAGAATCTGTCCTATCTCTACTCCTGAAGGACCAAATATCGGACTTGTTGTCCACTTGGCAACATACGCAAAAGTAAACCAATATGGCTTCATTGAGACACCTTTCCGTGAAGTTTCAGACGTAATTAAAAACACAGAAAAAAATCTAATAGGAAGAATTCTACGTGAATCAATCGAAGACAAAGGCAAAACAATAGCAAAGGCCGGAGAAGTTGTAGATGAAGAAACAGCAAAAAGAATTGCAAAAGTAAAATTAGAAGAAATCAAAGTTCGTCCATACATCACAGATCGTATCAAATATTACGATGCAGATGCCGAACAAGAACTTATTATTGCTCAAGCGAATTCAGAATTAGACGAAATCGGACAATTCACATCAACTCGTGTATCAGCCAGAAAAAACGGAGAACCATTACTTGCTCACGTAAATGACGTAACACACATAGACGTATCTCCAAAACAGATTATATCAATCACTACAGCGCTTATTCCGTTCCTTGAACATGATGATAATACTCGTGCATCCATGGGTTCAAACATGCAACGTCAGGCTGTCTCTTTGGTTTCTCCAAAGGCGCCTATCGTCGGAACAGGTATTGAAGAAATCGCTGCAAAAAGCTCAGGACAAATCATCCTAGCTGAAATGGACGGAACAGTTTCATACGTTGATGCAAGCCAAATCACGATCGTTTATGAAAACGGAAAACAGGTTACTTACAAAGTTACAACATACCAAAGATCAAATCAGGGAACATGTATTCACCAAAGATCAAAAGTTGAAAAAGGACAACAAGTCAGAAAAGGAGACGTCTTGGTTGACGGACCTGCAATCGACAACGGAGAGCTTGCTCTAGGGCAAAATCTACTTGTCGCTTACCTACCATGGGAAGGTTACAACTTTGAGGATGCCGTAATTTTGTCAGAAAAAATTGTAAGAGATGGACTTTATGATTCAATCCATATTGAAACATTTACAGTAGATGTACGTGAAACAAAACTTGGAGCTGAGGTCATCACAAGAGATATTCCAAACGTTGGAGAACTTAAATTAAAAGATCTAGATGAAGACGGTATCGTAAGAATCGGAGCAACAGTTCATGAAGGAGACATCCTTGTGGGTAAAATTACTCCAAAAGGAGAAACAGAACTTACGGCTGAGGAAAGACTTCTTCGTGCGATTTTCGGAGACAAAGCTAGAGACGTTAAAGATACATCTCTAAGACTTCCAGGAGGAGAAGGAGGAAAAGTCGTTGCTATACAATTATTCACAAAAGAAAACGGAGACGAACTTCAAACAGGAGTTTTGAAACAAATCAGAGTAGACGTTGCACAAACAAGAAAAATCTCAGTTGGAGATAAGATGGCCGGACGTCATGGAAATAAGGGAGTTGTGTCTATCATCGTTCCACAAGAAGACATGCCATTCTTGCCTGATGGAAGACCTGTAGACATTGTCCTTAATCCACTCGGAGTTTCATCTCGTATGAATATCGGACAGATTCTTGAGACACATTTAGGATGGGCCGCAAAAGAACTTGGAATCACAGTTGCAACACCAGCATTGAACGGAGTTCCAACAGCAGAAATCCAAGAACAATTGAAAAAGGCCGGACTTCCTGAAGATGGAAAAATCACACTTTTTGACGGAAAAACAGGAGAAGCATTTGATAGAAAAGTTACAGTTGGTATCGCATACATGATGAAACTTCATCACTTGGTTGAAGATAAGATCCATGCGAGATCAGTTGGACCTTACTCTCTTGTAACACAACAACCACTTGGAGGTAAAGCTCAACATGGAGGACAGAGATTCGGAGAAATGGAGGTGTGGGCACTTGAAGCATACGGCGCAGCTCATGTCCTACAAGAAATGCTTACAATCAAATCAGATGATGTATACGGAAGATCTAAGGCTTATGAATCAATCGTAAAAGGCGAATTGATCAAAAAACCACGTATTCCAGAATCTTTCAACGTTCTTGTGAAAGAGTTACAGAGTCTTGGACTTTCTGTAAGACTTCTACAAACAGGAGAAGTTGAAGAAGATTTGGACGATGAAGAAATACTTGAAGAAGATCCGGATATCAGAGATGAAGTTTCTGAATCAGTAAAGGCAGAAATCGCAGAAGAAAGCGACGATACTTCTTTTGGAGAAGGAAGCCTTGAAGGAATCGATGACGACAATATCGATATGGACTTGGAACCTTTGGCTGAAGACTTAATGTCTGACGACGAAGACGAAAAATAATTTAACATAACAACAATGAGATCAATAAATAAAGTAATAATCATCGGAAACCTTACTCGCGACCCTGAAATGAGACAAACTCCAAACGGACAAAGTGTTACTACATTCGGAGTTGCAACAAACAGACAATGGGTCACAAAAGGAAACGACAAAAAAGCATCAACAGAATTCCACGAATGTGTAGCATGGGCACACCTTGCTGAAATTTGTGCGAATTACTTACAAAAAGGAAACCTTGTTTACGTCGAAGGTTACCTAAAAACAAGAAGCTGGGACAGCCCAGAAGGAATCAAAAAATTTAAGACAGAAATCGTTGTTCAGGATCTTGTAATCTTGGAAAAGAGAAAAGCGGGAGAAGGAGATTATATTCCAAGTGAAGACGAAATAGTCGAAGGAACTCATTATGAATCAACATTTGAACCTTCAGACGAAGATGCTCAAAGTATCCCAAATGATATCGATAAAGACCTAGGTCTTTAATTTAAAAGCAATTAAAACTTATAAATACTATGGTTAAAGAAAAAACAACCAAGGAACCGATTTCAAAGGATAAAAACCCAAGGAATCAAGATCAGACAAAAAACCCAAAGCCAGATGTCTTCAATGCAATTACACTTGGAGTTGCATCCCCTGAAGAGATCCTTTCATGGTCTTTCGGTGAAGTAAAAAAACCAGAAACCATCAACTACCGTACACAAAAACCGGAAAGAGATGGACTATTCTGTGAAAAAATATTTGGTCCTACAAAAAACTGGGAATGTTATTGTGGAAAATACAAAAGGATCAGATATAAAGGTGTAGTTTGTGAAAAGTGTGGAGTCGAAGTCACAAAATCAGCAGTAAGAAGAGAAAGAATGGGTCACATCAAATTGGCCGTTCCAGTAACTCATATCTGGTTTTTGAGATCTACTCCAAGTAGAATCGGTCTTCTTCTAGACCTTCCAATCAAAACATTGGAACAAGTTGTATACTTTGCCGCATACGTAGTTTCTCGTGTTGATGACAAAGAAAGACTTACAGCTCTTGAAACTGTTCACAACGAATATAAGACTCAGAAAAAGACAATTCAAAAAGAATTCAAAGACGAACTTTTGACAGCAGAAAGCGCAAAAACAGCAGACGACAAAAAGAAAAAAGAAATCGAAATTGAAAAAGAATTCGCAAAAAGAACTGAAGAATTAGACTATCAACATTCAGAGATGAAAGAATCTCTAGAAAAACTAAAAGTTGGAAAAGTCTACTCTGAAATCGAATACAGAAAACTTGCAATGAAATTTGGACATGTATTCACAGCTGGGACTGGAGCTGAAACTCTTCGTGACATCATCGCCGCAGTTGATCTAGAAAAACTTATCGAAGAACAAAAGAAAGAATCGAAGAAATCAACAGGACAAAAACAGAAGAAAATCATCAAGAGAATCAAATTGGCCGGAAGCCTTCTAAAGGCTGACATTCGCCCAGAATGGTTTATCATGACAGTTCTTCCTGTAATCCCACCTGATCTTCGTCCTATGGTTCAACTTGATGGAGGAAGATTCGCAGCTTCAGATCTAAATGATCTATACAGACGTGTAATCAACAGAAATAATCGTCTAAAAAGACTTCTTTCTATCGGAGCACCGGAAGTAATCTGCCGAAATGAAAAAAGAATGCTTCAGGAAGCGGTCGATACACTTCTAAATAACAGTGCAAGACAAGGAAAAACAGTATTCTCATCAGGAGATAAGAGAAAACTACGTTCACTTTCAGACATGTTGAAAGGAAAGCAAGGACGTTTCAGACAAAATTTGCTTGGAAAACGTGTCGATTACTCAGGACGTTCAGTTATTATCATTGGACCAAAACTAAAACTACATCAATGTGGAGTTCCGAAAATTATGGCTCTTGAATTATTCAAACCATTTATCATCGGAAGACTTATCCGTGATGGATACGCTCACAATATTAAAAATGCAGAAAGATTAATCCAATCATCAAAACGTGAGGTTTGGGATATTCTTGAAGAAGTTACAAAAGATCATTACGTACTTTTGAATCGTGCTCCTACACTTCACAGACTTGGTATTCAGGCTTTCCAACCAATTCTTATTGAAGGTAAAGCTATTCAGGTTCATCCACTCGTTTGTGCGGCCTTCAACGCCGATTTCGATGGAGATCAAATGGCTATCCACGTACCACTTTCAAAGAATGCACAGATCGAAGCAAAAGCATTGATGGTTTCTACAAAGAATTTGCTTAAACCATCAGCCGGAGAACCTATCGTTACTCCGATCCAAGATATGGTTTTGGGATGTTACTATTTGACAAGACTTATCAAAGAAGCAAAAGGAAAAGGAATGATCTTCTCAAACGTTGAAGAAGCGGTTTTCGCTTACCAAAACGGACACGTAGAACTTCATGCACCAATTACATCAAGAGTAGACGGACAAATTCTTGAAACAACTGTAGGAAGACTTATCTTCAACAGTTTCATGCCAAAAGGACTTCCATATTGCAATGAAAATATGGGAAAGAAACAACTTTCAAACCTTGTTACAGATTGTTTCGAATACCTAGGGGAAGCAAAAACAGCCATCCTTGCAGATAATTTGAAAGACATCGGATTCAAATTTGCAACAAAATCAGGAATTTCAATCGCTCAAAACGACATGGTAATTCCAAAAGAAAAAACAGTAATCATTGAAGAAGCATCAGAAACAGTAAAACAAATCAACAACCAATACTGGAAAGGTCTTATTACAGACGATGAAAGATACCTACATACAATCAAAATCTGGACAAAAGCTAAATCAGATATCATGGCCGTTATGGTCAAGAGTGTTGAGGAGTCAAACAGCATTTACTACATGATCGATTCTGGAGCCCGTGGTAACTGGGGACAAATCACTCAGCTCTGCGGTATCAAAGGACTCGTAGCTAATCCAGCCGGAAAAACTATCGAACTTCCTGTAAAATCAAACTTGAAAGAAGGATTTACAATTCTTGAGTATTTCATCGCTACTCATGGAGGACGTAAAGGTAAATCAGATACAGCTCTTAAAACAGCTGAAGCTGGTTACCTAACACGTCGTTTGGTTGATTCAAATCAGGATACAGTCATCAGAGAATACGATTGTGGATGTTCACACCCACACAAAATTACTCGTGAAGAATCAGAGAAAATCGGAGAAAAATTTGAGACAAGAGTTTACGGAAGAACACTTGCTGAAGATCTAAAAGATCCAAAAGGCAAAGTAGTTTTGAAGAAAGGTTCAATCATCGAGAAAGATACTCTAAAAGAAATCAAAGAATTTGGAGTAACTGAAGCGTTCGTTCGTTCTATTATGACATGTCAGACAGAAGGAGGAATTTGTATGAAATGTTATGGAAAAGACCTTGGAACAAACAAAGAAGTTGATCTTGGAACAGCTGTTGGAATCATCGCCGCTCAAAGTATCGGTGAACCGGGAACACAGCTTACTATGAGAACCTTCCACATGGGAGGAGTTGCGGAAGGAGGAGATATCACACAAGGTTTGACTCGTGTTGAAGAATTATTCGAAGCACGAACACCAAAAAGACCTGCAATTATTGCAGAGATCGCAGGAAAACTAAAAATTTCTCAAAAAGGAAAACAAACAGAACTTACAGTCACATCTCTAGATTCAGTTGAAGTTGAATACATTATGACTGGAGATCTTGCACCTATCGTAAAGAAAGGAGACAAAGTAAACGAGAAAACAATTATCGCCAAAGCAGAAGGAGCAAAAAACACAATCAAGGCTGATGGAAGCGGAAAAGTTGTTGAAGCTGATGCTGAAAGAATCGTTATCAGAAGTGAAGGTCCTGTCGAAAAAGTATACAAAGTTCCAGCTGGAAGAAGTGTAATCGTAAAAGACAACACTCTTGTAGCAAAAGGACAACCTATCACTAACGGACATCTTGATCTTAAACAATTACTAAGACTTACAGACACATACACAGTTCAAAAATACATTGTGACTGAGGTACAAACAATTTACGCATCACAAGGACAAAGTATTAATGATAAACACATCGAAATCATTGCAAGACAAATGCTTTCAAAAATGCGTGTTATCGACAGTGGAGAAACAGAATTCTTACCTGGAGAAATTTTAGATATCATCAAGTTCAACAGAATAAATGAAAAAGCAAAAGTTAAAGCAAAAGGAGAACGTCTACTTCTAGGTCTTACTAGAGTTGCTCTTCACACAGATAGCTGGCTTTCTGCGGCATCATTCCAGGAAACAATTCGTGTCCTAGTTGAAGCATCTACAACAAGCAGAATGGATAAACTAGAAGGATTAAAAGAAAACGTTATTATCGGTAAATTAATCCCAGCAGGAGAAACATTCAGAAAAAAGAATAAAGAACTAGTTGAAGAAGTAAGAAAGAAAATCAAAACACTTGAGACTCTTGAAGAAAGAGCTGAAGAAGTTGAAGAAGTAATTGAAGAAGAAAGAAAAATGTTACCAGTAATCTAGTTTTGTCTTGCTTTTAAGAAAAACTTAATATAAATTAGCCGAGCAGTAAGCGAGTGTCGCGAAGGCGACTAAGCGTAAAGCCAGGCATATCCCTAATATTTATCACACATGCCAACAATAAATCAACTGATCAGGAAGCCAAGAAAGAACGCTTCCGTGAAAAGTAAATCACCAGCTCTTCAATCGATTTTCAATCACTTGAAGACAAAATCAAATGCACTTTCATGCCCACAAAAACGTGGAGTATGTACAAGAGTTACAACAATGACTCCAAAAAAGCCGAATTCAGCTTTACGAAAAATCGCCAGAGTTCGTCTTACAAATGGAATTGAAGTCTCTGCATATATCCCTGGAGAAGGTCACAACCTTCAAGAACACTCGGTCGTAATCGTAAGAGGAGGAAGAGTGAAAGATCTACCGGGAGTTAAGTACCACATCGTAAGAGGAAGTCTTGATGCACAAGGTGTGCAAAAGAGAAACAAGAGTCGTTCAAGATACGGTACAAAGAAACCTAAAGCAAAGTAAACCCATAAAATAAAGAAAATCCAATATGGCAAATTATAAAGCACTCAAAAAGTTTATCCCAGAAGAATCTTCTCCAATGCAGGAGAAATTCATCAACTACATAATGCTTGCTGGAAAAAAATCTACTGCAAGAAAAATTTTCAATGAAACACTGAAACTAATAAGCAAAAAAACTTCAGGAGATCCTGAGAAAGTTTTCAAAATCGCTATTGAAAATATCAAGCCTCAACTTGAGATCAAAGCGAAAAGAATTGGAGGTGCGGTTTACCAAATCCCGATGGAAGTTAAACCGGACAGACAATTAGCAGTAGCATGCAGATGGATCATCCAAGCTTCAAGAAACAAGAAAGCAGGAACTATGGCTCAACGCCTAGCAAATGAGCTTGTTGAAGCCTCAAATGAACAAGGTACAGCTTTCAAAAAGAAAGAAGATACACATCGCATGGCACAAGCAAACAAGGCTTTCGCACATTTGGCGAAATACTAAAAAACTTTTACAAACTTTAATCACCCACAAACAATGGCAGATGAGTTAAGAAATTTACGCAATATTGGTATTATTGCCCATATTGACGCCGGAAAAACAACAGTTTCAGAACGTATTCTATTCTACACAGGAAAATCATACAAAATCGGAGAAGTTCATGAAGGTGCCGCTGTTATGGACTGGATGGAACAAGAAAGAGAAAGAGGAATTACAATCACATCTGCCGCAACAACTTGTTTTTGGACAACACCAGACGGAGAAAAATATAAAATCAATCTTATCGATACTCCAGGTCACGTTGACTTCACTGTTGAAGTAGAACGTTCTCTTCGTGTACTTGATGGAGGTGTCTGCGTTTTCGACGGAGCGATGGGAGTTGAACCACAATCCGAAACAGTATGGAGACAAGCGGATAAATACGATGTTCCTCGTATTGCGTTCATCAATAAAATGGACAAAATCGGAGGAGATTTTTACATGAGTTTGAATTCAATTCACACAAGACTAAATCCACATGCTGTAGCTATCCAACTTCCAATCGGAATGGAAAAAGAATTCAGCGGAATGGTTGATCTTATCGAAAGAAAAGCATACACATTCTCTGGAGACAAAGGAGAAGTGATAGTAGAAATTCCAGTTCCGGAAGACATGAAAGATAAAATGGAAGAATACCGTGGAATACTAGTTGAAAAAGTTTCAGAACACGACGACGCATTGATGGAAAAATTCATCAACGGACAAGATATTTCAATTGAAGAAATCAAGGCAGCTTTAAGGAAAGCGACAATTCATACAAAACTTTTCCCTGTTATGTGTGGAACAGCGCTACAAAACAAAGGAGTTCAATTACTTTTGAACGCAGTTTGCGCATACCTTCCATCTCCACATGATCTACCTCCTATCAAAGGTCATGATGTAAAAACAGGAGAAGAAATTCTAAGACATCCATCGTCAGCTGAACCATTTTCAGCTCTAGCATTCAAAATTGCAACAGATCCATACGTTGGATCACTTTGTTACTTCCGTGTTTATTCAGGAACACTTGAATCAGGAAGCTACATTTTAAATGCATCAAAAGATAGCAAGGAAAGAGTTGGTCGTATTCTTCAAATGCACTCAAACAATAGAGAAGAAATCAAAGTTGTACATGCTGGAGATATCGCAGCTTTAGTTGGACTAAAAAGCACAACTACAGGAAACACACTTTGTGATCCTGCTCATCCCCTACTACTTGAATCAATCACATTCCCAGAACCAGTTATTAGAATTGCAGTTGAACCAAAAACTAAAGCCGATCAAGAAAAGATGGGATTAGCTCTTCAAAAACTTGTTGAAGAAGATCCAACACTAAGAGTTAATTCAGACCAAGAAACAGGACAAACAATTATTGCCGGAATGGGAGAACTTCATCTTGATATCATCATTGATCGTATGAGAAGAGAGTTCAAAGTTGAGGCAAACATCGGTGCCCCACAAGTTGCATACAGAGAAACAATTACAAAAGAAGTAAGATGTGAAGAGAAATACGCAAAACAATCAGGAGGACGTGGACAATATGGACACGTAGTTCTAAAACTTACTCCACAACAACCAGGAGGAGGATACGAATTCGTAAACTCAATCGTTGGAGGAAAGATTCCAAGAGAATTTATTCCAGCTGTTGATAAAGGTATTCAAGAAGCACTTACAAGAGGAATATCTGCAGGATATCCTGTAGTAGACATTAAAGCTGAACTTATCGATGGAAGTTTCCATGAAGTGGATTCATCAGAAATGGCATTCAAAATTGCTGGATCAATGGCTTTCCAAAGTGGAACAAAAGCCGCTAGCCCAGTTATTCTAGAACCTGTGATGAAGGTTGAAGTAGTCGTTCCTGAAAATTATTTTGGAGATGTAATGGGAAATATCAGCTCACGTCGTGGACAAATCCTTGAAACTGGAGACAGAACAATGGTTAAGTTCATCAAAGCTACTATCCCATTGTCTGAAATGTTCGGTTATGCAACTGATCTTCGTTCAATGACACAAGGTCGTGGTAACTACACAATGGAATTCGGTTTCTACGAAAAAGTTCCAACATCTGTTGCTGAAGCAATCATCACAAAGAGAACAGGAAATAAGTAAAGAACAAATAACACAAACATCTAAAGTGTTGTTGGAAACTCAACAACACTTTTTTGTTGACAGAAAAACCAAAAAGAACATAATCCGGACAATATTAAAAAATCTATGAAATTCGGAAAAGAATATTTAGGGAAATGGGTTGCAATAGATAACGAAAAAATTGTCGCAAGCGACAAAACTTTGACTAAATTAACAAAAAAACTGGGAGAAAAAGAAAGCCAAAAACTACGATTTACATTAATTCCAAAAGGAATAATAGCAGGATAAATTTACACATCAAAAATAATGATATTTCCACAAATCGAATTTGTAGGGTTATTGGAAGAACGCATATTTCGTCCAATGATCCCAATAACATTCAAATCAAAAAATCTAACATTCCAATCATACGCCTTAATAGATTCAGGATCTGACTACACTATCCTTCCAATCGAAATAGCAGGAAAATTAAACATAAAACTTTCATCAAAAAATAGCTATGAAATAGAAGGAGCGGGAGGAACAATTTTCAGGATATATAGATCTCCATCCGAAATAGAATATATTATTTACCAAAAAGGATTTAGAAAAATCAAAAACAAGGCACATGTGTTTTTCGCAGAATCAGGAAATACCCTATTATTAGGCCAAAAAGGTTTTCTTGATAAAATATCAATACGGCTAAACAGTATGAGAAAGGAAATAGAAATTTTCGCGACATAATCAAAATTGCAAAATACAAACTAAAGTTTTACACTTAAACAAATCTTTAACCCTCCTTTTTTATGAATTTACGTCTAAAACCACTCGCAATGGCCTTCGGCGGACTTTTTGCAATCATGTTCGCCATTTGTTTCTTCTGGGGATATGCAATCCCAAGTGACCTTCTCGAACTTCACACCAATCTCATGAAATTATCATTTTTAGGCTACACCGGACTAAATTTCCTAAGCTTTCTTTACGCCTTCATCCAAAGCTATATTTGGGGAATAATCACAGGACTTATTTTCTGGAGATGCTACTACCACTGCGATAAATGGTTTAAATAAGAATTTATGAAAGACAAAGAAGCAGAACATTCCAAAGTCACCGAAAGTCATACTGACAGCAGTACGGAAGACCAAAACGGAAAGACCACGGCAACAAAAATTGAATACATCAGGGCTATTATCTATGAAAAACTGATTGACCCACTATTAGAAAAAGCAGGACTTGTTATCGTCGACGAACAAGTACATCCAAGCAAAACAGTAAGAATCATTATCGCAGAAAAACGAAAAACAGAATAATTTTTTTCTAAACAAATACATTCCCCCCCCAATCAGGCATCACATGATAAAAATATCCAAAGCAAAACCAAAGGAAAGCCAGACAATCAGACAATTCGAACAATTTGTCTGGAACGAGCCATCCATCACAAGTCCATACGACATAGTTTCTTTCGTAACTTACGGTTATGTTTTCTTAGCAAAAGACAAAGATAAAATCGTTGGAACAATTGTCGCAATAAAGACAAAAGATAACGAGATCAGAATCATTGATTGGATAGTCGATGAACAATATCGCCACATTGGAATAGGCACTCGCCTATACAAAAAGCTTCGCAAAGAGATCGGAAACCTCACCATGATCGCATACGTAGAATCAGACAACACGGCCTCAATCGAAGGACATAAAAAACTTGGCTTTAAGCCAACAAAAAAGGTAACAGATCCATTTTTCATCGGAGACAAAAAGAACTGGTTAGTGATGAAAAGCAAATAATATATCCTCTAGCAAAAACCTCACCTGTCGTTGCATTTCCAACAACACTTTTTTGTTGACCAATCAAAAAACCAAGACCATAATCCAGTCGAAATCAACTTAAAGACATTATGAAATCCGGGAAAGAATATTTAGGGAAATGGGTAGCGATAAACAACGACAAAGTCATCGCAATCGACCAAACTTTGACAAACCTTACTGAAAAATTAGGAGAAAAAGAAAGCTAAAAATTTAGCTACGCACTAATCCCCAAAAGTGCAATATAAAATCAAGAATATCCCATAATGAAATTTGACATATTTCGAAACAGACTCGTTATTTGCCGTCAACGGCACTTTTCATTCTTTTCGTTTTTGGCTCACACATGCCGAAAGATCGCATTTCAGGAAGACGGAGGTTTTAATGTCATAAATCTAAAAGGCGATCAAAAAGAGATAGAAATAACTCAAACCAAATAAAATTTCTAACCGACACGTCAACTAATATTCTCCTTAAATTACTCTTGCATTGACCTAAATTCTCGTATATATTTCCGAGGCTGTCGCACTCGGCTATACGCCGAGATTAAAGTCGACACAAATTATTATATCTATTATTTTAAACAATACCAATATGGCAGAAGGAGTATTTGTGAGAAGTAAGCCACACATGAACGTTGGTACAATAGGCCACGTTGATCACGGTAAAACTACACTCACAGCCGCAATCACTATGGTTGCAGCAAAAAATTTCGGAGGCGGAAATAAAGCTGTTACATACGCCCAAATTGATAATGCTCCTGAAGAAAGAGCTAGAGGTATCACTATTGCTACTTCACATCAAGAATACGAAACACCAAAGAGACATTACGCACACGTAGATTGTCCTGGACATGCCGATTACGTTAAGAACATGATTACTGGAGCAGCTCAAATGGATGGAGCAATTCTAGTAGTATCAGCTGCAGACGGTCCTATGCCACAAACTCGTGAACATATCCTTCTTGCGCATCAGGTTAACGTTCCATACATTGTTGTTTTCTTAAACAAGATGGATATGGCCGATCCTGAAATTGCAGATCTTTCAGAAATGGAAGTTCGTGAACTTCTAAAGAAATATGAATATCCTGGAGATGATATCCCTGTAATCAGAGGATCAGCTCTTAAAGCAGTTGAAAATCCAGATGATCCAGCAGCAGCAAAACCAATTCTTGATCTTCTTGAAGCTTTGGACACATATTTCCCAGATCCAGTTCGTGAACTAGACAAACCATTCTTGATGTCAGTTGAAGATGTATTCTCTATCAAAGGTAGAGGAACAGTTGCAACTGGAAGAGTTGAGAAAGGGGTTATTAAAGTAAATGAAGAAGTTGAAATCGTTGGAATCAGAGATACAAGAAAAGTTACAGTTACTGGTGTTGAAATGTTCAAGAAGAGTCTTGACCAAGGACAAGCCGGAGATAACGTAGGTCTACTTCTACGTGGTATTGAAAGAGAAGAAATTGAAAGAGGACAAGTTATTGCTAAACCTGGTTCAATTACTCCTCACACAGATTTCGAAGCTGAGGTTTACGTACTTACAAAAGATGAAGGAGGAAGACATACTCCATTCTTCAAAGGATACAGACCACAATTCTACATCCGTACTACAGATGTAACTGGAGCTTTCGAGCTTCCAGCAGGAGTTGAAATGGTGATGCCTGGAGATAGCGTAAAAGCAACTATCAGCCTAGGATCAGCTATCGCTCTAGACCAAGGAACACGTTTCGCTATCCGCGAAGGTGGAAGAACAGTTGGAGCCGGAGTAGTAGGAAAGATCATCAAATAATCTTTCTGATAGAAAAAACACAAATCAAAAAGACCTCCCGAAATGGAGGTCTTTTTTTGTAATAAATTTTTACGCACCAACTACGTCTGTAGCCTTTGAAGCAGTTGCATTTTGAATCATCCCCTCCTCTCCCATAACAACACTTTCAAAAAATTCGACAGGCATCTGAACTTCCTCCAAAAATCTTCCCGGAAGTCTAAAGAAACTAATTTCCGGATATCTACAAAAAGCAGCCCTGATCTCATCATTAAAAAGTAATCCCTTCATAACAAGAAGAGGTTTACCTTTTAAAGTAGCCATAGACAAAAAAGGTAACTGTCTATTCACAGGAATTTGCAATTTTTCAAAAAAACTCTCACACATTTCCCCCAATTTTTGTGAATCTTCAAAAGCACTTGGACTATTTGGATTTTTAGAATTCCTATACATATCCACAACAGAAACCGCCCTAACTTCGGGATTAAACGGAACAACCTTCATACAAGACCCATTTCCGCCAAAATAACCAGAAACGTCGGAAACAGCATCTACTCGCGAACCTGAAGAAAAATCCTCACTCATATTTTATATTTTATTTTAAATTAAGTGAGAGGGATTATACCGAGTATATAAAAGAAATCAAGTCGCAAATCCCATACTTTCGTCATCCCGCGTAATTCGTTGAGTGGGCGCCTCGGGATCAACAATCGGTTGAACTCCGGCAGTCCTTGCCTGAACACCTGAAACAACAGAAGAAGGTGTCGCTGAAAAAGAATTCGGAACTCTCAAAACCCTTGTTGGATCACTAGCCAAATTAGACGCAGAAGGAACAACAGACGAAACCGCCTTTTGATCAAAAACAGCAGACGACAATCTCATATCAAAACTGTCACCTCTTGGAGTAACTCTCAAACCTTCCGTAGCACATAAAGTAGAGAATAAAATATCCTCACCCTCTACAGAAACAATCTGATCATTCAGTCCTTCTACCTCTATAAATTCACCACCTTCCCCTCTAACAGAAGAAAATTTCAAATTTTCAAATAAAATCTTAAGATCAACACCTTTAAAAGTAGCAGCCAAAAAAGCCTTAAAACGTGACACTAACGCCATCTTCGCAGCATCAATCATACTACACAATTCCGCCGCATTTCTGCCTTCCACCGATTCAACCATTTCCCTGCCAGATGAACTCACCTCAACTGGAGCAGAAGTGACAGTAGGCACAGGAGTCATAGTTGGCATAGGAGTTGGCCTTTTGGAATCCATAACATACGAATCATCAGACCCAACATCAAAACCGGCACTAGAATCATCATGTCTATGACCAATATCAGCAGTTCCATCCTCTTCCCAACCTAAATTTTCTGGCGCAACCGCAACCACAATACTATAGTTAATAAATTACCTTCATAACATTATACGTCAAAACGGCCAAAAAGTAAACATTCAGCACTTCAAAAACACAAGAATCAACAATTTTCTTGACTTCATCCCTCAATACCTATATAAATCCACTACAAAATTGATTTCTTGTTCTTAAGAAATCGCTCGCAGACATCGATAACTCGACAAAAGCGGGACAGCTCAACATTATAAGGATGTAAAAATCCGATGCGAAAATCGCAAATATAACCGAGCTGAAACAAATCTCGGTTTTTTTAAAAGACAGCTCAGCTGTCAATCTCCCCAACACAACTATAAACAACTTAACAAACTAACCACAATGGCAACAAAGCAAAAAATCAGAATCAAAATCAAATCATTCGACCACAGAGTTATCGATGAAACAACAAAACTAATCATCGACACAGCTGAAAGAACAGGAGCAATGATTGCAGGACCTATTCCACTTCCAACAAAAATCGAAAAATTCACAGTAAACAAATCAACATTCGTTCACAAAAACGCACGTGAACAATTCGAAATCAGAACTCACTCTCGACTAATCGACATCAGAGAAACAACACCAAAAACAATCGAATCACTATCAAATCTTTCTCTTCCAGCCGGAGTACAAATCGAAATCAAGATGTTATCAGAAGAATAATAATAAAAATCTCTTGACTACCCAAAAGCTGATCTGTATATTCTAACGGCAATTGACTAGGCAAGTTAACAAAGGACGAACGGGTTTCAATCGAAAATCTTTTCCTCCTTCCCACCTAAAGGGATTAACCAATACAAATTATGTCAGGAATTATCGGTAAAAAAATAGGAATGACTCGTCTTATACAAGATGATGGCCGCGTGATCCCAATCACTGTTATACATTGCGAACCTAATGAGGTTACACAAATCAAAACAGTTGAAAAAGATGGATATCCGGCGATAGTCCTTGGTTTTTCTAAATTGAAAAAGCCAACAAAGACTAAAAAGTTTGCTCATTTAAAAGAATTCAGAATCTCTGCGGATGAAACTTTCAACAAAGGAGACGCAATAACATGTGAATCTCTAAAAGATGTTGAACTAGTAACTGTAATGGGAGTTTCAAAAGGAAAAGGTTTCCAAGGTGTAATCAAGAGGCATAACTTCGCCTGCGGACCTATGAGTCACGGATCACATCACCATAGAGAACCGGGATCAATCGGAGCAAGAGCAAAACCGGGAAGAGTTGAAAAAGGAAAAAAATTACCTGGACACATGGGAACAGGACAAATCACATTAAATAAAGTAAAAGTCGCTTACCTAGATACAGAAAAGAATTTAGTTGGTCTAAAAGGAGCAGTTCCTGGGTCAAAAGGCGGACTAATCATAATAACGAAATAATACAAACATGAACGTAGATCTATACAAACAATCAGGAGAAAAGGCTGGAATGCTAGAACTTCCAAAAGAAATGTTCGAAACTCCATTCAATAAAGATCTAATTCATCAAGCACTTGTAATGCAGTCTGCAAACGCAAGAGCAAACCTTGCTCACACGAAGACAAGAGAATTCGTTCGTGGAGGTGGAATCAAACCAAGACCACAAAAGGGTTCAGGTCGTTCAAGGCAAGGTTCTACAAGATCTCCACAATGGAAAGGAGGTGCTGTATTATTTGGACCACTAAGCAATAGAAATTTCTCTAAAGCAATGCCAAAGAAACAAAGAAGAGCAGCTTTATTCTCAGCTCTATCTGATAAAGCTAGAGACAATGCAGTAATCGGACTAGAAGGATTTGAATCAAAAGATCTAAAAACGAAAGTATTTGCAGAAATGGTAAAGAAATTACCTATCGAAAGAAATGCATTATTCATTCTAGCAGACAAAGATACAGCAATAATGAGATCAAGCGCTAATTTACCGGAAGTAAAAACTATTTTGGCGGCATACGTAAATATTCAAGACTTACAAAAATACAAAACTATCGTTATACTAAAAAACGCTGTCGATAAATTAAAAGAAACATTCTTAAAGCAATAAACAATGCAAGGACTAAGCTCAATCATCGGACCTGTACTAACTGAAAAAAGTTCACGCCTACAAGAGGCAAAAAGATACGTATTCAAAGTGCAGAAGGATGCTACTAAAATTAACATCAAAAACGACATCAAAAAACTTTACGGAGTAGATGTTGCAGAAGTGAAAATAATGGTAGTGCCAAAGAAAGAACGTCTAGTGAAAAGAGGATATCCAATGATCAAGAGACCAAAACATAAAAAAGCTATCGTAACTATCAAAGGAAGTAAAACATTTGATCCAAATCAATTTAAAGAAGCTAAGACAAAATAAGCCCAAATAATAATGACTCTAAAGAAATACAAACCAACCACACCAGGACGTAGACAGATGACGATGTCTTCATTCGAAGAAATCACTAAGACTAAACCTGAAAAAAATCTTACGTTCACTCTTAAGAAAAATTCAGGAAGAAATAATCTTGGTAGAATCACTGTTAGACACAGAGGAGGTGGAACACGTACAAGATATAGAATCGTTGACTTCAATAGAACTGATAAACTAGACATCGAAGGAACAGTATCAGCAATCGAATACGATCCAAATCGCACAGCAAGAATTATGTTGGTTCAATACGTTGATGGAGAAAAGAGATACCATCTTGCACCAGACGGAATGAAAGTTGGAGAAAAGATTTGTTGTAAAGAGAAAGGAAAAATCAAAGATGGAAACAGAATGATGGTTAAGAATATTCCAGTTGGATATAGCATGTACGAAGTAGAACTTAAAGAAGGAAAAGGAGGACAACTTGGAAGAAGCGCAGGAGCGATAATCAAGCTTGTTTCTCTAGAGGGTACTCACGCTCAGATACAAATGCCTTCAGGAGAGATAAGATTGACTGGAAAAACATGTTACGCAACTCTAGGAACAGTAGGAAATCTTGAACACAGCAATATCGTAATTGGTAAAGCTGGAAGAATGAGAAATATGGGATGGAAGCCTACAGTAAGAGGTAAAGCCATGAATCCAGTGGATCATCCACACGGAGGAGGAGAAGGAGGAACATCAATTGGTTTGAAGTATCCTAAAACTCCATGGGGAATGCCTGCATTAGGATTTAAGACAAGAAGACGTAAGTTTACTAATAATATGATCGTAAAAGATCGAAGAAGAAAATAATTAATTAAAAAATTATGTCTAGAAGTTCAAAAAAAGGACCATACATAGACCCAAAAGTTGCAAAGAAAGTTGAGAAATTAGATGCAGCGGGACAAAAGAGACCAGTCAAGACATGGGCAAGAGACTGTAGCATTACACCTGAATTCGTAGGACACACATTCGCAGTTAGCAACGGAAACCAGTTCATCCCGGTTTATGTAACAGAAAATATGGTTGGACACAAACTAGGTGAATTCTCCCCTACTAAGAAATTCAAGGTTCACGGAGGTAAACTAGCTAAGACAGCATAAATAATTTAAAAAAATGAAAGCAATTATCAGACAAATAAGGATCACATCAAAAAAACTAAATCTTGTAGCTGAATTGGTCAGAGGAAAGATGGTTGTAGAAGCACTTGAGCTTCTAAGATTCACACCAAAAAAAGGAGGAGCAATCCTTTTCAAAGCTATCAAGTCTGCTGCCTCAAACGCAGTTGAGAACAATAAGCAAAAATTGGAAGACCTAGTTGTAAAAGAAATCGTTGTGACAGAAGGAACAACATTCAAGAGAAGCGTACCGATTTCAAGAGGAAGAATGCATCCAATTCTAAAAAGAAATGCTCACGTAACTATCAAAGTTGAAGCAATTAAGGCAACAGCCACAAAAACTAAATAAATCACTAACAAACCAATGGGACACAAAGTAAATCCAAAGATCATTAGAATGGGAGTCACAAGAGACTGGGACTCAAAATGGTTTGCGGAGAAAAAAGAGTACAAGAAATTATTTTTACAAGACATCGAGCTTGAAAAATTAATAATAAAGAATCTTCCTGAAGCAGAAGGAATCGGAAGAATCGAAATTATGAGAACCCAAGGTAAGGTTATAATCAATATTCATACAGCGAAACCAGGACTTATTATCGGAAGAGGAGGAGAAATCATCGAAAAACTAAAAGACGTATTGGTAAAGAAATTCAAGGAATCATTCATGATCAACATTAAAGAGATCAAGAAACCAATGCTTGACGCTAAAGTAGTAGCAGAATCAATCGCAAAACAAATCGAGAAAAGAGTTTCATACAGAAGAGCGACAAAGATGGCAGTAGAAAAAGCAATGGAAGCAGGAGCAATGGGAGCTAAAGTGTACGTAGGAGGACGTCTAAATGGAGTTGAAATCTCAAGAAGTGAGTTCTTCTCTAGAGGAAAAATCCCACTACATACATTCAGAGCTGATATCGATTACTCTTCATTGCCAGCTTACACAACATACGGAAAGATCGGAATTAAAGTGTGGATCTACAGAGGAGATGTATTTAAAAAAGATCTAGCATCAAAACTTACTCAACAAATAGAAGAACTTAAACAGGCTTAATTATGTTAGCACCAAAAAAGCAAAAACACAGGAAAGTCCAAAGAGGTAGATCAGATACTACAGGTATCTCAATGCGTGGAAACAGACTTTCATTCGGTACATACGGATTGAAAGCTATGGAAGCAAAAGAAATCACATCAAGACAGATTGAAGCAGCTAGAAGATCTATGACTAGATTTATCAAGAGAGGAGGAAAAATCTGGATCACTATCTTCCCACACAAACCATTGACTAAGAAAGCACAAGAGGTACCGATGGGAAGTGGAAAGGGAGCACCAGAATTGTTCATTTCCCCTGTACTTCCAGGAAGAATCCTATTTGAAATGGAAGGTGTAGACGAACCAACAGCAAGAGAAGCGATGAAACTAGCAGCATACAAATTACCTTTAAAATGTAAATTCATAAGCTCAAACATCAAATAATATGAGAACAATAGAAGAACTTAAAAAATTAGAACAGAAAGAGCTTCAGAAAGAACTTGAAGAAGCAAGAAAAGAGCTAGTTGAAAACACTTTCAACGTAAGGAATAATCAAGCAAAGAACGCACATACGATCAAAAAGTCAAAAAAATATATCGCACAAATTCTAACTGTACTAAACAATGAGGCATAAACAAGGACAAGTAGTGAGCACTAAACAGCAAAAAACACTTGTCGTAAAAGTAGACAATTACAAGACACACCCAAAATACAAGAAAAGATTTAAAGTATCAAAGAAATTTCATGTCGATAATCCAGAAAACGCAGCATATGAAATTGGACAGACAATCGAAATCTTCGAGACAAAGCCATTAAGCAAGTTGAAAAGATGGACTATCGTTAAACCAACACAACAATGATTCAACAAGAAACAAGAGTAAAAGTAGCAGACAATACAGGCGCAAAGATCGCTGAATGTATCAAAGTTCTAGGCGGAACAAGAAAAAGATACGCTAAAATCGGAGATATCATCGTAGTTGCAATCAAAGTAGCTAATCCAAAAGGAGTAGTTAAAAAGAAAGCAGTCGAAAAAGCAGTAGTCGTAAGACAGATCAAGGCGTTCAAAAGAAAAGACGGTTCAGCAATCAGATTCGATGATAATGCAGTAGTAATAATTGATAAAGACGGACAGCCAAAAGGAACACGCCTTTTCGGACCTGTAGCTAGAGAACTTCGTGAAAAAGGATTCCAAAAGATTATATCATTAGCAACTGAAGTACTATAAATATGAAAGTAAAACTTAACGATCAAGTGGTCGTCATCGCAGGCAAAGACAAAGGAAAGAAAGGAAAAGTTATTCGTGTTGTTTCAAAAGACAACAAAGTAGTTGTAGAAAAAGTAAACATACGAACAAAACATGTTAAGAAAACTGCTCAAAAGGCAGGAGAAAGAATCAAATTCGAAGGAACAATCGATGCATCAAATGTAATGGTGGTTTGCCCAAGTTGTGAAAAGACAGTAAGAGTAGGATTCAAGAAACTTGAGAACGGCAAAAAGCAAAGAATTTGCAAAAAATGTAAAGATTCTATAGATAAAACAATCCAATAATCATGACAAAATTAGTAGACCTAAAAACTAGATTCAACAAAGAAATAGCTCCAGAGCTAAAGAAAACGCTAAACCTTAAAAACGTTATGGCGGTTCCAAAGATAACAAAAGTCACATTGAACGTTGGACTTGGAACATACTTAAAAACTCACAACAAAGACTATTCAAACGTTGTTGAAAATCTTACAAAGATTTCAGGACAAAAACCTGTACTTACGAAAGCAAAGAAAGCTATTTCAAATTTCAAAACAAGAAAAGATGAAATCATCGGAATCAAAGTAACACTAAGAGGAAACAGAATGTATGATTTCTTGAACAAATTGATCAACATCACTTTCCCTCGTGTAAGAGATTTCCGTGGAATATCTCCAAAGGCTTTCGACGGTAAAGGAAACTATGCAGTTGGATTCAAAGAACACATGGTCTTCCCTGAAATCAGCCCAGACGACGTTATGAAAATACACGGACTTGAGATTTGTATCTCTACAACAGCTACTACAAACGAACAAGGTTTTGAACTATTAAAAGCATTCGGTTTTCCATTTAAAACATCTAAATAATAAACAATGGCAAAGACGTCCCTAATCAATAAGTGTAACAGAAGAAAAGCTCTAGCTAACAAGCAAAAAGCTGCAGGCACAGTAGTTACATACCCTACAAGAGTATACAACAGATGTGAATTATGCGGAAAAACAAGAGGTTTCATGCGTAAATTCGGAACTTGCAGAATCTGTTTCAGAGAACTAGCAAGAGGAGGAAAAATAATGGGAGTTACAAAATCATCTTGGTAAAACTATCAGTAAAAATATAAGTAAATTAAAATGAATACAGATCCAATAGCAGACTTGCTAACTAGAATCAGAAACGCTTTAAACGCTCATCACGAGACTACAAGCGTACCATACTCAAGAATGAAAGAAAGCATTTTGAGCATATTGAAAGACAAGAAATTCATCCTAGGATACGAAATTCAAGAAGAAGGAGGAATGAAAGTTATGGAAATACAGCTTGATGAAAGCATG
>Ga0172370_10001429_pt1 | contig 36212 bp, 30 predicted proteins | sample LakKiv5m_FD_114538 | JGI IMG/M metagenome (GOLD analysis project Ga0172370, IMG submission 114538) | Freshwater microbial communities from Kabuno Bay, South-Kivu, Congo - kab_022012_11.5m | ecosystem: Environmental > Aquatic > Freshwater > Lake | place: Democratic Republic of the Congo...
ATTGTCCAAAAAAATGTGTATTTTTGCTCATGTAGAAGGTTTTTAGCGAAGCAAATCTACAAAAAAAGAGAAAGGAAGTTTTCGGACTTCCTTCTCTTTAAATTTTTATCGGACAACAGTGATAAAATTTGTAATTTTATAAATATTACCAATTATAAATTATGAACACTGTTTATTACATAATATTGTTTTTAATGTTTTTTATTAACAGTTGCAAAGAAAACAGCACAGCAGCTTCTTCAAATTTAAAAACAGGAATGACACAACCCAAACCCGACAACAACCTTAAGCTCGTCTCAAACCTTAGTTCAGCTTTAAATGAAACCTCAGGGCTTATTTATTATAAGAGTATGCTTTTTACACACAATGATAAGGGAAGTTCTAACCAAATCTACATTATTGATACTGCCACAGGCACGATTAATAATATGGTTGTGCTTTCCAATGCCTTAAGTGTTGATTATGAAGACATCGCTCAAAGTGCAGAGTATATTTATGTAGGAGATATTGGAAATAAACATGGTGACAGAAAAGACTTATGCATTTACAAAATTAAAAAAACAGACTTGGACCTTAGCACAGATACAATTAGGGTTACAACAACAAAAATTGCTTTTACTTATCCCGATCAAAAAATTTTTACTAAGAGCAAAGAGCATAACTTTGATTGTGAAGCTATAATCTATTTTAAAGAAAATTTGTATCTGTTTACAAAAAACAGACTTGACAAAAAGTGCAATCTCTATGTTATACCCGATAAAGAAGGGAATAATGAAGCAAAATATATTGGCAGTTTCAACACCAATGGATTAATCACAGGTGCTGATATTAGCAATGACGGAAATACTGTTGTATTGTCAGGTTACAATAAAAAAGAAAATGCTTTTATCTGGATATTTTCAGGTTTTAATAAAGATAATTTCTTCAATGGTAATGCACAACAAATCATTTTAGGACCTTACAATACAGTGGGACAAACAGAAGGCGTGTGTTTTTCAAATTTTTATTCACTGTATATTTCTGCTGAAAAAACAGATGATATGCCTGCCAAGTTGTACAGCTTAAAATTATAAAACCTTATTATGAATAAATTAATAAAAATTTCAGTAATAAGTTTATTCTTAATCGCTTCATGCAAAAAGGACAAAAATGAAGTAGTTGCAGATTTTACGGCTAATTTTAAAAATATTAATGCTGGTGAAAAAGTTTGCTTTATCGACAAATCGAGAAACAACCCTGAGACATGGAACTGGATTTTTAATGGCGGAACCCCCATGGTGTCTGAAGATCAGAACCCTGTAGTGACATACAGCACACCTGGCATTTACTCTGTTTCGTTGACTGTTACTAATTATTTAGGAAATAGCTCCGTAGTAAAAACTGAATATATAAATGTTGTTGAATTTGCCTGTGGCAATAACATTATCGATAATCGCAACAACAAAATGTATGGTACTGTATCTATCAATAACCGCTGCTGGATTAAGCAGAACTTAAACACCGGCATATTTAACCAGAATGGAAATATGCCAACGAACAACAATATAATTGAAAAATTTTGTTTTAATAATGATGAGGCAAATTGCACAACTTATGGTGCTTTATATACATGGGACGAAATGCTCAAGTATAATAGTACTGCTGTCAGTGGTATTTGTCCGACAGGATTTATTATTCCTTCCAGACAAATATTTGATGAGCTTTTAAATTATGCGGGTGGCAATTCTATTGCCGGAGGTAAATTAAAACAAACAGGGACTGTTTTGTGGAATGCACCTAATGTTGGAGCAACAGATTCATTGGGATTTACGGCATTGCCATCAGGATATCTGCAAGCCAATGTTTTTCTAAACCTTAATAAAAATGCGATTTTCTGGACTTCTGATGCTTTTAATTCGGATAATGCTTTTGCAAAGCTTTTCAGTTACAACAACACGGAGGTAACCGACACCAGCATAAGTAAAAATATTGCAGCCTCAGTCAGATGCATGAAGAATAATTGACAATTGAGAATGGAGAATTTACAATTGAGAATGAGTGATAATGCTAACTGTTAACTGCTAACTGCAAATCAACCGCACTTAGAATAGCCACAATTCTTGCAGGTAAGACAACCTTCCTGATAAACTAGGCTGTCGGTATTGCATTTTTCGCAAACTTTCTTTACAGCTTTAGTACCATCGGGAATAAATCTTTTCAAAGCTCTCTCAACCCCGTTTTTCCAGGTGTTCATGGTGTCGTCGTTTAATTTGAGGTTCTGCACCATATTAACAACAGAGCTCAAAGGCATACCGTGACGCAACACGCCGGAGAATAATTTGGCATAATTCCAATAATCCTCACTGAAAGTTCTGTTCAACCCCTGTATTTGCCCTTCAAAGCCATAGGCATCAATCCAAGAAATATCGTAACGGGAATTGCCACTTTTATCTTTATTCTTAGTAACTATAGCTGAGTTGATATTATCTGGAATTGATAATTCATTGGCTTTACCTGTAAATATTTCATAAGGTCTTTCATCCAATAAACCTACAACAGCAATCCACTTTTCTTTATTGTTATTAAAACGGACTATTTCAGCTTTCAACTCTTTGGGACGTGGAGGTGCTGAATTTTCTTTAAAATTGAATTTTTTATTGTCTTTTTTATTACTGGTGAGCACACCATCTCTTGAACCTTCCCTATAAACAGTAACGCCTTTGCATCCTGACTCCCATGCTGTTTTGTAAATTTCACCAATGAGTGCTTCTTCGGCTTCCTGAGGTACATTTACAGTCACACTTATTGAGTGGTCAACAAATTTCTGTACCTGCCCCTGCATTTTTACTTTCGAAACCCAGTCAACATCATTAGCCATAGCCCCATTGTAAGGAGATTTTTTTACAATTTCCATCAATTCATTTTCGGGAAGTGTTTTCACTTCGTCAGGGTTGTAACCATTGATTTTGAGCCACTCAACAAATTTATGATGAAAAACAATAAATTCTTCCCAGCTGTCACCAACACCATCAACAAAGGTTACTTTCACATCTTTATCATTGGGATTGACTTTTCTTTTTCTTTTGTAAATGACGTTAAATACAGGTTCTATACCGGAAGTTGTTTGTGTCATAAGAGAAACACTGCCTGTTGGAGCAATTGTTAAGAGTGCGATATTACGTCTGCCATATCTGGTCATTTCTTCATAAAGCTCAGGATCATTTTCTTTCAGGCGGAGAATAAACGGATTGTTTTTTTCTCGGTGACAATCGTAAACCATGAATGGTTTTCTTTCTTTAGCCAATTTTACAGAAGAGCGGTAAGCTTCAATAGCAAGTGTTTTATGCACTGCCACTGAAAAATACGTTGCTTGTTCTGATCCATATTGCAATCCTAAAGCGGCAAGCATATCTCCCTCGGCAGTGATACCAATACCTGTACGGCGGCCTTCGAGACATTTTCTTTTGATGTTATGCCACAACTTTGTTTCTCTTCTTTTAATTTCTTCATCTTCGGGATCTGCTTCAATTTTTTTAAGAATAGCATCAACCTTTTCGAGTTCGAGGTCAATGATATTGTCCATAATTTTCTGAGCATACCCAACATGTTTTATAAAGAGTTCCTCATTAAAATAAGCTTCAGAAGTAAATGGGTTTTCTACATAGCTGTATAGATTAATGGCCAATAAGCGGCAAGAATCATAAGGGCATAATGGAATTTCGCCACAAGGGTTTGTTGAAGTGGTTTTAAAGCCTAAGTCAGCATAACAATCGGGAATAGATTCTCTTTCTATAGTATCCCAGAAAAGAATGCCGGGTTCGGCTGATTTCCAAGCATTATGAACAATTTTGTTCCAAAGGTCCTGAGCCTTTATTACTTTAGAAAATGTAGGATTTTTACTATTGATAGGATATTGTTGGGTATAGTCCAAGCCGTTTATGGCAGCTTTCATAAAGTCGTCGTGAATACGTACTGATACATTAGCACCGGTTACCTTTCCTTCTGACATCTTGGCATCGATAAAGCTTTCTGCATCGGGATGTTTAATAGAAACACTTAACATTAAGGCCCCACGTCTGCCATCCTGAGCAACTTCCCTTGTTGAATTTGAGTAGCGCTCCATAAAAGGCATCAGGCCTGTAGATGTAAGTGCACTGTTTTTAACCGCACTGCCTTTTGGGCGAATACCCGAAAGATCGTGGCCAACACCACCCCTGCGTTTCATTAACTGCACCTGCTCTTCATCTATTTTCATGATGCCACCGTAAGAATCCGAATTAGAATCATTGCCAATAACAAAACAATTTGACAGAGAACCAATCTGAAAATTATTGCCAATACCTGCCATAGGACTTCCCTGAGGGATAATATATTTGAAATCTTTTAACAGTTCAAAAATCTGGTCTTCTGTTAAAGGGTTAACATATCTTTTATCAATTCGTGCAATTTCACGAGCAATGCGGTGATGCATATCATCGGGGGAACCTTCATACAAGTTATTGTCAGAATCTTTAAGGGCATACTTGTTAATCCACACATTAGCAGCCAACTCATCACCGTTAAAATACTTGAGCGATTTTTCCAAAGCTTCCTCCCTGCTATATATTTTAAGTGGGACTTCAATTTTCTGCTCGTTTACCTGAAAAACTTTTTGAGACTCGTCGTACTCCTGGAAAATGCTTATTTGTATTTGTTCATCATTCATATTGGGTTTCTTTCTTTTGTTTAAAACCATATCATAATAGCTGTTCTGTGCTTTCTGGATTTCTGATTCGGTATTACTGCATGGCTTTTTACTCATGATAAAATTAGAATTATTTAAGTTAAATTATTGGTTTATTGGCATATACAAATTTAGACTTCAAGTTGGAAAATTATACAAACTCATCTTACTGACAAACTTAATTTTATTAACATTTATCATTTTTTTTTAACAATATATCGTTAATATATTAAAAAGAGCTGATTTTAAAATACATAGCCAAAACGCTATATTTTCAATTCAATATATGTAAAAAATGATATTTAATAAAAGTATATTAAATCTAAAAAATTGTTTCTTTTAAAAATTTTCAAGAAATTAATCTAAACCCCAAAAGGCAAACTAAAAGCTATTTTCAAACTATATAGATGCAATAAACAAGGGGGACAAAATTAAACAAAATGACATGTCGGTTTAAGGTTTTTTATTAAAAGTTTTTAACATTTATTAATATATTTATGGAATTAATTGTCAAACAATATCTTTCACCAGCAAATAATTTTTATATCAAAAAACACGTTTTTCATCTCAATTAATTTAATTTTGAATAAAAATCAGTCACAATAATACTTTTTTAATAAACTTTTAAAAATCAAATTATGAAAAAGAAATTAATTTATCCCGTTATTTTCATTATTTCTATATTAATAGTATCGTGTTCAAGCAATAAGGAAAAGGATACGGTAAGCAACGATATGAGTGAAAAAGGAGCGTTTGAAGAAAGTGCCGGCAGTTCTTCTGACAATAAAGATAAAGCTGTTGTTGAAAAAATTAATATCGATCAAAGAAAGCTTATAAAAACCGGCCATTTGGAATTTGAGTCAGATGACATGGTAAAAACCCGCCTAAAAATAGGAAATGCCGTTTTAGATTGCAAAGGATACATCTCTAACGAGCAATCATACAGTGATTTAAACAGAATCAACAATGTTTTGGTCATCAGGGTACCTTCTCAAAATTTTGATAAGTTGCTGGCTGAAGTAAGTGCAGGAGTTGAAAAAATTGACTCGAAAAACATAGATGTTAGTGATGTAACTGAAGAATTTCTTGATATTCAGGCACGTCTCAAAACCAAGAAGGAACTTGAAGCACGATACCTTGAATTGCTCAAAAAAGCCACTAAAGTGGGTGAAATTCTCGAAATAGAAAGGGAGATAGGTAATTTGAGAGCTGATATCGAATCCATTGAAGGACGTTTAAAACTTATGAGCGACAAAATAGATTACTCAACACTCAATGTCACTTTTTACAAAAAAACAGGCGGTTATAAAACCGATTTCTCCGAAAAATTTACCAATGGATTTGGAAACGGCATTAAAGCGCTAATTTGGTTTTTTGTGGGTTTGGTAAATATATGGCCTTTTATTCTGATAACTTTTGTAACAATATGGCTCATACGTCGTCATATTCGCAGGAAAAAAAATAAAAAGGTATAAATGCAATATCTCCATTGTATTTAAGTTAATTTAAATAGTTTTTAATCAGGGTATTAATTAAAATTGAATATTATGTTTTACAATGTAAAAAGATTTGCAGCTTATACATTAACTGCTCTTGTCATCTTTCTCACTGTTATAGCATTGTTGGGTATTTGGGATGTTATAAGTTTTGAATATGTGATGAGAAAGATTCTGTATTCATTGTTTACCATTTTCTTATCAACAGTGATATTGTTATTTATTTTTGGGGTGGTTATTAGAGAAAACGATAAGTAATTGACAGTGAACAGTTAGCAGTGAACAGTGAACAGTTTGTTCATGCCTGAATAACGTTGACCGTTTTCACTAAGTTTTCAATACTTCATTGACCATTGTCAATTGTTCTATTCAATAACCAGCTTGCTTAGATCTTCCATTAAGTATTTTCCACCTGGTTTTACTGAAAATTCAGCACCTTTTTTAATTAAAAGTTTGCCATTCCATGCTTTATTGCAACCTCCAGTAATGGTTCCGGATTGTTCAATAATTAAACGGGCACCATTTTCAATCACTATATCGCAACCATCGGGCATTTCAAGTTTGCAACTTACAGTAAGCACAGCATTGGCTTTTACGATAACTGGTTTATACATTTTAACATTAAAATCCCAGGTTTCATTTCCGGAAATAATCCATGGTTTTTTGACATCACAATTACATTCCGTGTATTTATTAACATTATAGATGTGCAAAGCCCTGTGCATTTTTCCAATCTGCATGGGTGATGTATATTGAGAAGTTTGGTTTCCACCCATAAGATTGTTGGTAATATTATCATAAGTATTTATACATGGATCCTTACCCCAGTTGAGTGCATGAAAACCATTAAATTGTGCGCCAAACAAGTCCTCCAGATAATCGATATTTTTAGGGTTATTGGCTTCATTAGCACCACTGTAAGTATGTAGTAAATCAAGCACATGCCCCAATTCGTGGGCTATGTTAGTGGCAGCAGCATAATCGCCATCAGAATTACCATTATTATAAAGAGATTTCTCAACAATAAATAAATCGGCATCCTGAAAAGAGGGCGTAAGTGTAAAGCCTGTCGCACCTCTTACAAGGGCAGCAAGTTCTGCACCTGAGCCTTTACTGTCAGTAGAAATAATAATTTCAGGATCATCAATATAAGAAGAGCCTCTTTGGGCAAGGTATATACTTTTTAATTTACCTTTTTTAATTTCATCAATATAGGCAAGCGCTCCAGCCCCTCCCCCGCCTCTGATATCCACTTTTGTATAATTGTAATTACTGCCACCTTCAATCACATTGATACGCTCTATGCCCCCTGTCTTTTTATTTATAGAGGCCATAACCTTAGCACCTGTGCCACCTCCGCCTTTAATAATGACTTTGGTGTTTTCATCGTAATTTGAGCCTTGAGCGACTATGTCAACAGATTTTATAAAACCGTCAGTCACATTGGCAAATGCTTTCGCACCACTGCCATTTTGGCTTTTAATTATAACTTCGGGATGCGCATAATTTTTACCTGTTTTTTCAATAATAATGTCACGCACGCTGCCCAAAAAAAATTTTTCAGTAAAACATATATTTAACTGTTCTAAACGGTTGCTATCGGTTTCTGAAATCCTTTTTAATAGCAAACGGCTGTCGTTGCTTTTCCAAAAACCCTCATCGGGTGTTCTGTCTTTATACTCATAAATGCCATTAAGCTTAAACTGAATAAATTTTTTATTCAAATCTTTTACAGTAACACCAACAGGAGGATCAGAATTATAAGACTGACTTTCACTGCAAAAAGGCTGTTTAGCATAAATTTCATTTATCCAGCTTAACATTCTAAGCAAGCGTAAGGGGTCCTGAGGATTAGTAAATGGTGAAAAATTATTCTTTCCTTTAAAATCCTGAAAAATATTGAAGTTGACATTTACAAATAAAACCGTATCATCTGCCTCGGGTATGTAAGTTGATATGAGTCTGTATTTATTTTTATATGTTTCGGAAGAAGGATTCAGACAATTAGTACGGGGTTTTTCTACCAAATTGACAGTATCATTTGATGTGTCTGTGTGACTAAATTCCTGTTGATTTTGAATATTCTTTTCACTTAAAGATTTGACCGGAAAAGTTGTTTTATTTAATTTAACAACACCCTGCGAATAAGCAGCAGCTATTACTAAGAAAAAAAACACAGATTGAACAAAAATGATTTTTAAAAGCATATTAATATTGCAAAAATATTTTATAAAAATACATTTTTTTACATTAAAAGTAATAACTCAAAAAACTAAATAATAAAATTTATAAAAATTTTAATGTAAATTTGAAAATTAAAAGTATTATAAATCAACTAAATATAAAATGAAAAAAATATTAATTCTGCTTATAATAATTGGCTATCCTCTTTGGAGTAGAAGTCAGACATTTTATGATTTAAACACCATCCAACAAATAGAAATAAATTTCACCCAGCCCAACTGGGATTTTATGATGGATACATCAAAGCAAGGGGCCGAAGGTTATATTACAGCTCAATGGATAAAAATAAATGGTGTTCAGATCGACAGTGTGGGCATCAGATATAAAGGCAACAGCTCCTACAATCCAAATAAAAAGAAGAATCCCTTACACATAGAGTTAGACAATATTATTGAGAGTAATAATTATGATGGGTACACAGACATCAAGCTGGGAAATGGTTTTAAAGATCCAACTTTTGTGAGAGAAGTCATGTCGTACAAGATTTTACGTCATTACATGGCTGCTCCCCTATCAAATTTTGCTAAAGTATATATTAATGGCGATTTTATTGGGCTTTATTCCAATACAGAATCAATAACAAAAAAGTTTGTCAACAAACACTTTTTTTCAAATCAAAACACTTTTTTCAAATGCAATCCTGTATCCTCAACAAATGGGAAGTGCAATTTACTGTATCTGGGAACAGACAGCAGTTTGTATTACAACAGCTATGAATTAAAATCAGATGCGGGATGGAACGAACTTATCAATTTGTGTGACACCCTGAAGAACCATACTTCGAGTGTAAACTCCATATTAGATATTGACAGGGTTTTGTGGATGCTGGCTTTTGATAATTTATCAGTAAATCTCGACAGCTATATTGGAGGCATTACACAAAACTACTATCTATACAGGTCAGGCAATGGTTCCTTTAATGTTATTCTATGGGATTTGAATGAGGCTTTTGGATGTTTTGACAATACCGGAGAAGGTGCACCCTTAAATCTAACACAAATGCAACAAATGTCACCATGGTTGCATCTCACAAATAACAACTGGCCATTGATTCAAAAACTGCTTAACAATCCGCTGTTCAAAAAAAAGTATATAGCTCATTATATAAGCATTTTCAACGATTTTTTTGTCAATGATCAGTATCTTTCAATAGCTGATACATTAAGAAACTTAATAGATGCTTCGGTACTGGCTGATACGAATAAAATGTACACCTATGCACAGTTTCAAAATGGCATGACCAGCAATATCACTACAGGCATGATGGTTCCGGGCATCAAAGTGCTGATGGATCTCCGAAAAGTTTACCTCAGCAATCTGACAGAGTTTCAATACTTGAAACCACAAATTTCAATGCCTATTATCTCTGATACAATTCCCAATTTAAACGACACTGTTGATATTACAGTTCAGGTGCAAAATGCCAATATGGTTCAATTGGGTTATAGAAGTTCTGAAAGTGAAAGATTTGTGCTGATGCAAATGTTTGATGATGGGCAACACAATGATGGAATTTCTGGTGATGGTATTTTTGGCATAAAAATGCCCATTTTATCATCAAGCACGCAATATTATTTTTATGCAGACAATATAAATGCAGGAACTTTTTTACCGGAGAAAGCTGAATATGAGTATTTTGTTCTTAATGCAAACATCCAACAAATTTCTTCCGGAGAACTGGTAATCAACGAATTTATGGCTATTAACAATACCACAATTGCCAATAACAACAACCAATATTGCGACTGGATAGAATTATATAACAATACAGCTAATATCTTGTGCCTAAACAACTTATATGTATCGGACGATATAAATAATCCACTTAAATGGAAACTGCCCGATAATATAAGTATTCAAGCATACGGCTACTTATTGATATGGGCCAATGACGATACGACCGCCAATGACTTGTATGCCAATTTTAAATTGTCGGGCAGCGGCGACCATTTGATATTATCCTACAGCAATGGAAGTATTGTTGACAGCCTTTCCTTTTTTCAGCAATCGGCAGATATTTCTTACGGCAGATATCCCAATGGTACAGGGTCCTTCACATCAATGCCCCCCTCACCATTATCTGCCAACCAACTTTCAACAATAAACAAAATAAGTGTTAATAATTTCAATATTTTCCCCAATCCTATGTCTGACTTTTTAAATATCAGCTCATTAATTAATATTGAAACAATAGAAGTTTACGATTTATTTGGAAAGTGTTTAATTAATGTTTCTTTAAACCCCTCGAATTTATGTGTGTTAAGTACATCATCATTACCTTGTGGAGTTTATTTTTTAAAACTAAACAAACAATATATTTTTAAGTTGGTTAAATAAAAATAAATGAGAATTTTTAAGAAAATTTCTAAAATACAACTTTGTTATTGTTCTTAAATATATCACATTCAAAATTATCTTTAAATATTTTATAAATTTTGAATAAAATTAATTTAAATACATTAACTTTGCATAATAAAATACAAAGTGATTCTATTTTAGGAAAATAATATTAGAAAACAGTATTGATAATTTGATTTGATTTTTAAGTATAATAACTATGAAAAAGAAATATTCAAAAACACAAGTAAATCGTATTTGCATCGACAAGCAAATAAGTTTGGTAATGATGACAGACGAAGGTGCTCCACCCGATAGTCCATTTTTACAAATTAAAGAAACACCAAAGTCTGATCCTTATAAAGCTTAAAGCTTAAAAAGTATTATATAATTATAAACCGACGGGTAAACCCGTCGGTTATTTATATTAAAACCGAATGGTAACACTTTCGGTTTTTTTATTTTAAAGCCATTTACAGCAAAATACATCAAATGGAAAAGTAAAACACGAGAATTTGCAAGGGAAAAAATGGTATTTGTTAAAAAATAATAACAGAGCTTATCTGAACAAAGTAATCTTTTTACTTAAAACAAATTTATCAGATTTTATTCTAACGATGTATTGGCCATTGTATTCATTAAAATGAATTTTATGTAAACCCTGAGGATTATTTAATGTTTCATTATAAATAATCTGACCTATCAAATTACAGATAGTAATGGTGAATTCACTTATACTCTCAGAAAGAAAATTTATATATATGTCATCATTAATATTATATATATTGATATTTTCCTCTGATCTGGCAATATATTCATTTCCAGATGAATTATAATTAAAATGGAGCACAAATCTGTCTGTATTGTCAGCAAAATAATTAAAATTGTACGTAGGATTTTGTCTTAAGTCATGAAAAATATTTAATAATAAATCTTCTAAAATAATATTGATATTTGAATCAATGTTATTAAAATCAAAAAGCGTAATTTTCTGAGGACCAGTTGAGAGAGACTTATAACCAAGAGGTACAGATAGTGGTCCATTATTAAATGCCAAAGCATTTATTGCAAGCGACTCGTGGTTATTTGTGTATGAAAACACTGCTGGTTGGCTAACGTCTTCCGAATTTAGTTTTAAGGCATCATACGCCCCATCGAAACCATCAGTAGCATCAGTATTGAAGTATATGAGGGTTTCGTCAATATTATGTCCATTATCTGCTTTTAATCTTAACAAAGGTATATTGGCTTTCGACTTGTAAAAAGGAATTGAAGAATGTGTTCGTGCGCTATTATTAAAAGTAAGACTTCCTGCAGGATAGGCTATATTAACCTGTGCCCAGAAAGCCTGCATAGATGGGATGATACCTGTCGTAGTTTCGGGATTACCCAAACCGCCTTTAACATAATAAGCCACATCTCCGTCAGCTTTTCTGAAATACATAGCCGCATTAACATGTACTGCATCAGTTAAATCCCAGTCCAAAGCAGAAGGGTAAGGATTACCCACAAGGTTCCAACCGAAGTTGTTTGGTGAATAAGTGCGCACCAAATCAATTCGTGACTTTTCACCATAGTTCAAAGTACCGTTAAAGTTCAGAACTTTATTTTCTGAATATTTAACCACATAACCTGTCATGATGTTAAGACTACCAGCTGGTACTTGCTGCCAAGCGGGAAGAGATGAATTATAAAACCACACACCGGATGCAGGTGCATCGAATATAGTGCTTTGGGCATCGCTGATTGGAGGTGTTACATACCATCCGGAAGTCGTACCTGTTGCAAGATATTTTTCGACAACAACCTTTCCTGTACCGGCAATAGTGCCGTTATCTATAAAAGAAGCAGTTCCTGACACATCTGATTTCAGTACTAATCCTTGCGTTCCTGATAATGTTGTATTACCTTTAACAGTAATTTGAGCATCTGAGTTTATAGTCAGATAACCATTTAAAACATTCAGCTCACCTTTCACAATTGTATGACCAGAAGTTGAAAGTATTACATTACCGGCAGTATTATCAACTGTAAGATTATTTAATTTCTGAGGAAGGGCTCCGGTAAATTGTGGAACATTTCCATTAAATATATAATTGGATGTAGAATCCAGTTTAATGACACCACTTACATTAAGATTGCCGTCAATTCCTAATGAATGTTTAGTGCTAATAGTTCCATAATTTGAAAAATTGCCATGCGCTACAATTACTTTGTCTGACATTGAAAACATATTGCCACTGTCAATTGTAAAGTTATTACATTCCATGGTGGATGATAATTCAGGAACAGTAGTAAAGCAGCTTCCATCTTTTCTAATAATAAAATTTGTTGTTGCAAACGACACAGAAGAGGTTGTTGAAAAGCTTGCTCCATTATCAAATACCAACCAATTTGAAGCGTTACTCAAATCGTTATTTGTATTGCCTGTCCAAACCATGTCACCTGAATTCAGACCGGAAGTAGCAGGAACAATTACTGAAGTTGTTTGAGAGGCTTCTATACTACCGGCACACCCATCTGATGAATAATTGACTTTTACTGCTTTACTTCCACCCGACAGCCAACGTAAAGTTACTGTATTGTCGGTATTAGAAATACCACCGGAAATAATTTTGTAATCTGAATTTAATATACCGGGAATGATCCAAGTATAATCAGACATGCCGGCTTGAGTCGTATAAACAACATCAGTATTAGCACATGTACTCGATGATGGATAAGTTGTAAACGAAGGTGTTGGTAAAGGAGTAACATTTACTACTAAAGTTGCACCTCCGGTAATTGTATTGCAGGGTGTAGGGTCAATTCTGCGCACCCAAAATGTAGTATTAGAAGATAGAGCAGGGCTTGTGTAACTTACCGAATTCGCGCCACTTATAATATTTAATCCTACAGTTGTTCCAGTTCCCCACTCATAAGTGCAATTTGTACCTGCCATGCCACCAGTTGCTGTCAGCATGGTAGTACTCCCACTGCAAATTGCAGATGTTCCGCTTATTGATGTAGGCTCTGTAGATTGAACATTTCCAGCAACAATTACAGCAGCTTCTACAGCACTGCCACAATCCCCTGTAACGCGGGCATAGTAAGTACCGGGGCCTTTAGAAATAGTTGTGCCTGTGCCATAATTGGTCCCTGTGCCTCCACTGCCCGACCACCATGTAACCACGGCATTGGTGCCCACCACGCCATTGGCTGTCAATGTGGTGGTTGCTGATGAACATATAGGACTTGAATCCGCAGTGGCTGAACTGATGCCGACATTGGTTTTTGAGGCAACCGTTACTGATGCTTCTACAGCACTGCCACAATCTCCTGTAACACGGGCATAGTAAGTGCCGGGGCCTTTTGATATGGTTGTTCCTGTGCCATAATTGGTACCTGTGCCTCCACTGCCCGACCACCAAGTGACCACGGCATTGGTGCCCACCACGCCATTGGCTGTCAGTGTGGTGGTTGCTGATGAACATATAGGACTTGAAGCTGCAGTGGCTGAACTGATGCCGACATTGGTTTTTGAGGCAACCGTTACTGATGCTTCTACAGCACTGCCACAATCTCCTGTAACGCGTGCATAGTAAGTGCCGGGGCCTTTTGATATGGTTGTACCTGTGCCATAATTGGTCCCAGTGCCTCCACTGCCCGACCACCATGTTACCACAGCATTGGTGCCCACCACGCCATTGGCTGTCAATGTGGTGGTTGCTGATGAACATATAGGACTTGAAGCTGCAGTGGCTGAACTGATGCCGACACTTGACTTAACAGTAACGGCATAAGTGCGTGTTGTACCACTACCACAAGCAGTTGAAGGTGTACAAATGACATTACCATTACCGGCATTAGATGGAAAAGTTGCAACAATAGAATTTGTTCCTTGTCCTGATGTTACAGTGAAACCTCCTGTGCCTGAATAAGTCCATGTATAAGTTATCCCTGCTACCGGACCTGAAAAAGAATAAGCTACTCCAGACTGACTTTGGCAAACAGATGCCGTACCACTAATTGCATTAGGTTGTACCAAGGCAGGCACAACAATTAGTTTATAATCCTCATATTCACCATAACCTCCACTTCCACAGGGATTTTTTGCAGATGCTGAATTGGTAGCAATTCTTAAATAATAAGTACCTATTGTGCCGGGAGCAGTAAAGGTAGGGTTATCAACTGAGCTCATAGAATATGTAATACTTGAAAGATTGGCTCCTGAACTTTGCCAGTTGGAAATATTGGTTAAATCTGCTGTGCTTAAACCTAAAAAGATATAAAGATAATGTGCTTTGGCAGCTCCGGCACTTGTTATTGAACAATTAACAGTAGAGCCGGCCGTAACGGTAGCGGTTTTAGTGGTATAATAATTAGAATAACCTACTGACGTAACATAATCACCTGTCGAATTGGAGATATTTAGAGAATTGCATCCCGTTACTGAAACGTTGGTTATATAATACTGTGTTCCCCCCGTAGTACTTGGAGTACATGTTGCAGTTATACTTTTAAGTTCTATTTGTGAAGGCGAAAGCCCTGTAAAAGCATTATTCTGTACATTATTTGTTCTTATATTGTTAAAAGCTTCAGCATCATTAGCACCTATAGGGAGATCTCCATCTTTAAATATTTGTCCGAAAGAGCTGATTTCATTAATAAAGCAAAATAATATTATAATTACTTTAAGATTTATGTTGACTTTCATTATGATGTTTTTTTAAATAAACAGACTTTTTATCAATCGAAAAAATGATGATAAAAATTAAGAATTTACAGTTAAATTATTCAAACTTAATACTTTTTATTTGAATCACAAAAAATATCTCATTTATAGAAAAACTTTCTGAGCGAAAATTTTTTCTATTTACAATATTTTTCTATATCAGCTTTGGCTTGTTTAAAGTCTAAATCGAGGGCTTTCTGGAAATCTACGCAGGCAGCCGGTTTATTGCCCAGACGGAATTTGGCTATGCCTCTGTTGTAGTAGGCATCGGCATATTTGGGAAGCAATTCAATGGCTTTATTATAATCGGGTATGGCCGAAAGAAAATTTCCAATATTTACTTTTGCTAAAGCCCTGTTGTTATAAGCCAAGGACATTGTTGGAGTCAATTCAATAACCTTACTGTAGTCATTTATAGCCCCCAGAAAGTTCTTCAACTCCATATAAACATTACCTCTGTTGTAATAGGCCGCTGAATACTTTGGTTCTAATTCGATGGCCTTATTATAATCAGTAATGGCCTCATTGTATTTTTTCAGAATACGCCTTGCAAGTCCCCTGTTATAATAGGCCTCGGCAAATTTCGAATTCAATTCAATGGCTTTAGAAAAATCGGTTTCAGCACCGGCAAAATTTTTATATATGGCTTTCTTTTTTCCACTTTCATTGTATTCAATGGCCGTTTGTGAAAATGAAATGACTGCTAAACAGTTTAAAATGATAAGTATAAGTAAGTTTTTAAACATGATAAGAATTTTAGTCAAATGTTTTTATTTACTATCTTTTTTCTTTTTTACAGTATGTTTGAATTTTAAAACAGCAAAGTTTATTTCGATGGTAGTTTCAGTCTCATTTGAAGACAAATCATCCCCTAATATTTCAGAAATAATTTCACCGCTTTTTTGCATAAGATTTTTCTTATTTTTGTCGTCTTTAATTTCAGACAGTTCTTTAATATTACGTGAAAGTTGTTTTATTCTTGCAAAGGTTTCAATTATTATAAGGGTGGTCTGAATAGCTTTAGAACCTTTTAAAATGGTTGCAAGCATGTACAAACCCTTTTCTGTAAAAGCTTTGGGAAGCGATCTCGTTTTTGATAGCTTTGTGGTGGAAAATTTCCACCGCAAATTATTCAATTCAGATGATGTTAATTCAATTATGTAATCAGCAGGGAATTTGTCAGGATTATTTTTTACTGATTTGTTTATGTCGCGAGTTTCCACTCCATAAAGTTCAGCAACATCACTATCTAATAGGACATTTTGATTCCTGATTTCAATAATTTTACTTTCTACGTCCTCGAGTTTGATGATTTCTGACATGGTGTATTGCTGTTTGTTTGTAAAAATGAAAATTAATTAGAAGGATAAACAAAAATAGAAATAATTAATTAATAGTCGTTAAATTATTTAATACCATCTATAAACTTAGTATTTGTTCTTTACTTGCCTACCTGTGTCGGCTTGTGTGTCAGTAAACATCCAAATGTGCAAATATTTAGTCAGTCATTTTGCCAAATTAATATGATTTTTCAAGCCATTCTTTTTTTGCTGAAGTTCCATTGCCTGTTTGGAAACACAAAAAAAATTTACTTTTTGTTCCAAATCCCATCAATAACACAATTACAGAACCTACATTTTCTTGAAACAATATTATTTTCAAAAACTGAAAAACCATTTCTTTCAATTAATAGTTTATTACATTCGGGGCAGTAAGTATTTTCCCCCTTATCGCCATGTATGTTTCCCATATAAACATACTTTATACCTGATTCTTTTGCAATATTGCAGGCATTTTTAATCAAGGAAACCGGTGTTGCAGGCACATTCTTCAACTTATGCATTGGACTGAAACGCGAGAAATGTAATGGAAAATAGCTCATATCATTTTCTGCCAACCACTCACACATGCGTTTTACAATGTCCATATCATCCGACCATTGAGGAATAATGAGGTTTGTTATTTCAACCCACACCCCTTCATCTCTTAAAATTTTCAAAGTATTTAAAACATGCTTCAAATGCCCCTTTGTCAATTCAAAATGCTTTTTCTCATCAAAAGTTTTCAAGTCTATATTTGCGGCATCAATATATCGTGTCAAATTTCTCAAGGGCTTTTCATTTATATAGCCATTAGAAACAAGAACAGTTGACATGCCTCTTTCTTTTGCCAAGCACGCTATGTCGAATATGTACTCATAAAAAGTTACCGGTTCACTATAGGTAAAAGAAATAGAAGCACAATCATTATCAAAAGCCAGATCTAAAGCTTTCTCGGGAAGAAGCTCATAATTTTCAGTATCAGCAGGACTAACTTGCGATATTGGCCAGTTCTGACAATTAAGACATCTGAAATTACACCCTGCCACAGCCAATGAAAATGTTTTTGACTGAGGCAGAAAATGAAAAAGTGGTTTCTTCTCAATGGGGTCAATACTCAACGAACAGGGATTGCTGTATGCTATGGAATAAAGTGTACCATTATCATTAACTTTACTTCTGCAAAATCCAATACCACCTAAAATTATATTACAATTATGCGGACACACCTTACAAATAACCGTATCACCTTTTTTATCGAAATAAAAAACTTCTTTTCGCCATTTCCATGATTTTTCATTCATCGCATAGCAGATTAAAATAATTTGGCAATATTTATTAATTTTGAATTTTCAAGAAGTTTTCACAAAAATACTATGAAATTTAAAATTAGTTATTTTTTTAACCTCTTATTAATAATTATACTAATGTCTATTTCAAACAATTGTAATTCTCAGAGCAGTTCAAATATAAACCGAAAGCCTGCCTTTGCAGGCCAGTTTTATGCTGCAAACCCCGACACTTTAAAAAGAGATTTAAAAAACCTTTTCAGTCAGGCAGTACCTAACCAATGCGAGAATACAATAGCCATCATATCCCCACACGCGGGCTATGTGTTTTCGGGCAAAACTGCAGCTTCTGCATTCAATCAAATAGATAAAGACAAACATTACAAAAATATTTTTATTATCACTTCAAGCCACAGGGTTTCATTTGATGGTGCATCCATTTATAATGCTGGCAATTACACGACACCTTTGGGTGAAGTTAAAGTCAATACAGCATTGGCAAATGAACTGATTGATAAATACAGCTTTTTTACCTACATGGAGGATGCTGATTTTCAGGAGCACAGCATTGAGGTTCAGCTCCCATTCCTTCAAACTGTTTTAGATGACAGCATACAGATTTTACCTGTCATAATTGCCGCCCAATCACTTGCTACCATTGGAAAAATAAGTAATGCCTTAAAACCCTACTTTAATTCGGAAAACCTCTTCATCATAAGCTCTGATTTTTCACATTATCCGAAGTACGATGATGCTGTCAGAATCGACAATAGTACTGTAAAAGTCATTTTAAACAACAATGCGGATACTTTAATAAAAAAATTAAATGATAACGACAGAAGTCTTGTGAAAGGGTTGGCTACCAGTTTGTGTGGCTGGTCGTCTGTCATAACTTTATTAAAACTGACTGAAAACCATAAAAATATTACGCCAAAACTGATACAAATAAACAATTCGGGCGACTCTGATTATGGTGAAAAAGACAGGGTGGTAGGTTATGCTGCTATTGCATTTACTACTGATAGTCAAGGAATTAAATCAAGTAACAATGAACAAAAAAATATAAAAAATGAATTTGAGCTTACTGCTGATGAAAAGAAAAATTTGTTGAATCTGGTTAAAAAAACATTAAGCAACTACATTCCCAATAAAAAGGTAGATTCTTTAAAAAAAGAGGATTTTTCAGAAACATTGCAGGAAAAACTTGGCGTCTTTGTTACACTTCATAAAGACAACAGACTCAGAGGATGCATTGGGCGTTTTAATCCTAATGAACCTTTATATGCTACCGTACAGGAAATGGCAATAGCTGCTGCTACTGAAGATTCAAGATTCAAACCTGTTGTGGCATCCGAATTAAATGACATTAGGATTGAAATTTCAGTATTATCGCCTATGAAACGAATTTCTTCTCCTGATGAAATTGTATTGGGAAAACACGGTATTTATATTAAAAAAGGAAACCGTTCAGGCACATTTTTACCACAAGTAGCCACAGAAACAGCATGGGACATAGAAGAATTTCTGGGATATTGTTCACGAGATAAAGCCGGATTGGGCTGGGATGGATGGAAAGATGCCGAATTGTATGTTTATTCAGCCTTTGTCTTTAGTGAATAAATGCGATTCCGCAATTACTTCGAAGGATAAATATAGTTTTTAGGATTTTTTATACAACGTACAGAAAAGTAATTCTCCATATTGTGATTGCTACAACTAACATTTTTGCTAAAATAGTTCATGCAAAAGCCCAAAGCATACTCGGGAGAATGCTTCGTTGTTGACCACCAATAGCCATAATTGCCAATGCTGCTGAATGTACCAATTTTATAATAGACACCACCTAATAAAGCAGAAAAACCCGCTTCATTAGTAGCTCCTACATTAGGACTTTGCCAAACACCCACAGTTGAATCTTTCAACTTGCCACCTGCCACACTATCACCGCCCAAATAAGTTGTCAATGTCAGCCATTCTTTATCAGAAGGCACATGCCATCCCGAAGGACATAAATTACGCCTGTCAACAGTAGCATACCAATTATAAAGCTTGCCATAAATTGCACTATTTTCAGGTTTATTCTCGTAATCACAATATTTTCCGGATGTAAAATGATAAATTACCTTTTCATATTTATAGTACGGGATAGAATCACCATTAGAATAGTGACTCACATTTAAATTCTCTCTCAGCCATAGCTGCTTACCAATCTTTACAACAGAATATACATTGCCATCAATATCTGTGACTTTCTCAGGGCTCCTTTTTGTCAGTCTGCATGAACTAAGACAATAAACACATAGCAGTGTCACAAAAAACAATAACAAATATTTCATTCCTCAAAAAAAATTATCTGGTCAGGTTAAATGGAATCAAAACTTCAGTAGCTCCAACGCCATATTTTTTAAAGGGGGCATCCTGAATCTTCACACCAGGGTAACTCTCAATGATTATTTTATGAATTTCGTCTTTCAGCCTCCCCTGGCCCACACCATGAATGTATGTTATCTTTTTAAATTTATGTACAATGGCAGCATCCAGAGTCTTTGCAAAATAGCTCAACTGGATATTAAGCTTTTGGTGATTGCTCATGTCTCTGCATTCGTCAATCAGTTGTTCAATATGCAAATCAACTTCTGCTATGTATGGAGCCACAACATGTTTCTTGTCTAATGGCTGGACTAAGACATTACCCTTAAACATTTCTCTGATATCACGCAAAGGAATGGTATCAATTTTTTCATTCATCAACTCTTCCTCATCCCATTTATCAGGAACTACTTTTTCATAAAAAGGAATAATAAATGATTTTGAATTCATTATCTTGGAAAAAACGAAGCTGCTTTCTTTAAAGAATTTAACAATATTAACTTCAACTTCCTTTACCAATGGATTTTTAACAGCACCACCCTTGTTGTTAAAAAACAAGCAATGGTACAATTGAGAAGCCCAATTATTCAATGCTTCTTTGCCTATAATTGCTATAAGATACTTCGACATTGGGGAAACCGCATCATATATGTAGCCTGTGAAGCCTTGTTCACTTTTAACAAAACACGAAAATAACACATCGTCTGATGTATGATTGATAAAATACAAGTTGAATCCATCAGACAGAAATTCATTCTGATTGACAGGTTCAAAAGCAAGAAACAAAGAATCATCACTCAAAGTATCATCTTTTAAAAGTGGTGTTATAGGGGATTCATCCTGTATAACATTTTTCACATCATTATTATCAAATTCAGTCAATTCAGTATGACTGTTATCATAATAATGATATGGTGTTTTAGGATCAGAGCTTATTTTTATTAAATCATTTACCAAAACTGGTATTTCAAAACCATCCTCAATTTCAACATTAACAGTTGTAGGATTTACAATTTTTTTTACAACACCTTCTCTTTTCTCGCTTATAAAGCTTACTTTATCTCCAATTTGAAATTTCATAATATATTATTTTTTATGTATTGCAAACCTAAAGAAAATTTTCAACTTCTCTTGGAATAATAGCAATTATTAAAAACTGATAAAGTCTAAATTTTTCATTTGCAGAATATAAAGATAAAAAAAGCCCGATTTTTTCAAATCAGGCTTTCTAAAACAGTTTAAATAATGTCTTTAATGACAATTATTTTTGTGGAACAACTTCTTTTTTCACGTTTGAATTGGCAGGCTCTGCACTTTTTTCTCCTGCTACTTTAGCGTGAGGGCAAGTTGAAGGACATTTTTTTGAAGAATTGGGGCATCCTGTTTTAACTTTAGTAGTGTCTGATTTTGACACATCTTGAGAATGACCACTGCATTGTGTTTGTTTTACCTGTTCTTTTTTAACGGGTTCTTGTGTTTGTGAATAAGAATTTACAGAGATAAATACTGTAAATACAATTAACAAAGCTGCTGATACAATAATTTTTTTCATATAATAATATTTTTTTTACAAAATTAATCAAATTTTAATATGCATCCTTTATTGTTTTGTTAACTATATGTTAAAGTTTAAACAAACTTCTCAAGTTGTCTGTAGAGCCTTGTAATCGGCAAACCCATCACATTATAGAAAGAACCTTCCACTCTTTTAATGCCAATATACCCAATCCATTCCTGAATTCCATAAGCTCCTGCTTTATCATAGGGTTTAAATTTCTCAACATAATATTCAATTTCCTTTTTAGTAAGTTTTCGAAAAAAAACTTTGCTCTTTACATGAAAAGATATTTGTTTGTATTTACTTTTCACAGTAACACCTGTATATACAACATGAGTATTGCCCGATAAAGTCTGAAGCATTTTTACAGCATCATCATAGTCAACAGGTTTATTAATAACCTTATTATTTATCCACACAATGGTATCGGCTGTAATAAGTATTGTTTTGTCATCAAAATCAATTTTGACAGCATCTGCTTTTTTTTGAGAGAGATAAAGTGGTATTTTGTACGATTTCAAATGCTCAGGAAAAGTTTCATCAGTTTCGGCATTTACAATTTCAAAATCAATCCCTGCTTCTTTCAGCAAAAAATGACGCCTCGGAGATTTGGAAGCCAGAATGACATGGTAGTTTTTTAATTTCTCTAAAAGCATTTATTAAAAATTAATATATATCAATTGCATAGACAATAAGCCTGCGAACATTATTACTTTAATGTAAATACTGGTGTAGGAATAATCTTCTTTTTCTTTGGCTTTTTTTATTTGCATTAGCAAATAAGCAAAAAGAATAATTAAGAAAATAAAATAAAGGCTTAGCAGGTTGAATCTAAACAAGAATAAATAAGCTAAAATGCCAAGGAATGCCATATTTAAAAAAGTCAACGCATAGGATATTGTTTTCGCTTTCTGAATACCCAGTTTAATAGGAATAGTCTCGCAACCCACCCTTGTGTCGCCTTCAATATCCTCAATATCTTTTATAATTTCTCTAACCAATGAAGTAATAAAAGCAAAAAACATATAAGCCAACATAAAGTATGTAAAGAAATTCTTTCCCAGAATAAGTGCATGTCCTGTATTCATTTGAGCATAGAGTTCAAAAAGCCACACAATAAAAATGACAAAAGCAGAAAAGAGTGCAATAATAACATTACCCGTAATAAAGGAAGCTTTAAATTTATGACTGTATTGCCAAAGCGTATAAGCAATAATAACGCTTATGAAACCCAGCTTCCATGCGCCAATCATAAAAGCGGCAACAAAGCTTAAAAATATACCCAAGCCGGTAAAAACACCATGAATTAAAATGGCCATGCGCCTTGGAATAATTCTTCCTAATAACATTTTTTCGGGCTTGTTAATGTGATCTACTCTCATATCAAAATAATCATTTATTGCATATCCGGCTGCTGCAATAAAAACTGTAGATACCACAAGCAAAAGGAAAAACAAATTACTTGTGGGAGGAATCACCTCTTCGGCTTTATACAAAGGAATTATTACAAAATATCTGAAAAAATATTGAGTTAAAACAATGATTATCAGGTTTGTGTAACGAATTAATTTTAAATAGGATAAAATTTCTCTCATCATTCTTGGTTTAAAAGTTTACAAATTTACCAATTATAAGAATCATTGTCAAACCAATGACCCTGAACTTTCATGACTTGTTCTATAATGTCTCTCACACAACCTTTTCCGCCACCAAAAGGCGAAATATAATGACATATTGATTTAATTTCTTCAGATGCATCAGCAGGACAGCAGGCCACAGCAACATCCTTCATTACCAGATAATCAGGTATGTCATCACCCATATAGAGTATTTCTGAAACATCTAAATTGTTTGTTTTGATATAATTAGTAAAATGTTCATACTTATTGTTGACACCCAGAAAAACCTCTCTGACACCCAGATAATTAAAGCGGGCTTCTAATACTTCAGATCTTCCTCCCGACAAAATGATGATACGATAACCTTTCTTAACTGCCAAATGCATGGCATAACCATCCTTAACATTCATCACACGCAATTGTTCACCATCGGCAGCAATAATAAAAGAGCCATCAGTCAGCACACCATCAACATCTAAAATAATGTTTTTAATTTTTCCAAGTAATTGTTTGTAATTCTTAATCATTTAAATTATTGGTTTATTTATGTTCTTTGATAATATTTTCACTCAAAAGTTTGTATATTTTTTTATAATCAGGCATTGAACTAAGTAAAGCAAGATGTTTTTCTATCGTCGATTGATCTTTGCGTATGGCAGGACCTGTCTGAACAGAAGAGGGCTGATTTTGTTCAATTTTACGAGCTGTTTCATAAATCAGAGGCTTTAAAATATCAAAAGGTATTATAGACTGTTCTAATATCTTATCTGCAATATCGTACATGTAATTTGTAAAATTACATGCAAAAACAGCCGCCAGATGCACCTGCTGACGTTGATCAGAATAAATGTTAAACACTTTTGTTGTCAGTTGGTTTGCAAGTTGATTTAATAAATCAGCATTATTTTGATTGTTCGCTTCAATTAAAATTGGAATAGTGCTAAAATCGGGCTTACTGAATTTAGAAAAGGTTTGCAATGGATAAAAAACACCATGGTTTTCAAATTTCTCCAACACCTTAATACCAACAGAACCTGAAGTATGAACAACAATTTTTTTTTCTATTTTAAGCTGAGCAGCCATTTCAACTATCGCATTATCTGTAATGGATATAATATACAAATCGGCATCAGCACATACTTTGGTCAAACTGTCAGTGTATAAGGAATTGATTTTTTCAGCTAATATCCTTGCATTTTGCAAATTGCGACTGTAAACCTGTTGAATAACAAACCCCTTCTGAATAAAAGACATAGCCAAATGAGTAGCCACATTACCTGAGCCAATAAAAACAATATTTTTAATCTTTTGAAGAGGCATTATTTTATTTTTTTGCTAAGATATAAAAAAATCACTTATAAACCAATCTCTTGGGCAATACCTTTCATGGCGTTTAGACATATTTCGGTAAACTGTTCAAGTGGTAAACCAATCTGTTCACATTCCATTATAATATCCCTGTTTACGGAAGCTGCGAAAGCTTTTTCTTTCATTCTTTTGGTAACTGATTTTACTTTAACGCTTTCAATTTTTTTATCGGGATACACCAAAGCAGTAGCGTAAATCATTCCTGTAATGGTTTCTCCGGCAGCCAGAGCATGATGAAAAAGTTTACTTCTTTTAATCCCATGAGCTTTCTCGTTGTGCATTTTAATAGCGTCAACAATATCTTCATCAACATTCAGCTCATTAAGAATACGCACACTTTCCAATCCATGAATATTCAAATCAGCATTGGTCAGTTCAACATCCAAATCATGAAGTAAGCCGGCCAATGCCCATTGGGTTTCATCTTCATTAAAATGTTTGGCAAGTGCTTTCATTACCACCTCAGAAGATAAGCAATGAATCCTCATTTTATCATTTTGAATGTAACTATGCATTATTTTCAGGGCTTCATTTCTTTCCATTTGTACTATTTTGTTAGAGATTGTTGGAAGGTTAATTAGAACAAAATTAGAAATATTTATTTTACTATTTAACTCAAAAAAAAATTCGCTGATTAAAATTTTTGAATGTGGAATTTTTATTTATTCTGTATCAAAAGCAAAAATTTTAATGTTTCACGCTAAAAAATTATTTATTATGAAAAGATTACTAATTGCAACATGTTGCGTTATCAGCACATTTTGCTTATCAGGAAAGTTGTTCGGGCAAAAAGACATCAATGCTACTTCTAAAATTGATAAAATAACTGTATTTATTAATAATGCCCAGATTGAACGTTCATCAAGTGTAAACCTGCCTGCCGGCAACTCAACAATAGTGTTATCGGGTATTTCACAATACATTGATGTCAATTCTCTCAGAATATCAGGCAAAGGCAACTTTGTGATAATGAGTCAGGAAGTACAAATTAAATACCCTGAGCCTGAAAAAGTTGCAGAAGAACCCTTACCTAATCATGTTTTGAAAGGAATAAGCAATTTAACTGATTCACTCGAATTACTGGCTTTCGATATTAATGAAAACAACTCCAAAAAAGAAAGCCTCATTATCGAGAAAAACTATCTGCAAACGAGTGTTGTCATAGCAAAGGCTGACACCATTACAGAGTTAAAAGATGGGTTGGAATATTTCAGAATTAAGATGAATGACATCAACCAGGAATGGATAAAATTAATGAAAAATGAGCGATTGCTATTAAAAAAGAAAAACGATATGGAAGCCCGTTTGCTTGCACTTAAGAATTATTCTAAAGGTGTCGCACTTCCTAAAAATGAAGCATTACCCGAAGCAGTGGTAAGCATTCAGATCATGGCTGATAAGGCCGTAGCTGCTGCCGAGATTGACATTTCTTATATCTGTTCAAATGTGAGCTGGGCACCATTTTATGAATTAAGGGTTGAAGAAGTTTCAAAACCGGTTCAACTCGTCATGAAAGCAAACCTGACTCAAAACTCAGGTGAAGACTGGGAAAAAGCGAAACTCGTTTTCTCCACAGGAGTACCTGCCGCCTATAAAGTATTGCCCAACTTACCAGTATGGTACTTAAATTACTATACACCTCAGAGAGTGGTCTCAGCATATGCAGGTGCAGCTCCTGTGGCAGCTCTTGATTATGAAAGCAGCAGAAAAGAAGACAAACAGTTGGATGATGCTTATAGTATGAGTGATTATGTTCAGCTTGCACAAAGTTTAATTTCTGCCGAATATGTGGTTTCTATACCCTACAATATTGCTTCAGATGGCAAGGTACATACAATTACCTTAATGAACGAACCTCTTACAGCCACTTATAAGTTTTTATCGGTCCCGAAAATCGACAAAGATGTATTTCTGACAGCATATCTGATGGGATGGGAAAAACTCAATCTTGTACAGGGAGAGGCCAATATTGTATATCAGAACAGTATTATCAGCAAAACATATATCAATACAGCAGGCACAATGGATACACTTATTGTTTCACTGGGTGTTGACAAAAGAGTTGTGGTTGACAGGAAAAAAATATCCGACAAATCGAAAGATAAAGTTATTGGCAGCACCAGAGAACGCACAGTGCATTTTGAAATAACTGTAAAAAACCAGAATCAATCAGAAATTGCTTTTGTCATGAAAGATCAGGTGCCAATTACTCAGAATGAAGACATCAAAATTATTGTTGAAGAAATCAGCGGGGCTAAATACGATGAATTGACAGGAGAGCTTGTGTGGAATTTAAAATTAAAACCCAATGAAACTAAAAAGCTGGACTTGAGATACACCATAAAGCATGATAAGGATAAAACTGTAATTTGCGAATAAGACTTTATTAAAAATATCAGTTCATAGATTTAAAGCCGGTGGGATAGCCCATCGGCTTTTTTATTGTATTTACTTATCATGTTTCCAATAATAATACATATCAAAGCGCTTCCTATTCCAATATAAGTCTCCTCAATTTTAAACAGCTCCAACTTATTACCAATTACTGTAATAATAATAGAAATAGTACCCACAGAAAAAGCCAATTTAACAGCAAGAATAGAAATCCAATGGCGGGCATACAGTCCTAAAATGATAACTATAGCGCCAATAGAGCGGATAGCGTACGAAACGTAAGCTGCATCGAGAATAGCGCCTTTAAAATACAGGGCCATTGGCAAAGTAATAAGACTCACAATGACAACTAATTTTCTGGCTGTTTTAATAATTTTCTGATCTTGAGCTTTTTTATTAATAAAACCATGATAAATATCTTTTACAGCAATGGTAACAATGGCAAAATTTACGGGTCCGACTGTGGAAAAAATGGCAGCAAGAATACCTGCTAAGGCAATGCCACCCAATACAGGATGAATAAACTCAGGATTGGTCATCAGTACAGGTAATATCATTTTGGGATTGGAAAATGTGGTCGTGTCAAGAAACAATCCGGTTCTGCCTATCAGACCTAAAATAGCCACCATTATTCCAAAGGGTGCAATAATAAAAGCAGATAAAATGGCAGCTCTTTTGGCTGTCAGTGCATTTTTGGCTGAAAAAATAGGCTGAATACTTGCCTGACCAGCCATGCCTCCTAAAACACCCCCCAAGAACAAATTAAAGGCATAGGACAGATTGTCGGCAAAAGGGTTGTAGTAGTTTTCGGGAGCTCCCGTTTTAATCAATAGCGCCTGCAAATTGCCCATGCCACCAATTTTATAAAGCCCCACATACAAGGCGATACCCACACCCAGAAACTTGGCAATCAGATGAATAACACCAACTATAGACAATCCGTGCATACCTCCTACATAAGTATTAATGGTAATGAAAATGACAGAAAAAAGCACCGCATTAAACCAGTTAAAATTAAACATAGGAGCTATAATGCTGGCACATGTTTGTACCTGCACATAAGATAATGTGATATAAGCAATTATAAAAGCTATGGCAGAATACAAAGCAGCTTTTCTACCAAACAGCTTTTCAAGCATCTCACTGACCGTATGTATATTGTTCCGCCTGTAATGATACGCCACAGTATATCCCACGACTATCATACCTATAGCAGTGGAAATATTCATCAATATGGGTTGCATTGTGCCCAGCACGTATGCTTTTTCGCTTACACCTATTGTGCTCATACCTCCAAGCCATTCCGAAGCCACAACAATACTGCATGTTATAACACCCAGATTTCTTCCGGCTACAAGATAATCAGCCGATGAGCGGTTGGCCATTTTCTTTGTCAGAAAAGAAACAACAGTTACAAAAAGAAAATAGGACAGGACTATTGATATGTAAATGTTCATAATAAAAATAAGTCCTCAAAGATAATGAAAATGTGATGATGGGTAATGTAGTAATGTGGTGATGGTATGATGGTATGATGGGGTGATTGGATGATGTAATTTTAATCTGAGGCAATCTGTGTAGTCTGTGGTTGAAAATAAGGTAAGAGGGCAATAGGAAAAGGAAAAAGGGAAAAGGGAAAAGTAAAAAAGAGAATAAGGAGAAGAGGGTATAAGGATATAAAGGTATAAGGGAATAAGGGTATAAAGGAATAAGGGTATAAAGGAATAAGGGTATAAGGGTATAAGGGAAATGGGATGATGAAGTGATTTGGTGATTTGGTGATGTGATGATTAGTAGATATAAAAATGTGGTGTTCACTGCTAACAGTTAATTTAATTGATGCAATGATAAGCTCATTTGATTCTGAATTTTTTAATCTGTGATAATCTGTGTAATCTGTGGTTGAAAATAAAAAAAAATAAAAATGGAAAAATGAAGTAATGGAAAATTGGAATAATGGAGGATTGGAATACTGGAAGATTGGAAGGTTGGAATGGTTGAGATGTGATAATTAAAATTATTGTTATGGATTTTTTTTCATAAAGTATCTATGGTGAAAATTTGTTTATAAAAATTTAAAACCAAGTATTATGAAAAAGACTTTAGTTAATGAATTTTGCATAGGCTCAGATATGAGAAATGCAAAAAAACAAAATTTTAAAGCCGCAATAAACCTTTTAAAAACAAAAGGTTTTTTTATGGCGGTTGTTTTGTTGTTAAGTTCCTTTGCTGTGTCAAATCCTACAGGAAAAATTAAAGGTGTGGTTGTTTCTGAGGGCAAGGAGACAGTTATTGCATCGGCACAAGTGAGTGTTTTTTTGAGCGATAAAGAAGTGTGGTCGTTTACCACAGGAAGTGATGGTATTTTTATTACCAGTCTTCCCGTAGGAAAATATGCCATTAAAGTGACTGCTAAAGGTTACAAGCCTTATGTTAACAAAAATGTAAACATTACAAATGCAGGTACAACTTATCTTAAAGTAAGCTTAAAAAGTGAAACAGAAATTGTTGAAAAAGTTGATAAAATAGTAAAAGATGAACTTAAGACAGTTGAAGAAATGCCTGTAGCCGAATACATGTCGGGACGTGCATGTGCGAAAAAAGAAAGTTTTGGATATGTGTCTCCTTCTGCTCAGGGATTGGTTGGCGATTATGACGGCATGTATATTGAACACAATACAGAATCGTATAATGCCATTAATGAAAATATTTTCAAAGATGTCATCAACAATCCGCTTTCTACTTTTTCTATTGATGTGGACAGGGCGTCTTATTCGAATGTGAGGAGGTTTTTAACACAGAACCAGAAGCCACCCAAAGATGCCATCAGAATTGAGGAACTGATTAATTATTTTGATTATGATTACCCTCAACCAAAAGACGGAAAGCCATTTTCAGTAAATATAGAACATACCAAATGTCCATGGAACGAGAAAAATCATTTGGTTCTGATAGGCTTAAAGGGTGAAAATATCAATGAGAAGGAAATTCCAACAAATAATCTTGTTTTCTTGCTCGATGTATCAGGTTCGATGGAAGATCCCAACAAATTACCATTATTAAAACAGTCTTTTAAATATCTGGTTAATAATCTGAGAGCCGACGACAGAGTGGCTATAGTAGTATATGCAGGAGCAGCAGGGTTAATTTTAAAGTCAACACCAGGAAGTGAAAAAAGCAAGATTTTAGCGGCACTTGACAATTTGCAGGCAGGAGGTTCAACAGCAGGTGGAGAAGGCATTAAACTGGCTTATAAGATAGCCAAAGAAAACTTTATACCCAATGGCAATAACAGGGTTATACTTGCTACAGATGGAGATTTCAATGTAGGAGCCAGCAGTGATGCTGAAATGATACGACTCATAGAATCTAAAAGAGATGATGGTATCTTTTTAACCACATTGGGCTTTGGCATGGGTAACTATAAAGATTCAAAAATGGAAAGTCTGGCAGATGCAGGCAACGGCAATAATGCCTATATTGACAATATTCTGGAGGCCAAGAAAATGTTTGGAACTGAACTTTGGGGAACATTATACACAATAGCAAAAGATGTTAAAATTCAGGTAGAATTCAACCCGAAAATTGTCAAAGCCTACCGACTTATTGGCTACGAAAACAGGATATTAAACAAAGAAGACTTTAACAATGATAAAAAAGATGCAGGTGATATTGGCTGCGGACATACAGTTACAGCGCTTTATGAAGTTGTTCCGGCAGGGTCGGATGAAAAAGTATCGGATGTTGACCCCTTAGAATATCAGACCAGCAAAGTAGTTGACAGCAAATACGCCATGACAGTAAAACTGCGCTATAAAAAGCCCAAAGAAGACACAAGTATTTTAATGGTTGAAAAATACATGCCTGGTGTTTTCTCAAACAGCAACAATATTAAATTTGCTTCTGCTGTTGCTCAGTTTGGCATGTTGCTACGCGACTCAGAATTTAAGGGTACTGCTACTTGGGCCAATGTATTAAAAATGGCAAAAGAAGCAAAAGGCTTGGATGAGTTCGGTTACAGGAATGATTTTATTAAACTGATAGAGATGGCAGAAATACTTGCTGACAACAAATAGGTATTCATTTTTTTAAAATAAAGAAGGGTTTGTCGAAGAGATAAGCCCTTTTTTATATAAACAAAGACACAAAATAGTAAAGGACAGCGCCAAAAATTGCTGAAACAGGAATTGTTAGAATCCAAGCCCACAAGAGATTTATAGTCACTCCCCATTTCACGGCAGATAAACCTTTAGAGATGCCAACACCAACAATACTACCTGTAATAGTATGTGTTGTTGATACAGGAATTTTCAAATATTCAGTTAAAAATAAAGTAATCGCACCACCGGTTTCAGCAGCTACTCCTTCAAGAGGTGTTACTTTGGTGATTTTAGTTCCCATGGTTTTAACAATCTTCCAGCCACCCATCATTGTACCTAATGCAATTGCAGTATAGCAGGCAAAAGGAACCCAATCAGGTATAGACAAATGTTTTTTACCGTTAACTACTTCCATGGATACATGCAACCATGAGGGCACATCATCTGGAGAAAGGCCATTAGTATTTAAATAAACTATTATAGCAGCACCAATAATACCCATTACTTTTTGAGCATCGTTACCACCATGACCAATACTAAAAGCTGCCGATGAAAATAATTGCCCTGTACGAAACCATTTATCTGTTTTATGAGGGCTAAATCTTCGCATAGACCACAAAATTAGCAGGGTAATAAGATACGATATAAACATTCCAATAAAAGGTGCCAAAAATATAAAAGCAGCAATTTTTACTATAATCCCAATATTAACAACACTGAAACCGGCATAAGCTACAGCAGCTCCTGAAAAACCTCCTATTAAAGTATGTGAAGAGCTTGATGGGATGCCATAATACCATGTAATTAAATTCCAAACAATAGCAGCAATAAGACCACATAAAATTACCCACAAATTTATAACAGATGTATCAACAGTTTTTGAAATAGTATCGGCAATATTTAATTTGAAAATAAAAAAAGCTAAAACGTTAAAGAAAGCAGCCCAAACAACAGCAACAGCAGGAGAAAGAACTTTTGTTGAAACAATTGTTGCAATAGAATTTGCAGCGTCGTGGAACCCATTTATCATATCAAAAATAAGCGCCAATGCAATAATAATAAGTAACAGGGTCATGGTTTAGGCGTTTTTAATTATGATGGCTTTAAGCACATCGGAAACATTTTCAGCACAATCAACAGCTCTTTCGAGGTTTTGCATAATTTCTTTCATCTTAATCAGTTCAATAGCATCTTTTTCATATTCAAAAAGGTTTGAAAGATATTGATGGTTCAGATCATCAGCCAGATTTTCGATAGTATTAATATTGATGCAGGCTTCGTGAATTTTGGGAGAGTTTTTAATATTTTTCAAGTCTGCTATTGCTCTATTGATCTCTACAGATGCTTCATAAATATAATCGGCCATTTTAGTAAACTCGGGAGATAATTTTTTGGGATTATACAATTTTATTTTCTTGCAAGCACTGTTGATACCGTCCACTACATCATCAATAGAAGACGTTAGTGATTGAATATCATCCCTGTCGAAAGGTGTGATAAAGGTTTTATTTAATTCATCAAAAATAGTATGTGTTACTTCATCTCCACATTTTTCAAATTCTTTAATGCCCTTAATCATTGAATTTCTTTTTTCAATATCATCCGATACCAAAACTAATTCTTTAAGTAATTCAGAAGTTTTAACAAGGTTTATGGCTCCTTTTTCAAATAATGAGATAAACTTATTGTCTTTAGGTACTAAAACCTGGAAAATCGTATTTAATTTCATATTATAATTATTTTAATAATTCAAAAATAAGGTATTAAAGTAAAAAGTAAAATTAATCGAATATTATGTTTGACGTAAAAAAAAATCGGTATTTTTTTTTATCGTCTTCAATATGACATCACAAACAATTTAAATCGTTGAAAATATTTAAGTTAGACATTAAATAGTTTTAAATTTTGAAACTAACCGAAATAGCGTTATTTTTGAAAAGTTTTGAAGTTAATTTCTTTTCAAAAAAATAAAAAAAACATGTTTAAGAAAGATAATAAAACAAGAAAAACAAAAAAAAATAAAGCTGAGATCGAAAAAAAAGACATTAAAGTCAAAGCCAAGAAAGCCGGCTTAGCGCCTGGCACATTGGAATATACTGGAGCAAGAGGTGATCAGCCCATTATCATTTCAATGATAAATTACTTGGGTGATAATTTTGAAGAAAAAACTGTTTCACATATAGAAGATATTTTTTCAGTTAAAGATACTGAAAACATAAGCTGGATATATATTGACGGTGTTCAGAATGCTGAGCTAATTGAAAAACTGGGAAAAAATTTCGACATTCATCCACTTGTGCTTGAAGATATTATGCACACATCTCAGCGACCAAAACTTGAAGATTACACCAAGCAAATTTTTATTGTACTGCGCATGTTTGATTTTGACAATGAAAGGCAAGAGTTTAAAAATGAACAGGTCAGTTTTGTGTTGGGCAAAAATTATTTGATTTCATTTTTGGAAGATATAGGAGATGCGTTTGAACCTGTAAGAGAAAGACTCAGAAAAGGAGGTGCCAAATTAAGGAACAGCGGGGCGGATTATTTGGCTTATGCTCTTATAGATGCCATTGTTGACAGTTATTTTCATTTACTCGAGAAGGTAGGTGAAGATATTGAGGACCTTGAAGACCGGTTAGTTGTAAGTCCCAATAAAGAAGACCTTCAAAAAGTACATCAACTGCGTAGAGATTTGATTTTGCTGAGAAAATCAGTGTGGCCATTGCGTGAAGTCATTAATTCAATGCAAAGAAATGAATCGGGCATGATACAGAAAACCACAGAGGTTTATTTGAGAGATGTCTATGACCACACCATACAAGTTATAGAAACCATAGAGTCGTATCGTGAAATGGTTATTGGCATGTTGGACATTTATCTGTCGAGTATCAGCAATAAGATGAATGAAGTGATGAAGGTATTGACTATCATATCAACTGTATTTATTCCATTGACTTTTCTGGCAGGCGTTTACGGGATGAATTTCGACAACTTCCCCGAATTGCGCAAAGCATGGATGTACCCTTGGGGATTCTGGTGCATAACATGTTTAGCTATTGTTTCTATGGTTTGGTTTTTCAGAAAGAGGAAGTGGATTTAAAATGACAGATTATCACATAAACAGAGACATAAAATAATATATAATAGCGCCTAAAAGGGCTGATACAGGAATTGTAAGAATCCAAGCCCAGAGCAATCTTGCGCCAACACCCCATTTAACTGCTGTAAGTCTTTTAGTCATCCCTGAGCCTATTATTGCTCCAGTAATGGTATGAGTAGTACTTACAGGTATTCCAAAAGCTTCAGTACCAAAGAGCATTAATGCGCCTGAAGTTTCGGCAGCGACACCATCAAAAGGCGTAAGTTTAGTGATTTTAGTACCCATTGTTTTTACGATTTTCCATCCGCCAAGAAGTGTCCCAGTAGCAATAGCAGTATGACAACCGATAACAATCCAGAATGGAATGGTGTCAATTTTGCCGTTTTCAAAGAAAGTGATTTGAGCCCAAGAAGGTATTGATGCGGGATCAACGCCTTTATAAAAAACTAAAAGAGCAGCAGTAATTATTCCCATAACTTTTTGGGCATCATTGCCCCCATGTCCAAGACTAAACAAGGCTGATGAAACTAATTGCATGGATTTAAAAAATTTATCAAGCTTTGAAGGTCTTCCCCTCTTACAAATATGCAATAAAATAACAGAAAGCAGATAACTTATAATCATCCCGATAATTGGTGCCAAAAAGATAAAAGCAACAATTTTTAAAATTATAGAAGTATGTACTACGCCCCATCCAGCATAAGCAACAGCAGCGCCTGAAAATCCACCAACCAATGTATGAGAAGAACTGGAGGGGATGCCAAGATACCATGTTAATAAGTTCCAGATAATGGCTGCAAGAATACCGGCAAGAATAACCTGTAGTGTAATGGCATTAGTATCAACTGTTTTTGCAATTGTGTCAACAATATGAAGTTTAAAAACCAGAAATGCCACAAGGTTGAAAAATGCAGCCCAGATAACAGCTTGAACCGGTGTCAATACTTTTGTTGAAACGACTGTTGCAATAGAATTGGCAGCGTCGTGAAAGCCATTAATAATATCAAATATTAATGCACATACTATTACAATAAGAAGTAAAATCATATTTTTATGCGTTTTTAATTATAATTGCTTTAAGCACATCAGATACATTTTCAGCACAGTCAACGGCTCTTTCGAGGTTGTGCATAATTTCTTTCATCTTTATCAGTTCAATACCATCCTTTTCATTTTCAAAAAGGTTTGAAAGGTACTGATGATTGAGGTCATCGGCAAGATTTTCGACAGTATTGATATTAATACATGCCTGCAAAATTTCCTTAGAATTTTTAATGTTTTTCAAATCCAATATTGCTCTATTGATCTCAACTGATGCATCATAAATATAGTCGGCCATTGTAGCAAACTCAGGCGACAAACGTTTGGGATTGTACAGTTTGATTTTTTTACAAGCACTGTTGATGCCATCAACCACATCGTCAATGGAAGAAGTCAATGCCTGGATATCTTCCCTGTCGAATGGTGTGATAAAGGTTTTATTTAACCCACTTTGCAGCTATTAGGTTATAAATGCCTGACTTTCGGGTATTTTAATTTTTTCAGGAGTCAGTTTGGGCACTACGGATTTTTTTCGAATAAAGGGTGCATATTTGAGATTTA